>Ga0118677_10014144_pt1 | contig 11335 bp, 10 predicted proteins | sample AliMusrvi5mmetaG_FD_86154 | JGI IMG/M metagenome (GOLD analysis project Ga0118677, IMG submission 86154) | reverse complement strand
ACCTTGACCGCCTTAGAGGATTTACTAGATTCATTCGGCGGCACTCTTCTTGTAATCTCACACGATCGCTATTTCTTGGAGCGGGTCTGCGATACCTTCGTAGGGCTTGTCGGGGATAAGGCGCTACGCGATTTGCCGCGTGGGATTGATGAATACCTGCAACTTCGCAAAGCTGGCAATGAAAATGTCAGTAGAGCAATCGCGCAGAAGAAAGAGTCAACTGTTTTAGAGCAGAAAGCTTTAAAGAAGGAGTTGGCCCGACTTGAGAAGCAGATGGAAAGACGCCAGGCACGAATCGCTGAAATAAGTGCTGAGCTGAGTGCCATAACTTCCGATCACACCAAGTTGGCTGAGTTGCACGCTGAACAAGAGAGTCTGGAGCGAGAATATGAAGAACTTGAGATGAGTTGGTTAGAGCTGAACGTCTCGTAGTTGTTGTGCTGATTGTTCAGGTTTAACATCCATAATAAATGCACCCATCGCAGATTCACTTCCTGCCAAATATTTAAGTTTTCCTGGGGCTCGACGGATGCTCGTGATCTGCCAATGTAAACCTAGAACGTCGCGACCGGTTCGTACTGGTGCCTGATGCCAAGCGGCAATATAGGCCATTGGAATTCCAAATACTCCGTCGAGTCGGAGCAAGACCTCTTTAGCAATGGCGGGGAAGGCATCCGCCACTTCATCACTGAGAGCGGCTAAATCTGGAGCAAATTCTTTAGGTGCTACATGAATCTCATACGGGTAGCGCGCTGCATAAGGAACGTAAGCAATCCAATGTTCGTTCTCGGCGATGATGCGAGATTGATCTTTGATTTCGCGTTCGATCACGCTACTTATTAATGGAATCCCCGTCTTATCAAAATGTTCTTGCGCTACAGCCAACATCTTTGTGGTACGCGGGGTGATAAAAGGATAAGAATAAATTTGACCATGTGGGTGGTTAAGCGTGACACCAACTTCTTCTCCACGGTTTTCAAAGACAAAAACTTGCTCAACATAAGGTAATTTAGATATTTCGCGCGCGCGATCTATCCATGCCGCCAGAACGGTCCGCATCTGCGCTTCATCAAGGCTGCCAAAGCTTCCCTCGTGATGATCAGAGAAGACAACGACTTCACAACGCCCGAGCGCTTGAATCGTTTCGGAAGGCAGTTGATCAGATGGCGCGGAGAAAGAGGGGGAGCGATTTTCAAAGACCACTACCTCGAAGGTGGAATCCGCGATCTCCGTACCAAAATCTGATTTTGTAGGGCACAGTGGGCAGAACTCTTTCGGCGGAAGAAAGGCGCGACCTTGCCGGTGAGCCGCCATGGCAATCCATTCACCCGTGAGGGCATCTTGGCGCATATCGCCCGGTAGTGGTCGTGGTTCAAACGGTCGAATATCGATCGCATTGCGCACTACAGGCTCTCTGTCATAGTAGAAAATTTGTCGACCGTCGAACATTTGAAGTTCGGTGCGCTTCACAAAGGTCATGAGGCGATCTTAATCTATGGATTCAGATCGCTAGGATTGCCACATGAATTCCAGTGCTTGGTGGCGAGATGCCGCGATTTATCAGGTCTATCCGCGATCTTTTAGAGATAGCAACGGTGATGGTGAGGGCGACCTACAAGGCGTAATAGCTGGCCTTCCCTACCTGGCAGATCTGGGAGTAGATGCCATTTGGCTCAGCCCCTTTTATAAATCCCCAAATAAAGATGGCGGCTACGACGTCGCTGACCCACGCGATGTAGATCCTCGCTTTGGAACATTGGCCGATGCCAAAGAGTTAATCGAGGCAGCGCACTCTCACGGTATTAAATTTATTGCCGATATCGTCCCTAATCACTTCTCCTCCGACCACATCTGGTTTCAAGAGGCGCTCGCCTCTCCAAAGGGATCAATAGCTCGCTCTCGCTTCCACTTCTACGATGGCCGCGGCGAGGATGGAGAGATCCCACCCAATAACTGGTTATCAATCTTTCGAGGTCCCGCCTGGACGCGTACCGCAGATGGACAGTGGTATCTGCACCTCTTTGATTCAAGTCAGCCCGACCTCAACTGGAATAACCCAGATGTAATGGCTGATTTTGAAAAGACGCTGCGCTTCTGGTTAGACCTCGGAGTCGATGGCTTCCGCATTGATGTCGCCCACGGCGCCGTAAAAGAAAATATCTTGGTTGATCATCGCAATCCCGATCGCCTTATTGATGCCCTTCGCCTGGACTTTCTCGATATCTCTGAGGAGGAGCGTGCTGGACTCCTCTCCGACGTTCCCTTCTTTGATCGCGAAGGAATACATGATGTTTACCGCAAATGGCGTTTGATTCTTAACGAGTATGACGGTGACCGAATGACCGTGGCAGAGGCGTTTGTATATCCATCGAGCCGCGCGGCTAGATATGTTCGCGCCGATGAGTTACATCAGGTTTTCAACTTCAATTTCATGATGCTGGGGTGGGATGCAGCGGCGATGCGCGCCAGCATTGAGCGAACCCTCTCTGAGTTGGTCGATGTAAAAGCTCCTGCAACCTGGGTGCTCAACAATCACGATACTCCGCGAGTAGTGACACGTATTGGTGGCGCCCAGAAGGCACGTGCTCTTGCGATGTTGATTCACTCATTACCCGGCGGTGTTTACATCTATCAGGGAGAGGAGTTAGGACTTCCTAGCGTCGATCTACCTGACACAGCGCGACAGGATCCCGCCTTTATTCGTAGCGGTGGCACCGACAAGGGACGCGATGAATGTCGAGTGCCGATTCCTTGGGATTCCACTCTTCCAAATTACGGTTTCGGCCTAGGCACTCCTTGGTTGCCACAACCCACCGATTGGGCGCAGTACTCAATGGATGTTGAGGCAAAGGATCCAGCCAGTAGCTTGGCTCTCTACAAGAAGAGCTTGGCGCTGCGCCACTCTCATTCCGCTTTGGGTGGCGAGGGAGTCATAACATGGATTGATGCTCCAACAGGGGTTATGCACTTCACTCGCGAACCAGGTTTAGAGGTTGTCGTGAACACCAACGATCTTCAAGTTTCTGTTGAAGTTAACGGAAATGCAATCTTGCTTGAATCAGCGCAAGGAAACGAAATAAAAGACGGCCGGTTAGCTATTGCAGCTAACACGACCGTCTGGTTACAACGTTAATTACTTAACAGAGCCTGCCAACAACCCGCGTACGAAGTAGCGCTGGAGCGAGAAGAATACGGCGAGTGGTACCAGGATTTGGATGAAGGCGCTGGAAGTGAGAAGCTCCCAGTGACTTCCCCAAGTGCCAGCTAGTCCTGCCAACTTGTTGTTGAGCGGATCGATACCTTCTGTGCCCCCAGTGAATGTGAGCGCAACGAGGAGATCGTTCCAAACCCACAAAAATTGGAAGATGGTGAAGGCCGCTATCGCTGGAATCGAGAGTGGCAAGACGATACGGCGAAAGACCGTGAAATGACTTGCGCCATCAACATGCGCAGCCTCCATCAGGTCGCGTGGAAGCGAAGCAATGAAGTTATGTAGCAAGTAGATAGCAAGAGGTAAGGCAAACATTGTGTGGGGAACCCAGATACCAGCAAACTTTCCTGCGATATTTAGCCCCGGGATTAGCGTTAATGAGCCTATGTGCGCACCACTACCAGCCCCCGAGCGGAAGAGGTTTAGAAGCGGGACGAGTGTTAACTGAATTGGAACGATCTGAAGCGCAAAGATGCCATAAAAAACGATATCGCTACCGCGAAACTTGACCCACGCTAGGCAGTAGGCCGCCATGGTTGCGATCGTGATCGGGAAGACAACGGCAGGGATCGTGATCACAAAGGAGTTAACGAGATACGGAAAAATTCCATTAGGAATTCCACTCACTTTGCTTGTGCTAAAGATCGCGGAGTAGTTAGCAAACGTTAAGTGAGGGTGCAGGAAGAGATTCCACCACCCAGTGTTCGAGATATCTGCCTTAGGTCTAAATGAGGTGGCAAAGAGCCCAAAGGTTGGAATGGTCCAAATGACAGCCATGATCCAGACGGTGATGGTCGCACCGCGGCTTCCAAATAGTTTACGGCCAGCATTTTGGTCAGCGAGCTTTGGAGCTTTACTGCGATTTAAAATGCTCATGAGATGGCACGCTCCCGACGTAGGTTAATTATGTTGTACACCAAGACTGGAATTACGAGCAGGAATAGCACGATCGCCATCGCCGCTCCACGTCCAGCGTCATAGCGGATGAAGGTTTCGGAGTACATCTCATTTGCGAGAACTGAGGTACCAAAGTTTCCGCCGGTAGATGCGCGGACGATATCGAAGAGTTTGAGGGTTGAAACAACCATCGTTGCGAGTACGACAATAAATGTTGAGCGAACCATTGGGAATGTAACACCGCGGAACAACTTCCAACCGTGTGCGCCATCGAGAGCGGATGCCTCCATAACATCTGCTGGGACCGCCTTAATGGCGGCCGAGAGAATCACCATTGCGAATCCCGTTTGTGACCAGACAAATACGACCATCAACAAGAAGGTATTGAGCGGCTGAGTCAGAAGCCAGTTAGGGGGTTCAAAACCTAAGTGCTTGGCAATAGATGACATCAAACCAACCTGGGGTTGATTCGTGTTCGCATACTTGTAGACAAACTCCCAGACTATAGAGGCGCCAACGAAAGAGATCGCCATCGGCATAAAAATTAAGGATTTAGCAACAGACTCGCGACGCATTCGGTCGAGAAGTACGGCGAGCAATAAGCCCAGCCCCGTTGTGATGATCGGGGTGAAGAGAATCCAGAAGACTGTATTACGAAGGACGATGCGCTCGTTAGGATCCGTGAAGAGCCAGTGGTAGTTGCTAAACCCAACCCAGTGATGGGAGGCAGAGCCCTTGAAGCTGAGAATCAAGGTTCGAATTGCAGGTCCCAGTAAACCAATAACGACCAAGAGAAGTGCGGGTCCCAAAAAGACAAGGATTGCGATCGGGCGTTGCTTCTTGCCGTTAGCTTTGCCCGCTATAAAGAAAATTACCGCAAGGACAGCGAGAAAAATCGCGATCGCTGCAACCATCTGTCCGAACTTGGGAAGGTTATCGCTCCAGAAGTTAGACATAGGCTCTCTTTCATCACTAGAACTAGTAGATCAGGGTGTAAGGCTAACTTGTCTTAGGGGAAATAGTAATGGCGGGGACCAAGTGGCCCCCGCCATTACCTGCACAAACTAGCTAGTTAACTAATTGATTAGTTACTTGCTGATGGCCAAGCTGCGTCAATCTTTGCAGCCACTGTCTTGACAGGTGTGCCGTTAGCAAACCAATCGGTGAATCCGGTCCATTCTGCACCGTTTCCGATTGCAGCTGGCATTGCGTCAGATGCATCGAAGACGAAGGTAGAAGATGGATCAGAGAGGTACTTAGCTGACAAAGCATCCAAAGGATTGGAGTATGTCGAGGAAGGTACGCCACTGTTAGCGCTCAACCAACCACCGTTTGAACCAGCAGCCTTGATGCGGCTAACAGCCCATTGTGGTGTTGAGAGGTAGGTCTGAACTTCAACTGTTGCCTTGTTTGAGTTAAAGGCGAGGTAGAACTCTCCGCCACCCTCAACAGGTGTTGTTACAGCTGGGTTGATTCCTGGGAGGTAGTAAACCCAAGCATCACCAGTTGGTGAAACTACAGAGCCCGCAGGCAGTGAAGCTGCAATGAATGAAGCCTGTTGTAGCTGCATGCACTTGCCGGAAGGAATTCCTGTGACAGCATCTTGGAATGAAGTTGTAGCAATGGTTGAAACCTTGCCAACATACTTGGAGTTACCCATCCAGTTCCAGACTGTGTTCATAGCGTGGATGATTGGAGCATCTGAGAACTTCACTGTGTGGTTGATCCAGTTGTTGTAAACGGTTGCACCAGCTTCACGAACAACGACCTCTTCGAGCCAGTCAGTTGCAGGCCATCCGGTAGCTCCACCAGAACCGATACCACCGCACCATGCTGTTTGACCAGCTGCAGCCATCTTGTCTGATTGAGCCATCATTGCTGTCCAGGTTGTTGGAACTGTGTAACCATACTTAGCGAATTGCTTTGGTGAGTACCAAACCAAAGACTTCAAGTTAGCTGAGTTAGGTGCTGCGTAGAAGGTGCCGTTAACGGAACCTAGTCCACGCCAGCTCTTTGACCAGTAGCGGTTGATGTTGTTCTTAACAGCGTTTGGAGCTGGAACAGCCTTACCTGTGGCTACCATCTGTGCGATGAGACCTGGTTGTGGAACCAATGCGAGATCTGGGGCGGTGCCACCAGCTACGCGAACTGGGAGTTGAGCTTCGAATTGATCGCTGCCGTTCCAGTTGATCTTGATTCCTGTGCAAGCGGTGAAGTCAGCAGATGCTGCAGCGTAGCGAGTAAGTTCATCGCCAACGACTGAGGTGAAGACCTCGACTGTCTTGCCCTTTTGAACTGCATAACCTGAGCCAACGTTGGCACAAGCAGCAGATGAAGTTCCTGCATACGCTGCAGGAGCTACAAATGTTGCAACAAGCGCAACGGTTGCTGTGGCTACGCCAGCGAGCAAACCTTTTTTGCTAATCGACATATATATTCCTTAAGGGGTATATCGCGGTCCAACCTCCCCATGAAGATTGACTCCCGCGGTGTGGGTTAAGTGTAAGACGCACCACCCCTAATGGCGTAGCGCAGAGCCTCTTTGAAGGCTCAAAAGGGGTGAAAAATTAATAACAATTTGGTAACGAATGTCCCTACAAGCCATTGCGTTCTATAACTCGCGAGTACCAGTGAGCTGACTCTTTTAAGGTGCGTTTCTGAGACTCGTAATCTACGTGGATGATTCCAAAGCGTTTCTGATATCCGAGCGACCACTCAAAATTGTCCATCAAGGACCATTGAAAATATCCCCCCATATCTACCCCCTGAGCGATGGCATTGAGAATGGCATTGAGGTGCTGCTCAAGAAATGAGATGCGACGTTGATCTTGGATATCTCCATTCGCGTCTGGTCCATCTGGGTAGGCGACGCCGTTTTCGGTGATAAAAATCTGCGGCAATCGATCGCCAAACTCTTGATGCCAACGCACCAACATCTGGGTTAGGCCCTCTGGGGTGATTGGCCAACCCATATCAGTGAGCGGCCCGCGCGGAGTGGAATCTATTGCGAGCCCTAGAAGAGCAGAATTATCAAATTGGATCGGGTTGGCAGCATCGCTTGGACCAACGCGAGTATCGAAGTAATAATTTATTCCTAACCAATCATTCTTAGTTTGGGCAAGTTCCATATCTCCCGGCAAGATCGCATCAAGAAACTCAGAACCATACTCATCGATCAAAATTTGTGGATACTTGCCATAGAAGATGGCATCCATCCACCAACGATTTTGGACCGCATCCAAAATCGCCGACGCGTGGGCTTGTACCGGGTCGCTTGGATCATCGGCTGGGTAGTTAGCCTGGTTGAGAACAGGGCCAATCTTTAGGTCGCCGCGGACAGCGCGCATCGCATTTGCGGCAATGGCGTGTGCAAGGACGGTGTGGTGGGCGACCTTAAACGCCGTTGCGCGATCTGAAATTCCTGGAGCGTGCACGCCGAGTCCGTGTCCGAGCCACGCGACACACCAAGGTTCATTGATAGGAGCAAAATGTTTTACGCGATCGCCGAAATGTTCGGCAACGGCTGCCGCGTATTGACCAAATGCTGCAATCGTCTCGCGGCTGCGCCACCCACCTTTATCTTCGAGGGCCTGTGGCAGATCCCAGTGATAGAGGGTGATGTAAGGGGTGATGCCTGCTGCAATTACTGTATTGATTAGGTTGTCATAGAAAGCAAATCCGCGCTCTTCGCGAACATCATCACCGTTTGGGAAGAGGCGTGACCAAGATATGGAGAGTCGATACCCCTTGAGACCCAATCCCTGCATCAAGGCGATATCGGATGGGTAACGGTGATACATATCGCAAGCAACATCTCCGCTATCTCCATTGTCCGTCTTTCCCGGAGTATGCGAGAAGGTATCCCAAATGGATGCTCCGCGGCCATCTTCTTGCGCAGCTCCTTCAACTTGGTACGCGGCAGTAGCGGCGCCCCATAAAAAACCTTCTGGGAAACTTCTCATTACAACTCCTTCTCTATGTTTAGCGGAACTAATTTGCTGAGGCGCGCACCGCGGCAGCTACGGCCGGCACGACGCGTGGATCGAAGACGCTGGGGACAATAAAGTTTGCATTGAGCTGATCGGCGCTGACGCACTCCGATATTGCGTTTGCTGCCGCCACCAACATCTTGTCAGTGATCTTGTGAATGCGACCATCTAGCAAGCCACGGAAGATTCCCGGGAAGGCCAGTACGTTATTTATCTGGTTGGGATGATCACTTCGGCCTGTGGCAACCACGGCTGCATATTTGCGAGCGATCACAGGATCTATCTCGGGCTCTGGATTAGCCAGAGCAAAGACGATAGAACCGGCGGCCATTGCTGCGACATCCGCTTCAGTGAGAACGTTCGGAGCGCTGACGCCGATAAAGATATCGGCTCCCACCATCGCATCTGAAAGCGAGCCGCGAAAGGCTCCTGGGTTGCAGTTATCGACGAACCATTTGCGCATCACATCGTCGTCGGGGTTGTTCTCGTGCACCAGTCCATCTTTATCAAAACCAATTATGTGCTTTGCTCCGCTCGCGACGAGCAACCTAGCAACGGCAGTGCCTGCAGCTCCCGCGCCGCTCATCACAATCTTGCAATCGGCTAAGTTCTTCTTAACAAACTTAAGTGCGTTGGTTATGGCAGCTAGAACCACGATGGCGGTTCCATGCTGATCATCGTGAAAGACAGGGATATCTAGTAGTTCACGGAGGCGTCGTTCAACCTCAAAGCAGCGGGGTGCTGAAATATCCTCCAGGTTAATTCCACCGTAGACCGGGGCGATGATCTGAACGGTTCGAACAATCTCATCAACATCTTGGGTATCAAGGCAGACTGGCCAGGCATCAACATCGGCAAAGCGCTTGAAGAGCGCGGCCTTTCCCTCCATCACAGGTAGAGCAGCTGCAGGTCCGATATTTCCGAGGCCCAAAACTGCAGAGCCATCGGTCACCACCGCGACAGTGTTGCGTTTGATTGTTAAGCGACGAGCATCGGAAGGATCTGCGGCAATTGCTTGCGATATACGCGCGACCCCAGGGGTGTAAGCGCGTGAAAGATCATCGCGCGTCTTCAATGGAACCTTAGAAGTGACTTCAATCTTTCCACCGAGGTGCAATAGAAATGTACGGTCACTTACCTTGCGCACGGTTAGTTGAGGATTTTGCGAGATCGCCGCAGTGATTCTCTCGGCGTGATCGCTGTCGTGTGCGTCGCACGAAACGTCGATGGTTACTCGATCGATATTAGATTCAACAACGTCGAGTGCGGTAATTGAAGCGCCAGCTGCAGTGATTGCTGCCGTGATCTCAGCGACCGGTTGTGCAGAGGGCGGACCATCCACGCGGATGGTGATTGCATACCCGGGACTAGTCGACGCCATTACACAACACCATAGAGTCGGTCTCCGGCGTCGCCGAGGCCAGGAACGATGTAGCCCTTCTCATTTAACTTCTCATCCAAGGCTGCGGTGACCAGGGTGAGGTTTGCGCTAGTACTTGCAAACTCTTTTTCAAGTGCTGCAACTCCCTCAGGGGAGGAGAGGATGCAGATCATGGTGATATCTGTCGCACCGAGATCAATTAAATAGTGAATGGCAGAGATCAATGTTCCGCCCGTTGCCAGCATCGGATCCAACACGAAGCATTCGTGGTTATGTAGATCTTGTGGCAAACGATTGGCATATGTCTTCGCCTGCAGAGTGTGCTCATCGCGCACCATTCCAAGAAAACCGACCTGCACCGATGGCATAAGTCGGACCATTCCTTCAAGCATGCCTAAACCCGCGCGCAAGATTGGGATTACCACTGCGTCGGGCTTAGCAAGGACCGCGCCATTTGCCATTGCTACGGGAGTCTTCACGGTAATCGGAACCGTCTTCACATCTCGAGTCGCCTCGTAGGCGAGCAGGGTGACGATTTCACCTATGAGCTCACGAAAAATCGAGGATGGCGTCGCCTCATCCCGAAGAACGGTGACTTTATGGGTAATAAGGGGATGCTCGGCAACATGAACTTTCACAAACCTGACTTTACCCGCGTAATTCAACCTTGTCGCGTGCCTGAATCGGTGGGACGATGGAGACATGACGAACCATGCGGAGTTCAACGTGGATGACTTCGGCGTGATCGCTTGGCGCGAGGATGGGGTATGGAGAACATCGAGGCTCTCTAACACCCGCGAACTCGGTTCAATCATGGACCAACTTAAGGCCCAACAGGGCGATGCGGGATCAATAGCTCTGATTGCCATTGATGAAGAATTCTTTCTCGTTGCCACCTGCATAGGTGGGGCGATGCAGATGATGTTGAGTGATGTGACCTACGCGGTCGAGTACGAGATCGCGGCGGATGTTATTGACGCGCTGGACCTTCCTTTCCCCGAAGATGATGACGATCCCCAGCCTGGCGGAGACATTGATCTTCTCTCCGATTTAGGGATCAGCGCGATGGATCTCGAAGTGATGAGCGATGATCTCGAGATGTATCCAGAAGAGCAGATCACCGCGCTCGCTCATCGGCTGGGATTTGGTGAGCAATTTGATGAGCTTTACGATCGTGATTGATGGCTGATTACACAGATTTAATGCGGGCGGCTTTAGAACTCGCCTCCTCCGCCTTAGCCACCGATGATGTTCCGGTTGGTGCACTAGTAATCAATCCCGCCGGTGTCGTAACGGGTCGTGGGAAGAATCGACGCGAAATCGATAACGATCCAACCGCGCATGCCGAGATCATCGCCCTTCGGGAAGCTGCGATAGCGGCTGGGGATTGGCGCCTAGACGGTCATATCTTGGTGGTGACTCTAGAACCATGTGCAATGTGTGCCGGCGCGATTTCGCAATCCAGAATTAAGACCCTCGTCTTTGGTGCATGGGATGAGAAGGCAGGAGCTGTTGGCTCGGTCTGGGATGTATTGCGCGATCCCCGCAACCCCTACCAAGTTGAGGTCTTTTCTGGAATTTTGGAAGAAGATTGCAGTCATCTACTGCGCGAATTTTTTAAAGAGAAGCGTTAAGGCGTATCGTCACCTCTGGTGGCGTGTCTGAGTGGCCTAAAGAGCACGTCTCGAAAGCGTGTGTTGGGTAACCAACCGTGGGTTCAAATCCCACCGCCACCGCCAACAAATCAACTCTCTGGATGATTGATGATGATCTCGTACGAGGGATTGAGAATAACGAGATTTCCATCGGTCTCTCCAACCATTCCCTCGGCACAGATCGTGGAGCCCACTTCAAGTC
>Ga0118677_10014141_pt1 | contig 11335 bp, 11 predicted proteins | sample AliMusrvi5mmetaG_FD_86154 | JGI IMG/M metagenome (GOLD analysis project Ga0118677, IMG submission 86154) | reverse complement strand
GATCTTTGCCTGTATCGGCCATCATGAACGAGAAAAAAGACCTCCTCGCCATGTTTTCCCCTTCACTTGAGTCATAAGATTACCTTTAACTTTGCGGTTCTATGAGCACCCAAGCCTTCCCTGACATAACCTCGATCCCCTTTGAGGGTCCCTCCTCGAAGAATCCCCTCGCCTTCAAGCACTACAATCCATCCGAGATGATCGAGGGGAGGTCCATGAAGGATTGGCTCCGCTTCTCCGTCGTCTATTGGCACACCTTCCGCAATTCCCTCTCCGACCCATTCGGTGCCGGCACAGCCATCCGCCCATGGGATGACGGCACCGACTCTGTCGAGAACGCCAAGAGCCGGGTGCGCTATGCCTTCGAGTTCACGCAGAAGCTTGGTGCCCCTTATTACGCCTTCCACGACCGGGACGTGGCCCCTGAAGGAAAGACACTCGCCGAGAGCAACAAGAACCTCGACGCAGTCGCCGCAATTCTTAAGGAAGAGCAGCAGCGCACGGGTATCAAGCTCCTCTGGGGCACAGCCTGCCTCTTTGCCAACCCCCGCTTCCTCCACGGAGCCGCCACAAGCCCCAACGCCGATGTCTATGCCTACGCTGCTGCTCAGGTGAAGAAGGCGATGGAAGTCACCCACGAACTCGGCGGCGAGGGCTACACCTTCTGGGGTGGACGCGAAGGTTACTCAACACTCTGGAATACCGATATGAAGCGCGAACTCGACCATCTCGCCCGCTTCCTCCATATGGCAGTTGATTACAAGAAGGAGATCGGTTTCAAGGGCCAGTTCTATATCGAGCCAAAGCCGAAGGAGCCAACCACCCACCAGTATGACAGCGACACGGCTGCCTGCCTGAACTTCCTCCGTGAATACGGCCTCCAGGATCACTTCAAGATGAACCTCGAGACCAACCACGCAACGCTCGCCGGCCACACCATGGCTCACGAGATCGAGGTATGCCTCGGGGCCAATGCTCTCGGCTCCATCGACGCCAACACCGGCAATGAACTCATCGGCTGGGATACAGACCAATTCCCGACGAACCTCTACCTCACCACCCAGATCATGCTGGGCGTGATGAAGATGGGCGGCCTCACGACAGGCGGCATGAACTTCGATGCCAAGGTGCGCCGCGAAAGCTTCGAACCGATCGACCTCTTCTACGCGCACATCGGCGGAATGGATGCCTTCGCTCGCGGCCTCAAGATCGCGGCTTCCATCCGCAAGGACGGACGCATCGCCGAAATCGTCAAGAACAGGTACTCCTCATGGGACAGCGGCATCGGTGCCGAGGTGGAGTCGGGTAAGTCCAGCTTCGCAAGCCTCGAGAAACATGCCCTTAGTCATCCCGACCCAATCCAGCACACCAGCGGCCGTCAGGAACTCATCGAAAATATCGTTAACGAACTGATCTAATCAGTTCATCAACAATCGAAAGCCCCGGCCGCCATCAAAGCGGCCGGGGCTTTTTCGTGATAAACAATGATCCGCCGATTTTTCTTCAGACACACGCCGAGAAGATTCACTCTCACATGATGAAGACATCCTCCAAGTCCAACCCGTACGAGTTTCTCAAAACACTTCTCAACACCCCTTCTCCTTCGGGCTTTGAGACCCGTGGACAGAAAGTCTGGGTGGATTATGTGAGCCGTTTCGCAGACTCGGTGGAAATCGATTCCTATGGCAATGCCTACGCAACGCTGAACCCGACTTCAGGAGAAGGGGATCCAACCATCCTGATCAGCGGGCATGTGGATGAATTGGGCCTGATGGTATCGCATATCACGGACGACGGCTTTCTTTACTTCAAGGGAATCGGCGGCGTCGACAAGGGACTCATCCGTGGCCAACGCGTCACGGTTCACGGCAAGGCAGGATCCGTTCCGGGAGTTACCGGGCTTCTGGCAATTCACCTTCAGGAACCGGACGACCGCAACAAGGTTCCAGAGATGCACTCCATGCACATTGACATCGGCGCCTCCTCACGAAAGGAGGCTGAGAAACTGGTCTCCATTGGTGACGCCGTGACTTATGCGGCGGAATTTCAGGAGCTTGCCGGAGGCCGTTTTGCAGCACGCGGTTGTGACAACAGGATCGGGGCATGGACGGCCGCCGAAGGGCTGAGGCTTGCCTCGTTGAAAAAAGATCATCTCAAAGCCAAGTTGGTCGCCGTTTCAACTATCCAGGAAGAGAACGGCCTCTATGGTGCCTCTATGGCTGGATACACAGTCCACCCTGATGTGGCTCTCGTGGTTGACGTGACGCATGCAACCGATATCCCCAACTGCTCGAAGGCAAAACATGGAGAAGTCGTGATGGGCAAGGGCCCCGTGATCAGCCTGGGCAGCGTAAATCATCCCGTGGTCAACGAACGCCTTCGCAAGTTAGGGACGCGCGGAAAAATCCCCCTTCAGGTCGAAGTGAACCCCCGATGGACCGGCACCGATGCCGATGCGATCTTCAAACAGAAGGGTGGTATTCCGACCGTCTCGATCGGGGTTCCAAACCGCTACATGCACTCCCCCGTGGAGATGATCCAATATTCCGACCTCCAGAAAACCGCCGAACTTCTTGCTGCTTTTGCATTGGATGCCAAAAAGGGGGAACGTTTCGGGGTGACGTTAAGCTGAGTTATGATTCCTCGGAGAATATATCATGGAATACATTCCCTCCGCCGAAGATTCCGATTGGGTTGAAAGGAGACTTTCCGAATTAACGTTGGAGCAGGCAGTCGGCCAGATCCTCTGTCCTGCCCAGTATCAGATTCCAGAGGAGGAATGGCCTCGAGTTGTTCGCGAACTCGGTATCGGCTCTTTCTTTTTCTCCAAATGGCCTGCCTTGAAGGTGCGGGAAACAGCCGAGGCGGTTGCGGATGCCAGAGGTATTCCGCCGCTTCTAACCAGCGACTTCGAACACGGCGCAGGTGTGATGATCCCCGAGTGTGTCAACTTTCCGTGGTTCATGGCCGCGGGGCTGCAGGAGACCTGGATCTAGTCCAAAGAATGGGGGAGGCCACTGCCATGGAGGCCCGTGCGCTGGGGGCACACTGGACGCTTGGTCCGGTGTGTGACATTAACTCAAACTGGCGTAATCCAGTCGTCAATATCCGCTCATTCGGGGATAATCCCGACGCTGTTGCAGCTCTTTGTCGGGCTTACGTGAAGGGAGTCCAAAAATCGGGACTCATGGCCGCGTGCGCCAAGCATTTTCCCGGAGACGGAAGCGATTGGAGGGATCAACACCTCTGCACGAGCACTGTGTCCATGAATGTTCCTCGCTGGGAAGCCTCTCATGGGAAGGTCTGGAAAGCGGTGATCGACGAGGGCGTCTGTTCCATCATGACCGGACACCTGAGTTTTCCGGACTATGTCGGGCTATCCGAACAGGAAGCTCTCCCAGCCACGATCGATCCTCTTTTACAGGTTCGTCTTCTGCGCGAGACTCTTGGCTTCCGAGGATTGGTGGTCAGTGATGCACTCCCGATGATTGGTCTTTGCTCACGTGTCCCGTGGGAGAATGCCGCCGTGGAATTCGTGAAGGCCGGAGGCGATGTCGTGCTTTTTGCTGAGCGAGAGGATCATGCGCGCCTGCTTATGGCGGTCCGCAAGGGACAAATTTCGGAAAGTCGCCTTTATCAAGCCGTGCGAAGAGTTCTTGAAATGAAGGCAAGGATTGGCATTCATCGTCAATTCTTTGGACCAAAAGTCACCGAGCAGCAAAGAAATGGTTTTGAACAGGCATCACGGGAGATGGCTGAACGCTCGCTGACCCTTATTAAACCTGGCACAAACACCCCGGCTCGCTTGAAACGCGGAGATCATGTGGTTCTCGCCTGTATTTCCCAGCCTAATCCAAAACCTAGTTCCGCTCTTTTTTCGGATCTCACTCCGGCGAGGTTGGCCTTGGAGGAACGAGGCTACAGGGTGACCCATCTGGTAAATGCCGGCCGCGATACCATCGCTGAGGCGGCGGTCTCGGCCAAAGCCATTTTTATCTGCATCTGCATCACCCCTCATAACATGATCGGCACAATTTCCCCTGTCGGGGATGCCGTAATGCATTTTTGGCACGGAATCCTGCATCACCTCCCCAATGCCATCTTCACATCCTTCGGATCCCCTTATCTGCTCGCGGAGCAACCCCACCTCCCGAATCTCTACCTGACCTATGGTATTAGTCCCGATTCGCAAAGGGCTGCTGTTAAAGCATGGCTTGGCGAAATTCCGGCGGATGCTATAGCACCAATAAAGATGGAATATTGATGTGCATTCGCAGCGAAGAAGAGGGGTTATTTTATCGCTTTCATATTTCATCCTCCTTCATTCATCCTTCCGCCCGTGACCTCCCACACATCCCACAACAACTTGGGCTGGCGCGTTGCGCTGGCCGGACTCGGAATCAATCTCGCCCTCGGCGTGCTCTACACCTGGAGCATGTTCAAGGGTGCCATCGAGAAGGACTTCGGATGGAAAGGAGATCAACTCAATGATCCGTACGCCCTCTGCTGCCTGATTTTCGCCTTTGCAATGATCCTGGCGGGTCGCCTGCAGGATAAGATCGGCCCCAGGATCACGGCCACGATCGGAGGAGTGCTTGTGGCCGCCGGGATGCTGCTGATCTCAACAACCAACAACTACACCCTTTGGGTCATCGGCTTTGGCGTGCTGGTCGGGACCGGTATCGGCTTCGGCTATGCATGCGCCACCCGCGCAGCCCTCAAATGGTTTCCAAAGGCAAAGACGGGCACGGTTGCCGGCATCGTGGTGGCCGGATTTGGTTTGGCTCCGGTATACCTCGCCCCCCTATCCGAAACTCTTCTCAAGGACTTCGGTATTCTGAAGTCGATGCTCATACTAGGAGCTCTCTTCGCCGTGATCGTCATCGGCCTCTCCCAATTCCTTAAGAATCCACCCGCTGGGTATGTTGCCGAAACCTCTGCATTAACAAGCAACACTTGGACACCCATGGCCGACCTATCCCCCGGCCAGATTCTCTCCAAGGGTTCTTTCTGGCTGCTCTGGCTACTCTACTTTGTGGGAGCCGGAGCGGGCCTGATGGTCATCGGCAGCATCAGCGGCATGGCAAAGAAATCGATGGGAGCATCTGCCTTTATCGCGGTAGCTGTCCTGGCTATCGGGAATGCCCTTGGACGAGTTATCGCCGGATCATTGTCCGATAAGATCGGCCGGCGCGCGACACTACTCCTCGTCTTCCTATTTCAAGCCGTCCTCATGTTCCTTGCCATTCCCGTCACCGGAGGCACGACCACTCCAGGTGTTCTTGTCCTGATAGCCGCCCTGATCGGTGCAAACTATGGTGCCAATCTTTCACTCTTTCCCTCGATCACAAAGGATCTTTGGGGACTTAAGAATTTCGGGATGAATTATGGCCTCGTCTTCACAGCTTGGGGAATGGGTGGATTTGTACTTTCACGAGTCTCCCAGATGCTGAAGGCCTCTAGCGGCAACTTCACCTCGAGTTTTATCGTAGCGGGCACCCTGCTGATCATGGGGGCGGGACTCACCTTCCTGATAAAGTCGCCCGAATCAAACATTCCTTAACGGAAGGGAGGATCAGTCCTTGCCGGAGGGAACCCTGTCCTCCTTCCGTCGACCATAGGCGATCCTGACATGATGCATGCTGCTCAAGCTTGCAATCAATGTTGCGGCGATCTCCTGCAGTTGGCTAAGAGTGACCGGGGCTTCATCATACTCACCATCCTCAATCCGGTCGTGAAGAATGCCGTGAACAAGATCGTCCAAACGTTGCGGCGTTGGTCGTTCCAGACTGCGTGAAGCGCTTTCGGCGGCATCAGAAAGACCAAGGATGACCGCCTCGATCGTCTGCGGCTTCGGGCCTGGATACCGATAGCTCTCCTCGCTTACTTTTGGAATATCCTCGGGACGCACATTCATCAGGTTGCCGCCTGCTCGCGCATCCATCTCCTGACGACAGGCTCGCTGGTAAAAATATTCCACAAGTGTCGTTCCATGATGCTGCCTGATGCCATCAATCACCCGGCTGTTCAGCTTGTTCCTGACAGCCAGATCAACCCCCTCCTTAACATGGGAAAGAATGATCAGGGCGCTCATAGTCGGGGTAAGTTCGTCGTGGGGATTCTCCCCCAGAGCGGTGTTTTCAGTGAAATACTCCGGTTTGACCAACTTGCCAATGTCGTGAAAATACGCGCTGACACGGCAGAGCGTGGCATTGGCACCCACTTTTTCAGCACAGGCCTCGGCAAGGTTCGCCATGGCCAGGGAATGGTGATAGGTACCGGGAGCCTCCAAACTAAGTCGTCGCAGGAGAGGGTGGTTCAGATCGGCCATTTCAAGCCATGAAATCTCCGTGGTGATCCCGAAGACCTGCTCGATCAGAGGAAGGGAGCCACTGACCAAGACGGCCGTCAGAATCCCGATGCCTACGGCGACGCTGCTCTCGATGCAGAGACTCCGCCAGTCCATGGAGGGAAGATTGTCCCAGAGAACCGGACCAATTACCCCGGAAAGCAACGCCACGACCCACACGGCAAGACCGGAGTAAAAACCTGCTCTCAGAAGTCTGGAACGGCGACGGACTCGAAGGGTGGAAAGAACCGCGGCAAGGCCTCCCGCAATCGCCAGCAGAAGCAGTACCGGATCCCTTGTTACCCTGAGGACCGACCACCAGAGGGCGCCGAGGAGACAGGCCAGAAGGCCGGTTTGAGGCCCCATGAGCACCGAGAGGATCATCGGCGCAAGGGCATAAGGAAGGAGCACCGCGACAAGATGATCCTCCAAATGTCCTTCGTTCACTTGAAGCTGAAGGAATTCACCGATTCCTACCTGCAGCAGAGTCACCCCCAGGAAAAGAGCCATCCGGGAGTTTTTGGCTAGTGCCAAGTCGCCACTGACCAATGGTTGAACAACTGCAAGAGCCAGCACAAGGAGTGCGTAAAGCAGGTGTCTGAGAGGTTCCCGGGCATCACCCGAGAGACAAAAAAGGGCAAGAATACCTGCGGCCGCAAGAACGATACCAAAACGCAACAATGCCCCACCCTCCAACTCTCCCAGTAGGACGCTTTTGCTGTTTGCAAGACGCGACTTCCCGCAGCTTAGCCCGCGGGACTCAAGACGCTTTTTCCTAAGGAATCGAAACATGGTTGTTGGGAGTAGGCAGGGGACCTTGCGGAAGTGACAGGCTCAGATCCGGTTCTCTCTCAGGCCCCGATGCTCCTTGTAGGCACTGATAATTGCACGGACAAGAGGATGACGGACGACATCCTTTTCCACAAAGTGATGAAACCGGATTCCGGAAGTTTCAGCCAGCGCCCCCATTGCCTCGATCAAACCGCTGGGTTTGTTCTTGGGAAGATCAATCTGGGTACGGTCTCCAGTGATGACGCACTTGGAAGAGACCCCGATGCGCGTGAGAAACATGAACATTTGCTCGGTGGTGGTATTCTGGGCCTCATCCAAAATAATGAACGCCTTGTTCAGGGTTCTCCCCCTCATGTAGGCCAAGGGGGCTATCTCGATGATGTTTCGGTCGATGGCACGTTGGAGTTCTTCTGGTTCCAGCATGTCATGGAGCGCATCATATAGCGGACGCAGGTAAGGCAGGATCTTTTCCTGGAGCTCACCGGGAAGAAATCCCAATGCTTCACCAGCCTCGACGGCAGGACGCGTGAGGATGATTCTGCTAACCTTTTCAGCCTTCAGGGCAGCGACAGCCTTGGCAACGGCCAAGTAGGTCTTCCCCGTCCCGGCCGGACCTATACCGAAAGTGATGTCATGTGCATCGATAGCTCTCAGATAATCCCTCTGGGATATGTTTTTCGGTATGACGGGAGGCTTGCGTTGGGAGCACTGGATTCTCTCCTGATAGAGTACTTCCAATGGTGAATCGTTTGCCTGTTGGAGATCTGCATGATTGGCAGATGAGCCGCTGTGATCCAGCGCCACCAAAAATTCATCACGTCCGATCACGGCTCCCAGAGAGGCGACTCGCTGCAATTCAACAATCAGATGACGGGCCTTGGCGACGGCTACGGAAGTTCCCTCAATCTTGAGCCAGCCATCACGACTGGTGACATGAACCCCAAGTGTACTTTCCATCAACCGAAGCAATGATTCATCCCCGCCATACACGGCCTGCAAAGCCCGGGCGTCTTTAAACTCAAGCCTGATCGATTCAGGGGAATCAATTGCACCTGCAATCGTTGTACCAACTCCCTGCTTTTTTTTCTGTAGGGGTCTCTTCAACGAGGACGGCTACTTGTAGCCGTAAACCAAAGCCCAAGGAGTTCGATCCTCGGGGGACTTGAGGATCTGGACGATGGCGAAAAATGTGCCCGTGGCCTTCGGGCTGACCCTTACTCCGGCAAAGCGGCCCTTCTGCCAGCTCTCCGCATCGACAAGATTGCCCTTGTCATCATAAATATGGACCGAAAGGGAGGCCCCCTTCACATCGGTTGCCATGAGGAACCAGTAGTCGTTACCCTTGAAAAGTTGTGAACTGACTGCTTTCTTCTCCTTGACCCCGAGGTCACCGCCCCAGGCATCTTTGCGGATCGAGAAACCCTGCTTGTAATAAGGGAGCGCCGCCTCGTAAGCGAAGGAAAGGGCATCATCCACGGTGGCGTGAAGCAGCGGAACGAAACATACGAAAGCAACTCCAAGAAGAGTAATCCGACGGCCAAGAGAGGCAAAACTTTGGGCGATACGGAGATTCATGATCAGTTGCCACCAGTCCCCTCGACGATCTGCTGGTTTACTGCATGGGTGAGGTCATGGATGGTCTTGACCTGCGCCGGGGTTATTTTGTCGCCACCCTCGTTGACAATAGGTTCGATCTTACGGAGCACATCCCGGACGCTTACGATCAGGGGATTCTTACGAAGCCGCTTCCCCATGGTTCCGATGCAGCGGTCGAAGTAACTGACCAATTCAGGCTGATGGAGAAGTTCCGTGCCGTCCTTTGCAAAACCACCCTGCACAATGGAAGTCAACACTTCGGTGCCACGTAGCCATCCGCCCAGACTTACCAACTGGGAAAGATCTTGATCGTTGAGTTCCTGCATGGCGCCGCGCACATTCAGAACGGACACCTTTCCAATCGCGCTGATCAGCCTTGTCAGTGATGCTTTTGCTGCGGGCGATGACCGACTTGCGTACATTGATTGCCTCGGCCAGCGTGAGGACTTGTCGACCGAGTTCCTTGACTCGCTCGGCATCCTCGGCCTCGACAGCGACAAATCCCTCGGCGATGACATTACCAAGAAGGAGGGCTGTGCGGGCGCGATCCTCAGGGGTACGCGCCTTGCCGTCACGGAGTTGCCCTTTCCAATTAGGGTTACCCAATTTGTCGAGCACCGCAAAGATTTCGCTGGGTACCGGCACGACCACCTCGTCGACGGCAGCAGCGGGAAAGTCTGACAGTGATATTTTCTGCGGAGGGTTGTCCGCCAGGAGGGATGTGGTGGTGAGCAGTGCCGAACAAACGGCAAACGCACTGATGTGGAAAATGGATTTCATTGGAAATCTTGGAAAAATACCCTCGCCGAGCGGGGGCTCGCTGTGGAGCATGGGCGAATCGTAGTTCACACGCTTTAGGTTGAATTCAATCTGTAATGGACCGGGAAAGATTACAACACATTCTTGATCACGCGGCGACCAAGCGTCTCCTCGTCATCGGCGACTTGATGCTGGACGAATTCGTCTGGGGTAACGTCGGCAGGATATCCCCCGAGGCTCCTGTGCCAGTCGTCGAGGTGCAGAGCGAGTCAAGCTATCCGGGCGGGGCGGCCAACGTGGCTCGAAACCTTCGGGAGTTCACCTCTTCGGTCACCATGCTCGGAATGGTGGGAACCGATCCTCATGGTGAAAAACTCACGGGCCTGCTCCGTGACGAGGGGATTTCCACCGAGGGCCTCTTCACCGACTCCTCCATTCCTACAATTGTTAAGACTCGGATCATTGCACAGCGCCAGCAAGTGGTGAGGGTGGACCGTGAACAACGCCTGTCCCCCGCTTCAGCAAGGGTGGATATTTTGGAGAAGGCACGGACATTGGTTGGAGCGGCCGACGCGGTTCTTATCGAGGATTACGGAAAGGGATTTCTTGACCAAGGGTTTGTGAATGCAGTTTTAGAAGCGGCACGGGAAAAAGGGGTGATCGTCACCTGCGATCCAAATCCCAAAAACCCTCTGGAATGGCCGGGAATCGCGGCGATCAAGCCGAATCGCTCTGAGGCCTTTGCAGCGGCAGGTATCCCGCTCTCCCCGCCGGTTCATCCTGTTGAAAAAGACCAAGCCTTGATGAGGGTGGGTGAAATCCTGCTCGAACGCTGGGATGCCGGCTCCCTGCTCATCACCCTGAGCGAGCAGGGAATGATGTTGTTTCGGCCCGGGCACACCCCGTACCATACACCCACCCGGGCACGCGAAATCTTTGATGTTTCGGGCGCCGGCGACACCTCCATCTCCCTTTACACGCTGGGGATTGCGGCTGGAGCCACCCCGGAGGAGGCGGCCGAACTCGCTAATCACGCCGCGGGGATCGTCGTGGGTAAACTGGGTACGGCTACCTGTACGCGGACTGAATTGGAGGATAGTTTCAAGGGACTGCAAGAAGCATGAACGACGCCAAAGGTCTGCGTCCCGCCATCTTCGTGGACCGTGACGGCACGCTCATGGTCGAGGTTGACCATTGTCGCGATCCCAAAGATGTTAAGGCCTATGCAGGCGCCGACGAGGAGTTGGCACGGGCACGTTCCCTCGGATGGGCTGTGATTATCATCACCAATCAGAGCGGCATCGGACGAGGTTATTTCACCGTTGAACAGTTTGAATCAGTGCAGAAGGAGCTGATTCGCCAACTCGATGGAAACATTGATGCCTCCTACATGTCCCCTGATCTTCCCGGCTCGGGATCAACCCGTCGCAAGCCGGCCCCGGGCATGATTCTGGAGGCAGTTGCTGATCACGGCATAGACCTTCAACGTTCCTTTATGATTGGAGACAAGGATCTAGATATCGAGTGCGGAAGGAATGCCGGCGTGCGTACGATCTTGGTCGAGACAGGTTACGGAAAGGAGTATCTGAGCTGCGGGGCCGACTATATTGCACCGACTGTCACGGAGGCGGTACGCATGGTGCTCAGTTACGCCCGCTGATTCATTATTGGACCATGGGCACCTCCACCAAAACCTCCATCGCTCTTGTCATTCCGGCCCGCTGGGGCTCGACTCGTTTTCCGGGGAAATGTCTGCATCGGATTGCGGGCAAACCGCTTGTCCAAACCGGTCTTCTTGAGGTCTGGGTTCTCCTGCTCGATGGCAATGAGGGCATCGTC
>Ga0118677_10014140_pt1 | contig 11336 bp, 9 predicted proteins | sample AliMusrvi5mmetaG_FD_86154 | JGI IMG/M metagenome (GOLD analysis project Ga0118677, IMG submission 86154) | reverse complement strand
GGTTACGTTCCTGCAAAAGAAAAACAGGCCGCCGGTGCTTGCCCGGGTACGGGTGCCGGTCGGCTTCGGAGCGCCCCGCTTTATGCGCCTGAACGGCGCCGACCGCTTCATCCCCCTTGAGGAGGTCATGCGTCACAACCTTGACCTGCTGTTCCCTGGCGTGGCGATACTCAGCTGCGAGGTGTTCCGCACCACGCGCAATTCCACTACCGAACCCCGAGAAGAAAACGCCGAAGACCTTATGGCGATGATCGAATCGGAGCTGCAGGAGCGGCGCTTCGCCCCCATCGTCCGCCTGGAGGTGGAGAAGGGCATGGACCCGAACCGCCGGGGGCAGCTGGTGGCGGAGCTCGGGCTTGATCCGGGCCGCGACGTGTACGAGAGCGAGTCTCTGTTCGGGCTGCGCGACCTCATGGAGCTTGTCACCCTGAACAGGCCGCTGCTGAAAGATGCGCCCCATCAGCCCGTGGATCATCCTGATCTGGCGCAGGAGCGCTCCATCTTCCATGTCCTGCGCGAGGCCGGCTCAATCCTTGTGCAGCACCCCTACGAGACGTTCAGCTCCACCATCGAGCGGCTCCTGCGCGAGGCGGCCCGCGATCCCAAGGTGCATGCCATAAAGATAACCCTGTACCGTACGGCGCGCGAATCCAACATTGTCGAGCACCTGATCGAGGCCGCCGTCAACGGCGCGCAGGTTGCCGTGGTGGTCGAGCTCCAGGCCAGCTTTGACGAGGCCGCCAACATACGGCTTGCCGAGCGCATGGAAGAGGCGGGGATACATGTCACCTACGGCGTGCTGGGCCTGAAGACCCACTCCAAGATACTGCTGGTGGTGCGCCGCGACTTCGACGGCCTTCGCCGGTATGTCCACGTGGGCACGGGCAACTATCATCCGATAACCTCGCGTCTGTACAGCGATATCGGGCTGTTCACGGTTGACCCTGATATTGGCGCCGACGCGACCGAGCTTTTCAACTACCTGACCACCGGCGTCAACGCGAGCCGAAAATACAAAAAGCTGCTTGTCGCCCCGTCCTTTCTCAAAAAGGCGCTTATCGAAAAGATCGAGCGCGAGGCCTCGCTGCATACCAGCGCGAGCCCCGGCCACCTGCAGTTCAAGATGAACGCCCTTGAGGATGTCGAGATAACCCGGGCCCTCTACCGGGCAGCCCACAGGGGCGTGCGCGTGGACCTTATCGTGCGCGACAGCTGCCGTATTCGCCCGGGCGTAAAGGGCCTGTCCGAAAATATTCGCGTCATATCCATCGTCGGGAGGTTTCTCGAGCACGCGCGCATTTACTATTTCAAAAACGGCGGGCAGGAGGAATACTATATCGGTTCGGCGGATTGCATGAAGCGCAATCTCGAGCACCGCGTCGAGGCGGTGACGCCCGTTGAGTCCAAGAGGCTGCAAAAGAGGCTTCGGGAAATACTCGACGTGCAGTGGGGCGACCGCAGAAGCGCCTGGGACATGCTGCCCGACGGCGAATACGTACAGAGAACGCCGGGCAGGAAGGATGAGCCCCTGGGGTCGCACGACCAGCTGATACAGCTGGCGGAAAAGCGCGCCGTGAAAGCCCAGAATTTCAAGGACGGCATAAAGAAGAAATCATTTGATACCTAGCCCGGCCAGGGCTGCCACAGGCAGGACACCCATAGCGGATGGACATGGAATTCATACTGGGGAAAGAGACCGGCAGAAAAGCGGTTTTCGCCGAGCTGGCCAAACACTTTATGGTGCGGCCCGGAAAACCGCGAAGGTTCATGCGTACGCTTTTCGACACCTTCGACTGGCGGCTCTACGCAGCCGGCCAAAGGGTGGAAGAGGTGTGCGAGGGCGACAGCGTCCGCGCCGAGTGGCTGGAGAGCGCCTCCGGCAAAGTTCTGGGCAGCATGAACGGGCCGGTGGGCCGCACTGCCAGCGACTGGCAGCCGCTGCCCATGGCCGGGGCGCTTGCCCGTACGATAAAGATGCGCGCGCTGCTGCCGCTGGTGGTGTTGGAGTCCACCCGGTGGTCTGCCGATCTTCTGGACGGGCTTGAAAAAACAATCGTTCGCGTTTCTGTGGAATTTAACAAGACCGGCGAAAGGGGCGCGAAAGCCGTCAAATTACTGCCCCCCGTGGTCCGGCTGTCGGCGGTACGCGGCTACAGCAAAGCCCTTAAAGAGGCTGCGGCCGTGCTTGCCGCTATGCCCGGTCTTGCCCGGGCCGAACAAAGCTCGCTGGAGAGCGTGCTGTCGGCAAACGGCCGCAGGCCCCTTGACTACAGTTCAAAGATCAACGTCAAGCTTGTACCTGAAGAGCCTTCCGAAGAAGTGGTGAGGAGGATTCTGACCAGGCTTGTTGAAATCATGGCAGCCAATCACGACGGAACAGTGGCGGACATCGATTCCGAATTTTTGCACGATTTCCGCGTTGCCGTGCGCCGCACCCGCTCCCTGCTGGGGCAGATGAAGGCAGCTATCCCCGCCGCGATCATGCAGAATTTCAAACCCGGCTTCGACTGGCTCGGCGCCGTGACCGGGCCGACGCGCGACCTTGACGTGTACCTGCTGAAATTCGACGACTATACGGCCCCCCTGGGCGAAGCCGTCCGGCGCGACCTTGCCCCGCTGGCAAAACATATTCTCCGGCGGCAGCGGCAGGAGCAGCAAAAACTCGGCAGCGCCATTTCCGGCAAACGCTACCACCGGCTCATCGCGGCCTGGGAAAGGGCCCTGCGCTGCCCGTGGAGCTCCGATGCGGAGGGCTTTACGGGCGGCGATCCGGCAGAGGCGGTTGCGGGGCAGAGAATCCTGAAAATTTACAAGCGGGCCCTGCGGCAGGGCGGGGCACTGACGGATGATTCACCGGCCTCGGCAGTTCATGCCCTGCGCATTACCTGCAAGAAGCTGCGGTACATGATGGAGTTTTTCAAAAGCCTGTACCCTTCCGTCGAGATCGACGCGCTGACCGGCGCGCTTAAGGAGTTGCAGGACAATCTGGGCGATTTTCAGGACTATGAAGTTCACAGGGCAGAGCTCTACAAATTCGCCGAGGAAATGACCTTGCTAAAGACCGCAGGCCCGCGAACCCTGCTGGCCATCGGGCAGCTGGCCGAAAGTCTTGCCGCGCGCCAGCGGTCAGCCCGCGCGGAGCTTGGCCGGCGTTTCGCCGAATTCACCGCGAAAAAAAATACCGCGCGCTTTCACACCCTTTTTAAGACGTCTGAAAGGAGCATGTCCGATGAAGGTGGCGGCAACCTATAATATAAAGGGCGGCGTCGGCAAGACGGCCGCGGCCGTAAACCTCTCGTGGCTTGCAGCGCGATGCGGCCTGCGCACGCTGGTGTGGGACCTCGACCCGCAGGGTGCGGCGACCTTTTACTTCCGCGTCAAGCCGAAGGTCCGGGGCGGCGGTAAAAAGCTTGTCAAGGCAGGCAGCCGCATCAGTGATTTCATCAAGGGCACGGATTATGAAAACCTCGATCTGATGCCCGCCGACTTTTCCTACCGCAATCTGGATATCCGCCTTGATCAGAAAAAAAATCCCACAAAGCAGCTGAAAAAGCTTCTGGCGCCGCTGAAGGCAGACTATGATCTGGTCGTGCTTGACTGCCCGCCGTCGATTTCCCTTGTCAGCGAGTCGGTTTTTTTTGCCGCTGACGCGCTTATTGTGCCCGTAATCCCGACAACGCTTTCGCAAAGAACGCTTGAGCAGCTGTACGGGTTTCGCAGCGATCGAAAGCTCGAAGGACTGAAGCTGCTGGTATTTTTTTCGCTGGTTGATCGCCGTAAAAAATTACACCACGAGGTGATGGCCGAAATTGCGGAAAAACATCCCGAGGTTCTGAAATCATATATACCCAATGCCAGCCAGGTGGAGCGGATGGGCGTTTTCAAAAAGCCACTCGGCGACTTTGCCGGCAGTTGCGATGCCGCGCAAGCCTATGAAGGGCTTTGGGCCGAAGTCAAAAAAGCGCTGTGGAGGTAATCAGGATGGGTTTGGAAATAGAAAGAAAATTTCTTGTGCGTTCCGGCTGGACGCCGCAGGGCCAGGGCACGGCCTATATGCAGGGGTATCTGTATGCCGGTGGCCACGGTCCTACCGTCAGGGTCCGCGTGGCCGGCAGCAAGGCTTTTCTCACCATCAAGGGCCCTGCCGAAGGGCTTGCGCGGCTGGAATTTGAATACCCCGTACCCCCGGACGATGCCCGCCACATGCTCGAAAGCCTTGCCGGAGGCCGGTTGATCGAAAAGACCCGCTACCTGATCGAGCATGCGAGGCATACCTGGGAGGTTGATGTTTTCGCGGGGCGAAACCCCGGGCTCATAGTTGCGGAGGTTGAAATCAGCCGTCCCGACGAGCCGGTCGAGCTGCCTGACTGGGTCGCCGAAGAAGTCTCCCTTGATCACCGTTACGCCAATGCCTACCTTTCGCTCCACCCGTGGCCGGAATGGGGCAGCAGCCGTGGCGCGCCGTGAAAACAAAACCGGAGTATTGGTATCGCCAATCGGCAGCCGCCCCTGTACGGGTTGTTGACGGGTGCATTGAAGTGCTGCTCGTGACCTCCCTGAGCGGCAGATGGATACTGCCCAAGGGAATAGTTGAAAAGGACATGACCCCTGCCGAGTCCGCCGCGAAAGAGGCCTGGGAAGAAGCGGGCGTCCAGGGAAAGATGGACGAGCACAGTCTCGGGACATTTGAAACCAGCAAATGGAACGGCATCTGCAGCGTTGAAGTTTTCCGGATGGATATTACACAAATCGCCGACCAGTGGCCGGAATCAGATAAGCGCACAAGAAAATGGTTTGCCCTGGCCGATGCCATGAAGGCAGTTCATCCCGCGGGAGCGGCTCAAATACTCGAAAAAATCGTTCTGCCGCCCCTCAGGCTGACACTGGTCCGCCATGCCAAATCGAGCCGCGACGATATGAGTTTAAAGGATTTCATGCGGCCGTTGAATGACCGGGGCCTGCGGGATGCCCCTGAAATGGGACGCAGGCTGCGGGAAAGCGGCGTTCAGCCTGATTTCATTGTTTCGAGCCCTGCCAAGCGGGCGCTAACAACAGCCCGGCTTATTGCGGATGAAATTGACAGCCCAGAAGCGGGTATTCTTGAAGCCGCCGGGATATATGAGGCCACTGCCGCTGAGATTCTGAAGCTTGTGCAGGGCCTGCCCGAAGAAAAGCGGGAGGTCATGCTGGTTGGGCATAACCCGGGTATTTCGGACTTTGCCCACCTGTTTCTCCGCAGCGTGACGGACAATATCCCCACCTGCGGCGTTGTGCGGCTGGCATTTGCCGCGCAGCACTGGCGGGATATTTCGCCGCAACGGGCATCCTTGCTTCTGTTTGATTATCCCAAGAAAAACAAGGGTGAAACGCAACAGTGATGGTCTCGCACACAGTACAGGCACATGTCCTTACGCAGATCCGTAGCCGTTTGCTCCGGGGAGCTTTTGATTCGTCAGCACGCGCTATATTTTCGCAAGACAGGCTGGCAATGATGGCATGCTCATGGCTCGAATCGCACGGTCTATCTTCACCAAAAGCTCTCCCGAAGAACGCCTGGCTATAGAATATTGTTCCCTGCTCTAAGCCGTTGCCAGTTTCAATCCCCGGCCGGGCACGGACAGGCGGTAAAATTTACGGATGCTCCTTCAAAAATCGCTGCTATACGTTGATATTCTTCTGAAATTGGCTACAATCAGAATAAGCAGCGCGAGATAATTCAAACGGTGAGGTGACGTATGCTTGAGATGGTTGACCTTAAAAAGGAATTGTCGAGTAAGGAATTCAAGAAAAAGATGCCTGATCTCGAGCGCCGTGTCAGCGAGCTCCAGCGTGAGTGCAAGGATAAAGGCATTGCCACCATTCTTGTCTTTGAAGGGCTGGAAGCCGCCGGAAAAGGCACCTGCATCAACCGCCTGATGCGCCCCCTTGATCCCCGCGGATTCAAGGTCAACCCGATCCATCCGCCGACAGAGGTTGAAAAAATGTGGCCCTTCCTGATCCGGTTCTGGAAGCTGCTGCCTGCCCGAGGCCGGATCTCCATATTCGACCGGAGCTGGTACGAGCGGGTGCTGGGCCAGCGGGTACGCAAAGAGGTCGGCAAGTCCGAATACTTATTGGCATTTGACGAAATTCTTGCGTTCGAGCGGCAGCAGGTCGACGACGGGGCCGCGATAGTGAAGTTCTGGCTGCATATCAGCAAGAAGGAGCAGGAGCAGCGTTTCCGGGCCCTTGAGAAGGTCAAGGCCACCTCATGGAAAATCGGCAGGCAGGAGTGGAAAAAGCACCAGCAGTACGAAAAATACATCAGAGCTGCCGATGAGATGATCGAGAGGACAAACACGGCAGGCTCGCCCTGGGTCGTTATTGAGGCCCATGACAGGGAATACGCCATTCTCAAGATCTTCGAGGTCCTGAGGTCCACATGGGAGAATGCGCTGAAGGCTGCGGCGGTGGCGGCAAAAAAAGCGTCTGTGCCGCAGGAGCCGGTCCAATCCGCACACAATATAACCGTGCTTTCAAAGCTGGACCTTACCCAGAAACTTCCCAAAAAAGAATACAATGAAGAAATTGTGAAACTTAAGGACAGGATTCGTTTGCTGGAATATGAAATCTATCGGCGAAGAATTCCCGTGGTGGTCTGTTATGAGGGATGCGATGCCGCCGGCAAAGGCGGCAATATCAAGCGGCTGACCGAGAACCTGGATCCGCGCGGTTACGAGGTTGTTCCGATTGCAGCGCCAACAAAGGACGAACTGGCCCACCATTATCTGTGGCGTTTTGCCGGCTGCATTCCTAAAGCAGGCCATTTTACGATCTTTGACCGTACCTGGTACGGCAGGGTGATGGTTGAACGGATCGAGGGCTTTTGTTCCCCCAATGCCTGGCAGAGAGCGTATCGGGAAATTAACGAATTCGAGGCGCACCTGGCCAACTTCGGCGTCGTCATGGTAAAATTCTGGCTCCACATTGACCAGGATGAACAGTTGCGGCGTTTCAAGGAGCGCGAGAAAATTGCCTGGAAACAGTGGAAGCTGACTGATGAAGACTGGCGCAACCGGAAGAAGTGGCCGCGCTACGAGGTTGCCATCAATGACATGCTGTCCAAGTGCAGCACCACGTATGCGCCCTGGACAATTATCGAGGCCAATGATAAGTATTTTGCCCGTGTGAAGGCGCTGAGAACGGTTGTCAGGGCAATCGAGAAACGACTGTAGCCCTGAGTGCACTGATACCACTGGATTCTTGTCTGGGTAATCCCGGCCGCCCGCTATGCGGGTGGTTGTTGACTTGCGCCATAAACTTTCAAAGCAGGAGAGTGTCATCCATGAAGCATCAATTACTCAGAGCCATGGCGATTTTATCGGGGGCCGCAGTGCTTCTGTGTGCAGCCGGGGAAGGAGCATTTTCCCTGGAAAAAGGGAAAATAGAAATATTTGATGCCCGGACGGGCAAGACAATGCTGGTCGAAAAAATAATAAAATCAAATGCTGAATGGAAAAAGCTTCTCACGGCCGAGCAATATGAGGTAACGACAAATGCGGGAACGGAAAGGGCGTTTACCTGCGGCTTTCTCAATCAGAAGGAAAAGGGCCTATACAAATGCATCAGATGCGGAACGGATCTTTTTCGGTCGACCACAAAATTCGACTCGGGCACAGGCTGGCCCAGCTATACTGAGCCCGTATCAAAGCTTAATATTGTGGAGAAGCAGGACCGGTCATTCGGCATGGTGAGGATCTCCGTTGAGTGCGCACGATGCGGCAGCCATCTCGGCCATGTTTTTGACGATGGGCCGCCTCCCACGGGAAAAAGATATTGCATAAACGGCGTAGCCCTTCAGTTTGTAAAGTGATGCTCACCCGCTGCGCCGGCAAACAGGCTGCCTCTCCGGATTTGCGGTCTTTCGTCAAACCGGGGTAGGTTCAACGCACCCCTTAGTGTTCTATGCTGTGCTGTATGTAAAAATGCATACAGCGATGAAGCATTGTCATCGCTGCGGCGCGTTATGATTATTTCGGCATTTTCCCGGCAATCTTTCCCACCAGCCGGCAGATGTTGGCAATATCTTTAAGCTTGCCCTTGCCGGGTTTTACTTTTAGCCCGCGCAGTTTTTTGGCCAGCTGCAACGATACTTTGGCGCCCGGCAGTGCGCCTGGTTCTCCCGGCTCCTGATTTTTTTCCAAAATCCGCAGCGTTTCTGCAATCCGGTCGTCTATACGAAGGCTCACCTGCTTGACGAGCTCTTTCAGCTCAGCACGAATCTTTTTCATTTCAGCGGCAAGTTCTGCGGCTGCTTTTTGTTTTATAGTGGCTTTGTCCTTGCCCTTGGCAACCTTAGCGCACTCTGCGGCAGGGGGGGGGCTGAATTCGCCTGGGTTCATCTTTTTTTATTGCCTTCACCGGTTTTTTTGGTGTCGCCATTGCATGCTCCTCTTTCAATGAATGTTTATACTGGGAAAGCTGCAGTGTAACGTTTTTTAATTACGGCACAGTCTTGCAAAGGGGAGAAGGGATTCCTAATTGCCAAGCATTGGGGTTAAGAATCCAGCGAAACCGGTTTGCACAGCCTTTCCGCATCACGGGCAGCCCTGCCGCACTTTTTACATAAAAAGCGGGCATCGCGCACCAGCTTTTTATACTCCGGCAGGTTTTCTTTCAAACAGTCTTTTTTAAGTTCGCAGAGCGTTTTTACTTTTGTACTCATAGGTGTCCTTATTTTTAAGCGTTGCGCCCCGGTTGCGGCGGCATTTGGTGTCCGGTAATCGAAACAAAAGCACCCCGTATGGAAATTGCGCGGATAGTAACTGTACGGGTAAAGTTTAGCATTTCCGGTATGCAAGCGCAAATGCCGCTGTGTATGAAAGCTGCGACAAATAACGTGCTGCTTGCGCAAATGTAACTTTTTTATGCTACAGAAGACTTCATGTGCTTTAAATTGTTTGCCGTGCGCGGCAAATGCGCACTGGATTTTTTGGCAGAAAAAGAATATCGTAGCGGCAAATTTTTTACTGACAATAATCTTCTCGTGGAATGTGATTTTAAAAAGCAGTAAAATAACAATTCAGATTACTTGAGACGTCAGGGGTGGTATTATGGCGCCCGTGGGTAGAGGAAAAGGAAACGACGAATGAACGATAAAGAGCTGACGCTGATACAGAACGGGAAACTCAACCGCTGGACAATCGAAAATTCGAAAGAATTATACGGTATCCCCAACTGGGGGAAAGGGTTCTTCACGATTTCAGACAAGGGAGAAGTTGTCGCCACTCCTGTCAGGGGCCAGGAACAGCAGGCTATCAGCCTTATGGAAATCATCTCGGGTCTCAAAGAACGGGGCCTGGACATGCCGGTTCTTCTGCGTATCGAAAACATGCTTGATTCCCAGCTTTCCATCCTGCACGAGAGCTTCAATGACGCGATCAAACAGTTCAATTACCAGGGCCAGTACCGCGGGGTGTATCCCATCAAGGTAAACCAGCAGCAGCAGGTGATTGAAGAAATTACCCGCTTCGGCGCGCGGTACCATCACGGCCTTGAGGCCGGGAGCAAGGCCGAGCTCATCATCGCCATATCCATGATCAAGGACCCCGAAGCCTGCATTATCTGCAACGGGTACAAGGACGAAAAGTTCATCGATCTTGCCCTCTATGCCATTAAACTGGGCTTTAATTGCTTTATCGTCATCGAGATGCCCTGCGAGCTGGATCTCGTGCTGAGAAGGGCCAAGGCCCTTGGGATTAATCCCCGCCTCGGCGTACGGCTGAAGATATCATTAAAGGCAGGGGGGCACTGGGCGGAATCCGGGGGCGACCGGAGCCTGTTCGGCCTGAACACCTCTGAAATAATCGCCGTCGTCGACAGGCTGAAACAGGAAAACATGATCAGCTGCCTCCAGCTGCTGCATTACCACCTGGGCTCCCAGATCCCCAACATCAGGGACATCCGCGCGGGCGTTGCCGAGGCCTGCCGCTATTACACCGAGCTGGTTATGGAAGGCGCGCCCATGGGGTATCTGGATCTCGGCGGCGGCCTGGCAGTAGATTATGACGGATCGCAGACCAACTTCCGGTGCAGCTGCAACTATTCGGTGAACGAATACTGCGCCGATATCATCGAGATCGTCATGGCCAACCTTGATGAAAAAAAGCTGCCGCACCCTACCATCATTACGGAATCGGGGCGGGCCACCGTTGCCTACTATTCGGTGCTGCTGTTCAATATTCTGGATGTCAGCCGCTTTGATGCCCTCAGCATTCCAGAGGCTCTTCCTGCCGATTCGCACGAGATGATGCAGAATCTGCTCGAGGTGTATAAATCGCTGAACACCAAAAACATTCAGGAGTTCTATAACGACGCACTGTATTACAAAGACGAGATTCAGCGGCTCTTCAGGCACGGCGAGATCAGCCTCCGGGAGCGCTCCCTGTGCGAAACGATTTTCTGGAACATCATCAGTAAAATCGCCAAGGAAGTAAAAAAAATCAAGCAGGTCCCTGTCGAACTGGAAGGCATAGACATCGCGCTTGCCGACATTCACTACTGCAATTTCAGCATATTCCAGTCGCTGCCGGATTCATGGGCCATCGACCAGCTTTTCCCCATCATGCCCGTGCACCGGCTGAATGAATGCCCGACCCGCAAAGCCATTCTTGCCGATATAACGTGTGATTCCGACGGCAAGATAGACCGGTTTATCGACCTGCACGATGTGCGCAGCACGCTGCCGCTCCACGAAATAACAACGGGCGAGGATTATTTCATGGGCGTATTTCTGGTCGGAGCGTACCAGGAAACCCTGGGGGACCTGCATAACCTTCTCGGCGACACCAATATCGTCAGCGTTCGGATGAATGATGACGGAAGTTTTGATTTTGTCAGGGAACTGGAAGGCGATTCCATCGCCGATGTGCTTACCTATGTCGAGTACGACACCAAGGTTTTACTCAACCAGTTCCGCCAGGCCGCAGAAAATGCGGTGCGCGAAGGACGAATTACAGGCGCTGAAAGGCATAAAATCATGCATGCCTATGAAGCCGGGCTTCGCGGCTATACCTATTATGAAATCTGACGGGGCAGCTTAGCCGTCACTACGCTTTACGCAGGACAGGGCGTCCGCCGCGGCGGACGCCCTGTTTTTTGCCGACAGCCGGAATTACCATTACCCGTCCTGCAAATTCCTCTCTGAACGGCTCTCCATTTAAAGCCGAACACAGAGCACGTATTTAGAGCATTTAACAAAATGCTGTAGCCATATGGCCACCGGGGAGTTTTTGGTGAAGCAGCCCGTGCGGTTCGAGCCATTGGCCTATTTCCATAATTGGCGTATCTTGCGAGAA
>Ga0118677_10014139_pt1 | contig 11337 bp, 11 predicted proteins | sample AliMusrvi5mmetaG_FD_86154 | JGI IMG/M metagenome (GOLD analysis project Ga0118677, IMG submission 86154) | reverse complement strand
ACTGATTAAATGTATCTTGATTGCAAAGATTTTTATGTAATCCTTCCTCAAATACTTTACTAATCCTTGATCTATCTACCTCATGATTGCCAGGGACAATGAAAAGATGTTTTGTCTGTAAATTAAGGTGATCAAGCAGAGGGGTTAAGAACATTCGGTTCGCATTATCAAGTTCATCTTTTGCTTTTTCTCCTTTAGAAATCAAATCTCCAGTAAAAAAAATAAGATCAGGCTTAAGACCAAATTGTGTTGATACTCTTGATAAATCCGTGCAAAGAGATTTATAAATAATTTTTAGATCCTTTAAATACAATTGAGAATAATGAAGGTCGGATAAATGCAGAATTGTTACTCTCATTGTTGCTCCTTTCTGAAAAACAATTGTTATAACTAATTAAAGAATATTTGGACAATCAGGGTCAGGTCTTGAAAAATCAGTTTTCAGCCCCCGGTTAACATTTAAAAAAATATTTTGATGATACTTGATACATGATAAGTGATGCGAGGCGAATGATACTATTATTTTCAAACTATGCAAGAAAAAATAAGTAGTTGACGGTTAAAAAAGAAGGGAAGGTGGAAAGAGCCAGATGTCTCCCCGCGGGTCGACATGACAAATGTTTCTGGATGCCGGCCTGCGCCGGCATGACAAAAGGTGGCGAGGAATGACAGAGGCGTGTCTTACCCGCCCAAGTAGGCTTCCTTGACTCTTGGATTACCCGTCAGTTCTTTGCCTGTGCCGGAAAGGACGATGCGGCCGGTTTCCAGAACGTAGCCGCGCGAAGCGATGTGCAGTGACATGTTGGCGTTTTGTTCGACAAGCAGAATGGTTTTCCCCGCTCGGTTGATATCTTGAATGATCTTGAAAATTTCTCGCACGAGAACCGGCGAGAGCCCCATGGAAGGTTCGTCCAGCAGCAGCAATTGCGGCCCGGCGGCAAGCGCGCGGGCGATGGACACCCGCATCTTCATGCCGCCCGACAGTTCCCGCGGATAGCTGCGTTCAAACCCGGACAGTCCCACCCGCGCCAAGGCGGCAGACGCGCGCGCATCGGCCTGATCGCGCGGCATGCGCTTCAAGTCCAGGGGCAGCCGCGCATTGGTCAAGGCATCGACCCAGGGCATCAAGGTGTGATCCTGGAAGACAAAACCGATTTGCGGTTTGCCCTCTGCGTAGGTGACCGCGCCCGCATCTGGTGTCAGCAAGCCCGCCGCCAGGCGCAACGCCGTGGACTTGCCGCAGCCGCTGGGCCCCAGCAGCGAAACAAATTCGCCGCGGTTCACGGAAAAGGAAAGGTCATCCAGCGCCTGCACACCATTGGGGAAACGCTTGGCGATGCCCGACAGCGCGATCATTGAAACTTCTGCAGGGTGGCGCGCACAAAGCTGAGGTCATAGGCCTTGGTGTAATCCAGGTCCTTGGGATAAATGCCTTCCGACGCCATGGTGTCGTAGAAGCGTTTCCATTGCGATTGGGTCATGCTGCCCAGGCCGAAGGCGCGGCCATCGCCGCTCAGCACCATTTCATGCTCCTTCATCTTGTCCAGCGCCTGTTTGAGGATGGCGTCGGTGATGTCGGGATTCTGCTTCTTGATCAGCGCATTTCCCCTGGACGGGTCGTCCAGGTAATGCAGCCAGCCGTCACGGGTGGCGTCGACGAAGGCCTGCACCGTCTTGCGGTCGGTATCGATCCACTTCTGCGGCACCAGCACCATGTTGGCATAGCCGGGATAGCCGTAGTCGGAGAGCAGGAAAATCTTGGGCGTAAAATGCGCCTGTTGCTGCACCGTGAAAGGCTCGCTGGTGAGATAGCCTTCCTGGATGGCGTTGGGATCGGTGATGAAGGGCGCCAGGTTGTAGGTGTATTTGCGGATCTGCTTGTCGGAGAATCCGAACTTGGCGCGCAGCCAGGGCCAGAAGGCGCTCATGGTGGCCGCCGATATCAGCACCGGCTTGCCGCGCATGTCGGCGAGGGAATTTATATCCCGGCGCGGATGCGACATCAGCACCTGCGGATCTTTCTGGAAGATCGCCATCACCGCGCGTACCGGCACACCGGTTCGCACCATGTTCAATGAGATAAAGCTGTTGGAGCCCATGCCGAAATCGGCCGCGCCGCCGGCCAGCAGCTGCGGGACATTCACGTCGGGCCCGCCCTGGATGATCTTCACGTCCAGGCCGCGCTTGGCATAAAGCCCCTCGGCAAGCGCCTGGTAGAAGCCGCCATGCTCGGCCTGCGCCTTCCAGTCGGTGACGAAACGGACGGTGGTGGCTGCCGCCGCCGGATGTAGCAACGCGGCGAGTATCGCGAATGAAAGGAGTGCGCGGCGGATCATGCCCGCCTTATAGCACAGCTATTACCGGCCGGAATCGCGCCGCTGCGGGGGCGGCGGGGCTTGCTCATCGTCATCGCTGTTGCCGAAGAGCCAGCCCAGCAAGCCGCCACGATGGCGCCGTTCGGGCGCGCGGGCCTCCGGCTCCTGGGCCGGCAGGTCCGGGGCGCGGGCATCGATGCGCTCGTCGTCACGCCCATCCCATACTGCGCCCGAATCCAGCAATGCGGTGTCTTCCGGCGGCGGCTCGACCGACTTGTCCAGCGCCTTCAGCGGCAATCCCTGTTCGGCCACCAGCATGGTGTCGCGCCAGATAAAGGCGGGCAGGGTGCCGCCGGTGACGCCGCGGGTGGGCGAGGAATCGTCATTGCCCACCCAGGCGGCGGCGACATAGTCGGTGGTGAAGCCCACGAACCAGGCGTCGTGGGAATCCTGGGTGGTGCCGGTTTTGCCGGCCGCCTCGCGGCCATGCAGCGAGGCATAGCCGCCGGTGCCGTTGATCACCACCCGGTACAGCATGGCGGTCAGGTCGCGGTCCACGCTTTGCTCGATGACGCGCTGGGGCGCCGGGGCATGGCGCACGAAGAGGGTCTTGGTGCCGATATCCACCTGGGTCACCAGATAGGGTGAGACGTGAAAGCCGCCATTGGCGAAGGCGGCATAGGCGGCGGTCAATTCCAGCGGCGTCACTTCGGCGGTGCCCAGCGCCAGCGACGCATTGGCCTGCAGCGGCGAGGTGATGCCCACGCGCTTGGCGGCGGCAACCACGTTTCGCATGCCCACTTCCTGCGCCAGGTTGACGGTGATGGTGTTGACGCTGTGCGCCAGGGCATCGGCCAGGGTCAGGGTGCCGTAACTCTTCCCGCCAAAATTGGTGGGACGATAGCCGCCGATATCCACCGCCTCGTCATCGCGGGTTTCCCAGGGCGTGATGCCGGCTTCCAGCGCCGCCAGATAGACGAACGGCTTGAAGGCCGAGCCGGGCTGGCGATGCGCCTGGGTGACGCGGTTGAACACCGAATCCTGGTAATCCACGCCGCCGATCATGGCGCTGACCGCGCCATCGGGTTTCATCACCACCACCGCGGCTTCGGATGTGCGGGTCTTCTTGCCGGACTTGTTCAGGGTGCGCAGCGCCGCCAGCCGCGCCGCTTCCTGGATTTTCGGCTCCAGTGTTGTGTGCACGATCATGTCGGCGCTGGGCGCCACGCCGTTCACGGTCGCCATTTTGGTGGCCTCGTCGGCGGCGGTATCCAGGAAATAGTTGCGCGCATCGCTGCCGGCGCGGTCGGTGATCGTGGCGGGATGGGCGCGTGCCTCGGCGGCCTGGGCTTCGGTGATGACACCATTGTCCACCATCGAGTCCAGCACCAGGCTGGCGCGCTGCTGGGCGCGCAGCAGATCGCGGCGCGGCGAAAAGACCGACGGCGCGCGTGTCAGGGTCGCCAGCATCGCGGCCTGGGCCAAAGTGAGCTGCCGCGCGCTGGTGCCGAAATAGACGCGTGCCGCGCCGTCCACGCCATAGGCGCCGCTGCCCAGGTAAATGCGGTTGAGATAGAGCTTGAGGATGTCCTGCTTGCTCAGGGTCTTTTCCAGGCCCGCCGCATCGATCAGCTCGGTCAGCTTGCGCGACATGGTGCGCTGCTGCTGGGTGTAGACGATCTTGGCGGTCTGCTGGCTGATGGTCGAACCGCCCGCCACAAAGCGGCGCGCCCGCAGATCCAGCAGCAAGGCGCGGCCCAGGCCCAGAGGATCGATGCCGTTGTGAGAATAGAAGCGGCGGTCTTCCATCGCGATGAAGGCGGCGGGCAGATAGGCCGGCATTTCTTCCAGCTTCAGCCGCTCGCCCACGATGGCGCCGCGATGGCCGACATCGTTGCCCGCTGCATCCAGGAAGGTGAAGGCCAACGGCCGGTTGACGGCATACAGGTCAATCGCCGGATCAAGTGGGGGCGCAAAAAGTCCCAGCACCAGCGGCGTCAGGTACAGCAGCGCCAGCGGCACCGCGAGTACCGCCATGACGATGGCGAAGGCCGGGCCATAGGGCTCGGCCGCTTTGGCAAGCCGGCGCAGATCGTCGTTTTCGGGAAGGGGCATGGGGCGGATAGCTGACCGATATTTGCGGCGGATTCAAGGTGCGGGACGGGGGCGGTCATGCCAAGGTTGCGCCATGTGGGACGGCATGACCTTGATTCCGGGGCGGGAATGCGGCGCCTGCACCGTCTGTTGCACGGCGCCTTCCATTAACAAGCCGGAAATCCAGAAACTGTCGGGTGCGGCCTGCCGCCATTGCGTTGGCGGGGGCTGCGCCATCTATGACAGCCGCCCGCCGGTGTGCCGCGCCTTTTATTGCGCCTGGCGGACGGTGGACATTTTCGGCGAGGAGTGGCGGCCCGACAAGTCGGGCGTTCTGGCCTATGTCGAGACCGAAGGCATCAGCGAAGACTTCGATCTTTCCACCGGCATCGGCCTGATGCTGGTGGACAATCCGCTCAAGACGGTGCGGCAAAAATGGTTCCAGGATTTTGTGGTCACCGGCGTGACGAGCTCGGTGCCCTTGTTTCTCTCGCTGCCGGGTCCGCGCGGCTACCAGGCGGCGACCGTGTCACTCAACACCGAACAGATGCTGGAAGCGATCGCGCGCGGGACGGTGAAAGACGGTTTGGAAGCGGCGTTGAAGATTTTGCGCGGCTGGGATTTCCAGCCGGCGGCGATCACCTATACCGGCAATGACGTCAGCACCCCGGACTAGGCCTTGGCCTTGCGTGCGGCCATGATGCGCATCAACTGGTTGCGGATGGAGCTGCCGCTCAGCTGGCCGCTTTCGGCATAGCCTTCGGCCTTCAACTGTTTGCGGATGGCATTGAGGCTTTCGCATTTGCCTTCTTCGGCCAGGGCGAAAGCGCGCTCCATGCAGGTCGGACGGTCGATCATTCCCCATCCTACGCGCCCCCGCCGCGTTTCCCTAATGCATCCAAAGCAAGAAACCCCGCATCTTGCGATGCGGGGTTTCCCTTGACGCTTGGGGCCCTATGGGGAGGGGCATACCACGGGCCTTACGCCCCAAGTTTCTACAGGCGGACTTCGCGGATGAAGGCGCCGTTGTAGGGATCGACCTGGACGAAAACGATCCGGCCGAAACGGTCATGAGTGCGGACCACATAGCGGTCATGCACGAAGTAGGGCGCGCCGATCACGCGATAGCGATGGAAGCGCAGCGACTGCTCCAGGCGGACGCGGTCGACAAAGGCGCGGCGTTCCAGGCGCTCGTGACGGAAGCCGTCGCGGCGATCAAAGTGATGATCCCAGGGGGCGGCGGCGGCGCTGCCGATGCCGGCGGCCGAAAGAACCGCCAAAGACGCTGCTGCCAGAATGTTTTTCGTGCTAAACATGTTCGTCTCCTTAATCACATTGGACGGATCAATTACCGTCCATGAGGCGTACCCTAGGGGCAGCAAACTGAACCGGGTCTGGACGCGGGGTTCATTCGCGGTTCATGTTCCAAGACGTACAAAACACCCATGCGCGCCCCTGTTTTTCCCAGCATTTTCGCAGGAATTTTTGCCCTGCTGACCATGGCCCTGAACGGACCGGCCGACGCGCAACCCTATGGTCCGGCCTATGGCTATAGCCGCGGGATCCAGCCGCTGGACCGTTTGCTGCCCGGCATCCGCCGCGACCATCCCGGCGACTTCTATGACGCCGAAGGTCCCACCTATGGACCGACGGGCGATCCGCACTATCACCTCAAATGGATGACGCCGGACGGGCGCGTGGTCTGGTTCGATGCCGATGCGCGCAATGGCCGTGTGCTGCGCACCTCGCCGGGGCGCGATGGTTTCGACAATCACCGCTTTGAAGGCCCGCCCCCCAGCTATGGCCGTCCCTATGCGGACCGCTATCCGCCCTATACGGGCGATCCGTATCGCGGCCCCGATCGCGGTTATGCCCGTCCGCGCAATTTCGGGCCGGGCCCCGGCTATGATAGGCCCTATCGTGATTTTGGCGGCCGCGGCGACGGCGGCGGCCGTGGCGACGGCGGCGGCCGTGGCGGCCGCTGGCGGCATTAGGAGGAAGCAAGATGCGCATTCTTCTGGTCGAAGACGACAAGGACCTGCAGCGGCTTTTGAAAAAGGCGTTGGGCGATGCCGGCTATGTGGTGGACAGCGCGCTGGATGGCGAGGAAGGCCATTTCCTGGGCGACACCGAACCCTATGACGCGGTGATCCTGGACCTGGGCCTGCCCAAGATGGACGGCGTGGCGGTGCTGGAGAAATGGCGCGCCAGCGGCAAGTCCATGCCGGTGCTGATCCTGACCGCCCGCGACCGCTGGAGCGACAAGGTGGCGGGCTTTGATGCCGGCGCCGACGATTATCTCGCCAAGCCTTTCTATACCGAGGAATTGCTGGCGCGGCTGCGGGCGCTGTTGCGCCGCGCCGCCGGCATCGCCACCGCCGATATCGAGATCGGCAAGCTGCGCATCGATACCCGCGCCAGCCGCGTCACCTTCGACGGCAATCCGGTCAGGCTGACCAGCCAGGAATACCGGCTGCTGGCCTATCTTGCCCATCATCGCGGCAAGGTGGTGTCGCGTACCGAACTGGTGGAACATCTCTACGATCAGGACTTCGACCGCGATTCCAACACGATCGAAGTCTTCATTGGCCGCCTGCGCAAAAAGCTGGACGCAGGCCTTATTCAAACGGTGCGCGGGCTTGGCTATTCGCTGGAAGATCCCAAACTGGGCGGCACGGCGGCTCAGGCTTGAGTCCCTATCGTCCCGCCTGATTGCGGCGGCGGCGGTCTGGACCTTGCTGGGGCTTGTGGTGGGCGGCGCCGTTCTGTCGAATGCCTTTCGCCTGGCGGCGCAGAACAGTTTCGACGCCGCGCTGCAGGCCGACATGGACGGGCTGATCGCGGCCGCCGAACCCGACCCCGATCCCGAAGGCGGGGTCCTGCTGGCCGACCGTTTCCTCAACCACAATTTCGACCGCGTCTATTCCGGCCTGTATTATCAAATACGCCAGGGCAAGACCGGCGGGCAGATTTCGCGCTCGCTGTTCGACAAGGAAATCAATCCGGTCAATGAACCCAGCAAGGGTGCGCTGACCTGGGGCAGCGCCGCAGGACCGGAGAACCAGAAGCTGCGGGTGCTGTCGCGCCGGGTGGATCTGACGCCGGACACCAAAAGCGATGCCGACTACACCTTCCTGGTGGCAGGCGACATGTCGGCGGTGGACCGCCAGACGCGTGAGTTCAACACCACCTTGTTCTGGTCCTTCCTGCTGCTGGGGCTGGGCCTGATCGCCGCCATCCTGTTGCAGGTGAAAGTGGGTCTCGCCCCGCTGCGCAAAGTCTCGCGCAGTCTTGCCAAGATTCGCGACGGCGAGGCGCGGCGGCTGGAAGGCAAATTCCCCACCGAGATTGCGCCGCTGGCGAGCGAACTCAATTCCCTGATCCAGCATGGCGAGGAAGTGGTGGGCCGCGCCCGCACCCATGTCTCCAACCTGGCGCATTTCCTCAAGACGCCGCTGTCGGTGCTGGCGGCGGAAGCCGATGCCCAGCCGGGCCCCCTGGCCGACATGGTCAAGCGCCAGGTCTTCTCCATGCGCCGGCAGGTGGATCATTACCTGTCGCGCGCGCGCGCCGCCGGTTCGCTCGACGTGCTGGGCAACCGCACACAGGTCAGCGCGGTGCTGGATGATCTGTCCCGCGTCATCGCCCGCATCCATGCCGCGCGCGGCATCGTCATCGATGCCGAAGCCAGCGACGACATCTATTTCCGGGGCGAGCGCCAGGACCTGGAAGAGATGCTGGGCAACCTGATCGACAATGGCTGCAAATGGGCGCGGGCGCGGGTCCGGGTGCGCTGTGAAAAGGCCGCCGGGCGGCTGGTCCTGACGGTGGAGGATGACGGGCCGGGCCTGTCGGCCGAGCAGCGGGCCCAGGTGGGGGAGCGGGGGGAGCGGCTGGACGAAAGCGTACCCGGCTCGGGCCTGGGACTGGCCATCGTCCGGGATATTTCCAAGCTTTACGGCGGTTTTTTCGCTCTCGACCAAAGTTCCTTGGGCGGTGTGCTGGCGCGTCTGGATTTGCCCGCAATTGTGTAAAAGAAACAGGGTGTTAACGATATTGCCCCTAATGTAGGCACGCGCAGCCGGGGGGCTGCAAAGACGTGCCCATGATGCCAAACGACAAGACAGGATTGCTCAAAGCCTTTCTCGCCGGCCTGCCAGGTGCAGCTGCCGGGCGTCTTGCCATGGCCGTGGAGGTGGACCGGCTGATGGATGGTCACGCCCTGCCACACGAAGACATTCTCGAGGGTCTGCGTCCGATCCTGCGCCGCGAACATTACGACCGCACGCCCACGCCGCTGCGCCTGTTCTGCCGTCCGTTCCAGGATTTGCTGACCTGCCTGCCGCGCACCGCCAAGCAGAAAGCAGTGATCGCGCGCGGCACCCTGGTGCCGGCCTGGAACTGGATCTGCAACGATCTGCTCCCCGAGGAAGCCGCCGCCTATGTCGCCGAGTGCCGCGCGCTGGTGCTGGCGCACAAGTACGACGACGCGCTGGCGCGCGCCGCGCAGTTCTGGCCGCTGGCCGCCGCCGCGATGACCAGGGCGGTGTCCGGTTCTGCGAGCCGCGAGACCGCGCGCAAGGCGCTGGGCGGCGATGCCGCCGCTATGGATGACATTGCGGAAATGGCGCTGCTGCTGTCGGCGGGCGAGGCGATGGAAAACTTGGCCGGGATTTTGCCCACCCCGGTGCCGTCCTTCAACGAGCAGCTGGTCTGGCAGGTGCGCGAAATCTACGATCAATTGGTCAAGAGCCATCCCGATGTCGCGCCTTACGTCGCCGTCGTTGCCATGAACCGGCTGGCCAAGCCCTGGGAGGCGCTGCGCCTGCCCTTGCTGGTGACACGCCACAGCGACGATACGCTGATCGCCCAGACCGACATGGGACTGGTGGGCGAAATCCTGTTCGCGCGCATGGAGGCGCTGAAGGCGTCCATCCAGATCACGCGCCATCCCTTGTTCGACGCCCAGAAGCTGATGGACGACGTGAAGATCTTCGCCGATCTCTCCAGCCATATCGTCAAGGAAATCGAGCTCAAGCGCGAAGGCGATTGGGCCAAGCGCCTGATGGCCGAACGGGTGATGATCGGCAACATCATGGAAAGTTTCATGGACCGCGCGCCACGCGAAATCGGCGCCGCCCTGCCGATGGCCAAGGGCACCGGCGCCGACTTCTCCAAGCCCTGCAATGCCGAAAAGCAGGAGATGGCGGTGCGCTATGCGCGCCTGGTGGCGGGCAGCCGCAACTTCGCCGCCGCCGCGTCCTTCGCCGCCAAGCAGAAGGCGATCTACGAGGACCTTTGCACCACCCTCAAGCGTTACAATGACGACCTGGTGAAGGCGCTGAAGGCCGAGCCGCAGCATGCGGTGGCCAATGCGCAGCTGCAGCTGTGCGCGGAACTTTCCGCCATCCTGTTCAGCGAGGAAGAGGCCGAATTGCTGCGCCGCAGGGCGCGTGCCGCTCAATCTGCGGCCGCTTGAGCCAAAATGTTGAAACGCGCCCTGTTTGTTTAAGGGCGGCTTTGCCGCCGGGGGCCGCGCAGCCCAATCCGCCGCAGCCTGATCCCAACGTTTCAAACACTTCCTGAACGCTGGATGAACGGGAGCGCAATCCCGCAAAAATATAGCTTTTTCAATCTTTGACATTGAACCGGCCGGGGCGTTTCCTACGTACTCCTCACAATTGCCAGAGGGGCAATCATGGAGACGCTCGAAATGTTCCGCACACCGCTTATCGCCGCCTTGACGGTCGCCCTGCTGGGCGGAACCGCGATGGCGCAGCCGGCGAATTCGCCGCCCGCCAACCTGAACGATCGCTACCCGTCCAACAGCGCACGCAGCGCCCCGGACTATGACGATGATGACCGTGGCCCGCCCGCCGACCAGCGCGGCGCCTATGATTCCCGCAGCCCGTCCGCGTCGCAAAGCGGCCAGCAGGCCGCCGCCGACCGCGATATGTTCTGCCGCCGCGATGCCGCGGCCCGCACCGGCTACACCACCCCGCGCGAAGCCGCGCGTGACGAACAGACCCGCGGCACTGTCGGTGGTCTTCTGGGCGGCGCGGTGCTGGGCACCGTGCTGGGCGCGGCCGCGGGCAATGCCGGCCTTGGCGCCGCAGCCGGCGCTGGTGCCGGCCTGATCGCAGGGACTGCGGTCGGCGCCGACAATGCCCGCCACGCGGCGCGCGACGTCGAAGCCGACTATGGGCGCGCTTACTATGACTGCATGCACGAGGATGGTCGTCAGGCCGCCTCTTATGACCGCCGGGACTATGGCGATTACGGCGACTATCCGCCGCCGCCGCCCCCGCCGGGCTATTACAGCCCCTATGGTGCGCCTTATTACCCCTATTATTACGGTCCCGGTTACTACGGCCCGAGCTTCTCGTTCGGCTTTGGCGGCGGCGGCTGGGGTGGACACCGCGGGTTCCACGGCGGTCGTCACCACTAGATCGAGGCTTTTGCTAGAAGACGGCCGGGACGGTATGGTCCCGGCCGTTTTTCTTTATCCGGACCGTCATGCCGCCCAAAACCAATCCCGCCAAGCTCAACCCGCTCCAGCTGCGCACACTGACCCTGCTGCAGGCCATTGCGCAGGTTCCCGATGCGTCCAAGCTAACGCCGGACGGCGACACCGCCATCACGGCGTTTCCGCATGCCCATGGCGATCACTTTCACCTGGGCGATGCCACGGTGCGCGGCAGCGACGCCACCGGTCTGGAAAATGAGAATGTGTGGAACGCGCTGGCCCGCAAGGGGCTGATCAAGTGCGCATGGCCGAACGAAATCGCGCTGACCCCCGAAGGCGTCGGTTATGACACCGGCATCGCCGACCAGATCCTGCACAAGGGCGGCGAAAGCCAGGCGGCGTTTCTTCTTCGCATTCATTCAGTGACCGCCGCCCTTGTGCAGGATCTGGTCGGCGATGCCG
>Ga0118677_10014137_pt1 | contig 11341 bp, 10 predicted proteins | sample AliMusrvi5mmetaG_FD_86154 | JGI IMG/M metagenome (GOLD analysis project Ga0118677, IMG submission 86154) | reverse complement strand
GGCTGTGGACCAGGCGGTGAAAGACGGTAAGTTGACCCAGGCGGGAGCTGATTGGATGAAACAACGCGGCGCTGGCGTCATGGGTGCTGGTCGTGGGGCTAATGGTCAAGGACGTTTCTCCAATACGAACTGCCCATATGCCACTCCGGCAGCTCAATAAATAAAAATATTTTACGAACCCTGGACCTGCCCAAATGGGTCCAGGGTTCTGGTTTAAAAAATTATTTTACATATTTGAAATTTCACAGATCATATGGGTAGCTTTATTATGAACTCTGAACCAAAGAAAATCCTTGTCATTGATGATGAACCTCAAATTGTCAGCATACTCCGGATGTATCTCGAAAAATCCGGTTTTAATGTGGTCACAGCTGAAGACGGACTTTCGGCACTTTCAGTTTTTCACCAGGCAAATCCGGATTTTTTGATTCTTGATCTTAATCTACCAGGAATGGATGGACTTGATGTCTGCCGGACAATCCGTAGAGAGTCGAATGTTCCCATTCTAATGTTAACGGCACGTTTGGATGAAACTGATAAACTGATTGGGCTCGAATTGGGCGCAGATGATTATATGGTTAAACCTTTCAGCCCCAAAGAAGTTGTCGCCCGGGTTCGTACCATTCTACGCAGGACAAATTTTCAGGAACCGGTTATAAAAATGCCAATAATGGAGAAAATTCAAATTGGTGATCTAAGCATTGATCCGGAGCAGCATACCATTTTTATGGATGAAAAGCCAATTGAATTAACGCATTCTGAGTTTGACATTCTACTGGTTTTAGCCCGCCAACCTAAACGGGTTTTTTCTCGATTGCAAATTATGGAACAGGCTCAGGGAGAAGCCTTTGAGGAATATGAGCGCGCGATTGACGCCCATATCAAAAATATCCGTAACAAATTGGAACCCGATCCCAGAAAACCCACCTATATTCATACTGTTTTTGGCGTGGGTTACAAATTGGAAGCCGTAAATCATGCGTAACAGCCTTTTTTTGAAATTATTCGGGGCTTTTTCCCTGGTGATAGCCGTTAGCACCACTGTGATTTTTATTGGATGACGTCTCGAACCTAGGCAGAAAGCATTCAATGTGTGTTTAATTCTCAATGGTCAGGTCTGGGCGGAGTGACTGGTGCCAGACCTGGCAGATTAGTATTTACAAAGTGGAGGATGGCAAGGTGTGATACCTTGATCCAATCAGACTTACCTGCTTCAGGATTGGGAGACTCACAGCTGTCCCTGCCCAATTATGCGTGAGCGTGATCAATCGTCTGAAACTTTGGGGACGGGGAACAGATTCCAACCTCCCTCGTCTGTATCTTCTCTATCACCAACAGTGGATTTCTCACGTGTCCAACGGAGCGGCTCGCCTGTGAAAGTTTGGAAATAAGCCGTGGGACAGTCGGAATGTTGGCAATGGCAGGTACAAGCCTGCGTAAAGTGCGAGAGTTCGAAAAAGCCTGTTCCTATTTCAGAACCCCTCGGCTTTCCCTATTTCAAAGCACGCTTTCGGTAAGGGGCGCGAAGCGAGCCTTAGGGCGTTGTCAGAGATCCATAGCGGCAGTTAAAATAAGTGCCTCATGCCATCGTAAAAGATGGCCTGACCCAGCGGGTGAACATTAAATAAAATGATGAGTTTGGTCAAATTTATGACTACTGTCTTTCGTGAATATCTACCTCTTATCATTAAGTATTCAACTACCATCCCCCCCTTTTTTTTTAGAACGACAATTTAAATATTCATCAAATATTCACATCTTTTTCACAGGCTGTTCAAATCGCCTGGATATGATTGGACCATCTGAAATGAACACGAAAGGGTCCATATTATGCAAAATATATTGAATCATCAAATTTTCAAGCGGAAGATTTGGCTCCGCACCGTGATACAGGTGTTTTTCTTTGTCCTTGTGGCGGCGATTGCATTCAACCATACTCAGTTCGAAAAAGCGGCGGATGGTCAGACATTTGCTTTCCTGCCATTTGCCTCGGTGCACGCCATCTGCCCATTTGGCGGGGTGGAAAACATTTATTATCATTTCACCACAGGAGCCATGCTCCCAAAAATCCAGGAATCGTCAGGAATGTTGATGTTGATCGTCTTCGCCATGACCCTTTTGTTTGGGCCCGTTTTTTGCGGCTGGGTCTGCCCGTTTGGAACCATTCAGGAATGGGTAGGCAAGATTGGCAAGCTCATCTTCAAACGCCGGTACAACCGCTTTATCCCTTACAAATTTGATAAATACCTGCGCTACGCCCGTTACCTGGTCCTTGCCTGGGTCATTTATATGACAGCTACTACAGCCACCCTGTTTTTTGCCAATTATGACCCCTACTTTTTGATGTTTCATTTTTGGACGGGTGAAGTTGCGATCGGGGGGATTGTTTTTCTGGCAGTCACTCTGCTGGCTTCGCTGTTTGTTGAAAGACCCTGGTGTAAATATGCCTGCCCTTACGGTGCGGTGCTGGGGATCTTCAACCTGTTTTCCATCTTCCGCATCAAACGCGTGGAAGCCACCTGTACCGCATGCAAGTTATGCACGCGCAACTGCCCGATGAACATTCCGGTCCACCAGCTTAATGAAGTGCGCGACCACCAGTGCATCGGCTGCCTGGAATGCACTTCCGATGCCATCTGCCCGGCGGGCGATACGGTTACATTTAAAGCAGGTAAATAAGAGTGGAATGGAGTGAGAAAATGAAACTAAAACCCAGTGTACTTGGATTAATTGTTGTGGTGATGATGTTTGGTGGAATCTGGTTGACAGATCTGATGGGCAAATGGAATACCGGGACGAGCAAAGAGCCTTCCTTGATCACGACGGGTGATGCAGCTGGTAAACCCAACCCGGCAGATATTCGCGGTTCGTTTAGTTTTGCCGATATCAATAAAGGTTATAGCGTATCCTTGGATGATTTGAAAATCGCTTTTCGTTTACCTGCAGGAACAGATGTAGCCACATTCCAGGTAAAGGGTTTGGAAACCCTTTACACTGCTGAAGCTGCTTCCGGTAAGGAAATTGGAGCAGATTCGGTGCGCTATTTCGTGGCACTGTATGCCGGATTGCCTTTCACCGTGAGTGCAGATATCTGGGTGCCTGTAGATGCAGTCAATTTGCTTAAAAAGCGCGGGGGCCTGAGTCCAGAACAGGCACAATACCTTGAAGCACACAGTGTTGGCGCGGCGGCGCCAGCTGGCAGCACTGCCTCAACAGCTGTGACCAACCCGACCCCATCAGTAGCGAAAACTGAACCTGTGACAGCTGATAAGGTGGTAACCGGCAGTACGACATTCCAACAATTATTGGATTGGGGTGTTCCGCAGGCTACCATTGAGGGCATTATTGGTGGCCCCATGCCTGGGACAGCGTCGATCGTCAAAGATTATATTACCCAAAAAGGATTGGAGTTTATGACTTATAAGCAGAAACTCCAGGTCGAAGTGGATAAACACAAATAACCAATTTTGCTGGTCGTATCAGGAGACGGATGATCCATCCGCCTCCTGATATGTAACAAGATAGCCATTTCTGCGTCATAAATTAAGATAATGAACATTCCCCCTGAACAGGATTTATTGGAAGGTGCAAGGGCTTTTAATCCCGATTCACTGGCAGTCATTTATGATTGTTATGCGAAGGGATTATTTGTCTATTCACTGCGCCTTTTAGGGGATGAACATCAGGCCAAAGACTGTGTATCCGAAACCTTCTCCCGTTTTCTGAAGGCTTTACGAGATGGGAATGGGCCAAAAACCTTTTTAAAAGCTTACCTGTATCGGACAGCTCATAATTGGATCACAGACATCTACCGCAGGTCACCTCCGCCGCCGCTGGAACTGAAAGATAATATCAAGGCGGAAGAAAACGTATCCCCGGAGAGACAGGTTGATAGCCGGATGGATCGGGATCGAATGCGTTTGGCGCTGCACAGGCTTCCATCAGACCAGCGTCAGGTAATCATGCTGCGGTTTATTGAAGGCTGGGAATTTGAGCAAATTGCTCAAGCCCTCCAGAAGCCAGCTGGAACCATCCGGGTGCTGCAGCACCGCGGCCTTGAAATTTTGAGAAAGATGCTTTTGTGAAGTGAAAAGGAAGGCGCAGATGAACATACATGGCAAAGTGGATCAAAAACTGGAAGATGAATTCGTGTTATTTCGAGACGCATACAAGGATGTCGGGATAGATTTATCCCGCGAGCGATCTGCTTTCTTGTTGGAAGCGCAGCAAATCGCAAATATTGTAACAGAACGCCAAAATCAGCGTCACAACATATGGACGGAAAAATTCAAGAACCAATTAGTCATCAGAAAGGGTAAAAATAATATGTTGAACGCATTAGCATCCCTAGTTATTCTGTTTTCGGTAATTCTTGGAGGGGGCGGGGCGACAGTGGCTTTTGCACAATCCAGCCTGCCCGACCAGCCTTTATATGGGATCAAGCTCATGAGCGAAGATGTTCGCCAACTTGTCACAGCCGATCCACAGGCTGCAGCGCAGCTCGCATTGGAACTGAGCAATCGCCGGATGGAAGAAATTCAGACACTATCTCAAACTGGTACTCTACCAGACCAGATGCTTGTGACCCGCTACCAGGACCGGTTGGAACAGGCCATCCGATTGGCAGCCAATTTGTCGGATGAGCAGGCCATTCAGGCTTTATTGCAGACCCGTCTGTCTTTGCAAACCCAACAGCAAGGGCTTGCCCAGGCGCAACTGCACGCTAACCCAAATGTTGAGCCCACTATCTCTCTACTTCAAACGATGCTTCAAGAACATTTGAGATGGGTGGAAGAAGGGGTACAGCAGCCAGCATTGCTGCGAGATCAGTTACAGGAACGTGACCGGATGCAAGACCGGATTCGACTTACAAGTACGGTTGATCCAACCCCAATAACGACTCAAACCGTGCCAGAATCAGGCAGTCTGAATCCAACAAATCAGCCAGTTCCCGGCAATGGATTTAAAAATGGAGCCGGAAATGGGACTCAAGAATGTTTGGATTGTAAAACAGAGGTGACCCCACAATTATCTCGAACTCCCAATCCGGTTAGTGGTAATGGATCCATTCTCACTGGCACCTGCACACCAGGTAGTGGAAATAATTCCGGACCGCAAATGAAAAACCAGGCTACAAATGCAATTGTACAGCCTTCCAACCCGGAACCTAACCAGAATACTGGTGGAACGGGAGGTGGCGGTGGAACGGGTGGTGGCGGAAAAAATAACCACTGATGCTTGTTAATCAAAGTAGATCTATCATTTATAACTGACAGCGAGGATAGGTCTGGTCGAGTCGATTTTACAATAGTTCAACCGCATTGATTAATTTGATCTTCGCAAAACATTCATGTAATATCTACAGGTTATTCGCAGGATATTCATACGGATTGGATAAGATTGAACCAGCTTAGAAAAATAAGCAAATTCATTCAAGGAGAAATAACATGTTTACAAAAATCACAAAAGTATTTGGCGTTTTAGCCACAGTAGCCATTCTGTCATTGAGTCTGATGGCATTCACCTTACCTGATAGTTCAGTTTCGACGTTGGACCTACAGGGTGGCCCTGGGGGGCGGGGTGGAAATGGACAGGGGGCTGGTTCAAGTGCCCTGGGAACCCCGCTTTCCAATACTGAGAAAGATGCCCTCAACCAGGCCATTTTGGAAGAATATGGTGCTTTGAATTTGTACCAGAGTGCCATCGCTCAATTGGGCAATGTATATCCGTTTTCGATGATTGTCAAAGCCGAGCAGCAGCACATCAATGCGCTTACCCGCCAGCTAACGAAATATGGTATGCCTGTTCCTGCCAATCCTGGTTTGACAAGCTCTCCCACTTTCGGTACTTTACAGCAAGCCTGTCAGGCTGGTGTTGCTGCAGAAATTGCAGATGCAGCCCTGTATGACCAACTCAAGCCTGTTGTTACGCATACGGACATTCTCCAGGTATTCAACAACTTGCAAAGCGCTTCGCTTAACAGTCACTTACCTGCCTTCCAGACCTGCCAATAATTATCTTCACTCGGAACTAAATCCCCTTGTTCACATCGGACAGGGGGATTTTTGATTAAGAATGAAGCGATATTGAATGCCGATCTAAAGCTTTGGTTTCATCTTCCAAACCAGTCCAACATTCATAAGACATTCGGATCATCTTCACAGGTTATTCAAAACTGGTTGATAACATTATTATCAACAGACAAGAAATTGAAAAAAATAAAAATAATTACAAGGAGTAATACAATGAAAAAATTAGTACTGGCTATGGTAATGGTAACGGTTTTAGGGGTGGCTTTTCTGGGTACCGCTGGTTCTGTATTTGCACAGACTGCAACTCCCCCAGCCCCTGGTTATGGTCCCGGAATGATGGGTGGACGCGGTGGACCTCGTGGTGGTGGAATGAACGGGCAGGACGGCTTACTGCATGACGAAATGACAGCTGCATATGCTGCCAAGCTGGGAATTTCAGCAACTGACCTGGAGGCCCGCCTGGATAAAGGCGAAACTATGGCGCAGATTGCTTATTCAAAGGGTCTGACCGCCGACCAGTTTACAAAACTGATGACCGAAGCCCGTACCCAGGCTGTGGACCAGGCGGTGAAAGACGGCAAGTTGACCCAACAGCAGGCTGATTGGATGAAACAGCGCGGCGCTGGCACAATGGGTGCTGGTCGTGGGGCTAATGGTCAAGGACGTTTCTCCAATAGCAATTGCCCATACAGCACACAGCCCTAAATATTATCGATCATAATCATAAATCGACCCCCAACCCGTTCCAGTTTTCCACTGGAACAGGTTGCTATTTAACTAATGGTGATGGTTCGTCTGATCATAAGCTGAACGAGGCAAAGGAGTTGTAGACGGTGTACTAAACGGAGAAAACCATCATGAAATAGTACTCATCCTAAAACAGAAGGATACCGGTATACTCTAAACGGCTGAGATTTTAACATTTGCAAACGACTGAAAGTTCCAACGCATCAAAGTTAGCAGTATATCTCTGTGTTTTGGATAGGCATTCTGAATGCAATCTGTTAAGACCTGCTTGAACTGATCGAATTTTGGGTAATAATGTGAATAGAGACATTCCTTGCGAACGTAACGCCAGAAGCCTTCGATCAGATTCAAATTGGGAGAGTAGGCAGGCAAGTACAATAATTCAATGTGGAGTGAGGCGGGATATTCTGTCACCAAAGCACATTTCTGATAGCAGGCATTGTCCAGGACCAGGGAGATGGTTTTACGCGGATAATGTGTTGCCAGCTTGGCGAGTAACAGGAACACACTTTCGGCATTGAGGTAAGTTTCGTTGGTGATGGTGAAGATTTCTTTGGTTATGGCATCCAGGGCAGCGAGGACATTGAAGCGTTGGCGTCCGGAAGGATACCCCATTGGGGCGCTGTCAATCCACCCAGACTAAAGGCAGCCATCACCAGGCCGATATTAGCAGCATTACCGATATGGCTCACTGCCAATGGCACAGGATTGGCAGCAGCCCGGCGATAACAGCACCTTGCACTCCGTAGGTTAGGTACCAGGGTTCCACCCATCTTCGTCAGGAATTCGTTCCTTGGGTTATCGGTGATTCATTCTGGGTTGGTGTCATGATTGCTAGACGGCCACGATCGTTCCGCGCAACTCGGCTTCGACCAGCTTGTTTCTACTCAGATAGCGTTGCATCGCTTCTATAGCATTTAGCTCCAGGTTCTGGCGGTTTGTGCCAAATTTTGTGGGTACGCCTTGCATCGTGACAAATGCAGCAGTGTAAACTTTGTCCGGCCTTACCTTCTCGCCTCGTACAAAAAGATCCTGGATGCGCTGTCCTTTAGGGTTTTCAACCTTGAAATAGAGATTCATGCCCATACATCGCTTTGCATAGCCGCCCATCTGACCGTAGGGGTCGCACGCAAATGTTCTTTCAAGGTTCTCTTCGAGCATCAGCACTAATTCCTCGCCCTTCAGCTCGACAGTGGACACCGGCGGATTCATCGGAATGATGTTGTAGAGGTCATTCAATGTGACTTTCCCTGGAATGATGGGCGCGCCATAACGCCAGCCATTGGCAAAGGCTAATTGGGCGCCAGTACTCTCCAGCAGCGCCTGAAGCAGAAAATTGTCCATGGTGGTTTCCAGCATTGCTCCACGATTAAGTGCAGTCGCTGTTTCACCCACAACCGTTGAGAGTTCATTGTGATATGGTGCGAGCACTTGACGAATGATATCGCCTACTATGGGATCGGGGTTTATATTGGCTTCAACCTCAATCAATTGGTGGCGGTAGTCAACGATCTTTTTACCCTCTAATTCCAAATCCAGGCGACCCAGGAAGGAACCATGGCAACCCGACTGTATTATTAAAGTTTTTCCTTGGAGGACCGGTTTATAAAGGCGGTTATGGGTGTGACCGCTCAGGCAAATATCGATACCTTGCACCTCCGACAAAAGCTTCATGTCTTGGGGAAACCCAAGGTGCGAGACGAGAATGATCAGGTCTACCTTCTCCTGGGTGCGTAGAACATCGATGATCGGAGGTAGTTCTTCTCGCCCCAGGGTAAATTTCAATCCTTCACTGTAGGAGGGTGGCATGGTTTTATCAATAATATTGGAGGCAATACCCACAAGCCCAATCCGCAACCCGCCGACCTCCTTCACGCTGAATGGCGAAAAAAGATACTTTTTCGTGGCTTGATCGAACACATTGATCGCAAGCATCGGATAACCAAGTTCCGCTGCGCGCTGCTTGAAGATCGCAGGGCCATAAGCAAATTCCCAATGGGCCGTCATCGCGTCGATCCCCAATGAATTTAAAACAGGGATCATTGCCTGTCCCTGCGTCTTCAAAGCAGGATAGGTGCCGTGGAGGGTATCACCGCAATCGCAAAACAGAACACTACCCTGGCTTTCGGCCCGAATCTTCTTTGCGATCGTGGCAATGCGGGCATACCCTCCCACAGGTCGATATATTGCCTGACCACCCTGCCAGAATATCTCCTGGTGTAGATCAAAATATGCATGACTATCGTTTAGTTGAATGATGGTCAACGAAGTTTTATTTATAATGATCTTTACTCCTTATCTGAAATGTGTTTTGGATTAGGACGTTCCACACAGGTGGAGGAACTACGGTTTTGGCGGCAAGTCGCATGTGCTGTGTAGCCAGGTTGGGTTCTTTCACTCCTGGCGCCAAACTTAATTTGCAAGTCGTTTACGGATCGATTGCAATTCATCACGTTTTGTTTTGTCTGTTTCAGGATAACTCATCCTGAGTTCGTCCAGCGTATCGAGGATAATTTGGGAAACAATCAAGCGAGCGTTCTTTTTATCATCGGCAGGAACGATATACCAGGGTGATTCTTTTGTGCTGGTTGCACTCAGGCAATCCGCGTACGCCTTCTGGTACTGCTTCCAGAATTTTCTCTCTTTAATGTCGGCGAGACTGAATTTCCAGTTCTTTTCCGGATCATCAATCCGAGCGAGAAAGCGCTTGCGTTGTTCATTTTTTGATAAGTTGAGGAAGAATTTGATGATCCGGGTTCCGTTGTGATAGAGATGTTTCTCAAGGTCCAAAATGGAACGATAGCGCTCTTCCCAAATGTTCTCCGTGATTAATTCTTCTGAAAGCCCTTCGCGATGGAGAATCTCTGGATGTACCCGAACGATCAGCACTTCTTCGTAATAGGAACGATTGAAAATGCCAATTCGCCCTCGCTCTGGTAGGTGACGGGTCGTACGCCAAAGAAAATCATGTTCCAATTCCTCGGCGCTTGGTTGTTTAAAACTGAAGACCTCGCATCCTTGTGGATTAACGCCAGACATCACATGCTTGATTGCGCCGTCTTTGCCGGCGGCATCCATAGCCTGAAAGATCAATAGAAGTGAATAGTGATCAGATGCGTAAAGCAGGCTTTGCTGAACACTCAGTTTCCGGATATGTTCACTGAGTATTTCTTGATATTGCTTCTTCGACTGATAACAGGGTTTTACCTGCGTCGGTCGTTTTTTGAAGTTGACCTTTTCGCCAGTTCTAACTCGAAAATTTACGGAATCAATTTTCATATTCATTTCTTTGATCCAGGATTTCGCGTTGTTCGCGCTTGTCTATTTATGGGAGCCATCTTTCCGAATCTCCTTTTCCGCCTGAGTCCAATCTTGAGCAGCATTTCCATCCTGATGACCATGCTGCTCGAATATTTCATAGGCTCGTTTAGTAATTTGGGGTGTCATGTCGACCGGTGCGTTGGCTACCGCTGAGGGAATGCGCCATTTGATCAATACAACCTTTAATGCATCGTTGACGACCAGGCATGCGACCATCGCATAGACGAAAATTAAAAGCATCTGCCATCCCGGCAAGGGAGCCAGCCCCGGAATGCCCACAAATGTCAGGATTGTGCCCGTAAGTGCGTCCGCCGCCAGGGCACCCATGAGTGTTTTGCTGGGCATCGTCGACCAGAACCAGCGGCGCTCCCGAGCGGATACGATGGAGAAAACTGCAAAATAGAGCAGCGTCAGGAAGCTGAAAGTATAGAGGGCATTGTCGTTGGATGCCAAACCGAAATACGACCAGCAGATCCACAAGAAAAGGAGTGTTTCCACGACCATTGCAATGCCTAACACTACTGACACCATAATAAATCCCCCGATTTTCCAGGTCTCTGGTTTCTGGGAGGGTCGTACGTGATCAGTAGCGAGAGAAATTTTTGCGAAGTCTGTCATGAAGACCAGCAACAGCATGGCAAAGGCGGAGACGACAAACTTGCCAGTTATTATGTATGCAATGGCCACAAAGCCTGCCTTTAAAATCGTCCGACTGATCTTGTTGACGATCCAGGTCAGCACTCGTTGGTAAATTGTCCGCCCTTGCTCGACCAAGGCAATGATGTTTGTTAACCCTGGTTCGGTCAGGACGACACTTGCGGCACCCTTGGCTACATCAGTGGCTGTGCTGACAGCAATACCCACTTCGGCCTGGCGCAGTGCAGGCGCATCGTTGACACCATCACCGGTCATACCGGTCACATGCCCCGCGGCTTGCAAATGCTGAACCACAATGTACTTGTCTTCCGGATAAACTTCGGCAAAACCATCGACACCTGCCAACAAGTCAACAGCTGCGCTACCGGGCTGGGTACTTGCCGCTTTCAAGTCTGCCACACGCCTGATATTGGGTAACCCGACCCCTTGAGCGATCTCGCTGGCAACCGCCAACGCATCACCGGTGAGCATTTTTACCGGGACACCTAGATTGCGAAGTTCTACAATGAGCTGTTTGGCATCCGGTCTGGGTGGATCATAAAGCGTCACCAGTCCGACCAGTTGGAGTGCACCCGTTTCAGGAC
>Ga0118677_10014136_pt1 | contig 11341 bp, 9 predicted proteins | sample AliMusrvi5mmetaG_FD_86154 | JGI IMG/M metagenome (GOLD analysis project Ga0118677, IMG submission 86154) | reverse complement strand
GTAATCTATAAACAAAATGAATTTGGAATTTCAATTAAGGTTCCTGCAGCAAAAAGAAAACCAATTGACACGATTGTTGTAATGGAATATTAAATCTCAAATTCTTTATAAATCAAAAAGTGAGGCTTCGTTTCATTACGAAGCCTCACTTTTTGATTTTGCATCTATTTTTTGAGAAGAACATCCTGAATCATCTTCTCGAATTGTTCCCGGGTGGCATCTGCACTCCTGCCGATTCCACTGGTCATAGTCGGATTACCAGTAGGGGGAACCCAAAGGAATGCAGGAATTGAACTGATTCCAAAAACGGTGCCTAATTCCCTCTCTTGATCGGTGTTTACCTTGTAAACAACAATTTTTCCCTTATATTTTCGGGCAAGTTCTTCCAGAATTGGCGAAGCTGTTCTGCATGGGCCACACCAATCGGCATAAAAGTCGACAATAACGGGCAATTTGCCGGTGAATTTCCATGCCTTTGGATTTTTCTCATAATCCATAATCAATGCCTTAAACTGAGCCTTATCTAGCTTTACGATCTCACCTTCGGCAGCAACAGCAGAATTAGATCGCACAACACAAAAAAGGGCTATAATAATTCCGGCTAAAAGTATCTGATTTCTCATATTTGGAAATTTTAAATAACAAAATTAAAAACACTTCAAACCTAAAAATTATTTTACTAATATCATGCTGAAATTGTTTTTTTTATCTCCCCTACCCTTTTAATCTGAAATATTTATTGGGAGAGATATCGAATTTATTGTATTTTTCACCTGTAAATTTCAGTTTTGATGTCATCCATCACATTACAGTATAATTAAATACTCAGAACTGATGCGAAAAAATATACTTAATAAGATTGATCTCCATAAATTTGTCTCAAGGACGGCACAGAATGGGTCAGTACCGGGAACCGTTGAATATATTGGTAAACCCCGTTTGGAAGATGTCAGGATAAATGTACTTGAATATGATGCATCAAAAACTGCCGAAATTCATCCATTAAGTTCGGTAAAAGAGCTGGAAGATTACCTGGTTCATCCGGGCATAAAATGGGTTCAGATCACAGGTGTTCATAATCCTGAAATTTTAAATGAGTTAGGAAATATGTTTGGCATATTCTCCCTCGATCTGGAAGACATTGCAAATACAACTCAAAGGCCCCGTATCGAAGAGCGGGAAGGTTATATTTTCCTGATATTTAAAATCCTGCAAATTAACCAGGATAGCCGCGATGTAAATATTGAGCAGGTTTCCATAATCCTTGGTGCAAATTATGTTATCTCCTTTCATGAAACAACAACCAAATCTTTCGAATCATTATCTAACCGGATTTTAACAAGTAAAGGGCGTGTAAGAAAAATGAAATGCGACTACCTGCTTTTCACGATTATAGACCTCATCGTCGATCACTATTTTACGGTAATCGAGGAGATCGGAGAAAATATTGAAGAGATTGAGGAAGAGCTGATCACCTCCCCCGGACAAGCAAGTCAGGAAGCGATTTATAAGATTAAACGACGACTTGGGTACGTCAAAAAAACGATCTGGCCTGCCCGTGAGGTCCTAAATCAAATCCACAGATCGGATCATCCGTTTATCAACGATGAGACACGAATCTACTTTCGGAATAATTATGATCATACCATACAAATTATTGAGACAATTGAAAGTTTGCGCGATCTTACCTCCGGCATGATGGACCTTTATCTTTCAACCGTAAGTTACAAGATGAATGAAGTGATGAAAGTACTGACAATCTTCTCTACTATTTTTATCCCCCTCTCCTTCTTCGCAGGAGTATATGGAATGAACTTCAAAAGCATACCTGAACTGGAATTTCAAAATGGATATGCTATGTTCTGGGGAATTATGATTCTAATTACCTCGGTGATGTTAATCTACTTCAGACGCAAAAAATGGCTGTGACCGCAAAAACAGATTTCTATATGCAAAAACAAACGGCTATCTTTGAATTCTAAATTAAATAAGTACCAATGAGCAAACCTATCGTTACCGCCATCGCATCATTCGGAATGTCAGGGGTTGTCTTTCAGGGACCATCCTTAAAAGTCTTTCCTCAATATTTTAAAATCCATAAAATCCTGGAACGAACAAAAAATATTTCTGCCCAAAGGTATCCAGAGGCAATAATTGTACGCAACTATGAAGATATTCTCAATGACCCCGATGTGGAGCTTGTGCTGGTAAATACCCCCGATTACCTTCATTTTGAGATGGCCAGGCAAGCCATTGAGGCCGGAAAACATGTTGTCGTCGAGAAACCATTCACAAAAACAAGTGAAGAGGCTCGTGAACTTATCTCACTTGCCCATCAAAACGGGGTAATACTCTCAGTTTATCAGAGTAAACGACTGGACAACGGGTTTCAGACCCTCCAGAAAATACTAAATGACAAACTTCTGGGACGCGTGGTTGAGTATGAAGCTCACTACGACCGTTACCGGAATTTTATCCAGGAGGGATCGTGGAAAGAAGATGGTGACGAACGAACAGGCGTCCTATTTAATCTTGGATCACACATTGTCGATCAGACCCTCGTGCTGTTTGGAATACCCAAAGCGGTCACAGCCCACTTGAACGTCCTTCGTACCGGAGGGCGTACTACGGATAATTTCGACATCCGGCTTCATTACGATAACTTTAATGCGATTCTGCGCTGTTCCTACCTGGTGCGCGAAATGGGACCCCAATATATTGTCCACGGCACCGAAGGCTCATTCGTCAAGATGGGAACCGACCCGCAGGAGGAGTTAATGAAACGGCATCATCTGCCAAACGAACCTCAATGGGGTGAAGACCACCCAAACGACTGGGGTTTATTGAACACGTCAATCAAAGGACTTCATTTCCATGGAAAGGTGGAGACCCTTCCGGGGAACCTGGCTGGTTTCTTCTCAAAGTTATATGGAACCATCCGCGAAGGGAAAGAGCTTTTTGTTAAGCCTGAGGAGGCACTGACTGTCATCCGGATACTGGAGGCTTGCCTGGAAAGCAACAGGCTGAAGAAGACTGTGGAGTTCAAGGCGGAGTAGGATCTGAGAAGGAAAGATGGTGTGAAGATGTTACAATGAGAGCGTGAGAGGGTGATAATTAAGGAGAAAAATTCGACAATTTGTCAATGATTCGCAATTCGCAAATTTCTTATTTATCTTTGTAAAAAGGAATTCAAAATGACAACGATAGTAATAAAACCAAAGAATAAGGCTGAGAAAGATTTTCTTACTACACTCTTAAAGAAGATGAATATAGAGACACATCTTATTGAAGAACCTATTCCCAATTATGAAACCCGGAAGGCGATAAATGATGTTGAATCACATAAAGGGACAATGGTTAAAGATTCAAATGAGTTGTTTTCAAAATTAGGTATGTAGCAATAATTAAAATGTTCAAACTTGTCTTTACTAACAATTTCAAAAAAGACATCAGACGTCTTCAGAAAAGAGGATGCAATTTTGAGGTGATTAAGCAAGCAATAATAATCCTTGAAGAAAAAGGATATCTTCCATCTTCCTATTTACCTCATAAATTATCAGGAAATTATATTGGTTTCTGGGAGGCTCATTTGAAACCAGATTGGTTGATTATTTGGAAAATCTTAACAATTGAGAATGAAATATGGTTAACCCGAACCGGTAGGCATTCTGATCTATTTTAATTGATAACCTTACTTACTACCAATAAAAAATCCGGGCAAATTGCACGGATTTTTTATTGGTAAACTGGAGAAATACAGATTAAAATTATTCCCCCAGTTTCTTATACCTGATCCTGTGAGGGGTATTATCCCCAAGCCGTTTTTTCTTATTCTCTTCGTATTCTGAGTAACTTCCTTCGAAATAGTATACCTGTGAGTTACCCTCAAATGCAAGGATATGCGTAGCAACGCGATCGAGGAACCACCGGTCATGCGAGATGACCACGGCACATCCCGCGAAGCTATCGAGACCCTCTTCCAAAGCACGTAACGTATTAACGTCAATATCATTGGTCGGCTCATCGAGAAGCAGAACATTGGCTTCTGATTTGAGGGTTAAGGCAAGGTGAAGCCGGTTACGCTCTCCACCTGAAAGGACACCACATTTTTTCTCCTGATCCGATCCGCTGAAGTTAAACCGCGAAACGTAAGCCCTCGCATTGAGCATCCGGCCTCCAACCATCACTTCGTCGGTACCGCCTGAAAGAACCTGATAAACAGTTTTGTCGTTTACAATTGCTTCGTGACCCTGGTCGGCATAGCCAATTTTCACAGTCTCTCCTACCGAGAAACTTCCTGAATCGATTTTCTCAAGTCCCAGAATCATCCGGAATAAGGTTGTCTTTCCTGCACCATTGGGGCCGATAACACCAACAATTCCATTTGGAGGCAATACAAAATCGAGCCCTTCAAACAACAACCTGTCACCATAGGCCTTCGAAACCCCATGTGCCTCAATGACCTTATCACCCAGACGCGGACCGTTGGGGATAAACAACTCGAGTTTATCCTCTTTCTGTTTAACATCTTCATTGAGCAGTTTTTCATAGGCTCCCAACCTTGCTTTGGATTTTGCCTGACGTGCCTTTGGACTCATCTTAACCCATTCCAATTCACGTTCAAGGGTCTTGCGTCGTTTAGAGACCCCCTTCTCCTCCATCTCTAACCGTTTGGACTTCTGTTCCAACCAGCTGGAGTAGTTCCCTTTCCATGGAATCCCCTCGCCACGATCGAGTTCAAGAATCCATCCGGCCACATTGTCAAGAAAATAGCGGTCATGGGTAATACAGATAACCGTCCCTTTATATTGCTGCAAATGCATTTCAAGCCATTCCACCGATTCGGCATCAAGGTGGTTGGTAGGCTCATCCAACAAAAGAATATCGGGTTGTTTGAGTAGCAGCCGGCAAAGCGCCACGCGACGTCTCTCACCACCTGATAAAACGTTTACCGAGGTGTCACCATCGGGACAACGGAGGGCATCCATCGCCCTTTCGAGTTTATTATTTAGGTTCCAGGCATCAGTTGCATCAATCTTCTCCTGAAGTACAGCCTGACGATCCATGAGTTTATCCATCACATCGGGATTCTCATATACTTCAGGCAATCCAAACCGTTGATTAATCTCTTCATACTCATCGAGTATATCAACAATCTCCTGGGCACCCTCCTGAACAATCCCCATAACCGTTTTTGTCTCATCAAGAATTGGTTCCTGTGACAAATGACCGACAGTGAATCCCGGAGAAAATGCCAGCTCGCCATTAAAATCCTTTTCCAATCCGGCGATAATCTTTAAAAGGGTCGATTTTCCCGATCCGTTAAGACCGATAATACCAATCTTTGCTCCAAGGTAAAACGAGAGCGAAATATCCTTAATTACTTGTTTTTGAGGCGGGTAAGTTTTACTTACCTTGTACATTGAAAATATTATTTGCCTGTCTTCTGCCATTGCTAGTTTATTTGATTCGATCTGTAAAATTCGTATTTTTAATCAGATTTGACAAGACATAAACGGAATTAATAAATCACGATTTTTAAGGTCTGAAATCTTACGACAATAAATATTCTGATTACTTAGGATCATCACAAGTGGAAAGAGCTGGAAATAGCTTAAATTTGTTCACCGATGTTTAACTCAAGATCAAAATGAGAAAATTTGCATTTATTACGTCCCTGACTATCATAGTTGTTCTTGCGCTTACTATGTACTGGAAGTATTTCTTTACCTACAGTGAGGGTTACCGCGCAGGATTGCTTCAAAAGATCTCTTTTAAAGGAAATATCTTCAAGACGTATGAAGGTGAGATGATCCTAAGCAGCGTTCAGAGCAATACCAATGTGGCTATTGCCTCAGAGAAGTTTTTCTTTTCGGTAACCGATAAAGCTGTTGCCCTTCAGCTTGAGAAAGTTCAGGGTGAAAGTGTGGTTGTCCACTATACCGAGAAAAACGGCACCCTTCCATGGAAAGGTGAAAGTACCTATTTCGTTGATAGCCTGAAAGTAAATCTATCACCGGCGGCTGGACATGGATTTCACTAGCAGCTGGCGACTGGCGGCTGTTGAAACGAAAATTTTAACTGTCGGCTGGATTATTACAGGTTAATCTTCGGATTTCACTCCCGGATATTGGAAATGTGCATGAAATGGTTAGGATGATGTAGTTAAAGGTTGATAATTATAAGCACATTACTCAAAATCCGGGAATCCAAAGATCACCAATCTAATCTATCAGGAAAGTAGGAAATTCTATTTAATCAGAGTTTGGAAAATAAACCAGCTATCGGTTATAACTTAAGGTATATTTTCCACTGCCGAGGGTTACCAGCGATGTATCCTTTTGTGGTACCAAATTTACAGAAGTACCATTTAACTCATAATTTTTGGTATTACCCGGCAAAACAACCTTAGCAGTACAACCAACGGGTACCTCAATGGACATTTTAAGTTGATTATTTTCCAACACCCAATTATTTACAAGCGTTCCATAAGGTGTCTCTTTCGAGGTTTTTGCCCAGGTAACTCCCTGCGGAATCTGGGGATCAATAAATACCTGTCGATAACCCGGATAATCCTCATCGGGACGAATACCACCAACTGCCTGATAGAACCACGAACCAATTCCGTTATAACAATTATGAATACGGCTCCGGTCACCCGACCAGTGTTCCCAGGTTGTGGTTGCACCATGGTCTACCATAAACAGGTAACCCGGGTAATCCCTCTTTTTCAACATGTTGTAAAAAAGGTCAACTGAATGGCTTTTTACAGCCCACTCCGTAAATACAGGAATCCCAACCAATCCTGTTGCGATATGTCCCTTCCGGATATTTACGATCTCATTTTGAAGATTATTGACAACCTTTTCGGTTAACGATTCCGGTACGATTTTGGTTAACAAGGGATAAGCAAGATCAATTTGCGAGCCGCTTGCGTATTTGTTACTCTTGGGGTCAAAGAATGTTTCATGCAATTGCTTTTTGAGCCTTCCGTTTTGCAGTGCATACCAAGCTGCATCGCTCTTTTTGCCCAGTACCTGAGCAATTTTCTCCATCTTTTCAAGGCACTGGCTCACTGCACAATTGTTAACCAGATCGATCGATCGTTTATTTTTCTGATCGACCCCTTCAGGAACAGCCCAGTCGCCCAGGTACCAGCCCCTGTAATCCGTTTCTGGCCATGGCCGCAATATTCCTTCGTGAGAATATTTGGCAACGTATCCAAGCCATTGCTGCATAACCGGATAGTATTTTTCAAGCAACCGGATATCCCCATAATTCTGATAACTCTTCCACGAGGCATTGATAATAAAACCACACCAGTAAGGTCCCCCTCCTGCGGGATAGGGACACGGAGCCGTGTGCGGCATTCCGCCATCTTCGCGGATACAGTCGGCCCAGGCCTGTAGCCAGTTCGAATAAAGCGGGTCCAGATCAAACATGGTCTGGGCAGTCAAGGTGGAGGCGTTTCCATCACCTCCATATCCCAGGCGCTCCAAAGTCGGACAGTCGACAAGGTAACCACCGATGCTCAGACAGCGAAGCGTGTAAAAAAGCATGTTGTGAATTGTGTTCAGATCACTGTCGGAACACTCAAAGGTAGCAGCCTTCCGATAGCCGGTATGAATCAGCCAGGCTTTGATACTCTCCTTTTTCGGCTTAGTGGTGAGGTTACTTATTTTGATATACCTAAATCCGTGATAGTTGAATCTGCTGCAAAATGCTTCATTGCCGGATCCTGTTGCGATATACTGGTCTTCCTGGCGCTGATCGACGAATTTCCCCGCTGTATCAAGATGATCACAATATTCCATCACGACTTCCTGCCCTGGCTTTAGAGCTTCAAACTTAATCTCAGCCCGCCCTGTCAGGGTTTTGCCCATATCAACGAGCCATGTATTAACTCCGAAGGGGGTAACAGATGACGTATTTGTACTTTCCATTACGCGGTTTAGCTCAACAGTCTGAGGTGTAACCTGAATCTCGGGAATGTTCGCTACAAAAACCGGGTGCCACGAAGCTTTGTTTAATGTTTCAACAGATAAGTCTGCAAGAACCATTGCAGCATCTACTTTTTCTCCCCCAAAATGTCCTTCCTTACCTTTTCCGATGCTCATATAACCGCTTTCACGAACAGTCCAGGTCGAGTCGGTCGCAAGAATTGTATTCCAACCACCGTTTACTAACTCCTCCATTCTTGCTTTTACCAGAGGCCCTTCATAGGCCACTCCTGGTAGATTCGATGCGTACCATCCACGTCCTAACCAAATAACAAGATCATTGGCTCCATCATTTAAATATGGGGAAACATCGTATGTAAGACTCAAAGAGCGTTTATTAAACTGAGCTACCGCAGGTGCAAGAACACCATCTCCAACCTTTTTACCGTTGATATATATTTCGTGATAACCCAGTGAGTTAATATAGATCAGACGCTTCTGAGCTTTACCCGAAATATTGAATTGTTTACGTAAAAGCGGGCTTTCGGGATTTCCCACCTCCTTAGACAACCCAATATATTTTGCATTCCAATTTTCGCCGGCTAACAGTCCAACGCTAAAACCGGAAACACGGCTCCAGTTGGAAGGTTTGTCGTTTTCGTCCCATACCCTGACTTTCCAATAAGCTATTGACCTGGAATCCAGTTTTTTTCCATTCCATTTCACAAGAACACTGGCCTCAGAGGTGATCTTTCCGGAATTCCACAACTCCGCATCATGTTCATTTAAAAGTGCGCTGTCTGCTGAGGCTAAAATTTGGTATCCCTTCTGAAGGGTGCCCCTTCTGTCAGACAAAATTTTCCAGCTCAGACCCGGTGTTGTGATGGCTATTCCCAATGGATCGGCAAGATTCTCACAACGAATATCAAATATCTTTATATCAGGTCTTTCATTCACACATCCTGAAAGAAAAAATAAAAAAAGGATCGGTAAACTCAATAGTATTCTCTGCATGTTGAAAGGGGTTTAGTTTTAGTTATCAAATTTAATATTTTATACGAAACGAGCATATTCGGCAAACACAAACACGGATGAATTGGAACGAAGTGTAAATCTGTGAAGCAAATATCTCACAGGCGTGTTACATCCGGCAATTAAAAAACAAATTATATACTCATGAAACCTGCGTGATTGCCCGGAATTCCTGATCCACACTTTTTTTAAATCCTGGTTGATTCCAATTTTCAATATTCCAATCTTAAGAAATCAACAATTTGAGGTATTTAGCGAACAAACGGAAAACAATTACCTCAATATACATGTTATAACATCGAATTAAAAATTATAATTAAAAATTTTATGCAACCATCAGATTTATTTTCGAAATACACATTAGGTGATATTGAACTAAAAAACAGAATCGTTATGGCACCAATGACGCGCTGCCGTGCAATTGGGAATATCCCCAATGATTTGATCGCTACCTATTACGAGCAACGTGCAAGTGCCGGGCTTATTATTACCGAAGGAACATCCCCTTCCCCAAATGGTTTGGGTTATTGCCGGATTCCCGGTCTTTTTAATGAAGCGCAGGTTGAAGGTTGGAAAAAAACAACAGACGCCGTACATGCTAAAGGAGGAAAGATCTTTGTTCAACTTATGCATGCCGGAAGGATCAGTCATTCGTTGAATTTACCTGCAGGTGCAACTGCACTTGCTCCATCTGCAGTTCAGGCTGCCGGACAAATGTGGACCGATCAGGATGGAATGAAGGATTTTGATGTTCCAAAAGCAATGTCAGCAGAGGAGCTTCAGCAGTCAATTGAAGAATATGCTCAATCGGCTACTCTTGCAGTGAAAGCCGGATTTGATGGCGTTGAATTACATGCAGCCAATGGTTACCTTTTGGAGCAGTTTATTTCACCCGTAAGCAACCAACGTACCGATGAATATGGCGGAAGCATTGAAAATCGCTGTCGTTTCGTACTCGAGGTTGTTGACCTGACTATCAAAGCTATTGGGGCAAATAAAACAAGCATCAGGCTTTCACCATTTGGTGTTGCAAGTGATATGCCTCATTATCCGGAGATTGAAGAGACTTATACTTACCTTGCTGAGCAATTGAATAACAGAGGTATTGTCTATATTCACCTTGTTGACCACAGTGCGATGGGAGCTCCTGAAGTTCCGTTCAGCATAAAAAATACGATTCATCAGAAATTCAAAAACACACTGATTCTTACCGGAGGATATAATCTTGAAACTGCTGAAGCAGATCTAAAGAGTGGTTATACCGATTTAGTAGGTTTCGGAAGGCAGTTTATCAACAATCCTGATCTGGCAATCCGGTTAGAAAATAAATGGCCATTAAATGAAGCAATGGATTTCAACACATTCTATTCTGCTGACGAAGTAGGATTTACCGATTATCCTGCATATTCAATCTAAGTAGATTTTTTTTAATCGCCCTGTGAAACTCTGTGGTTTGCTCTGTGTAATGCTGTGTAATATTTTTTATCACAGCGTTTCACAGAGACTCATGGAGTTTTTGCATTTATCCAATTAAGGGTTACACTTCTCCCTTTCAAATTAAAAGGTTAAATTTGACCACAAAATATAACCTATGATCAAATCAATGACCGGTTACGGGAAGGCCGAATGTGAGTTGGCCCTCAAAAAAATAACCGTTGAAGTAAGGTCCCTCAACAGTAAAGTGCTGGATGTAAACACAAGGATTCCAGGCGTATATCGGGAGAAGGAGATCGAGATACGGCGTGAACTTTCCGACCGGCTAATCCGTGGAAAGGTTGATTTTAATATCTTTTCAGAATCCTTGGGTGTTGAAAGCAACAGTGCCATCAATGGATCGATGGTAAAAAGCTATTTCAAACAGCTTTCCGAAATCAGCCGGGAGCTTGAACTCCCTGTCAGCGAACTCACTCTTCAGATAATCATGCAATTGCCTGAAGTTGTGAAAACCACGCGTGATGAACTGGACGAAAATGAGTGGAAGATTATAGTCGGAGCAATTCGCGAAGCAATGGATGCTATGGATATTTTCAGAATTCAGGAGGGAGTATCCCTTTACAATGATATAATTCTAAATATCAACACAATAAAATCATTACTCGATCAGATTGCCCCTTTTGAACAGGAGCGGGTCGCAAAAGTAAAGGAACGCATTCTGGAGGGGTTAAAAGAGCTGTCAACTCCCGATGGCGTTGATCATAACCGGCTTGAGCAGGAGATGATATTTTACCTGGAAAAGCTGGATGTCAACGAGGAAAAAGTAAGACTTGGAAATCACTGTTCCTATTTTCTTGAAACATTGGAACTGGATGAGGCCGTTGGTAACAAACTCGGATTTACTGCTCAGGAGATTGGTCGGGGCATCAATAACC
>Ga0118677_10014135_pt1 | contig 11342 bp, 6 predicted proteins | sample AliMusrvi5mmetaG_FD_86154 | JGI IMG/M metagenome (GOLD analysis project Ga0118677, IMG submission 86154) | reverse complement strand
ACACTATATGACCCTAACACATAAGTAGTAAAATAAGCATTCCATTGTGTTGGCTGGCTTAGTCTATCCGTAAAAATAACTTTTCTCCAAATGTTACTTTTTTCACCTATTTTGAAGTTGGAGTTTTCTGCAACAACTATCTTCAAGGTAACTGTTGTCTTTTTCAGACCAGCACTTCGTAACATTACAATAGGGACGAATGTATGAATCTGACCAGCCTTAATAACATAAGCACTCGCTACAGTAGGATCGTTAAATGCTTTATAATCAGTTCCTGGAACCGCATTTGTTGATCCATCTTTTATCTGTTCCTGTAGTAATGTAAATGGACGATCTTTTGAAGATATACCGCCAATTGCATATATATCAAAAAAGACAGTATCCTGCGTCTTTGCGGAAGGAGCATAAAAGAAGGAGTAATTTTTAGTAGTATCAACCAGATTAAACGATGGTTGGTAAATTCTTGACATTTCGGGACCAAACTGTAACCTGGCGACATCGTTATACAAATAGTAATTATCCTGTTTGCATGAAGCCATTGAGATAATCGCTATCGCAATAATAAAAAAAGTTCTTCGTTTCATAATTCAATCAGTTTAATTGGTTGATAATGATTCAGTCTTTGGCATAGGGAACAGATAATTGGGAGTTGCAGCAGCTGGACACCAAAGTATATTAGGCTTCGGTGCGTTCAAACGCTTATAGGCAAAGAAAGCCTGACCTTCAGCAATAAACTCTTTGCGATACTCCGTTGTAATCGCTGCCTGAAACTGCAATGGATCAACAGGTAGCGTAGAAATTGTGATGTTTCGTGCGGTTCTGAAAGCCGCCCAAAGGGTTTGTGCTTCAACTGGGTTGGTAGTTGTCTCAATTACAATGAAATACATTTCACTTAGCCTCAGCAGTGGAATTCGGTTATTGTCAGCAAAACCTGTACCCGCTGTTGCCGGGACATTGTATTTCTGGCAGATATAGGTTTTTGCCTGGTTCGCCTGCGTAATCAAAACCCAAAGGCTAGCTTCACGAATATCAGTACCTGTACTTCCGTACAACTGTGAAGTCACTGTTGTTGCTGAAGTACCTTTCTTTAAAGTGCCATTACCAAACAGATTAATGTATTTGGTATTGAGACTAAAATCATAAATACCAAATACCTGTTCAACGGTCAGAGCATAATTACCCGCTGTCATATCAGAAGCTATACCCAACCGGAATTTTGCTGTACCATCAGGATTCACCGCACCGATTACTACTTTAGCAGCAGCATAAGCATCCTGAGCTTTCCCAAACCAAAGATTAGCGCGAGCCTGCAAAGCTTTAATGGCGTAATAGTTCATCCGCAAATAGCGGTAGCCAAAATAGGTGTCTGCTGGATTGAAGGTAGTTAGAGTCGAACCAGGGCGGCCTAAATCCAATAAAGAGTAGTTTAGGATCGGATCAACAGGCTTTAAAATATTCTCTGCATCGGTCAGATCCTTGAGCAAGAGAGACTGATACTGAGCGTAAGAGATCAGTGGATTGGCAATTTTAGATAATGTGGTCACATAAGGAGGCATAATATTGCCTGTGGGAACACTACTAGGAATAGGCCCCCAAATGCGCAGGATATCAAACTGACAATAGGCGCGAAGAGCTAGACACTCCCCTTTGATCAATTCATACATTCCAGGAGTTGTTAAAACCGCTTTGTTCTCATCAATCTGGGCCAGAATAGCGTTGATACTCGAAATCACCTTGTACTGTTGAGCATAAATCGAGGTCATTAAGTCATCAACAGAGGCATCTGTATAATTAAACAACCCCAGTTTTTGCTCGGTTGTATTAGTTGTAACATCCCAGTTGGTGATCAGTTGTTCGATGGTTGTCATTGTCAGGTTCTGACCGTAGGTAGTATTCGATTTAAACTGGATATATACCCCAGTCATGGCATCCTTAAATCCATCCTGTGCACTGAAGAGCACCTCCTGGGTCATTTGTGTCTTAGGATTAACAGTGAGAAATTTATCGCATGAAGTTGCTGCAAATAAACTGATTAACCCCAATACTATATACTTTACTTTTTTCATGTTCAAATAATTTTTGTTGATTAAAACATTGCACTCACACTGAAGGAGATATTGTGAGAAAATGGATACGATGTACCACGTTCACGCTTTACCGTCGAAATGTAGAACAGGTCGGCCATATTAGCCGAGAAAGTTAGTATTTCTATGCCAAGATTTTGTTTCAGCGAGTTGCCCCTCAGATCGTACTGTAAATTGATATTCTGACAATTCAGTGTCTTCTCATCCTGAACAAAACGGGAAGTCATTTGGGTTTTAGTGGTTACATCCAACCCTTTAAATCCTGCATTATCACCCGGTTGTGACCAGCGGTTATCATAAACACGGGAATCAACATTATAACTATAGACTGCATTTTCAACTTTGTCGATCAGTGTTTGGTTATATAACTGACCGCCATAACGATAACCAAAAGTAAGATTTGCGGAAAAATTTTTGTAACGGAACATGGTACTGAAGTTACCCTGAAACTTTGGGTCGGTTACCCCACATGCACTTAGGTTAAGAGAACTCCAGGTATAAGTTGGATTTCCATCCAGATCAAGATACAGCTCTTTGCCAGTACTTGGATCAATTCCCAGTGAAGGAACAACCCATATCGTGTTAGTTGAATAACCTTCACGGTACAGGATATTTGGGTTTGAACCACCGGCGTTAATGATGGCCTTTTGAGCATCCTTTAGAGCTTGTGAAATCTCAACAATTTGATTCGTATTTTGGAATACTGTCCCGGTAATACTCCATGATATCTTTTTTACAGGATTACGATAAACAAATAGAGTTGCCTTGGATTCAAAGCCTCTATTTTTCATCGTTCCAATATTTTCGATATAAGTGGAGAATCCGTTTGATGGTGGCAGGTCGATCGACGAAACAAGATCTTTAGTGGTCCCGATGTAATAATCAAAAGTAAATAATAATCTTTGTTTGAATAATTGTGCCTCAATTCCAAGATCATAATTCATCTTTTGCTGCCATTTTAGGTCCTCATTACCTAGCCCCATTAAGTAAGCACCCATCCAGTTGTAATACCTGTCAGCCGTATAATACTGGTAGGTAGAGAGTGCCTGATAGGCAGAAAAATTCTGAGAACCAACTACCCCCATCGATCCACGTAATTTAAGCCGGTCAATTACTTTCGAATTTTTCAGGAATTCTTCATTGTGGATATTCCATCCCAGACCAGTTGACCAGAATGGGGCAAAACGCTTTTTGGCACCAAATTGTGACGATCCGTCTTCACGAAAAGTTGCCTCAACATAATATCTGTTATTATATGTATAGTTCAAACTACTGGTAATACCAATGGATCTCACTAACCCTTCTGCACCGCTAGGCTTTCCACCTTGTGCATATTGAAGTGCCATAGAAGGGAAGTCGAAATTTGAATTGGAAAAGCCTTCAGCCAGGAAACCATAAGTTGAATTGTTGTTTTCCCTAATGTTGTAATCAAGGCCAATAAAGACAGAGTGTTTTTGAGCAAATATTTTTGAATAACTCAGATTTATGCTTGCATCATAAGCAGATGCATTGGTTACACCATATGCATAGTCCCCTTTTCTGAAAATATCGGCAACAGCATAATTTGCAAAAGCAGTGTTATCAGCCGATCTGAATTTATCACTCTGTGATATATCCTTAGTTAGGCCTATTCTGCTTCTCAAAACCAAATCATCAAAAACAGTCCACTCGATGGAGAAGTTATTTACAATACTCGAAGTTTTGGTTTTGTCAAATCCATTTAAGGTTGCATTGTACAGCGGACTTGTTGGCAAATAACTCCAGCGATAAGTCCAATCTAAATTGCCTGGATCGCCCATGATTTTCTTAGCTTTCCCGTTCGTATCATACGGGTTCCAGTATGGGTTCATTTTTACATAATCACCAAAATCACCGTATGGAGAATTTGCCGAATTGCCAATACCGATAATCAATGAGTTGGTAAATTTTACATTTTTGTGTTTATATGTAAGGTTTATCGTACCATTAAAAGTATTGCGATCAGATCCTTTCATTACACCAGCAATTTTGTTCAACTGCGCAGAGGCAGAATAGCGGAATGTATCATCTCCCCCTTCTAATTTGATATTATGCCTCTGACCAATACCTAAATGTAACGGAATCGCCATCCAGTCTGTATTGATGCCAGTATTCACTCCATTTAAAAGGAAGTTATAATATCGTTTTGTTGGAACATCTGCTTCAGCACGAGCATTATTATAAAGTCCAACTTTATATTCAAGATCCAATTTATCTCTTGCATCCAGCAAACTATAAGCAGTCAGATCGGGAGTTTCAATGTTGATATCACCTCGATAGGTCACCCTTAATTTACCAGCTGTAGGTGCTTTTGTTTGGATAACGACGACCCCGTTTGCACCGCGCGAACCATAAATTGCTGTGGCTGATGCATCTTTCAAAGTGGTAATTGATTCAACCTCGTTCTGATTCAAATCGAGCAATTTCTGGAGGGAAGACTCAAACCCATCAAGAATAACTAATGGAGTATTAAGCCCAACGCGGGTTTGATCCTGCAACTGATTGACATTCGGAAGGCTCGAATTACCGCGTATCTGAATCTCTGGTAACCGATTTGGATCCGATCCAAATGCATTGCTTTCAACGATATTAAAGGAGGGATCAATGTTCCTCAGCGAAGTGACCACATTTCTGTTTCCAAACTGCTCAAGTTCCTTCGCCTGTACAGTTACGGCCGACCCTGTGTAGGAGGCGGCTTTCCTGGTAAAGATACCGGTGACGACTACTTCATCAATTTTGGCAACCGCCTTCTCCATCACCTGATCGATGACGGTTCGACCCTTGATCTCAACTTCTGCACCCTTCATCCCCAAGAAAGAAAAGAGTAGGAATTTATCAGCCGGTTGCAGTGGCAATGTATACTTACCATCGGCATCAGTGGCCGTTCCCCGTTGGGTACCCTTGATCATTACTACAGCTCCGGGGATTGGGTTCCCCTCTGTATCCTTCACCTTCCCGGTTACGGGAGGAATATTGGACTTGTTGATCTGAGGCGACTGATTGGCTTCAATCGGTTTTAAAACGATGGTGTTATCCTTGATGGTATAGGTCAGACCCAAACCGTCGAGGCACTGGTGAAGGACGGTCTCAATCGGTGTGTCTTTCACATCAATGTTTACCTTGTCTGCCTTGTCCAGATAGGCATCCTGATAAAATACCTGATAGCCGGTCTGGTGGAAAATTTCCAGAAACACCTCCTGAATGGTGGCATCCTTGACGGAAATTGTCACGTTTTGCGCATACCCGACTGCGCTAACCCTTAAGCAGGCAACCAGTAATAAGATGGTCGTTAGTTTCATAATCGTCAGCATTTTGGCCATTTCCCTCCGTTTGTCGGGGAGGAATCTGATCAGCGATAAATAATAATTCATAACTTCGCTTGAGTTTGGTTAAACATTAATTGAGAGACATTGATTGACACAAAATTGTTTTTCTGAACTTTTCGCCGTGCGGTGTACCCAGCACTGCACGGTTTTTTGTTTTTATGATGTTATTGTGATACGGTTATTTTTTTACCCTCTATTTCAAATTTTATCCCTGCCGTTTCCATGATCTTCAATACCTCGGAAACATTGCATTTTCGGCTGACAATTCCCGAGAAAGTCTTCGGTGAGACCTGCCCCTGAAAAGCGACATCTACATCATACCAGTTACTGATTTGACACATAATGCTCTGTATATCATTGTGATCAAAAATGAATAAACTATTTACCCAGGCAATTTCCTTTTCCATATTGAGATTCTTCCTGATGGAAATATTTCCATCCTGACTCAGCTGAACCTGTTCTCCGGGTAATATTGTCACCTGATCATTGTCCATCGAAAATCTGATTGATCCTTCCACCAGAGTCGTCTTCTGATAAGATTCCTCGAAATAAGCGTTGATATTGAAGTGGGTTCCAAGCACTTCCACTTCACTGTAACGATCGTTGGCCTTGTTCTTAATCAATACCTTGAAGGTCTTACCCGGATCTTTTGCCACTTCAAAATAAGCTTCTCCCGTGATTTCCACACTTCTTTCGTTCCCGCTAAATTCAACCGGGAAACGGATAGAGGAGGCTGCGTTGAGGAAGACCGTACTCTTATCGGGGAGTACCAGATGATACTGACCGCCGCGTGGGGTGGTGATGGTGTTATAGACTATCTCTGAGTTTTTAGTTCCGGATGCCCGATAGGCGAGTTGTCCGTTATCGAGTTTCAGCACATTCGTGTTCGACTGCCTGGCGAGGACCCCATTTTTGGCAGTATCCAGGATAATAGAGGACCCATCTGCCAAAAGCAGCATGGCCTTGTTGCCACCAGGAAGTGCGTCTGTCTTATGCAGAGACTTTTCCACATTTATGGCGCTAACACTGACTTTGTTTTTATTGAAATAGTAAGAGCCGAAACTCAGTACCAGAATGAGTCCTGCCGCAACTGCCCTGAACCAATTATTTTTATAAAAAGGCACTATGCTTCCGGTTCTGGCTGTTTTTTGCTGAATACCAAGAAAAAGTTCATTTTTTAGCGTCTCCTTTTCGGGCTCTGAAAGCTGATCAAGGATCCCCGGCTCCTTTTCAAAGTAGTGGTAATATTTTTCGAGAAATAAGATTTCCTGCTGCGAAGCCTTCTGCTGCAGGTATTTACGGATGAGTTGAATAAATTCTCTTCTTTTAGACGAGTATTTCATTGTCAGGCTCTTTCAATATATGTACCCAAAACCCGAAAAACTCCCAAAAGAATAATGATTATTATTTGATTATTAGCTTAACACGGCACTAGCTATTCATTAACAACACAATAAGAGCGGTGCCGATCAACTGGTCCTTGAAATCCCGGGAGGCAGTACCTAATTGATTCTGAACGGTTTTTTGCGAGATGCCCAATTTTTCTGCTATCTCTTTTGTCGAATGATTTTCTCTGAAATGGAGCTGGAATATCATCCTTCTTTTATCCGGCAGACTGTCGATCCATGCCTGTGCCAGCTCTTCCAATTCTTTCTCTTCTAGCTCTATGCCAGGATGGTATGGGGAAGATGCAATGGAATCATACAACTCAATGAAAACTGGCGATATTTTGTTCCTGGAGGCAAGCTTGAACACTTGGAAACGGATGGCCGTATGGAGATAGGCACTTAGATTCTCTATTTGGACTTTTTCCCTCCTTATCCAAAGATCTGCAAAGACATCCTGAATGATGTCTTTGCATTGACCCTTGTCTTTCAGTCTTTTATAGGCTGCATCGAACAATGAACTCCAGTACCTGTTGAAGATTTCTTCAAAGGCAGACCTCTCCCCGTTTTTCATAGAGAGGAGTAATTCAATATCGTTACAGTTTGTAGTCAAAGGCAACCGATGTAGTTTTAAATTCCTTTAATTATAGCTAAAGAAATTCAAAACTGCAATATTACCTGAAATATTTGTACTAAACTGATAGTGGACAGTTTGCCTGATTATCTCCCAGCGCCCTCATCTTAGTACTATTTATTCTCCGGGAAATACTGCGAGGGCTGAACAATTGTTGGTTTTTTACCACCCTTTAATACATAATTCTCCCAAGCAGTTTCAATGCTAATCCATTCAGCCAGGGGTCGTGTTGGATAAGTGGCTGCCCATCCTCCAGAGCGAAATTCCGGGGTCACTCCTTCATCTCCAACAATAGTTCGCCATTTTGCAAGCTGGCTGCGTAATTCCTTCAAAGTTTCCGCATATTTTGGATTGGTCGCAAGATTGTGAATCTCACTCGGATCATTCCGCAAGTCGAATAATTCTTCCTCCGGTTTTTTCTCCTTCATAAATGCATCCTGTTCAGGCGTGAGCTTGCCTTGAAGATGTAGCACATTCAGTAAGGCCAATCCCGGATAGTTATCTTCTTTGTATCTGTTGAACTGACAGTAAGGCCTTTCCGGCATCAGGTTGAGGATATACCTGAAATCCTTTGAGCGGACGGTGCGCATGGCATCGTGGGTGTCATCCATTTTATCCCGGCCGGCAAAAATGTATTTTGGTTCTTTTTGTTTTGCATCTGCCAGCGAACGTCCCTGCAAATAAGCAGGCCTTTTAATACCTGCCAGATCAAGTAAGGTGGGCACAACATCCAGGTTACAAACCAGTTCCGGTGAAACACGACCGGGAGCAAACCTGGCCGGCCAGCGGATAATGAGTGGAATATGAAGCCCTTCATCGTAAAGAAATTGCTTGCTTCGTGGGAGTGCGACACCATGATCTGCAGTGATCACGATGATGGTATTATCATAAATTCCCTCCTTTTTTAGCCTGGTTATGATATCACCCATGTCGCGGTCGGAAGTTTGCGCGCTTTCCAATCCCATGGCCCAATCCTTGCGGGTCATCGGCGTGTCCGGGTACCATAATGGCAAAGTTACCAATTTAGGATCAATCGGCCGTTGAGGATCTCCCTTCCAGACACGGTGGGTCTGGCCCAGCGTCAGGTGCGCATAGAAGGGCTCTCCCGATTTGCGTTCATTCCAATCCTTTCCCCGATAAGAAACTGTTTCATCAAACTTGAAATTGACGTCAGTTTTTTTGGAATACCCACAACCGAGTGCCGTGAAATAACCGGACTTGCGGAAGAGGTCGGGCAAAGACTGCACTCCAGCAGGCAATTCAGGTTTGGGATTTGGAGTCCGGTGCTGACTGGTATGTGTGGTGTACTGGCTCAGGCCAACCATCAATGACGACCTGCCAACCGAGCAGACAGGTGCACTGCTGAAACAATGAGTGAATACACAACCCTCTGCTGCCAGCTTATCAAGGTTTGGCGTGTACATCTCTTTTTCGCCGTAGCATCCCAGATAAGGTCCCCAATCTTCCAGGATGACCAGAAGAACATTTGGCTTATCGGCACGCCCTTTCTCCTTTGGAACTTCGATTTGTTTATTCCCCTGTGCGAAAGACAGCGTTTGAAAACCTGAAAGTAGGGCTAATGAAAGTAGTTTTTTGTACTGGCTCATGAGATATTTTAATTATTGTTTACTAGTCACCGATCGCCTTCATCTTAAAAATTTTCTGCACAGCAGGAATATGCTCCTTTTTCATGATCTGCTCCATCTGTTTCACGATTTCCGGATGTTGAGCAGAAATGTCTGTCAATTCCTGCAAGTCAGTCTCCAGGTTGTACAGTTCAGTCTTCAGGACACCCTTGTTAATATTGAAACGGATAGCCTTCCATTTGCCGATTCTAACCGCCTGCTGACCGCCGGTTTCCGGGAATTCCCAATAGAGATATTCGTGTGCTTTCTGCTTCTTCCCCAGCAATTCCGGCAGGAAGCTGGTGCCGTCGGTGGATTGCTGATTCTGAATTCCGGCGAGCTCACAAATGGTTGGCAGAACATCCCAGAAGGCAGAGATATGATTGCTGACCGTTCCACTTTTTATTTTTCCGGGCCAGCTGGCAATCATGGGTACCCTGAAACCTCCCTCGTGGGTGAAGCCTTTGCCCCATCCGAATTCAGATTTAAACGGTCCGGCGCTGTTGAACCAGGGTGAATCTGTGCCACCGTTATAAGTCGGACCATTGTCAGAGGTAAAGAAAATCAAAGTATTTTCATAAAGACCCAATTTTTTCAGTTGCTTAACCAATAATCCTACCTGTTCATCCAGGGTGGAGATCATGGCGGCATAGGTTGCATGGGGGTATCTGGCGGGAAAATATCCTTTGTCTCCAAGGTATGGCGGTTCGTCGCCGAATTTTTTCACGTAGTAATCGACCCATCTTTTGGGCGCCTGAAGTGCAGCATGTGGAATGGTGGTAGCCCAGTAAAAGAAGAAAGGTTTGTTCCTGTTTTCTTCGATAAAGCCGCTCATCTCCTTAAACATCAGATCCGGGGAGTAATCCTTTAAGGTGAATCTTGCATAACTTTTGAGATCGTAAGGATCGGCTCCCTTGTCGAGTTTGGTGATGTCCGGGGCCACGGTATCGTTATTAAGGTATACCCTCCGATCGTTCTTGTAAAGATGCAGTGGATAATAGGTATGTGCCTGTCGCTGACAGTTGTACCCGTACGAAAAGTCGAAGCCTTTCTTCATAGGAGTGCTGTTGGTATTGGGAGCGCCGAGGCCCCATTTCCCGACCATCCCGGTAGTGTATCCCGCTTTTTGAAGCATCTGGGGGAATGTGATAAGATTCTCAGGCAAAGGACGTTGTCCTTCGAGGGTTGAGTCTGCGAACATTGCCTTGTAGTCCCACACCTTGCCGCGTTCTGCCCATTCGTCGTTACCACGAATGTACGCGTGGCCCATGTGACGGCCTGTCAGCAGCACACAACGTGAAGGTGCGCAAACAGGAGCGCCCGAATAATGCTGCGTAAACCGCATGCCAGTGGCAGCCAACTGGTCGATATTGGGCGTTTCAATCTTCTTCTGACCATAACATCCGACATCACCATATCCCAAGTCGTCTGCAAGGATGAAGATGATGTTGGGTCTTTGGGCTTCAGTTTTCTGCGGTAATGCGAGTGCGAGGCAGACAGCCGGCATCAGATATGCTCGTTTCATTTCGTAGATGAATTTGTTATGTTATTGAATATCCGTGAGTACGCATAGAATTCGGAGGTGAAATTACATCGCTTTCTGTGGATCCTACGCGTACTCGTTTCAAAAAAATAAGCGTTTTACAGTTAAGATAACTGCAAAACGCTTAAGATCAAATAGATTGTTCCATGATAGAAAGTTTCCCGGTTACCATCCCGGATTTTGGGTCAGCTTTGGATTCAGCTGTATGGCATTGGTTGGAATCTGATAGAGATAGTATTTGTCCAACCAGCCCTTGCCATCTTTGATTGGATCGTTGAAGAGATAAATGTAACTCTCCGTAAGCGTTGGATCTGATAATTTGGTTGTCATGTTGAGCAATGTACCGGTTCCGACCTGGGTCTTGGTTGCCCACATTCCGTATTGTTGCTTGTTTACAAACCATGGAGCTACTTTCCAGCGGCGGATATCGTAGAAGCCGAAACCTTCACCTAACAACTCGACGATGCGTTCCCTGCGGATTTCCCAAAGGACCGGGCTGACGGAAGGATCGCGGTTAGGATCAAAATTGGCATCGATGTTGGCGACGATCATGTTGGCAACTTTTGCCCTCGGGCGTAGTTTGTTGATGGTTTTGTCGGCGATACCCTGACTGAACTGACCTAATTCAAATTGAGCTTCTGCTTCGTTGAGCAATATCTCTTCGATCTTGAAAATCGGTTTGTCGGCGGTATTGGTAGAGCCAAGATTAGAGCACAGATCCCATACA
>Ga0118677_10014134_pt1 | contig 11342 bp, 10 predicted proteins | sample AliMusrvi5mmetaG_FD_86154 | JGI IMG/M metagenome (GOLD analysis project Ga0118677, IMG submission 86154) | reverse complement strand
AAATATATTTTCTCTTTGCTATTTTATATTTGCTATTTACTATATTAGATAAAAGTTATTATTATAGTGGTCAAGTTAATTAATACTGAGGGACTTTTTTCAGCCTCCAGCCTGTTATCTACCCCTCCTTAAACTTCATATAATTAAGCACAAACCTCAATTCCGAATAAGAAACATCTGCACCCAAAGCAATCTTAGCTTCTGTCAAAGAAGAAACAGGTGTATTTTCAAGAAAATTGATGATAGTCTCTACCTTTTTTGAGTCCATTAACTTATAAATGTCAATTTCTCCGGCAAGCACATAACGAGCTAAATGCCCTTCAATGGTGCTTTCCGCAAAGTGTTGCAGGGCAGCTATTTCTTTGATGGTTTTGCCTTCTTTAAATAATTTTAGTGATATAGAATGGGTGCTTTCTTTAGCTGCCTTTGTGATGCCCTTTATTTCGGGTTCAGCCACTTCTCTTTCAATACCCTTTTCGAGGCAGAAGTCATTGATGATAGCTAATATTTCATCGCCGAACTGAGCGGCTTTTATTTTTCCGATGCCTTTAATTTTTAGCAATTCTGCTTTAGTGGCAGGCAATGTAACCAACAACCTGGCTAAGGACTTTTGAGGTAAAACCATAAAAACAGGAACACCCATTTCAATAGCCAGGCTTTGTCGCCAGTGCTTTAGCATACTGTATAATTCAGGGTTGGGGATGTTTTTAAAATCAACAACATCTTCTTTCAATTTCTTTTTAGCACCGGCAGGTTTGAAATCTATGTCAGCGTTGGCTTTGGTTTTAATGTAACTAATGGCGTCAAAACCTTTCTCACTCTCTTTCAGGCATCTTATTTTAATATAAGCTTCTTTAAGCAGATTATCAACATCTTCGCTGATCACTTTATTAATAACCTTGTTATCTGTGTCTGTAAGGATATTCTGAAACTGGCTGTTGAAGATGTCTCCCAGTTTTTTAATAAAATATGCTGATGCTTTTTGAACACGTTCCTGCAATGGATTGTCGTTTTCGGGAATTATTTCAGGTAAGAGCATCTGGGAAATTTGTTTATTGAATTTATCAGCTACTTCAAAAACATTGGTTTTAAGATTTGCCTCAATTTTTCTCATCTCATCATTCACAGAAGGATGGAGAATGTTCGCATTTTCATTAAAGACTTTTTTAAGTCTGAAAAAACGTCTTTGCACATCAGTAAAAGTGAATAGCTCTACGAGTAATTCCTTCTGAAATCTTATTTTAGCTTCCAGTAGCTGCTGGTTCCCTGGCATATTGCGGTTAATGTCTTCTGTGTAACTGGCAATATTAATGTCATTTTTGATGCACTTTGGGGTAATAGGAGAGCGCAATACCAGCCCTTCAAAACTTCTGCAGCGGCTCAGGGCCACATAAACCTGCCCGAAGGCAAAGGCAGCACCTGCATCTATTATAGCTTTGTCGAAAGTAAGTCCCTGGCTTTTATGAATGGTGATGGCCCAGGCCAGTTTAAGTGGGTATTGCTTGAAACTGCCGATGACATTCTCGTTAATTTCTTTTGTCTCATCATTCAAAGAATACTTCACATTATGCCATGTTTCCTTTTCAACAGGAATTATTGAATTATCATCAGCAGATTTTACATAAATAATATCCGCTTCAATAGCTTTTACTTTGCCTATTTTACCGTTATAGAAAAGCTTTTCGCGTTTGCTGTCATTTTTTACAAACATGACCTGAGCGCCCACTTTAAGCTCCAGGTTTTCTTCTGTCGGAAAGTTATAGGGGGGGAAATCACCATCCAATTCAGCTTTGAATGATGAAATCATGGCTTTAAATTGTTTGAGCTTTTGCTGATTAATACCCTGTGCTGTTGCATTATGTGTGGTCAGAATAATATAGCCTTCTTCATCGTTGGGCATAAAATCGGGCAAATATCTGGTGTTCAATGCTTCCAAGGTCTCTTTATCCGCAATATTGTCCCTTATTTTACCAAGGATATTTATAAAATGTGCATCAGACTGCCTGTAAATATGCTTAAGTTCAATACTTATGGGGTTGGTTTGTTGAAGCGCCTTACTGTCGAAGAAATAAACAGTTTTGTAGTGTTCTCTGAGAAGCTGCCATTCGTCATCTTTGACAATTGGAGACAGCTGATGCAGATCTCCAATCATCAGCAACTGAACACCGCCAAAAGGCTTGTTTTTATCCTTATAACGGCGTAGTACTTCATCAACAGCATCGAGCATATCGGCACGTACCATGCTTATTTCATCAATAACAAGCAGATCCATGCTTTTCATGAGCTTAATCTTATCTCTGTTGAATCTTTTGGAATAATCGTTTTTATTGTCTCTTGAAACATTGGCATTATTAATCAGATGGGCTAACTGAGGCCCGAAAGAAAGCTGGAAAAATGAGTGCATTGTGACACCCCCTGCGTTTATAGCTGCAACACCAGTTGGCGCCACAACTACCATCCTTTTAGGGGTGTTATTCTTAAGATTATGCAAAAAAGTTGTTTTGCCTGTCCCAGCCTTACCTGTAAGAAAAATATTTTTATTTGTATATTTTACAAAGTCAGATGCTAATTGGAGTTGTTGATTTTCTTGTTCAGTCATGAAATAATTTTATCCTCAAACCTACTTATTATTTTGCAATATTATTTAATTTTCATCTTTTTTCTCAACTGTATTATTGTAATTTTGTGAAAAAATATAAATTATGGCTTTAAAATGTGGCATTATTGGTATAACCAATACAGGCAAAACAACAATCTTCAATTGTATTTCCAGCACTAAGGCGGAATCCTCTAATTTTGTGTTTAGTACAAACAAATCGAATATAGGGCAGATAAGTGTTCCTGATTACAGACTTGATGTGCTCACCAAGCTGGTTAATGCAGCTAAAACAGTATCAGCAACTATAGAAATTGTTGACATTCCCGGTCTGGCAAAAGGTTCAGGTAAAGGAGAAGGGGTAGGTAATAGCTTTTTGGCTGACATCAGGCAAACTGATGCTTTGATACATGTCCTTAGATGTTTCGATGATGAAAATCTATCTCATATTGATGGCTCTGTCAATCCTGTAAGGGATAAAGAAACTGTTGATCTGGAGATGATTTTCAAAGATCTCGAATCCGTAGAGAAGAAAAAAAATAAATTTGAGAAGCTCATCAAAGCAGGAGATAAGGATGCGAAGAAAGGACTTGACGTTATAATTGAGTATATTGCTAATTTTGAAAATGGTATCCCTGCGAGGCTTATGGGATTTGATGAAACCAAAACCCGTTATGTAGAGGATTTGTTTCTGCTTACTGAAAAACCCGTTTTGTATGTTTGCAATGTAGATGAAAAATCGGCTGTCAGTGGTAACAAATATGTAGATGCCGTCAGATTGGCTGTATATGATGAAAAAGCTGAAGTTATTGTTATTGCTGGCCTTGCAGAAGAAGAAATTGCTGAGCTAGACTCAGATGAAGATAAACTGGTTTTTTTAAAAGATATGGGCTTAAATGAGCCTGGGGTTAATATACTGGTACAGAAGGCTTATGACCTGTTAAACTTACAGACTTTCTTAACCGCTGGTCCTAAAGAAGTAAGAGCCTGGACTATAAAAAAAGGGATGACTGCACCACAAGCTGCTGGAGTTATTCACAGCGACCTTGAAAGGGGCTTTATTCGTGCTGAAGTCATTAAATTTGATGACTATGTTAAACTGGGCTCCGAAAATGCTTGCAAAGCTGCCGGGAAATTAAATATTGAAGGCAAAAATTATGTGGTTCAGGATGGCGATGTATTAAATATAAGATTTAATGTATAGGAAAGATACAAATATTTTCTTAATTGGTTTTATGGGTGTTGGAAAATCAACATTAGCACGAAAGATTGCTCATAAAATTAATTATCGTTTTATTGATACAGATATTTATATAGAAAACAAATTTAGAACTTCTGTTGAAAATATTATCGGCTCTCTCGGCATAGATGCTTTTCGTAGAATGGAACGTGATATTTTACTTGAAATCACCAGGTTGAAAAAATGTATTGTGGCTACAGGTGGCGGGTTACCTTGCTTTTATAACAATATGGAAGTGATAAAAAAAAATGGCTTCTCAATTTATATATATTATTCAACGGATATTATCTTCTATAGGTTGAAAAATGCTAAAACGCAGCGCCCATTAATTAAAGGAATGGATGATTTGCAGTTAAAAACTTTTATTGTAAATACTTTGGAAGAGAGAGAGGTTTTCTATAATAGGGCTGATTGTATTATTAAAGAAAGAAACATGAAAACTGAAAAGGTATTGCAACCCATTCTGGAGTATCTGAATCGTTGGGATTAGGAAGTGTGGAGTTTGTAGTTTGGAGTGTGGAGTAGAAGGACAAGAGAGAAGAAATATTTAAGAATAGGCCTGCCTGCCGGCCAGGCAGGGATTAACAATTTTTGATTTGGGATGTTAATTCAATTAAGAGTATTCAAATCAAAAATCAGCAATCCTTAATCATTAATCTGAAATAATATTAAAAACATAAGAAAAGCTGATTTAAGAAATAATAATTCGTTATGCTATGATAAATTATAAGTTTAAATCATTCAGACCCACAAAGGAAGGGTTTGGTGAAGGCGTTTTACTCGCAGGGCATGGAAATCCCGATTTATTTTGTTTAGGGGCTGATATCACTGCTTCTGTTGGCCTGGACTTATTTAAGAAATCTTTTCCTGACAGATTTTTTTCTCTTGGCATTGCCGAACAAAATGGTGTTGGTGTGGCTACCGGGTTGGCTTTAAAAGGTAAAATACCTGTATTTGCAAGTTATGCTGTATTCTCTGCTTTACGGACTACTGATCAGATAAGAGTTTCTGTTTGTTATAATAATTTACATGTTATCATAGGAGGTGCCCACGCCGGCATATCCGTTGGTCCTGATGGTGCAACACATCAGGCACTTGAAGATATTGCCATAATGAGGGTTATGCCCCACATGACACTTCTGTCTCCTTGTGATGCCACCCAGACTAAGCTAGCTGTCCAACATGCGGTAAAAGACCTTAAGGGGCCCGTTTATATTCGCTTTGGAAGGGCTCCGGTTGCCGACTTTACGCATGAGAATCAAAAGTTCGAAATTGGTAAAGGGCAATTGTTTAAGAATGGAACCGATGTATCGGTCATTGCTACCGGACACATGCTTTGGGATGCTTTACAGGCTGCAGAGATACTTAAGGAAAAAGGTGTTTCTGCCAGGGTAATTAATATTCATACCATAAAACCTATTGATGCTGCCATTATAATAAAAGCAGCCAAAGAAACAGGTGCAATAGTTACAGCAGAAGAACATCAGATAAATGGTGGTTTTGGGTCAGCTGTTTGCGAAGTGCTCGCTAAGAATTATCCTGTGCCTGTTGAATTTATTGGCATGAACGACTCTTTTGGAGAATCAGGTCAAATTGCCGAGTGAGGACTGCAGACTAGAATTTTCTCCTGTAAATTTATAATAATTGACCTTTTTTAAATGCATATAAACAAGTCCAAATATTTATCATGTTCCTTGTGCCCGCATAACTGTAAAGCGAACAGAATTAATAATAATCTCGGATTCTGTAAAACTGGTACTGCTTACTTCATTGCTTCCATTTGTGCTCATAAAGGGGAAGAACCTGTCATAAGTGGTGATATGGGTATATGTAATGTATTCTTCAACCATTGTAATATGCAGTGTGTATATTGTCAGAATTTCCAGATAAGCCTTAATAATAAGAATAACTCTTCATCTTTTTCAGAAGAAAATACTATTACAACTATTACCAATTTATTAGATTCCGGTTGTCCTGCATTAGGCTTTGTATCTCCTTCGCATTGCATAGTTCAAATGGCAGACATCATTAAAAAAGTAAATGAAAAGGGCTATAAGCCGGTTGTGATTTATAATTCTAATGGATACGATAAGGTAGACACATTAGGGATGATTGAAAAACTAGTAGATGTGTATTTACCCGACTTTAAATATGCTGATGATGATCTGGCTTTTAAGCTTTCTGGCATAAGAGATTATTCCAGTACAGCTGTTAAGGCTATTAGCGAGATGATAACACAAAAGGGTGCCGGTCTGGAACTCAATGAAAATGAGGTTGCTATTAAGGGTATCATCATTCGTCATCTTGTTTTGCCTCATTTTATAGAAAACAGCAAAAGAGTATTGCAATTAATTGCTGATAATTTTGGTAATGAAGTGCATATCTCTCTTATGTCGCAATATTATCCCACCACACAGGTAAAGGATATCAGCGAGCTGAATTATACTTTAGATTCAGGACTTTTTGATGAAGTAATTGATTTCATGGATAACTTAGGATTTGAAAATGGATGGATTCAGGAACTTGACAGTAAGGACAACTATAGACCTGATTTTAGCAAGGAACATCCTTTCGAAAACTAGTTGGCAGTCCCCAGTCAGCAAAATTTTAATTGGCAATCCATTTGGTATTGCAGACTGAGAATTGTGGATTGATGACTATATGTTAACTGCAATTAATGATCAATGAGTAAAGACAGTCGGCAACTTAATAGTCGGCTATAGGCAAGGGATTGAGGATTGAAAGGTAACTGCATATAATTAGCCTTTCTTTCTTAGCTATTCTTAGTAGCTTAGCTTCAAATTCAGGTCTACATCTTTTACAACCCAACATGTAGAGTCACAAACAAGATATGATTTCTTTTCAATATTTCCACCGTCAATAGCATTGATGATTTTGCTACCTGACCTGTATTTAACCTTTACACTGTAATATACATTTGCTGGAAATTTGTACTCTTTATCAGAAGCATAAAGTGTATCAGTCTTGCATATTATATTATTTTCAGTTTTACCATAGTATAAAACAAGAGGTACAGCACTATTTTCTCCATTGATAGTTACTTTAACTTTTAATTTGCCTGAATCAGGTTCATGGGTAATGCAATTTGAATAATCAGGGTATTGGCAATCTACAACCGGCTTGTCACATGCAATGAGTGCAGCTAAAAATAATAAAGAGATGAAAATTGCTTTTTTCATAATATATGTCAATATACCCAATAAATGGATTTTGTGTGTTTTGGATTTCTTCTGATGTTAATATCTATTAATAAAGTTAATGTGAGTTTATGAGGAGACAACTTATAAGTCTTAAAATCCATGTATTCATAGCTCATTTTAAGTGTACAAAATCCTATAGTATAATAAAAACCGACAGAAGGAACTAACAGATACTTGTTAATTACATCATCATGAGTGCCTTCCATTAAACCATAAGTATAAATTTCTGAAATCCCTGCATTAATACCTGTTTCACTTTTACTGTAATTGGCAAGAGTAATATCTTTTGAAATGCCTCCAAAAATATACGAACGTTTTTCATTATATTGGTTGTACTCATAATCCTGAACTAAAGACAGAATTTTCTTTTTACCAATGCGAGTAGCAAAACCTGCATTTAGCCTTAAACCATATTTTGATTCTGAAATCCCCAAACTATTAACAAACATTATATCTTTTATAGCTATTGACAAACCAGTAGCCAGGCTCAAGCTCTTGAAATAAGGCTTATAAAAGTCTTTTTTGTTATTGAGACATTTATAAAGACATCTGTTTTTATTCAACAGGGCAATATCAGCAGTATTTTCATGATATTTGGTTTTTATATCTTTATTAATATCAGGGATATTAAGTAATTTTATTATTGAATCGTTATGGCACTTAATAGCAATCATCAATGCAGTAAAACCTTTATTATTCTGAGCGTTTATGTCAGCTTTATTATTTAAAAGAAGTTTAACAACTTTATAGTTATTTTTAATTACAGCAGACATCAACGGTGTGTAACCCTCATTATCTTTAGCCTCTATCTGCGCACCTTTAGACAAAAGTAAAGAAACAATGTCATCAAATCCACTTGTAGCCGCTATATTCAGCGCAGTGTTGCCATTATTATCCTGAATCTCCGTATTCGCTTCATAAAATAATAACATGTCAGCAATTATATAATAACCATAGGCTGCAGCAATCATCAGAGGAGTAGCACCATACATGTTAATGGTATTGATATCTGCATTATTTTCAATTAATGTAATTGATTCATCCAAATGATTAAAAAGACAAGAACTGCTTAATGCTGTAAAACCATCTTCAGGTTTATCGTTTATATTCGCTCCATGCTCAAGAAGCAATTTTACCATGTCATTATTGCCATTTTCAGCAGCATACATCAGAGGTGTAACACCTTCATCGGTTTTAGTATTTACATCAGCACTGTCTGAAAGCAATTTCTCAACAGCAGGTAAACTATCGTTATATGCTGCTAAAATCAGATTGTAATCAATCTCCCTTTCCTGAGCTAACAATGCAGTACTGCTAAACAATAACAATATTACTGTTAAGAAAAACCTCATTAGTTTAAATAATTTTAAAAGTGTATAAATTTATAAATCATTTTTTAAAAAGTGCAGGATTTTTGATTAAAAGTTTTTGTAAAATGATAAAAAACTAATTACTCTTGACATAAACCATTTATATTTACGTTTTGATATAAACACTTTTATTATGAAAACCATTAAAATATTGTTATTTGCTCTTTTACCTTTTTGTGGATTGCAAAATATATATGCACAAGAATCTTCATTTAAAAAGCATTGTATAAGTGCAGAAGAATCTAAATTATACAGACTTATCATCGAATACCGCAAAGAAAAGAGATTGCCAGAAATCCCGCTCTCAAAATCACTTTCATATGTGGCCAGGCAGCATGTAGTAGATATGGATATTAATTTAAAAACGATGACTCATGCCTGGAGTACTTGTAAATACAACCCTAATGATAGTAAAACTTTTAAATGTATGTGGCTTAAACCATCAGAATTAACTCATTATAAAGCTAATGGTTATGAATGTGTATTCAGTATCAGTGGGGGAGGAGCTACTGCTCAGGATGCCCTTAATGCATGGAAGAAAAGTCCCAATCATAACAATGTTATTATAAATAAAACCATTTGGAAAGACATGAAATGGAATGCCTTAGGTGTTGGTATTTATAAAAACTATGCTGCTATCTGGTTTGGCGTAGATAAGGATGAGGAAGATACGCCTGTGATTTGTGAATAAAAGTAAATGGTGCCTGCAAGAAAGTGCCAACTACTGCGTTATTCTTGCGATGCACTGAGTTTATCGAAGTGTCTTGAAAATCATATGTTTCGACAGGCTCTACACATCCCATTTACATTAGTAAATTCATGATTTTCATGACGTCGAAAGCCTTGTATTTGACGCTTTCTTATCAGCCACTTCAATTTTGATGAGTTTTCTTATTAGTACTATTTAAATGCCTGCAGCCATAATAAAATTCAGTCCTTCCACATATCCTTTAGAAACCAGCTCATGCCTTATTAAAGGTGCAGTGCCTCTGTTACCAACGAAGTTAACGACGAAACAATCACCGGCTTTGGGAATATCAGTGTAAGGAATACAATTGTTCTGTGCAGTTCTTTTGGAAGATACATCAATGAAGAAAGCCATCTTATGTCCTGATTTCTCAAGCAAATTAGCATTTTTTCTGCCAATCCTGCCTGCTCCCCAAACTGCTATTTCAGGGAAGAATGGATTATGTTTTCTTAACCATTTGTCGAGATACTGAATTTTAACCTTGTTAAATGCTTCTGCTTTGTACCTAACATCAGTTCTGCTAAGCCTTGAAGGGAAATCATTCCAGATAAGTATTTCTTTTTCAATCTTCTGACATTTAGCCCCCTTGCTGAACCATCTAAGCCACATCTCATAATCTTCCGGAAAAAGTCCATCTCTGTATCCTCCAAATTTCAACAAAGCTTCTTTTGTAAACATAACAGATGGATGAGCAAAAGGGCTTTCAATAAACTGATTAAGCTGTATCTGTTCGTTTGTGATAAGGCTGTTAATCCACTCAACATAAAACTTGTATCCTCTTGTATCATTATTATGTGATACATGTTTTACCAACCCAGATGATAAGTCTATTTCAGGATGTTGTTTCATGAAATCATATTGCCACTGTAAACGTTGGGGCAATGATTCATCGTCAGCATCCATTCGTGCTATATAATCTCCTTTGCAATGTAATATACCCGTATTTAGTGCATTGACAATGCCTTTGCATGGTTCATCAATTAAAAATATCCTTGAATCAGTTTTTGCAATATTCTCTGCTAAAGCTACGGAACTGTCTGCGCTATTATTGTTAACTAAAATCAACTCCCAGTTGTTGAATGTCTGGTTTGTAATACTATTCAGTGCTTTGAAAAGATTGTCCCCTGCATTGTAAAAGGGAAGCAAAACAGATATCTGTGGCTTTGAAATGGAAGATTTAGAACGGCTCAATATTATTGTCCTTTTTAAAATGATATTTTATTTCAATGTTATTATGATTTGTTTCTTTTTCGTCTTTATTGTCTTCTTCAATGTTTTCATTAATTTTATAATAATCATCGTCAGCATCCTCTTCCTGCTCATCAAAAGGTTGGGGTCTCTGCGGGCCTTCATTTTTATAATAAAATGCAACAATAATTCCTGCAAATAAACCTGTTAAATGCGTTTCCCACGAAATTTTCTCGAAAGTAGGGAAGACTCCCCAGATAATGCCTCCATAAAGAAAAACTATGGTGAGTGAAACAGCCATTAAGGGGATATGTTTACGGAAAATACCGCTAAAAAAAAGAAAAGAAGCCATTCCATAAATCAAACCACTGGCACCTATGTGGTATGCTTCCCGGGCAAAAAACCACACCCAGAAGCCTGAAAGCAGATAAATAAATATAAAAACCCTCAATGCAACTTTTGTATAGAAGTAAAAAACAGCCCAGCACAATAAAAAGACGCCAACAGTATTCGACAATAAATGTTGAATATCACCATGAATCAATGGCGATGTTATAATACCTATAAGTCCGCTTAACTTCAGTGGATAAACTCCCAGAAAGGCAAAATCCATATTGAGATACAATTCAATTAACTTAATAACCCACAACAAAAAGGTAAATGCCAATGGAAAAATCAGGCTTTTTAAAAATAATATCTTGTCGGGTTTGTACATTTTTTTTCTTTCTTTAGCTTTTCGATAATCATTCAGGTGATATAGAATATAATGCAGATAATTGAAAAAATCATTACATCATAATTATCAGCGTCAACTGCTTTCAATTAATTGATTTATTTATTGTTAGTGTATTTAAAAATTCAATGAAGCAAATTTAAAAAAAAATCTGTTATTTTATTAATATTGGAAATCATGAGTAGCTGCATCATGAAAATAATCGCTGCTTTTATTTTATAATTTACAGGCAGTAAAATAAAACAC
>Ga0118677_10014131_pt1 | contig 11345 bp, 4 predicted proteins | sample AliMusrvi5mmetaG_FD_86154 | JGI IMG/M metagenome (GOLD analysis project Ga0118677, IMG submission 86154) | reverse complement strand
CCCGCATGGTTTGCGCCACGCCGAGCGAGTCCGCCGTGAAATATCCCTCCGCGTCCATTTCGCGCAATCCAGCCGCGACTTGGGAGGCGGTGAGTTCGTCACCCGCAGCGCTGGCTGCTTCAAGTGCCACGCGTCCGCGCAGGTCGAGCACCTCATCCAACGCCTTGTAGGCCACCTCACATAACCGGCTCAATGGCAGAGGTGCTTGATAGGCGGGTGTGGGCTCGGCCGCAGTTTTCTCCCATCCAACGTGATAGACCAAGTCCCGGCCTTTGCCAGTTGTGCCGGTGCGACGGCCGCCATCCACGCATATCGCCCGGAAGCCGTCGATGCGCACGCATGGCCGGCCACTCTCATCATATAACTCAATGTCGCCATCGACAAGTTCATCATTGGCCTGCGTCACCATGGCCCTGATGCAAGCCGCCGCACCCGGCGAACGCAGGAAGAGGATTCTAGCGAAACGTACCGGCAAGCGCAGTCCGGCACTTCGGCCCTCAACCGTCGCCGCACCTGCCGAGAATACCTGAAGTGCCCCATCAAACAGTACCGGGTGCAACGGATACTCATCCGCCCGTCGCGCTATCGCCGCAGATAGCGAAACCCGTCCCTCCGACCTGCCGTCTCCTGCCGCCAACTCGCGGATTGGCCGGAATTCTTCGCCGTAACGCAGACCCAGATCGCCCATGTGACCGTAGAATGCCTCCACCTCCACGGCAGCGAGGCCCCCAGTCCGCACACTTTCCCACCCGCTGGACGCAAACGACGAATCCGTGCGCTCGCCGCGCATCGATCCCACCACATGCGCCGTCCATGAGGCGGCGTTCCCTAGCCGGCTTTGGATGGTAAATGTACGTGCTTCTGGATCATACGCAGTCTCTAGCAATAATCCAGATGGCGGGTCCTGCAGAATGAGCGGTTTGCGGATTTCAAAGTCTTCCACCACAAATGGTTTGCCATCAAACAATTGTAGGCCAGCCTCCATCACCATCCCGACAAATCCCGCCGCCGGAAAAATAACCAGGTTTTCCACCCGGTGATCCTTCAGGTATGCCATGTGCCGGCCATCAAGCCGCGTGAGCCACGTCGGTACTGCCCGCGACAATCTGACATCTAACAAGCATTGCCCGCCCGGTGCCAGCCGACCGTCGCGCATTTCAGGGGATTCATTCCACCACCGGCTCCTGTCCCAAGCATAGGCCGGCAGCTCGAGCATCCGGCGCGACGGGGTGATTGCTGCAAAGTCGAGCGCCACGCCTGCCAGGTGAAGATCCAATGCCGTTTCAAGCAATGATTCATGTTCGCGCTCGCGTCGTGTCGAGGCCAGAATAACAGCCTGGGCGGAACCGCCCGTTAGGCATTCCTTGAGGGAACGAACTAGCGCCGGATGTGCGCCGATTTCCAACCATACATCCGCCCCGAATTCGGCCAGCGCGGCGATTGCAGAAACAAATGCCACAGGTTGGCGGACGCCGCGCGCCCAATGGTTCGCATCGCAAGCGGTTCCGGCCAACCGGCCACCCGATACGGTACTGAAGAACGGCAAGGTTTCCGGTTGTGGTGTGAGATCTAACATCGCATCCTGTAGTGCGTCTGCAGCGGGATACATCATCGGGTGATGGAACGGATGGCTAACCGGAACGAAGCGGGCAAACACCCCCTGGGCTTCCAATTCCCCGGCGATAGCCTCCAGCGACGATCTCAGGCCTGCCAATGTGAGTGAGCGCGGGCCATTGAACGCTGCGATACACACCTGCGGGTCGTGCCGGTCGATGACCGCCTGCGCTTCCTCAGAAGGCATGCCCACCGCCAGCATGGTGCCGCCAGCCACCGAGCATTGATCCATGAAGCGGCCGCGCAGCACAATGACTTTGGCGGCTTGTTCCAACGTCAGAATCCCCGCTACGCAGGCGGCCGCCACTTCGCCTACACTGTGGCCCACCACGGCGGCAGGCAGCACGCCCCACGATTTCCACAGTGCTGCCAGCGCCATTTGCATCGCAAATATCGCTACCTGAGAGACCTCGGTGCGTTGCATTTGCGAATCCGCTTCCGGACGTGCGAGTTCATCTATCAGAGAAAACCCAGCCCACGGGCGCGTGGCCTTGTCGCAGGCTTCGATCATCCGCCGGAACACTGGTTCGTGACGCATGAGATCACGCCCCATCCCCCACCACTGCTGGCCCTGGCCACTCATGACGTACACCACCCGCACCGCATGCTCGCGCCGTGGCGTGAATGCCGTGCGCAGGTGCTTGCCCGGGTTTTCCAGCGAATAAGCCCCGAGTTCCTGCACCACTTCTGCCAGGGATCGAGCGGTCAGTGCCAAGCGATGCGGATGGTGGTTGCGCCGTGCGCCTAACATATATGTGAGATCTGGCAGCCCCGGCGAGTCACCATTGAGCTTGGAATGATCGTCCACCCATGCGGCCACGCGCCACGCCGACGCCAGCAGCGCCTCCTCAGACCTAGCGGAAAGAACCAGCGGCCACGCCCGATCCACATCCGTCGGCGTTTGTGAAACATGCGCCAGCTTTGGGGATTCAGTTAGGAGAACATGTGCATTGGCACCTCCGAACCCGAACGAATTCACGCCTGCCGTTCGGACGTTACCGTTGGTGGGAAATGCTTCGGTAGTTATGGCCACCCGAAGTTTAAGGGCGGCGAAGTCGATATTCGGATTCGGTGTCTCAAAATGCAAACTCGGCGGAATCCGTCCATGCTTGAGCATCAGTGCCACCTTGACCAGGCCCGCCACTCCAGACGCAGTTTCCAGATGACCGAGATTGGTTTTCACTGACCCGATAACGAGCGGAGTGTCTGCCGGACGTGTTGAACATAATGCATCGCCAAGAGCATGAGCCTCGATCGGATCCCCCACCGCCGTGCCCGTGCCATGGGCCTCAACATAACTGACGCTCGACGGATCGATGCCCGCATTCACACAAGCCTCGCGCACCAACCGCGCCTGAGCGGCCGGACTTGGCAACAACATGCCGTTGGTATGACCGTCCTGATTGAGCGCGGAACCGATGATCACCGCATGGATCCGATCACCATCCGTGACCGCTTCCGATAGACGTTTCAACAAAACGACGCCCGCACCCTCGCCACGCACAAAACCGTTCGCCGAGGCATCAAATGCCTTGCACTTGCCGTCAGGCGATAACATTCCCGCTTGCGAAAACCCGATGAACCCGTCTGGCGTGATCATCACCGTCACGCCGCCCGCCAACGCCGTCTTGCAATGGCCTGCTAGTATATGCTCGCACGCCACATGCACCGCCGTCAGCGCCGACGAACAGGCCGTGTCCAGCGCGAGGCTCGGACCGCTCAGATTCAAACAATAGGAAATCCGGTTAGCCGCGATGCTGTGAGCGCTGCCCGTCGGCGTGTGAGCGCTGATGCCAACGCGGTCGGTCGGTGTGTGTTGCAACCCTTGGTAATCGTTGTGGGATACACCCACAAACACGCCAATGTCTGTGCCATGATCAAAATCCAACACCATGCCCGCATCCTCAATCGCCTCCCACGCCGTTTCTAACAATAATCGCTGTTGTGGATCGATGTAGGGTGCCTCCCGCGGCGAGATTCCGAAGAACTGCGGGTCAAACTGATCGATCATGTCGAGGAACCCTCCGCGTTTGGCGACGGTCTTGCCCACCAACCCGGGTTCGGCATCAAAGAATCGCGCCGCGTTCCACCGGTCAGGAGGCACCTCGGATACCGCCTCGCGACCCTCGACTAGCAGTTTCCAGAATGACGCTGTATCGTTCACGCCGCCCGGAAAACGGCAACCGATCCCGATGATAGCTATTCCATCCTTGTTCCCTCGCTGATGGACTTCATGAGATACAAGTGAAATAGCACGACTCTGGTCGATCAGATTGATATTAGACATACGAAGTAATCAAACAAAAAAAAGTAGAGTTATTGGAAAAATATGTTCACACATTCCACCAATAATAGTGGATACGAAGGGCAGCGTACCCATGGCACGAACCGCTTGCCATGGGGTAAAACCCTACCTTGAGATGTTTATGATTCACTTCCGAGCAGCGTCGAGTATTCAATCAGCACCTCGGTCGCTTCTCAGGCAGCCGAGTAAAGAGACATAACCTATGTGTGGAATTGCAGGAGTAATGGACATGGTCGGAAGACGGATAATACCTGATGGTGTGGTCCGGCGGATGGCCCATGCACTGCAGCATCGCGGCCCGGACGAGGAGGGGTTCCTGTTTCGCCCCGGTTTGGCGCTGGCCTCCCGGCGGCTCAGCATTGTCGGCCTAGCCGATGGCCAGCAACCGGTATGCAATGAGGATCGTAGTATCTATGCGGTCTTCAATGGAGAATTGTTCGATTTCGTCGAACAACGCGCATATCTCTCGGCTCGCGGCCATCGCCTTCAAACCCATTGTGATACGGAAATCATACCGCACCTGTGGGAAGAAAACTCGGAAGGCATGTTCGACCAGTTGCGCGGCCAATTTGCTATCGCCTTGTACGACGCACGCCGCCATCAGTTGACGCTTGGGCGTGACCGCTTCGGAATCTGCCCGCTCTACTGGACGCGACAAGGGGACTGGTTGCTCTTCGCCTCCGAGATCAAAGGTCTTCTCGCCTCGGGCATGGTGCCGGCCAAGGCCGATCTGCGGGGTTTGGATCAGGTGTTCACCTTTGCAGCGATGCCGGGGCCGCTGACGTGTTTCGATGGAGTGAGGATGCTGCTTCCTGCACATTTTTTGCAAGTCACGCCAGCCACGGGAGGCGGCACGGCAGCGGTTATCAGCGAGCACTGTTACTGGCGGATGGACTTCCCGGATCAGGGTGATGAAGACTCCCGCAACGACCCGCGCTTGTTGGCCGATGAACTCGAGGACCTGTTGCTTAAGGCGGTGGCCAAACGACTGCACGCCGATGTGCCGGTGGGCGCTTACCTATCAGGCGGACTCGATTCCAGCATGATCGTCGCTATGGCATGCCGTCTCAAAGGACCGGCGATCAATACCTATACCGTTCGCGTGGATGATCCCGCTCTCGACGAACTGAGCGCGGCCTCCCTATCAGCCAACTACATCGGCTCAAAACCACCCGTGGTTCAGGACTTCCGCAGCAGCGACGCGCTGGCCATGTATCCCCAATTGATCCAGGCCGCCGAGGCCCCGGTCATCGACACCTCATGCGCGGCCCTGCTCATGTTAGCCCGGCGCGTGCATGCCTGCGGCCAAAAGGTGGTGCTCACCGGCGAGGGTGCCGACGAATGGCTGGCAGGCTATCCCTGGTATAAGATCGCAAAGCTGTTGGACATGCTCGACCTCATCCCCAGCATGCGACTCAGCAACATGGCTCGTCGCGCGTATTTGCGCATCTATCAGGTACCCCAATACCCTGCCGGGTTTCGTGATTCTTTGGAAAAGTCCGTCGGAGGTCCCAACGCGTGGATCGATTCCTACGGTGTACTGGCTCTATCGAAACTTCGGTTTTATGGCGAGTCGATGCGGGAGGTATTGGATCGTACCAAACCGTGGGACGGCTTGGGACTTGATCTAGAGCGTGCCAAGCGCTGGCATCCCCTCAACCGGGGACTCTGGGTTGGCGCGCGTGTTACGTTGGCTGGACACCTGTTGCAAGCCAAGGGAGATCGGGTCGCCATGCACTCGTCGGTGGAAACACGCTATCCGTTTCTCGACGAAGCTGTCTTCGACTTCACCGCCAAGTTGCATCCATCATGGAAACTCCACGGCTTCCGCGACAAACACCTGCTGCGTATCGTCGCCGAACGCTGGCTGCCACCCGTCATCGCACGCCGCCAAAAAGTCATCTTTCGCGCCCCGCTCGACAGCTTTCACCTCGACCCGGAGCTGCCATTCGTCGCCGATTTACTCAGCGGCGAATCGCTGTGCCGAACCGGGTATTTCGATGTTGCCGCAGTGCATTACTGGCGCAAGGCATATCGCGACATGCGGCCCGGTTCCTTGCCCCGACTCTCTATCGAAATGGGCTTGGTGGCCGTTGTTGCCACCCAGTTATGGCATCACACGTTTCTCGGCGAATCATTGGCGGAGCTGCCGCAGTGGGGCTTTGATTCAGCATGAGTTCGGAAGGCCAGCAAGATGATCGATTGCGATGGAGCCATTCCGTAGGCGCTCAGTGCTTAATGGCGAGTAGCAGATTCCCCTCCATTTGGCTGACACGGTAGCCGGAGCCGAAGGGAAGTGGGCTTGTGAGATGTGTGGTATATGCTTGCCACAGATCGTCCTGCTGGTACTTGCAGAATAACTTGATGGGGTGCTCGTAATTTCCAAAAAACCGAAGCGTCCAGTCCGGCTTGAAATAGCGAAACGGAATGCCAGAATCGTCCTGTAGGATGACCCGTGATTCGGTGAGAAAAAATTCGCGCGATTTAGAAAAGCGATTGTCATGCATCAGGTACGAAGCAGCTTTGAAATACGTGATATTGCCCCCGATACCAGCCAGCCACTGGCGATACCCGCTATTGAATCCGGTATTGGATAAATCCCCCTCCACATAACAAACCCGGTGCGACATGCCCGCTGCATCGCTAAAGCGCAATTCAACACCGGGCTTGCCTCTGGCAGAGAAGCTGCTTACGGATTCGACCCTGCCGCCGCTAAGCGCCACGGTGCTGAGCAGAATGGGTGTCACTCCCCGCAAAGTGCCCCGATGCAGATCGGAACGCATATCTTGGGTGATGAAATACCCGCTTTCCAATTGGGTGCGAGTGGCTTGTCGAAAAGCCGTGAGCACGGCCAGGACCTCGCCCGGCGGCATTGATTCCAGCGCCGGCACCTCACCCGCCAATTCAAGTCCCATCAGCACGTAGGTCCGCGCTTGTGGAAACAGCGTGCTTACGTGGAGCAAGTCCGGCCCCCCGAACGGATAGAACACTGTATCACCGCCGCCAAAGTTTGGTGAAAGTTCGTTGAACGACCAGGATCGCATGAGGTTAAGACGCAAAGCGGATACCCTCCAAACAGCCTTCATTTCGCGGCGGTGAACCTGATATTCCTCCGTCTGCTGGAGTGCTGACAAAGTGGCTCCGCTGTGCACCGGCATTCCCGCGAGGAACAGCCCGATATCATCTGGTTCTGCCATGCCCAACGCAAGGGGGAGGCTGGCGAGCGACTCTGTGACTTCCTTGTGCGGGTCTTGGACAGAGATTGGCTTGGATGGACCACAGGCTGCGAGACAGATGATGATCAACAGAATGATATGACGGATTATCAGGTGTTTCATTTTCATGATTTCGTTAGCAGTTTGCGGTGAATTAGGTTCCTACAGGCGCTTACTAGGTTCCGGCGCACAAATTATTGTTAGACCCAGTCTGGAGCGCACCTCACGGTTCCTTGGCCATGACCAAAGCAATGGCCTCAATGATGGCTTTTGGGGACGCTGGTTTCGTCAAATGAGTGGCGAAACCCGCTTCGCGGCTTCGTCGAAGGTCATCGTCCATTCCATATCCGCTCAACGCAATGCCGGGAAACCTGTGCCCGCGCTCAACTAACATTCGCATCAGCTCATGGCCGCTCCCGTCTGGCAGTCCGAGATCACTCACTATGAGATCGAATGGCTTTTGACCAGCCAGCCTCAATGCCGTAGCCACATTGCTAGCCATTTCGACACGATGCCCTGCGGCACTCAGCACCATCTTCGTCAACTGCGCGGTGACGCCGTGGTCTTCTACCAGCAAAATCCTCAAAGGGCGGACACTTTGCTGTGGGAGGCTGGAAGTCTTAGAAACCCCAGCCGATCCATCTGTGGCCAGGGGGCCGGCGGGTGCCGCGAGCGGAAGTCTAATGCGGAACGTGGCTCCTTTATCCCGGCCTCCGCTCTGCGCTTCAATCACGCCCCCGTGCATCCCAACCATCGCCTTGCAAATTGCCAATCCCAAGCCCAAGCCACCGAGCTGCTGCGTGATCGAGCTTTCCACCTGTTCGAAAGCGTTGAAAACCCGGGACAGACTCCCCTCCTCCATTCCGATGCCATTGTCGTAAACCTCTGCAACCACACAATTCTCCTCGGGAAGACAACGGATTCCCACACAGCCACCGGCCGGCGTGAACTTGATCGCGTTATTCAATAGATTCCAGAATACCTGTTGCAGTCGGGACACATCGGCCTCGATCCAACAGAGTCCAGCCGCTCCCAAGTTCAGCTCGAGGTGCAAGTTATGCGCCTCCAAATCAGGCCTGCAGACATCGACAGCACGCTGGATAACAGTGCCGAGCTGCACGCGCTGCTTACGCAATTCGACCTTACCCCTCGATATCCGCGTCACATCCAAAAGGTCGTCTATTAACATAGCCTCAAAATCCACGTTTCGACGGACCATTTCCAGGATCTCGCGCACCTTCGGGCAGAGATCCGTCCGGTCCAGGAGCATCGACATCCCCAACACCACGGGCGTCAAGGGTGTCCGTAGTTCGTGGCTGAGAACAGCCAGAAAGTTGTCTTTGGCATGGTCGGCGCGTTCTGCTGTGGCGCGTGCCTCAATGTGTTGCATCGCCAGTGAAGTGATTGACGCCAGATGCGAGATGAGTAGCTCATCTTCCTCCGTAAAGGAACCACCGTCCTGCTTGTCGCTTACCACGACCACGCCGATCAACTCACCCCGGGCATCTACGAGTCGGGCACCTAACAGGCCCCGCAATGGTCCTAGGTTCTCGGACAACCTCCGCAAGGCCGGGTGCGCCCGCAGTTCCTGATCGGTCAGACGGATCGAGGCTTTGCGTTCGAGTTGTTCCAGGCACAGAGCGCCCTTCCCGATCATAAAGAGTTGCTCTGGAGGACACGCGGATTGTCCTTCGGCTCGCGATACCGCGCCGGTGTTTAACTCACTCTTTTCGTGGTTTCGGAAAGCCGCAGCCACGGCTGCTCCTGTCAACTCGCGCACCCCGCAGACGACTGCATCCAAGACCCCTTGCAGAGTCGTTTGATTCAGGAGCCGCGCGGAGATATCTGAGAGCACCAAACGCTGGCGAGCCTCCTTGGCCAGGGCACCCTCGGCCCTCTTGCGATCGGTGATGTCGCGAACATTGCATTGGATGACGTCACGTCCGTTCTCCTGATAGAGATTGGCAACCACTTCGACCGCCTGATGCCGTCCGTCTTGCCTTTCAAGCGGTAAATCCTCATAACGTACTTCTTGGCCTTTCTTTAGTTTCTTGAACGTATTCCGGCTTGCGATCTCATCCTTGATCAGGCCGATCTCATACAATTCCTTGCCAATGAGCCGTTCCCGCGGATAGCCCAGTAATTCGGTCATGAACGGGTTGGCGTCAGTAATCTTGCCGGTGCCCGGGTCAAGTAAGAGAACACCGTCGCGTGCCGCTTCAAACAGCCGGCGGTAACGGATTTCCGAAATATTCAGTTGATCCTCAGTGTGTTTTCGCTCGGTGATATCCATCACCACGGCGCTGCATTCGTCGCCGCTGAGGGAACGCCGGGCTCTGATATTGACGCAGCGGCGTGCATGCCCCTTACACAACAGTTCGGAATCCATGGATTGTTCTGCCTGACCGGCGAAGACCCGAATGAGGAATGCGCCTAACTCGGAACGGCAATCCGCAGGTATCAGCAAGCCGAAGGCGCGGCCCAACAGGCGGGCACGGTCGATGCCGACCATCGTCGAACCGGCTAGATTGGCCATGCGGATGGCACCGTCGGCAGCAAGTGTGAAATAGCCGACTGGGGCGAAGTCATAGAGGGAAGCATGCTTTTCGAGCATCGTATCGGCTGCATCACGGGCAACCTTCAACTCCGAGTTTTGCATCTCCAATTCGTTCTGGTGGACCTTCAATAGGCTGAGCTGGTGCCGGGTATCAGCCTGTGTGCAGGTCCGTGCTGTAGCTGGGGCGCAAGCTATTGAGGGCTTCTTCGATCGGCGGTGTAGAGTGGCTTGGGCTTCAGTTGTTTCGACTATAGGCATGGTGCGTGGATCATGTTTTGCGACTTCAGAAATCGTGTCATGGTCTATATGCTAATTCGTTAACCTGTACACGGATATGGGGTGAATCCCTACCGATAGGGTGCATCTCCGAAAAGCAGCCTCAGAACTCAGTGTTCGACCTTAATAGAGGCAAATTTGGCGATTTTGAGGTCGAACGCTGAGTTCTGAGCCTCACGGATCGAGTCGAGCCCGGATTTTGCTGTCGTGTCTTGGCGCATGCGCCTTAGGGTCTCGTCACTTTCAGGCGCATGAACAATTTCACATTGAAGTTCACCGGCACGCTGAAGATATGCTGTTCTCCGGTGCCGCTATCCGGTACGTCAAGCCAACTGCCCGGCAGCAAGCTCGTGCTGTATTCGGCACCGTAACTGATGCCAGTGACCCCCGCTGGCTGGTTGAATTCTATCACATAGTTATCACTGCGGAGTTGCCCCTGCGGCAGGTGAGCGCTTCCATCAGGCTCGGCATGTAAGCCGAAGGCATAGTCGATGAGATCTGCCGCAACGAGCGCCGTATTAGGCACGGTTCTCACAACCGGCATGGCGGCCAGCGCAATGTTATGCAGTGCTGCCGATCCACTAGCCAATCCCATCCAGCGCGTGCCGATGGCCAGTCCAGCGAGATCCAGCGCCACGGGTGCGGCGCTGGGGGTGAGCGTGTTGTTGCCTAACTGGCCATAAGCATTGTCGCCCCAGGCGCTCAGCGTGCCGTCGGACGAGAGAGCCAGGCTGTGACTGCCGCCGAGAGCGATTTGCGTTAGGGAAGTGCCGCCTAGGTTGATCGCTACTGGCACAGTGCTTTGTGTGGTATCCGGCAGGCCCAGTTGGCCGCTCTTGTTCCAGCCCCAGGCGGCGAGTGTGCCGTCGGTGCAGAGGGCCAGGCTGTGTGCACCGCTGGCGCGCAGTGCCACCACCGACTTGCCAGCCAGCGCGCCGGACGCGCCGATGACCACCGGGATTTTGCTGGAAACCGTGCTGGCATTCCCGAGTTGGCCGCGATTGTTGTAGCCCCAGGCTAACAATGTGCCGTCGGTGCATAGCGCCAGGGTATGGTATTGGCCCGCAGCAAGAGAGGCGACGCGTAGGCCCGCCGGGGTGGGCACCGTCACCGGCACACGGCTGTTAGCTGTGGTGCCATCGCCCAGTTCGCCCTCGTCGTTATAGCCCCAGGCGGCCAGAGTGCCATCATCACAAAGCGCGAAACTGCCATAAGCGGCCGCCGCCACTGCCACCACGTTTTTTCCGGCAAGCGCGCCTATCGGATTGACCAGAACCGGCACCCGGCACGTCACTGTTTCGCCGGTTCCCAACTGGCCGTAGTTGTTATATCCCCACGCGACAACGCTGCCATCGGAACATAGTGCCAGGTTATGGAA
>Ga0118677_10014129_pt1 | contig 11346 bp, 9 predicted proteins | sample AliMusrvi5mmetaG_FD_86154 | JGI IMG/M metagenome (GOLD analysis project Ga0118677, IMG submission 86154) | reverse complement strand
AGTCATGTGAGACTATCATGTTGCTGGCTTACCGTAACGGGAAGGTTGTCGGGCGTATTATGGGTATCATTCATCTGAAATATAATGCTTCGCATAACGAAAAAAATGCACGTTTTTCTTTTTTTGAAACCTGGAATGATACAGAAGTTGCTGCTTCTTTGCTCTGGGCTATCGAAGACTGGGGCCGGGGAAAAGGGATGGAAAGATTAATCGGACCGCTTGCTTTTTCGGATAAGGATCCTCAGGGTTTCCTGATCGAAGGATATGATGAACCGGCCGTAATTGCTTCAAACTGCAATTATCCCTATCAGGTTGAACTGCTCGAAAAGAATTTTTTTACCAAAGAGATTGATCTTGTTGTTTATAAGATAAATATTCCAAATCCACTTCCCGAGTTTTATCGCAAGATCCAGGAAAGGGCTATCCGGAACAACCCGGATCTGAAGGTGCTTGAATTTACTTCACGCAAAAAAGTGAAACCCTATATTCACCCTGTATTGAATTTACTTAATCTCACTTTCAGCGATATTGTTGGTTTTACCCCTTTCTCACAAAAGGAGATGGATGATTTTGCCAATCGATACCTCTTTCTGATCAATCCAAGTTTTATCAAGGTGATTGTTAATGGTAAGAATGAGGTAGTTGCTTTTGTGATTGGGATGTCACATATCGGGGATGGAATACGTAATGCAAAAGGCAAACTATTTCCTTTTGGAATTTTCAGGATTTTTGCAGCGGCGAGGAGGTCAAAACAGCTGAATCTGCTTCTTGGAGGAATTGACCCCGCTTATCGCGGCAAAGGACTTGATGTGATGATGGGTACTAAAATGATGGAATCGGCTTATGCGCTTGGGAAAAGAATAATCGATTCGCATCTCGAACTGGAAACCAATACAAAAGTGCGGGCAGAAATGGAGAAAATGGGTGGTTATGTCTATAAACGATTCCGGATTTTTGGCAAGAGTCTGAAGGGATAAATCAGACTTTTTTCACATGAATCGCATTCATCCCCTTTAAACCTCTCTCTAGTTCAAAGTTGACAACATCGCCCTCCTTGACATCTTCCAATAAACCGTTGATGTGCACGAAATATTTCTCGTTGGTTTCGTGTTCTTTGATGAAACCGTACCCTTTTGAATCGTTGAAAAAGTCAATTCTACCAATTCTAACAGTAATCTCATCCTCCTCTTCTCTCCTAGGCACGCTGATTTCTATACTACTTGCGTTAACTTTTCGTTTCTTGGAGGGGTCTGGCGGAGTATCGGTAAGGTTTCCGTTTTCATCTACATAAGCCAACATACTCTCCAGATCACCCCCGGTAGAGGTGCCTTTTCGTTCTTCTTTTTTTTGACTTTTTTCCAGCCGTTTCTTTAAACGTTTTTTCTCTTTTTCTTTCTTGTTAAATGTATCTTGCGATTTTGCCATTCAATATTTGATTTATTGGTATTTGTATGATTTTTGTTTTGCAAAGGTACAAAAATAATTGGAAGGGTTGTTCTTCAATTTTTTTAAGGAGTAGGATAGACTGAACTGCAAAATATTAACCCAATAGTACTAAAATGTCCATAATTTGATTTTCAGATGAATTTTTGAATGTCTGACCAATAGATTCAGTTTTGTTGATCAATTGGGATATTTATTAAATATACCTGGCGATGAATTTCTCAGAATCGGAAATTTCATCTTTATTACGATTAGAGAAAGCCCAAAGCTCCAGTTGAAGGATCGCTGACTGTGCTGAAGTAAGCAGCTTTAGTTTTTCGATCAGAACATTAAGGTTTGCATTATTTGAGGACGTACACTTAAAATCCCGCTCTGAATCTTTGGTATGCCCAACCAGAACATAATTCGTTGCCATCATTTCTATCTGGGGGGAGGATCTTTTATAGCTGTCGATAAGTGCCAAGATCTCCTTACGGCTGAAGCGCCCCTTGAGTTCCCGGATGGTCTCTTTATGAATGGCAGTAAAGAGTCCGAGCACTGTAAGCGTGGCTGTTGTCGGGCGGTCATCCAGGGTATTGAGCATCGCAGTTATTTCTTCATCTGCACGGAATGTTATGGGATTTGATTTCATGATAATTAACTTAGTTTTAGTGCAAGTATACAAAAGAATACGAAAGTACACACCGTATTAATCGTTTTTTATTTGCCTTTGAGAAAATAAGTTCAAATCTAATTTTACTGCCTTCTCTGTGCTCCATCAATTAAATAACAATATTTCAGAAAATTCACTTTTTGTTGTTACCTTTAATATACTAAAACATAATGCTATGGGAAAATACAATAGAAGAGATTTTTTTCGTAGTTCCGGATGGGCCACAGGTGCAGTAATGTTAATCCCTTTCAAATCTTTCTTCGCTTTTCCATTTGATCCTCCCGATAATCCTTCAGGGATAATCTCACCAAAAGCCAATGAAGATCTTTTTTCATACATTCTCAGAATACAAGGGAAATTTGATCAGACACTTTACCGTCAAATAGTCGGCTCTGCAAATCCTTTTAAAGAAGGGGATCTTGCTCAAGGGGTTGCGGCATTTGATGAAAACTCCAGGATCAATGCCCGGAGACTTTTAGCGAATTCAAAAATTAAAGACCTTACCCAAAAGCCTCTTTTTGCTGATGATATCCTTACATTGATTCAAAACACTACTGATCAAAACATATTTAATTCGATCTCAAGCCTGACTTTGGGGGAATTGAAATCCTTTATTCTTGAAAAAACTGAATCGGATATTAAATCAATTATACCCGGATTATCCAGTGATATTATTGGTTGTCTTGTAAAGCTCATGAGCAATGAGGAACTGATCAAGGTAGGACAGAAGGTATTTAATCTGTTGCCAGGGACTAAAATAGGTGCAAAAGGATACCTGAGTGCCCGTCTACAGCCGAATTCACCTACTGACAATCTGGACGACATCATGATGCAGGTTTTTAACGGATGGTCTTATGCTGTCGGAGATTTAGTGCTCGGTACCAATCCCGTATCAAGTAATCCTGAATCTGTTTCCAAAATTGAAAATGCTCTTCATGACATTCTAAGAACTTTCGGACTTGAAAACGTAATGCCAAATTGTGTTTTGGCTCACATTGACATTCAGGCAGAAGTTGAAAATAAGAACCCCGGAACAACGGGAATCTGGTTTCAAAGTTTAGGAGGAACTGTTAGCGCGAATAAAACTTTTGATCTTACAGTCGAAAAAATGCTAAAACACGCCTCTAAACGGACCGGACAATATGGCTTATATGCTGAAACCGGTCAGGGAGCTGATTTCACAAATGGCAACGGAGAAGGATTTGACATGGTTGTTCATGAATCACGCAAGTATGGGTTTTTAAGGGCTTTAAAGAAACGGATCGCAGAAGTGCAGCCGGCAAACATGCCAGGTCCGTGGGTTCATGTTAATGACGTGGCTGGTTTTATAGGCCCTGAGGTATTCAAGTCCAAAGAGCAATTAGTTCGGTGCTGCCTCGAAGATACAGTGATGGGGAAACTTCACGGCCTGACTATCGGCCTGGATGTATGTTCCACTTTGCATATGGATATTACTCTTGACGATCTGGAATGGTGCATTGATCAGATTATGCCTGCAAACCCTGCTTATCTGATGGGTCTTCCTACAAAAAACGATCCTATGTTAAGCTATCTTACCACAGGTTTCAATGACCATGTCAGAATCCGTTCGAAGTTCGGGTACAAGGTGAATGATGCCATGTGGAAGTTCTTCAAAAAGATTGAGATAATCGGATCTGACGGGAATATTACCAGCCATTTTGGAGATCCGCTATGGGTCTATTACAAGTTCCGGATTGCAAAAGGTGACTTACGAAGCAAAGATGAGATTTATGCTGACGGAGCAAAGCTAATCGCTGAGATCGAGGGCAGAGGTGTCCCAATTGCTACAGGATATGGCAAAAACATCTGGGACCTGGAACCTAAACTTGATCAAAAAATTCATGCCCTGTATAATGATTCAAAAATTTGTGTCTGGACGGAGATGCCTGAAATGTTCGTTGCTTCTATTCCAAATCATATTAGTCTTAGAACCACTTCAGTTGACAGAAAGGATTACATTTATCATCCTCCAACCGGTGAAACATTAAGTGAACAATCCGTTGCTCAGTTGCTTGGATTAAGAAACAAGTGGGGTTATAATGGTCCTGATGTCCAGATCATAATTTCTGACGGATTAAATATAAATGCACTTTCCGACGAAGGTCATCTTAAACCTTACCTGGAATATCTGAACCAGGAATTGATCGGGGCTGGTTTAAAAGTATCCTCAGATAATATCGTGATCAGAAATGGCCGGGTAAGAGCCGGTTACAGATGTGGAGAATATCTCTTTGGTCAGGATTCCGGATCAGACAAGCACAAAGGAATAATTCACATTATAGGTGAAAGGCCTGGTTCTGGTCATCACAATTTCTCTGCATATCTGTCAGCCCCGTTAATCAGCACGTGGAAAGTAAAAGGTAAATTGGATCACAATTTATCCAAAGTTGTATCCGGCATATCCGATACTGCATTAATTCCTGAATTGGCGGCAAAAGATACCGTGAGAATTTTAAGAGAAATGTTTTATCAGGCCGGATAATCTGTCCAACATTTGCCAGGTTGGTGACATTGTGAATTCTGCTATATATTTTTGTTTATATTTTATGAAGTATTAGCTCTTGCATTTGTTGGGTGGGGATCAATTAAAGTCTTAATTTTGGATAATCTTTGATTCAGCGCATGACAAAAAGAGAATGGGACAAGCTTTTGGCAGTAATTAATGGAAAGGATCTTTCTGCAGGATCGACCGGATTTATCATCGACTCTCCATGGCTGCCGGGATGGTCTGGTGTTACGATGCTCAATTATTATACTTCAGATGAGATTTGGTTAAAATCAAATCTTCAGGCCATTGAAACTTTTCCGGATATCACTTTTCTTCCGGGCTTCTGGTCCGAATATGGCATGTGTACTGAACCGTCAGCCTTTGGAGCGCGGACGGTCTGGTACCGCGAAAATTTGCCTCACGCCGAAAAGGTTATCCATTGTTCCGAAGATATTGCCAGACTACCACATCCTAATGTCGAATTTGACGGATTGCTCCCCTTTATGATTAACAGGCTTAAGAACCTGGAAAACAGAATAAATGCCTCAGGTCATACCCTGAAATTTGCTGTGACCCGTGGCCCGTTGAATATTGCCACTTTTCTGATGGGGACTTCAGAATTCATGTTGTTGCTGGCAATGGAGCCCGAAAAGGCGTATGAGCTACTTGAAAAAATCACCCGGTTTATTTGCGACTGGATCAGGTATCAAAAAGTTTGTTTTCCATCCATTGAAGGAGTCCTTTTACTCGATGATATCGTGGGGTTTGTCGGGGAAGAGGAGTGCCGGGAATTTGTCGTCCCTTACCTGAAAAGAGCATTCAAGGCGATCCCGACGAAGATCAGGTTTTTTCACAACGATGCTTTCGGACTGGTATGTGCCCCTTTTTTAAAGGAGACCGGGGTTAATCTTTTTAACTTTGCATTCGATCATCCGATCAATAAGATCCGGGAATTGGCAGGACCCGACGTCGCTTTGATCGGTAACCTTGCACCGCGGGATATCCTTGCAGCCGGCACTCCCGAAGAGGTCTATCAGGCAACCAGGGAAATGATCAGCAATGTTACCGATCGTCAAAAAATCATCTGGTCCTGTGGCGGAGGCATTCCCCAGGATGTTTCAAATGAAAACCTTAAGGCATTTGTATCGGCAGTAAACAGCTTTTCATAAAGGATCAAAATAATTTAAGAAATTTCTTCAAACATATGATCGATTTTATTGGAGATATCCATGGACATGCCGATAAGCTGACTGAATTGCTGGGAAAGATGGGATACTCCCAAAAGAACGGTGCTTTCTGTCATCCCTCAAGGAAAGTGCTGTTTATCGGCGATTACATTGACCGCGGTCCGCAGATCAGGGAGACCCTGGGAATTGTAAGATCGATGGTTGAAAGCGGAAATGCAATTGCATTATTGGGCAACCACGAATATAATGCGTTATGCTTTCATCGTGAGGAGCGCGAGGGGGGACACCTGCGAAAGCATTTGATTGTCAATATTATTCAACACTTCGAAACACTGAAGCAGTTTCAGAACCTCCAGGATGAATACGAGGATTACCTCGAATGGTTTAAATCGTTGCCGCTTTATTACGAGACAGATTCCTTCCGGGCAGTACATGCCTGCTGGGATGACGATCATATTGCTTTCCTCCGTTCAATTTTAAGAAATGACCGCCTTAATGAAACCGTCCTTCACCAGTCAGTAAAGATGGAGACCAAATTATACCGCGTGTTTGATGAGACACTGAAAGGAAAGGAGATCCTGATGCCTGAAGGACATTACTTCGCCGATAAAGATTCCCATTTGCGAAATGAGATCCGGATCAAGTGGTGGAAAGATCCTGTCAACTCAACCTATGAGGAAATGAGTGTATTGCCCCTCGAAAATTTCCCCGGCCAAAATATCAGAATTTCCGGAAACAAACCTGGAAAGTATTATACAGAAGATGAAAGACCTGTATTTTTCGGCCATTACTGGCTCACCGGAACTCCCCGGTTAATTCGGGAAAATATTTGCTGTCTTGATTTCAGCGTGGCTAAACATGGATACCTGGCTGCCTATCGTTTTGATGACGAGAAAGAGCTTTCGGATAATCAATTTGTTTTTGTTTAGTTCAAAATTAGGGTCAATCAGTCATCCAATTAAAAATGTTTTTTATGTCAAAACTTTTTACTCCGCTTAGCATTAAGTCGGTCACCCTTAAAAACCGGCTGGTTGTTTCACCAATGTGTCAATATACTGCTGTTGATGGGTTTGCAAACGACTGGCACCTGGTCCATTTAGGCAGTCGCGCTGTTGGTGGTGCGGCACTGATCATCCAGGAGGCGACTGCCGTATCCCCGGAAGGGCGTATAACCCCCGGCGACCTGGGTTTGTATCGTGAAGCTCATATCGAGAAATTAAAGGCTATTACCCGGTTTATTCATGAACAGGGGGCAGTGGCCGGAATTCAGCTTGCCCATGCCGGCCGAAAGGGTGGGTGTGCATTTCCCTGGAATGGTGGTAACAAATTAAATGAAAATGAAGGTGGCTGGAAAACGGTTTCAGCCTCGGCCCTCCCCTTTAATCCGCAGGATGATCTGCCCCTGGCACTTGAAGAAGAGGAAATCACCAGGGTAATCGCAGATTTTAAAATCGCAGCCCAAAGGTCTTTGATGGCCGGATACAAAGTGGTTGAGATTCATGCTGCCCATGGATACCTGATTCACCAGTTTCTTTCGCCAATAAGTAATCAACGGACGGATCGCTATGGCGGAAGTTTTGGAAACAGAATACGGCTTCTGCTTGAAATTGTTGAGGTTATAAAATCGGTCTGGCCTATAGACCTCCCATTGTTTGTAAGGATTTCTGCCACCGATTATGTGGAAGGTGGCTGGAACCTTGATGAAGCCATCCAACTGACGAAAATCTTAAAAACCCAGGGAGTAGATCTTATCGACTGCTCCTCAGGGGGATTGGTAACCTATGCAAAAATCCCTTTCGAACTCGGGTACCAGGTTCCGTTTGCGGCTTCCATCAAAAGAGAGGCCGGCATCCTGACCGGTGCGGTTGGAATGATTACCGGAGCCGATCAGGCAGAATCAATTCTGAATCGAGGGGATGCCGACCTTATTTTACAGGCCAGGGAATCGCTCCGGGAACCCTATTTTGCATTAAAAGCTGCCAGGAGATTAGGCGATGATGTCCCTTGGCCATTGCCATATTTGCGTGCAAAATTATAGGTTCTATTTGGTGATTTTCACAATCGGCTTTCCGGTGCAGGCATTTGGGGGCATGATACTTAACATCGTTGCAATGGTTGGGGCTATATCCGTAATATCAACTGGTTCGGAAGTATAGCCGGATTGAATCTTCCAGCCGTACCAGAGCAGAGGAACCTGGGTGTCATAAGTATAGGTGCTGCCATGCGTGGTTCCGGTTGGGATGGCCTCCTCAAGCCAGGCAGGTTCAAACATTAATGCTACATCACCCGACCGTTTGATGTTAAACCCATTCTGGATCAGGGTTGCCGGTTTGCTTTTCAGTACCTCACCATTCAGCTGATATCCCGTATAGGCATTGGCAATTCCATTATATGTTGTTGAAAAAGAAGCGATTTCATCCTCAACATCTTTAAGAATAAGGTTTTTTTGCCTGATTGTGGAATGATTAAGGTAAATTTCATTATTGATTGCAAAGGAGACAAATGTGGAATCACTGTACTTTATTTTCAAATATTCATTTAAAAAATTCAGAAATACCTTGCCATTGAAATAGCCGGAATTAAGTTGATTATCTTTTAATTGAGCAGGAACATAGGCGGCTGCATGATCAGCGGTTATAAAAAGCAATACATTATCCTTGCCATAATTCTTATCCAGATAAGTCAGAATTTCAGCGATGTCACGGTCCAGACGTAAATAGGTATCCTCTATTTCAACAGACTGGGGTCCCATTTTGTGACCCACATAATCAGTTGCAGAAAAACTGATGGCCAGTAAATCGGTAAAATCCCCTTTCCCAAGGTTCTCTCCCTTCAATGCCGCAAGGGCTATATCTTTTGTAATTGTATTCCCAAAGGGTGTTGAACGGATAATCCCGTAATCGTTCTTGCTGTACATACCGGGGAGATTATGCGGGAAAACCGGTTTTGTCTCCCCTGGGTAGAGCCCCTCATAAGGGTTGTCATCACTCGCACTTTCGGTATAATAACTGATAGGGAGCAATGTATTCCATGGCTGCGACAAATACTTTCCGGCAAGATGTTGGGCATTAAAATCGTTGACCCATCCCGGAAGCTCCTTCATGAAAAAGGTCGAAGAGATAAAATTTCCCGTTCCCGAATCAAACCAATAAGAGCCAGTAGAGAGATGTCCTCCGGGTAAAATTGCGGCCCTGTCTTTTAAAGCAATCGAGATTACCTTTGATTTCAAATTCGAATAAAGTCTCAATTCGTCTCCGATGGTAGAGGCGAGTAAATTCCGGGGTGACATTTTCCCGGCTTTTTCAGAGCCATCTCCAACAGTTTGAACAGTAGGATCATCCGTAACATATGTTGGTCTGTTCGTATTTCTTACAAACCAATCATTCCCAACTATTCCGTGAAATGCAGGCTTCTGTTGGCTTCATTTACACACCGATGGCTTTCCGGCAGGGTCCTTCTCCTCCCCGAACCACACACAGGCATAACCGCCCGAAATACCTATGCCCATGGCTTTCCAGCTGACATCCTTCCATTTGCCTTTATTGATAATCACTTCATTATGACCGGGACTCCCTTTCCAGCCATTCAGGATTTCCCGGGCAAATTGCGCCGGAGAATCATAGTTTCCGGTTGTATAGAAGGCAATTTCGTACCCATTTCCACGGTAGGAAGTCAGTTCCCTGGGTTTGTTCCACATATTGGCCGATTGTTTATGGTCGGGCGTATAGCAACAGGGAGTCCAGCGGCCCTTATCGGACCAGGAATGCATGTTGCAGCGGTCGGAAGGTTTGTAATTGTTTTCAAGATCCTGGGTATGGATACGGGCCACCCGGCAAAGGGAGGCAGAAAATTCAACCGATGGAAGTCCTTTCTCCGCCCTGTATGTATTGATCATCATGGCCAGTTGCAGTTCCACATCCGACAGGCAGCTGTCAGGCTGCAGGCTTACATTGATTGTCTCCTGGGCAATGAGAAAGGAAGGCAGAAAAAACAGAAAAACAAGGAATCGGGTATACATGGAAAGTTGGATTAGGTAGTAAAATTTGAACAGACGCAAAGAAACCGTAGGTCATACCTGGAGCCATGAAAGCCGATCCGGTCAAAGGTTTCCACTTCCTGCCCCGGCTTTCCAGGGAGCCTTTTCATATCCTCAACCCCAGGTTTCTGAGTTTAAAAAGCCGTTAAGCTTTGCCAAGCAAGCTGCAGCAACCGTAATCCGGTCATTTTTTTTCTTCCCCATATCTCTTCTCCTTAATTTTCTGTCCATTGCGAAACTCTCCCCTGTAAACCAGTTTGCCTTTGTCGTCCCAGTATTGCCAGATACCATCCTTCCTTTGATCGATATAGGAACCTTCACCCTGCTCACTTCCGTTAGCGTAATAAGCTACCCAACGGCCATTTTGACGGCCTTTATTGAAACTTTCTTCCCTTATTTTCTGCCCGTCGGGGTCAAAATAAGCCCAAAGTCCCTGGCGTTCCCCGTTCAGATAAGCGCCGGTTTCGTTCACCCTGCCGTTTTCGTACCATTCGGTCCAGGTGCCATCCTTAACATCCAGTTTATACAATCCGTCCGATTTGTGCTGACCGTTGGCATACCAGGCCTGGTAATGCCCATCTTTTTTACCTTTTGTATAATTGGCTGTGTATTGCTTCTGCCCGTTTTCGAACCAGCCTTTCCAGGCATTTACCATTTTGCCTGTATCGTAGGAACCCGAATCCTTGGCCTGGCTATTCTGGAACCAGCTTTTCCAAAGACCGTTTTCTTTATCCAGCAGATATTCGCCGCTGTGGTGGATCTTGCCATCCGTATAATAAAAAGTCCATTTTCCTTGTTTAGCCCCTTCCTGAAAGGAACCTTCCTTCCATTTCTGGCCGGAATCGTAAAAAAAGATCCAGGGCCCCTGCTGCCGACCGGAGACAAAGCCACCGGTGCTGCCCAGTGTGCCGTTGGGATGAAAGAAACTCCAGGTACTGTCCTGCAGGTCATCCAGCAACTTACCCTGCATATCCGGATTCCCATCCTCCTGCCACCATTTTCCGGTTCCGTTCAGTTTGCCGGACTTGTAGTTTCCTTCAAACTTTTTCTTCCCGTTGCTGTACCATTGGATTGAGGGGCCGTCTTTTATGCCGATGTGATAGCTTGTCTGCTCATTCTTGATACCTTTTTCGTCAAAACCGTACCAATCCCCCTCCCGCTGACCATTCACCAGCAAGCCCTCAGCTTTCTTACTTCCAGAAGGGTAGCGTTCAGTGGTTTGCTGGGCAAGCAGCGTTATGGTTCCAAAAAGGAAAAGTATCAGCAGGCTGTAATTTCTGAACATAAGCTATGGGGTTTTAGAATCAAAGGGAGACCGTGCAGCGGTCCATTTTCTGCCGGCAGGTATTCCGGTTCCTCCATGAAGGCCGGATTGCGGACAATACGGAAGCCTTTGCCGGGAGACACAGCAAATTAAACGGAATAAGAAGAGTTTTCGTATCCGTGAATCAGTGTTTTCGTTCGGTTGTGAAAATAACCAACTGTTCAAGGGATGTTCGGGAAGGGCTTGGAGGAAAAG
>Ga0118677_10014128_pt1 | contig 11346 bp, 5 predicted proteins | sample AliMusrvi5mmetaG_FD_86154 | JGI IMG/M metagenome (GOLD analysis project Ga0118677, IMG submission 86154) | reverse complement strand
GAATTACGAGGAGACGCCGGCTGTCATGGAGATCTTGGCGGCGGCACCGGCGGCCATTCCGCTGCCGGCTTGGCACTTGGTGGAAAACCAGCTGGCGGTGGCGGATATTCCGCCAGCCATTTTACTCAACCGTTACTCCGGGGATCTGGAAATCCGCGCGAGCAGCCGCGAAGTGGCGGTGCGGGCGCTGCCGCGTACGCCCACCGGCGCGCCCCAGCGTCCCCTCACATCGGCTTACGTGCAGTTGGGTGACATAGGCCAGCAACGACTGGAAATTGACACGACGCGGCTGCGATCCATCGCCGATTTGGAGAAGGTGGGGCAGCACATCCCGGTTTCCAAGAGTGTGTCGAGCGCCGATATTTCGGCTGAAAGCGCGCGGATCGCCTTGATTCGGGCACCGTTGGAGGCGACCAACCGCGGCCGCGATCCCCGCTCGCGGTGGTACGTGAGAGGTGTGCTCCACTCCCATCCGCTCACCATGACGTTGGGAGCTTTGGTCACCGTGGTCTTGGCTGCGTTGCTGCCGCTGGCCATCGCGACGTCTAGCGTGTTGTTGCTCGCGGTGTTGTTTCCAGAGAAGTTTGCTTGGGCCTCGCCATGGCTGCTGGCGGTTCCCTGTGCCGTCCCGTTGCTCGGGGGCTTGTATTTGATCTTCGGTATGAACGGGCGCTGCCGCATTTGCACCCAACGGATATTTTTGCACCGTGCCTGCTTGAAAAATTCCAAAGCCCATCACATTCGCGGGCTCGGTTATGTGATTCCCGTGTGCCTGCACATCTTGCTCTTCCGTTGGTTCCGTTGCACGTATTGCGGCACCCCGGTGCGTTTGAAAAAATAGACGGAGCATTCCCCATGCATTGCTATTTATCCAGTCGAAGGTATCCGTTGTTGATTTTGTGGCCCTGTTTGATGGCCGCCGTATTCGGGGTGGCTGGTTGCGGTTGGGTGGGCTCAAAACTCAAGCCGGCGCCTAGCGATGAGCCCAAACCTTTTGGCGACACCGGGATTCCACCCGAACTGCGGGTTCGCGGCGCGGGCAATATCGATGGCTCGGCAGTTACCCCCGGTGGCAACAAGCCGGGGGGCGCTGGCTTGATCCTCACGCCGAGGGAAGACATCTGGTTCACCAATCCAGACGATCCAGATGCTCAGGTGCCTGAACTCACTGACCTGTTGGCCGTGCCTAAAACGAAAATCTGGGAGGACAGCGAGACCCTTGCCCGCCGCCGCGCAGCCCGCGAAGGCAAGCCGCTGCTCATTTGGTTCACCAGTTCCCAAAATAGCCCGATGTGCAAAGCCCTCAACGAGGAGCTTTTTACCACCAGCGATTTCGATAAATGGGCGAGTGAAAAACTTGTGCGCCTGCGGGTCGATGATGCATTTCGCGTCAATGACCCTGAGCTTTCGCTCGATGAGGCCCGCACCCGCGAGATTGATGTGAAAAACTATGCGCTTGATCTTAAGAAGCGCTACAAGGTGATGGGCCACCCGACGTTGATTCTGCTCAATTCCAGTGGCGAGGTGATCGGCCGCTACGTTGGCTATAAGCGGGGCAACGCGGATTTTACCTGGGGGCTGCTCAAGCATGGCGAATCGGTATCCACCCGCGCCTATGCTGCTTGGCGCGACGGATTGGAGAAAAAAGGCTACCGCGAGTGGCAGGATCGGCGTGGGCGCAAGGTATTCGCCAAGTGGGTAGCCTACGCCAAGGGCGAACTCACGTTCATCGAACCCGATGGCACCCGCTCGCGCACCCACGAGGACAAACTCTCTGATGCCGACCGCACCTGGCTCGCCGGACAAAAAAAACTCTACAAGATGCCCTGAGCACGGTTGTGGGCTGCGCCCCATAAGGGAGTGGATAAAGGGTGCCAAACCCCGTGGTCCGGGCATCTTGCCCGGTTGCCCGTGGCGTGAGTATGGGAGGTGCCTGGCTCTGATCCATGCTCCTCGCAGAGGGTTCGGCAGGATGCCAAACCCAGCCGGCAAGATGCCGGCGCTCCCCAACCCCATGTCAACGGCACCTTCCTGACGGGGAGCGCCGCCATCTTGGCGGCAGCATTCGGCATCCTGCCGAATGCATGCTTATGAGTCGTGTATGAAATTGAGGATTGCGTGATGATTATGGGCGGTTTATACCCGTGTTGCGTGCATTGTTACGCGTTCGCTAAGTTCATAACCCCAAGCACAGGAATGACTCCACGCGCCAGCCAGCCCGCTTCAGAGGGGACTGAACCCGTTTTTGCCAGTAGCCCGAACGGCAATCCGCCGGGTGTTTCTCATGAACTCGCCACGCGCAGCGCCGACTGGAATGAATTGCGGCGAAGCACCGAACGACTGGCGTTGGCGGTCCGGGCTGGCGGTGTGGGCACCTTGGACTATGACGTGGTCAACAACCGTCTGGAATGGGACGAGCAGATGTTTCGTCTTTACGGTATTGCGAGTGAACAGTTCGGCGGAGCCTACGAGGCGTGGCAGGCGGGGCTTCATCCCGAGGACAAGCAACGCGGCGATGCCGAAATCCAACTCGCCTTGCAGGCAAAAAAAGAATTTGACATCCAATTCCGCGTGCTGTGGCCCGATGGCACTATCCGCCACATCCGCGGCTTTGCTTCGGTGGAGCGCGATGCCACGGGCCAACCGCTGCGCATGATCGGTACGAACTGGGACATCACCGCCCAGAAGCATGCCGAGGAGGCCCTGCGCGAAAGCGAGGCAAATTTCCGGACGTTTTTCGAAACTCTCAGCGACGTGGTTGTGGTGGCATCCCCCGAGGGCCGGATCCTTTTTGCCAACTCGGCGGCCAGTGACATCCTCGGCTACACGCCCGACGAACTCAGAGGTATGTCGGTGCTGGACATGCATCCATCGAGCATGCACCCGGAAGCTGAGGCTATTTTTGGCGCGATGTTGCGTGGCGAACGGGAAAGTTGCCCACTGCCGCTGGCCCGCAAGGATGGGGGATTTGTGCCTGTGGATACCCGGGTGTGGTTCGGCAAGTGGGATGGGACGGACTGTATTTTCGGCGTCAGCAAAAACCTCAGCGGGGAGCAGGAAGCCAAGCAACGCTTTGAACGCTTGTTCCGTTCCAACCCCGGGATGATCGCCTTGAGTTCGTTGCCCGACCATCGCTTCGTGGATGTCAACGACGCCTTTCTGGAAACCCTCGGCTATACCCGCGATGAGGTGCTTGGCAAAATCAGTACCGAGCTGGATTTGTTCGTCGATCCGCAACGCCACGTCGCCGCAGCCGAACAACTCAAAACCCACGGTCGCCTGGCCGATTATGAAATGCAGATCCGTTGCAAGGACGGCCTCATCCTTGATGGGATTTTTTCTGGTGAAGTGATCCAGAGCCAGGGGGATCGATTCTTGCAGTCGGTCATGGTCAACATCACCGCACGCAAGCGGGCGGAGGCCGAGTTGGGCCGGCTCTCGGTCATTCAGCGCGAGCTGATACGTCTGGCCACCGATTTTATCAACGTGCCGACGGAGCGTCAGGATGCCGCCATAGAAGAGTCGCTGGCGACCATGGGGCGCCTCATTGAGGCGGATCGGGCCTATTTGTTTTCCTACGACTTCGCTGCCGGGATCTTACGCAACACCCACGAGTGGTGCAGCCCGGGCATCACCCCGGAAATTGCCAACCTCCAGGCCGTGCCCACCGCGCTGCTGCCGGATTGGGTGGCGGCGCATCGCGTGGGCGAGGCGGTGCATATCCCGAGTGTGGCGGCGCTGCCAGCGGAGGGGGTTTTGCGCCAGTCGCTCGAATCGCAGGAGGTTCTCTCGCTCATCACTTTGCCCCTGATGCAGGCGGATGCCTGCCTAGGATTTGTCGGGTTCGATGCCGTGCGGCAAGAGCGAGTGTGGCGCCAGGACGAGGTCGCCTTGTTGCGCGTGCTCGCTGGGCTTTACGCCAATTTTGAGGCTCGCCGAGCCGCTGAGCGTCAAGCCAGTCTCTTGCAGGAAAATTTGGTTCAAGCCCGCGATGCGGCGCAAGCCGGGGCGCAGGCCAAGAGTTTGTTTCTGGCCAACATGTCGCATGAGATACGCACGCCACTCAACGCCATTTTGGGCAACGCTCAGATCATGGAGAGCGAGTGCCGCCATTGCCCGACCGGGCGGCGCCTCAGCGCCATTACCCGCAGCGGCGATCACCTCCTGGAACTGCTCACCGATCTACTTGAGCTGGTGCGCAACGATGCCGGCACGGTAACACTGGTGCCGATGAATTTCGATTTCTATCAGGTGTTTGAGGATGTCCTCTTAATTTTTGCAAGGCACCCGGATGCCGACGGGCTGATCTTCGAACCATCGATTGCCGCAGACGTGCCCCAGTTTATTTTTGCGGATCAGGGCAAGCTGCGTCAAATCCTGGTGAACTTGGTCGGCAATGCCGTCAAGTTCACTAGCAGCGGCCATGTGCGGATGTCGGCGGCCGTCGTGCCTGGCGGCGGGGCCGACGAGGTGATGGTGGTGGTGGACGTTGAGGACACCGGCTGTGGCATTGCGGCGACGGAAGTGGAGCGCATTTTTGATGTGTTTGAGCAAGTTCAGCAAGGCCGCAAACTTGGCAAAGGTGCCGGGTTGGGGTTGCCTTTGAGCCGCCGATATGCGCGGGCGCTGGGTGGCGACGTCACCGTGAGCAGTCGACTTGGCGAGGGCAGTTGTTTCCGGCTGAGTTTCCGGGCGGGGGTGGCCAGCGCCGAAGCTGGCGAGCAGTTGCGCCGCGGCAGCGTGTGCTGCTTGGCTCCTGATACGCCGCCCTGCCGCCTGCTCGTCGTCGATGACGAGCTCGACAACAGAAGCATGCTTGTGGGGATGTTGAGCGCGGTGGGCTTCGAGGTCGAAGCGGTGGCCACCGCAGCACTGGCCTTGCATAGATTGGGCCTAGCCCCGCGGTTTGACGTGGTGTTGATGGACAAGCGCTTGCCGGAGATGGACGGGTACGAGGCGATTCGGCTCTTGCGCGAGTTGCCCGGCGGGCGCGACCTCGCAGTGCTGGTGGTCACGGCGTCCGGGCAAGCCGAGGAAAAACAATTGGCGCTGGCTGCCGGGGCGGACGGATATGTCGCCAAACCGCTGCACCGCGAGCAGTTATTGGCCGAGATTGGCCGCGTCGCCAGGGTCAAATACGCGTATGAAGTACCCACCGTCACCCAGTCGCTCGCCCCCCTCGACGCCGCAGATCTCTCGATCTTGGACGCGCAGGCACGCCGCTTGTTGCTGGAGGCGTTGCGCCGTGGCGACATCCGCCAGTTGCGCCAATTGCTGGGCACCTTGGGGCCCGAGCACGCCGGACTGGCTGCCCAGATGAGCGTGCTGGTCAATGCCTATGCCTATGAGCGTCTCAGCAGCCTGCTGGACGCTGTGAAATAATAAAAAACACTCTATGAAAATTGATTGTACAGATGCGACCATCATGATTGTCGATGATGAGCCGGAAAACCTGAATGTGTTAGAAACCTTATTAACGTTGGTTGGCTATCGGGTGTCGGCGTTTCGGAGTGGAGAGATGGCGCTAGCGGCAGTGCGATATGAGCTACCGGATTTGGTGTTGTTGGACATACGCATGCCGGGGATGGACGGCTACGAAGTGTGCCGGCTCTTCAAGGCGGATGACCGGATGCGCGAGATACCCATCATTTTTCTGAGTGCTCAGTCCAGGCTCAACGACAAGGTGCGAGGCTTCGAAGCCGGAGGCGTGGATTATGTGCTCAAACCCTTTGCTGAGGTCGAGGTGTTGGCCCGTGTCGGCACTCATCTGCGGCTGCGCCGCCATCAACTCCATCTGGAGGAACTCGTCGAGCGGCGCGTCAGTGAACTCGCCGAGGCGCACCGCCGCCTGCACATCTGGGACGACGCCAAAAGCCAGTGGCTTAGCGTGTTGTCACATGAAATGCGCACGCCCCTTAACGGCTTAGTCGGTATTTCCGAACTGCTGTTCATGGATTTGCCGCCCGAGTCAGAGCATCACACGATGCGTGTTGATTTTGATGAGTCGCTCCAACGCATCGAGAAATTGATGGACGATGCGCTGACATTAGCGCGGATTGACGTGGAGGCAGCGGGCTTTGCGGCGAGTCCGCTGCGCTTGGCTCAGGTGCTGCGCATAGCCGTGGACAAGCGTAGTGGCCAGGCGTCCGGCAGCAAGGTGTGTGCGGTTCTGGGAGGGGTGGAGCATATCATGGTTGCTGGGGATTTGGAATTGCTCAATCGAGCCTTCACTGACTTGTTGCTCACTGCATCCCATTGCGCAGAGACAGGGGAACTCATCACGCTTGAAACCCGTGTTAGCGACGGCCTGGCACACATTGCCATTGGCTTCCAGTGCAAACTCCTGTCGATGGAGGCATTGGCCACGTTTTTCGAGGTTGGAGGCCAGCGAACGTTGCTCAAAAGCGGCGGAGATTTCGGGCTGGGGGCTGCTTTGGCGAGCCGCATTATCCGGCTATTCAACGGCCAGATTGCGGTGTGTAACAGCGCCAACCAAGGCATCGTCATTGAAATTGCACTTCCTGTATATGGCGCGCAGCAGTCAGCCAGCAACGCCAATTCACTGGGACCCATCAGCTCTTGAACCGTTCACTAGGAAAAGTTAGCGCAACTTCCAGCGAGGCGAGAAGCCGTGGCGCGTGGTGGATCGTGCTGCTGCTGCTTTTGGTGGGGCTGAGCATTACTGGCTTGGCAGTGCGTGCTGTGAAATCCGCACTGGATGGTGAGGCGGAGCAGAATTTTAAATTTGCCTGTGATGCTCTTCAAGCCAGGGTCGAGGAGCGTCTCCACGCCCACGAACAAATATTGCGCAGCGGAGCGGGATTTTTCGCTGATACCGACGGTGTGAGCCGCGAGGAATGGCATGAATTTGCCGAACGCCAGAAAGTCGATCAGACGCTGCCGGGTATTCAAGGGATCGGCTTCGCCATGCTGGTGCCCCGTGAGCAACTTGCGGCACACATGAGCCAGATTCGAGCCGAAGGGTTTCCCGAGTACCGAGTCAGACCGGAGGGCGAGCGAGAACTCTACTCGTCTATCATTTTCCTCGAACCCTTCACCGGACGCAATTTGCGTGCCTTCGGCTACGATATGCTCACCGAACCAGTGCGCCGCGCCGCCATGGAACAGGCACGCGATGAGGACGCCACCGTCCTCTCGGGAAAAGTCACACTGGTCCAGGAAGACGGCCATGACGTCCAGACAGGCACCCTGATGTACGCCCCGGTCTATCGGATGGGCGAGCCCCGCTCCACGCTTGCAGAGCGCCGTGCCGCTATCATCGGCTGGGTTTATAGCCCGTACCGGATGAACGACCTGATGGAGGGCGTGCTGGATCGCCGGTCCTTGCTGGAGGCCCGCCAAATCCATCTGCAAATCTTTGATGGGACTCTCGCCACCCCGGCGGCCTTGCTTTACGATAGCGGACTTGGCAGTCACAAGCCATCCGTGGCGGTCACTCCGATAAGCCGCCGTGCTTGGGTCAATGCGGTGGGGCGCGACTGGCTGCTGAGCTTCGTGCGTGCTGGCGGGCCCGGCAGCGACACGGACTATGCCAAGGCGTGGTTGGTCGGCTGCTTGGGTGTGTTTACCACCTTGCTGTTGGCCGGTTTGGTGTACTCGTTGCACACTACCCGGGGCAAAGCCGAGGTGATGGCCCGGCGTCTTACCAAAGACTTGAGCCAGAGCGAGGAGCGCTGGAAATACGCGCTGGAAGGAGCGGGCGACGGTGTCTGGGACTGGGACGTGGTGGCTGGCGAGGTGGTTTTTTCCAAGCGCTGGAAAGAGATGCTCGGGCATAGCGATAGTGACTTTGGCAGTAGTTTGGAGGAATGGAGCAAACGGGTTCACCCCGACGACAAGCCGGGAGTGTTTGAGGTTCTCAACGCCCATCTAGCCGACCCCGGCGTGCCCTTCGTCCGCGAGTACCGCATGAGGTGCAAGGATGGCTCATGGAAATGGATGCTGGATCGCGGCCATGTGGTCACTCGCGACGGGGCTGGGCAAGCGTTGCGCATGATCGGCACGCTCAAGGACATTTCGGCCCGCAAGCAGACGGAGATTGAGTTTTCCAGGCTTTCGGTCATCCAAGGTGAATTGCTCCACCTCGCCACCAAGTTTGTCAACGTCCCGTTGGATGCACAGGATGCCGCCATTGACGAATCACTGGCCATTATGGGCCGACTCATCGGTGTGGATCGTGCCAAATTGTTCTCCTATGACTTTGCGGCCGGGACGTTTTCTAACACTCATGAGTGGTGTGCGCCCGGCGTGGAATCAACCATTGGCGACTCGCAGGCAATCTCCATTGACAAGATTTCCGACGGTGTGGAGGCGCACTTGCGGGGCGAGTTGCTCAGCGTTTCAAGTATTGACGCGTTGCCGGTCGCCAGCCCGCTGCGGCAGAGGTTCGAAGCTCGGGGGATTAGCTCGCTCGTCAGTCAACCGCTGATGCACGACGGGACTTGCTGGGGATTCATGAGCTTTGAAAACCTGGGCCGTGAGCGAATTTGGCGACCGGAGGAAGAGGCACTGCTGGGCGTGCTCGCAGAACTCTACGCCAACTTCGAGGCACGCCGCACCATGGAGGTCGAGGCCCGCGCTCTGCAACAACGGCTCACCGTAGCTAACGTCGCGGCGCAGGCCGCAGTAATGGCCAAAAGCCTGTTTTTGGCCAACATGTCGCATGAAATCCGCACTCCTCTCAATGCGATCCTCGGGTATTCCCAACTGATGGAACTGGAGTGCTGCAACTGCCCGAAAGGGGGGCGGTTCAGCGCGATCAACCGCAGCGGTGAGCATTTGCTTACCTTGGTCACGGATTTGCTAGAATTGGTCCGCAGTGATTCCCAGCCGCTGACGCTCACGCCGGAGGATTTTGACTTTTTTCAGGTGCTGGAGGATGTGCGCCTGATGTTTGTGCGCCAAGCCGGCGCGCCGGGCGTGGAGTTGGAGTTGTTGCGCAGCCCCCAGGTCCCCCAATTCATCCACAGCGACCAAGGCAAGGTGCGCCAAATCCTCATTAACCTAGTCGGCAATGCCTTCAAATTCACCAGCAGTGGGGGGGTGCGCATGGTGGCAAGTGTGGTGGCCGGCACCGAGCCCGGCACACAACTCGTCGCCGTGGACGTCGAGGACAGCGGCTGTGGAATTGAGAATGGCGACCTGGAACGGATTTTCGAGGTTTTTGAGCAGGGGGAAGACGGTCGCCGCAGCGGCAAGGGCACGGGTTTGGGCTTGCCCTTGAGCCGCCGATACGCGCGGGCTCTCGGCGGTGATGTCACCGTGACCAGCCGACTGGGCGAGGGCAGTTGCTTCCGGGTCACCTTTGGCTTGCGGGATGGATACGGTGACCGCATCGAGCGACGCCAACGACCCAAAGTACTCGGTCTCGTCCCGCTTCAGCCTGCACGGCACATTCTGGTGGTGGATGACGACCCGCCCAACCGCGAGATGCTTTCCGAGATGCTCACCACCGTGGGATTTGCCGTCGAAGTGGCGGTGGACGGAGCATCAGCCCTGCAGCAACTGGCGCAAGATGGCGGTGTGGATTTGGTGCTGATGGACCGGAATATGCCGGGGCTCGACGGATATGAGGCGATTCGTCGCCTGCGTGAATTGCCTGGCCGAGGCTCGCTGCGAGTGCTGATGGTGACGGCCTGTGGTACGACCGAGGACAGGGAGCAGGCGCTGGCTGCGGGGGCAGACGGTTTTGTCTCCAAACCCGTGTGGCGTGAGGAGTTATTGGCGGAGATTGGCCGCCTCACCGGTGCCAGCTACACCTACCAACACATTGGCGCGGCTGCCACCCCTCCCCTCGAACCTAGTGCCCTCGCCGCCTTGTCGGCGGAGCTGCGCCACTCGCTTGGCGAGGCACTGCGCCGCGGAGATATTCGGCATTTGCGCGAGTTGCTCGCGCAACTCGGCCTCACCCAGCCGGTACTCGCGGTGCAACTCGGGGGCTTGGTAAACGCCTATGCCTATGAGCGCTTGGCGACCCTGCTTGAGGCAGTGAAAGCAGAGAACTTATGAAAGAAGAAAAACCAGCGGCGAACATCATGATTGTGGATGATGAGCCTGAGAATCTGAATGTGCTTGAAGCATTGTTGACGCAGGTGGGCTACAGGGTGTCCGCCTTTCCGCGCGGGGAATTGGCTTTGGTCGCCGCCCGCCATGAAGCCCCCGACCTCGTATTGCTCGACGTACGCATGCCCGGAATGGATGGTCATGAGGTGTGCCGCCGCTTCAAGGCGGAGGAGGGATTGCGGGCCATCCCGATATTGTTCATCAGTGCCCTTTCGGCCGCCGAGGATATAGCTGCGGGCCTCGAATGTGGAGGTGTCGATTACATTGCCAAACCTTTTCGCAAACCCGAGGTGTTGGCGCGGGTGCGCACGCATGTTGCTTTGCGCAACTCCTATCTCCAACTCGCCGCCGAGCACGCTCGCTTGCAGTTGCTCGAGCGCCATCGCGATTTGCTCACCCACATGCTCGTGCATGACATGCGCAGCCCCTTGCAGGTGATCGGTGGCCACCTCGAGATCCTCAGTAGTAGCGCCGATACCCAAGAGTCTGCCGAACTGTGCAATAGCCTGCAAGCGGCCACCCGCGGCGTGCGCCTGCTCAGCCAGATGGTGTCCACCGTGGTCGATCTGAGCCGCATCGAGAGCGCTAGTATCCCCCTGCAACCCGTCGCCGTGGCAGCGGCCGATATTTTCCGCGGAGCCTGCGCCCAGGCGCTTGATCCGGCCAATTCGCACCGCATTGCAGAGCACATCGGCGCAGATTGCCCGCCGTTGCTCTGCGACGTGAATGTGAGCATTCGCATTGTCGCCAATTTGCTCGCCAACGCCTTGAAGTACGCACCTGATAGCGGCCCGATCGAACTCGGCGCGGTCGGCATCGACGGGGGCGTGTGCCTCTGGGTGCGCGACCTCGGACCGGGCATCGCGGCGGATGATCAATTACGGATTTTCGAGAAATTCGGGGTGCTACGCCAGTCGTACGGCAAACTCTGCGCTTCCACCGGCTTGGGACTCGCCTTTTGTAAATTAGCCGTGGAAGCCCAGGGCGGCAGCATCGGAGTGGCCAGCGAGTCTGGAGCGGGGTGTACCTTCTGGTGCCACCTGCCAGCCGCCCCGATGGCTAACACAAGCACAGATTGAAGCGGCGTTTCGGGTGCCAACTGCAAAGTTGGCGATATCTGCATGTATTGCAAATCTATCGGTAGACTTCGGCCTGCTGGAAATCGGCTCAATTCCTTTGATACCAAGGGGTTGTTTGAAAATACACGGATTTTTACCATGTATTGAAAATCAGGCTTGTCACGGCTGGCGGGGGGGTCTAGGT
>Ga0118677_10014127_pt1 | contig 11346 bp, 8 predicted proteins | sample AliMusrvi5mmetaG_FD_86154 | JGI IMG/M metagenome (GOLD analysis project Ga0118677, IMG submission 86154) | reverse complement strand
GTATGGAGTTACAGATAAAACTCCCCTCATTATCTCCCACCCGGCCCTGTCATTTCATGAGAGCTATTTTATGGGGAAGGGAAACCTTGCCCCCTTATCAGCCACCTGGCAAAAAGCTGCAAAGAGTTATTACGGAATTGATAAAAAAATACCCAGTCCATTTATCTCGGAATTTTACGGGGATAATAAAAATGCTTCAGAACAAGTCGAAGCGGAAAAAGTATCGATTAAAGAGCTTACGCGTTTTGCAAAACATCCTATTAAATTCTTTTTACAAGATGTCATGGGGATCTATTTGCCATCCCTTTTCCAAAGGGATGAGCCCGAATTTATCCTTCCCGGCTACGAAAAGGCAAATCTTCGCAGTGAGATGCTTAAAAAGTCTTTAGATCAAGCGCTTAACATTAGTAAATCGAAGGGGGCCCTTCCTATAGGCCTCTTTGAAGATCTAGCCTCTAAGAGAGTCAAGGAAGAAAGTGATACAATGCACTATTTTCTTAAACAGTGGGGCATAAAGAAGGAAGATGTAGTTTCTTTCCACTTTAGTGACAATTGCAAAACCCCCGTTTTACAAGGCTCAAGGTGGTCGCTTCCCGCGCTCCAGATCAAGAGCCCATCAGGCACTTTATTTACTATCGATGGAACCCTCTCCGATATCTCTGATAAAGGCCTTTTATTTTACGGGGAAAATAAAATCAAAGACCTCGTATCTGTATGGCCTTTATATTTGCTCTTTTTGCAAACAAAGAGCCTTGCAGGGATCGAACCCAAGACTCTTTATATGACAAAAAAGCCTGAAGCTTTACTCTTCGATATAGATAATTCGGAAGATCTTTTAGGGAGCTATTTAGATTATTTTATGTCGTGTAAAAGGCAAGCGTCCATTCTTATGCCCGCTTGGTCAGAGTGGATCTTACAAAATAACGAGAAAGAATTTGTAAAGAAGATGGATGCCAGAACCTTTTTAGACACCTCCCCTTTTCCCGATGATTATCTTAGGTGGATTTTTCTAAGAGATCCAACGCCAAGCCTAGAGGGGCTGCATGCCTTGCAAAAGCGAATTTCTAAAAAGATCTTCGATCCTTTGTTTACACGGAGTAAATGCTCATGAGACGATTTCAAGTACTCGATCGGAAAACACAGGTATTTGGTCGTTTTTTTCTTGAGGCATCGGCAGGAACGGGAAAGACGTTTGCAATTGAACATATAGCGGTTCGATCTTTGCTGGAATCTCCAGATCCTCTAACGATCGATCAGATTCTCATCGTTACTTTTACAAGAGCTGCCACTCGCGAACTCAAAGTCAGACTTCGTAGTAATCTTACTAAAACCCTTCTTTTTTTGCAGAGCGGATCTGCCGGCCCTGACTATTTGCAACCTATTTTTGCGAGGGGATCTTCTGCTGTATTTTCCGCGATACGAAAAATCGAAGAGGCCCTTTGCAACTTTGATGCCGCAGCTATATTTACTCTCCACGGGTTTTGTCATAAGATGCTCACCGAGTATGCTTTTGAAGCAGGAACCTTTTTTGAAATTAGCTCGCCTGATAGTAGCAATCATTCTAATTTGCTTTTTCAAGTTGTCGAAGATTTTTTTAGGGCAGGACTAAAAAGAGATAAATATAGCCCCTCTCAGCTAGAGGGTATTTTAAAATCTTCCTCTAAAGGGGTTGAGGGACTTTGTAAAAAGATTGTTAACTGGGTGAGCAAAGCTCTTTTTATCCCCAAATCTTCAACCTTTTCCGAAACACTTTTAGAGTTTCAGAAAAGGTTGAACATTGTAAAAGAAAAATACTCTGTAAATCTAGAACTGCTGGAAGGGGATATCACTCAAATTCTCTCTTGTTATAAGGGAGTCCCTCCGAAGGCTGCGGCGCAGGGGCTCCAGCTTGGATCTTTTCTCCAGGGGGCGGAGCTATCCTACGACGAGCTCGATCAGATCATTGGCTCTAAAGACTATGTTCTTACTCTCCTTGCAGATGATAACTTAAAAAAAGGCAAAAACCCTAAAACTCTGTCCCTTCACTACCCAACGCTGTTTTTTGAGCTAAGAGATCAGCTTACCCCTCTTATCGAGGAAGCTTCTCACTCGGATAAAAATTTCTTGCGGCTCGTTGATGATTGCATGCAAAAATGGAAAGAATCGATCTACTATGAAGAGAGCTTTTCTCCCGATGACCTTTTAAGAAAGATGGCCGATGCTTTGAAAAAGCCGGCTCTTAGGGAAAGGATCTCAGAGAAATATCATGTCGCCATCATCGATGAATTCCAAGATACCGACCCCCTCCAGTGGGAAATTTTTAAGGGCCTTTTTATTGGCCAGTCCCTGGCTACAAAGACGATTTATCTTGTGGGAGATCCCAAACAATCGATCTATGCCTTTCGCAATGCCGATGTATATACCTATCTAGAGGCAATGCGCGTGCTTGGAGAGGAGAATAGGCTCTTTTTAGATACGAACTTTCGCTCCGAGCCCTCTCTTGTCAAAGCTCTGAATGCATTATTTACCTCTCATATCTCTAAGGAATGGATGCAGCTACCTTCGCTCGGGAAGTCTCTTGAAGTAAGAGCTGTAAGCGCTAAATCTCCTTTTCCTGAAATAGAAGAGAAAACAGAGCGGGGAAGTGTTCATTTCTTTGTGGCAGAAGGGGCCTCGGGTAGGAGTCGGAAATGGCCGACAGAGGAGGTGGAGGACGAGTCTCTTTTTCCTTTTATAGCCTCAGAGATCCATCGTATGACAAAAAAAGAAGGGTATCGTTTTGGACAGTTTGCCATTCTCGTAAGAGATCGGTTCCAAGCATCCCGTCTTGAATCATTTTTAAAAACCTGGCAGGTTCCATGCTCTGTAAAACGATCCTTTCCCATAGAAGAATCTATTGCTTATCTAGCATTACACGATCTCATCCGCGCGGTAATTAGTCCCGATGATGTGGGCGCTTTAAAAAGAGTTCTTGGGGGTGTATTTATTGGAATGGATGCTCACTCTCTTATGGGAGGCATGGAGCTGGAAGCTCTTCAAAAGGCAAGGCTCTATTTTGAGATGGCAAGATTTCTGATAGCAAAAAAGGGGTGGGGAGCATTTTTCACCAATTTCCTATCAGAAAAATGGGAAGGAAATCAAAAATCTGTCCTCGAAGAAATCCTTTCAAGAAAGGATGCCTCTTTATATTTTGAAATGAGACAGCTCTTGCAAATCCTTCACATGGCGCCCTCATCTCTGATTTATTCCCTAGAAGGTTTTTACACTTTTTATAAGGGCCTAGCCCATCTTGGCCTTGATGATGAGCTATTAAAAGTCGCCTCCGAGTCGGAAGAGGAAGAGGTAATTGTTATGACAATTCATGCGAGCAAGGGACTTGAGTTTGACATTGTTTTTGCCTTAGGGCTTGTCTCTCGCTCTAGCTCCCAGGAAGATCTTCTACGGACAAAGGTAGGTGGACAGGAGACCTTAGAGACGTGGGATCCCCTAAGTGATGCCTGTATCCAATCGGTACTTGAAACGGATGCTGAGAAGATGAGACACCTTTATGTGGCACTTACTAGAGCTAAAAATAGGGTGTATATTCCTGTTGCAATCGATGCTGATAGGAGGGAAACAGCTCTTTCTCAAGCCTCTGCAATCGACCTTTTCTGCCAAAACTTTGGCAAGGAGAGCTTTGATTTTCTTAAGGCTTATCAGGAAATCCATGAGTTTACTGTAGAAAATCTGCTTAAACACATCTCTGTTTTTGGGCAAAGTGCGTCCGTGGGATATTCCTTAATCAGCAAAGAAGAAATGTGTCTGAAAGATTCTTTAGAAGTGGTCCCTGAAAAAAAACTGATTTTTCCTGAAATTTTTTCTCCTATATTTCCTGCAAAAAACACACTTTCTTTTACATCGATTCATTCTCAGGTTAAAGCAGAACTTCCTCCCATACAAAAAACTACTACTGCTCTAGAAGAAAGGAAGGAAGGTATTCTTCCTCTGGGCGCTGTCACTGGAACTTTTTTGCATAGAATACTAGAGCTTACGCTAAAAGAAGAGCTCCACTACCCTTACCAAGAAGATGCAATCAAAGAGCTCATCAATAGTCACGCAATGGGTCATCCGTTGCAAGGGTGGGAAGAAGAGCTATATTCTCTAGTAAAAGAAACTCTTCATGTGCCACTTGAGGGCCCTACGGGAAGCTTTTGTTTTGCCGATGTGCCGGCAAAACAATTCTTTTTAGAAATGGAATTTGCCTTTGAGCATGAGGGACATATGATGAAAGGATTTATCGATGGTGTATTTATATGGGAAAATACCTATTACATTGTCGATTGGAAGAGTAACTATCTTGGCGCGAAAGAAGCTTATACTTCCCAGAATATGGATAAGGCCATGGAGGAGCAAGGATATTTCCTACAAGCTGCAATCTATGCCGAGGCTCTAAAGAGGTACCTTTCTTTAGTTGAAAAACGGAAGTTTACTAGCTGCTTCGGGGGGGCTATCTATATTTTTATGAGAGGCCCTGGCGTCACCCATTTCATACCGGATCTTTCTTTGTTAAATAGCATGCATGCGGAGGAAAAAGCTTTATGCGACAAATAATGCAAAAACGGTTTCCGCGTATATTTCCACTCCTTGCAGAAGAGGGGCTCTTGGATATAGATGCAGCTCTTGTTCTATTGCTGTTAAAAGACAATAAAGATGCATCAGAAAATGCAGCTGCATTCCTTTTTAAACTAGTATCTGCAGCAAGGCTTGGACACCTGTGTCTAAAGAGGGAGGAAAATAAGATCCTTCCCTCTGCCTTAGAACTTGTAGAAAATGTTGAATTTGCAAGGGCCCTTGATGCTATGGCGGAACTCGGAGTCTCGGAGCTTCCGACAGCGCTTATCCATATGCCAGGCTTTGATAACACACCCTTAAGACCTATACGGCAAGAGGGACCCTATTTCTACCTGCAGAAAAATGCATTTTTTGAAGAGAGGTTTGTCTTTAATTTACTCCGGATAGGGTCATATGTTTTAGAAGATCGTAAAGGATCTATATTTTGCTCAGACAAGCTCAATAAGGAGCAAAAAAAGGGTGTAGAAACAGCGCTTACCTCAAGTATGTCTTTAATAACAGGAGGCCCCGGCACGGGAAAAACTTTTACAGCAGCCCAGATTGCAGGGGTCTTTAGAGCAGAAATGCATGATATGGGGAAAGCTCTCCCTAGAATTATTCTTGCAGCTCCGACTGGCAAGGCTGCCGCTCACCTGGAAAAAAATGTAAGAAAAGAGCTCGGGCAAGAGGTAAAGCTTATATCAGGAACGCTTCACATGCTCCTTTCTATCAAATCTTCTGAAGATATGATGAAGGCAGGCATGCCACTACATGCAGATCTCATCATAGTGGATGAGGCCTCGATGATCGATGCAAGGCTGCTATCCTATTTTTTAAGTAGAATAGAAGAAGGAACAAGGGTTGTTCTTATGGGAGATAAAGACCAACTACCGCCTATTGATAGTGGGAGTTTGTTTGCTGACCTTGTAGACTACTGCATAGAGACAGGAAGCATACCTTGTACTCAGCTTAAAGAGTGTCTCCGCTCAGATAAAAAACAGATTTTGGATTTTGCAGAGGCTATTAACCGAGGCGATGTCCAAGGGATTAAAGAAGTATTAGAAAGGCCGGGCGCCGCTCTTGCTCGGATTGCCCTATTTTCAGAGGGAGGATCTATACTCAGCTGTTATGAATCTTTATGGGATCTCTGCCAGGAGAAGTTTCCTGTAAAAGAGAATTATACTATGGATCCATTAGAGCTATTACAAAAATTTGATCAATTTAGGATTTTAAGTTGCGTGAGAAAAGGGCCTGTTGGAGTCGATGCCATTAATGCTTTCTTTAGACGTAAATATAGAGAGGAAATTTCCGATAATGAGTTTTTTGCCTGTCCTATTCTCATTACTAAGAACGACTACAGCCAGGGTCTTTTTAATGGCGATATCGGTCTATTAATCCAGAAGAAAAAGCAGAGAGATTATGTATTCGATTCACAAGATATGGCATATTTTTATGATAAATCAACGACACTTGTTCGGAAGATTCCAGCAGTAATGCTTCCTTCATTTGAATACGCCTACTGCCTTTCGGTTCATAAAAGTCAGGGTAGCGAATATGATAACGTACTTGTTTTAGTCCCTACTAGCTCGGGAAGTTTTGGAAAGGAAGTGCTTTATACAGCTGTTACTCGGGCGAAAAGTTCTGTTATAATTGATGCAAGTGATGCAATGCTCGAAAAATTGATCTCTAGAAGCTCTAGAAAAATATCTGGCCTTCATGCAAGACTGCAGCTAACAAGGGGATTTTCATGTTTAGGCGCGCCGCTATCAGCTTTACCGTAATTCTTAGTTTTGTTTTTATTCAGGCCCCGCTTTTAAGCGCTGCGTCTCCAAATCCGAAATCCTCAAAATACCAAGCGCAGCAGTTTAAAAGCAGTCTCGATAAAGTCATAGAGCAATATGCCGGGAAAGCAAATGTTGGGGTAGAGATCGTATCTCTTCGTAGTGGTCTTAGGTTATACCAGAAAAATGCAGATAACCTATTTATTCCAGCAAGCTGCTTGAAACTTTTTACGGGAGCCAGTGCTCTTGCACTGCTCGGTCCTGATTATACATTTGCTACGACAGTGTGGACAGATGGACAGATTATCGATAAAAAGCTCGAGGGCAATGTTTATTTAAAAGGTAGTGGCGATCCTGAGCTCCAATCTAAAAACCTTGAAGAACTGGTGTTTCAGTTAAAGCTTGCGGGAATTGAAGAGATCACAGGAACTCTTTATGTAGATAATTCTGATTTCGACGGTGTGAGTCAAGGTCCTGGATGGATGTGGGACGATGAACCAGAGTATTGGAATTCTCCTATGGATGCACTCACAGTTAACCACAGCTGCCTGCAGCTATGGATCTGCCCGGGAGATGATAGTTCTCAGCCTGCAAAAATATTTGTCCATCCTAAAACAAGCTTTGTAAGTGTAGAAAATCTGTCTAAAACGATAGAAGAAACAAATTCAAATCTGGCAGTATTTAGGCGTATTGCAGCAAATAAGAACCTTATCCAGATCAAAGGTGCCATTGCAAAAACAAGCGAGCCTATTACTTATGAAGTATCACTCGATCAGCCCCATTTTTATACCGGGCACCTATTTTTAGAAATGCTTGCTAAACAAAATATCGTTATCAGTAGTGGTATAGAAGAAAAACAAATCCCAGAAAATGGGATGCAAATAGCTGAATATAGGTCTCGCCCTATAAGCCTTATCGTCCAAAAAATGATGAAAGATTCAGACAACCTTTATGCAGATTGTCTTTTTAAGAAAACGGGACAAAGGCGCTTTGGTACTATGGGAAGCTGGAGTAATGCAAGTCAGGCTGTTCGAGAATTTTTAGACCATAAAATTGGGCTCAATAGTTCCGAAATGGTAATTCTGGATGGCTCAGGTCTTTCTAGATATAATCTTGTGTCCCCAAGGCAATTTGTTGAGTTTCTTACAGAAATCAAAAAATCATATCCTTATTCAGCTGAGTTTTTAGCTTCTTTGCCTATATCAGGGGTTGATGGTTCATTAAAAACGGCAATGGCAGATCAAAAGCTTTTATCAAAAGTCCGCGCTAAAACCGGATCTATGAAAGGCGTGAGGACGGTATCTGGCTATGTAACTACAAAAGAAGGGGAAGAGCTTGCCTTTTCAATTATGATCAACGGTTTTATCGAGCCAAGACCTAAAGAGTCAAGACTTGAAAATGAGATCTGCAAATATATGGCGATGTATTCAAGAGAATAAGCAATTGCTACATGACAAGACTTCCATCTTGTCATGCAACTTATTCGCGATTAAGCGGGAACTTTTAGTGCAAAATTAGACTTAGTACGGTTTGCTTTATTTAGTGGATAGATGCCTTTTTTAACACCTTTGTCCATAAGGCTGCAAACTAGACTTAAGTTTTTTTTGATTGTAGTTGTATCTTTTTGAGAAAGACTGGTTTCGAAGGCTTTGATAGCGCTACTTACTGTTGATTTGTAAGTTTTGTTTTTCAATCTTCTTTTTTCGCCTTGAAGATCTCTCTTAAGAGCTGAGGGTCTTCTCGCTTTAGTAACTTTCTTTTTATCGTCTGCCATGCGTATAACTCTGCTTATAAAGAATTAAGATGCACGACAATATACCTAAAACTCTATAATTCGTCAAAGTCTCATATAGAAACAGGATAAAAAAATGAATAAATTTTGGATGGCTCTTGTTGTAATCTCCTCAGGAATAACCATTTGGTTTGCAAGTATTGCGGCCGTGGGGCTCTGGAAATATTCCCGGTTAGACTCTATGGCCATAGCGAAAGTGCTTGAATGGCGGGTGAATCAAAAATCTTCTTCACAGTTTGCCATTGAAGCTAAATACCTCTTTACTGTGGATGCTACTAGCTATGAAAATAAAATAATATTTACTAAACCGTACTTCCTCAACAAGCCTTCTGCAGAGTATGCGATCAACGAGCTTAAGGACAAGCCTTGGACTGCCTGGTACAACAAAAAGAATCCAAATGTATCAAGCCTTCAAAAAAACTTTCCCTTTCAGGCTTGCATCCAAGCATTTTTAACCTTATGTGTGTCTCTTTACTTTGTTTTCCTGCGAGGATTTTTTTCTAGGTTAGCATTCTAGCTTTTCAAGAAGAAAATCATAAGCTTCTGAAGCTGCAGTTTTGTAGGTGGTCTTATGGTTTAGGGATTTCCAAAGAGGGGGTCTTTGCTGTAAAAAAGCAAGCTTTTGATTAGTAGCCTTTGCAAAATTTTTATGGGTTCTCATCCTGAACAAGAAGTCCCCTTCAAGGCCTGTTTCGTAAGGCCTATCAAGGGCAACACTAAAGGGATGGGTGGTGTAATTCCTTCCCTGTTGGATGGGTAGTCTTCTTCTATCGAAGACAATGCACTTCCCTTTCTGAAGTTGATAGAAATAGCACCTCATGGAGCTGTTATTTTCGATGAATTTTTGCCTATTCCATGATAAGAAAGGGAATTTGAAAATAAGCCAAATCTTTAGGGTCGGTTCGTTTTGTAAAGTAGCTTTACATTTTGCGAATTGATGATTTCTGCACCAAGGAAAAGCAAAGATGTAGGTAATGCCGAGCCTTTTAGATTTGTAAACCACGATACTTTGACAATTCGAGCTTACTCTATATACATCCGAAGGGAGCAGCAACTGTCCAATTTTAGAAGGAGTCCGCAGTATTTTAAGAAAGGTAAGCATGGGCCCTAATAGTGAAATAAATTCTGGAGCGGCTCAACTGTAGAGATTGGATAGTTTTGTCGCAATTTTTCTCAACTTGATCAAGGCTATTAAATATAGCAACCACTTTCAACTGAGCTTTGGTTTTACTTATTCTCTTCTAGTGATATACCTCTCCGTAGTTTTTATTTTTAGAAACCCAGGCTTGCTTTTGGTTTCTTCATGCAGAATTCTTTGTAAATGAATATTATTTCTTTACAAGTGATAGGTGCAGAGGTAGGATTTGCTTAAAAACGGATCGGATTCCAACCTGAATTTTAACAAAGCGAAACCTATGAAAAACCTTGCTCAAAGCCTCTTTACTGCACTATCCGGCTCCCTTATAGCCTCTTCTTTTTTTTCTCTCCTGAGGCCTCTGCTTCATATGCCTATGTGACAAACGTTACTGTTCCGGGCACCGTGTCCGTGATCGACAGTGAAAACTATAGCGTAACTGCAACGGTGACTGTCGGAGACTACCCCTTTGCTGTTGCGATCACCCCAAATGGGGCCTATGCCTATGTGGCAAGCGATATCAGCCCCGGCACCGTCTCCGTGATCGATACTGCAAACTATAGCGTAACCGCCACAGTGACTGTGGGAGACCTTCTCAGGGGTGTTGCGATCACCCCAAATGGGGCCTATGCCTATGTGGCAAGCGATATCAGCCCCGGCACCGTGTCCGTGATCGATACTACAAACTATAGCCTAACCGCAACGGTGACTGTCGGAGACGGTCCCTTTGGTGTTGCGATCACCCCAAATGGGGCCTATGCCTATGTGACAAACAGTGGCAGCAGCCCCGGCACCGTGTCCGTGATCGATACTACAAACTATAGCGTAACTGCAACGGTGACTGTCGGAGACGGTCCCTTTGGTGTTGCGATCACCCCAAATGGGGCCTATGCCTATGTGACAAACGGTGACAGCACCCTCGGCACCGTGTCCGTGATCGATACTGCAAACTATACCGTAACCGCAACCGTGGCTATCGGAGGTTCGCCCTTCGGTGTTGCGATCACCTCCTATACCCCCGAACCAGGTCCTCAGCCTCCTGCGAATATCAGCGGAGCCGGCGGGCCTAAACACACTAGTTCATCTGGTGGGTTTCAGCTACAGGCTTATTATGAGCTTTCTTGGTCCGAGTCTGCAGGGGCAGTTTCCTATAATGTCTATAGAGCTATTGGAAATGCAGATCCTGTCTACATAGGGAATTCAACGTCTTTGAGTTATAGAGATCTGGCAATCAACTGGAGACAAGGGTATTACTATACCGTAAGAGCTGTTGATGGGGTGGGTAACGTAGGCAGTCCTGGAACTCCCGTCTATCTAAGCTATAGATAATAAAGTCAACTGAGAGTGCGTAAAAGCGCGCTCTCTCTATCCTCATATAGCAAAAATGATACTCCGCAAATTTTAGGCTAACATTTTGTAGCGAGGGTATAAATGCAAGTTCTTTTAAAACTTGTATCCTATACCTCCGCCGATGCTTACTCGGTTGATATTCATCTATGTAGGTATTACAGCCGGGTATTTAGAAGGGGAAATAGAAGAAGCTCCAAAAGTTCTAAGCGAGTAGGAATCAAAGATATCAAATACGACATGTTTCACGGCGGTTGTGGTAAATCCTGTTTCTATAACACCCGCCATACCATTTGCATATACATATTTTTTTGCATAATCTGAATTTGTATAGGTATAAAAGAAAAAGTATTTTATGCCGCTACCTATATAAAAGTTCACAGGCTGCTCCCTTGTCTATGCATCTGCAATATGAAGGGAAATAAAAAATATTCAGAGGTTAAGAGTTATAAGTGGGGGGAGCGGCTGAGTTACTAGCTCCTTAAGTTATAAATAAATATTTGAATTTATTTTCAGATATTGTGTTAGGCTGCCCCCACAATGTAGGTGTAAGATCAATGAAAGAAGGAAAACTTCAGGCAAACAGTTTGCTAATTTCTAATTCTCCTGGTAGGATGTGCCTGATAGACTAGGTTTTTCCGAGAAAATACCATTTTTTTTCGAGCTTTTACTTGCTCTAAAAAAAGGGTTGTCTGTAATTTTTTATTTAGCTTACTACAAAC
>Ga0118677_10014125_pt1 | contig 11347 bp, 12 predicted proteins | sample AliMusrvi5mmetaG_FD_86154 | JGI IMG/M metagenome (GOLD analysis project Ga0118677, IMG submission 86154) | reverse complement strand
TGTTGTGGTCGCCGGCAAAGCCGGCATTCCTTGTTCCGCAAAGGAAAAGTAGCAAGAAAATTAATTGTCTCATGAAAATGTAGTTAATACGTTGTCTGAAAGAGTGGAATAGGAAGGCAGACTTCATCCCTTGCACTTTCCTGTCAATAGTAGTATAGGAGTCAAAGATACTGGTTCTGGGATAAATGCAAAAGGAATGGGGCAATGAAACGAAGAAGCCACGAATTCTTCCGACAAGAAATGTCTTTGAGACGAATTCACAGTATAAAATGACCAAACGAAAAACAAGCTTCCGATGAAGTCAAATAAATTCTACCGCCGATGCAGATAGGTAAGAAATGCCACTTTGGCTACTCAACCATGTAGATGTTGGCTTTTACCTGCAGCCATTTATTTTTCCAATTTTTGGAAACAACCCTGCCAAAGAACAGTTTTCCGGCATCCATCAGCCTGGAACAAACCAGGTTCATATCCGCCGGCACAAAGCCCAACCTAATGTTGTCGCAATAGATGGCGATGGCAAACTGATCGTACTGATTGTTGGGTTCGCGCTTCATGTTCAATACTTTTTCGGGAACAATAGCGGGTTCGATGGTCTCCACATCTTGGCAGAAGCTGGTGCCTGCCACGACAATTTCCAGCAGGAATATTTCCTGTGTAAAGGGAGAAACCCCTGTATTGGGCTGACTTAACAATGCCAGTAACCCGGGTGTTACCGGGAGTATGGAACTATTCATCGGTCATTAAAGTTAAGATGTTGGAAAATTTCAGACACTCCTCTTCGGCCATCTTGATTTGATTTCGCAACTCTTCCTGTTGCAGCAAAATTTGCGGCTCATTGTTGATCAACGCTTCCACATTGAATGGAAAGCTTGACTTGAGTACCTCAATTTTATCTTTTAACGCCAAAATATTGGCATTCAGCTTTTCGATGCGCTCCTTCTTTTCATTCCCAGAAACGAGTGCCAGCTTCTCTACAGCCGAATCATCCAGAAAGAGCAGTATCTGCTGTAAATCACTCAACCGCTGTAAATCGTAGGCAGCCTTTACTTTGATGAACAGGTCCTTCTCCGCTTCAGTCTGGTTGGGATTGAGATCGGGATGTAACCGCTTGCACAGGACCCTGAAGGTCTCTCTTAGCTTGACCACCTCTTCGGGTGGGATCAGGTGCGATAGCACATTCCTGGCTTGATCCAGTTCCGCGGATTGTGCTTCTATTTGGGAATAGTATTTTTGAAGCCTTTTGTTCAGCAGCTGTTCGATGGCATTCAGGTCGGGCTGTTCGTTTCGGTTGATGGCTGCCTGAATCAGGTTCATCTTCATCTTTAGCCTGGATGCCTCGGTTTGCTTTTCAAGCAGTTCCAACTGCAGATGCCCCAGCTTCCGGAGATAAAGGGAGGTTAACACCACCGCTTCATTCTCCACCATCTCCTTGTGCCGGGTAAACAGCTCCAAAAATTCCAAATGGAGACGCGTTAACTCATTGGTCAATTTTTCGTTTGCTTCGGTAATGGCAAGTGATTGAAAGGTCATCTCTGTTTATATTGTTTGGTTTCTGACTTCCTACCTGTTCCCTTTTGCCCGGTTGTGTGTCTTGCACAAAAGCTGACAGTTCCTGGCATCTGTTCCTCCTCCCTTGCTCCCCCCCGCCACGTGGTCGGCATCCATTTCGTCGAAATTATAGATTCTGCTCTTGTTCGCGTTTTTCCCTATCGCGCAGAATGGACAGTTGGACTTGCCCTTGGCCACAGCTGCTTGCTTCTGCTTGGCGTATGCGACGCGCTTAACCTTGTCGTCGAACACTCGAACCGCCAACAACTTCTTGTCTTCCGAACCGCCCAAGAGATACTCAAAGATTCCTCGCAGATTCGTCACACAAGAATCAGCAGCAAGCCTGTTCACATCGGTGGACATCTTCTTCGGATCGTAGGACTTGCCGTGATACTTTTCGTAAAGTCTGCCCCACTCCAATCCCTTCATTTCCGGGAGAACGTCGACAAAGACGGTTGAAACCCAGTTGATCACGCTGTTGAAGTATGTTTTCAGTTCATTGATGTTATTGTCATTGCGATGCTGGCTCATATAGTTGGCGATCTCGCCTTTGTTCACCCAGTCCAGCGCCCGCTCCAAGAAGTCCTGACGGTTTGCGGTGCCCTTGATGTATGCGCTCCATTTTTGGATGTTGGAGTTCTGGCTATTGCTAAACTCAGCCTTCGCAAGCGTCACGAACGTTCCGGAATACATGGCGTTCAATCGCTCCTGGGGTTTTAGTTCAACACCTGCGATGTTGATGGTCTCGAACCAATCTTTGATCTCCTTTTCGAGCCCTTCGCATTCGTAGATTAGAAGTGTCGATTTTTGAATGACGGCACGTTGGTCAGTGGGCATGCTGTCGAAATACTTCGGATTGCCGCTTTCCATGATTGCGAACTTTCCCGTAACGAACCGCCCGATACTGGTGATTCGTTGCTGGCCGTCCAAGACTTCGAACTTGTCCTTGCCGACCTTGTTGAAATAGATCAGCCCAAGGGGATAACCTTTGAGCAAGGAGTGGATCACATCCTGTTCCTTCTTACCTCCGCCATCAGCATAAATGTAGTTCCTCTGGTATTCCGGCTGGATGGTGAGTTTGCCGCCCAGACCAAAGAGACCTTTGCCCTCAAGTTGGTTGTACAAAAACCCGTCGCAGATGTCGGCGACGGTAATGTCGGTCCTCAGATTTGTATTCATTGTTTCGTTCCTCTTGTGTGTTGGGTGCGTCGGTGTCGGATGACGATTCTGTCGTACATTCGGCGATAGCTTCCATCTCCATTGTCGATGTAGAAACGCGGCCCGCCTGGTATATATTGTCCCTTTTGTGCGACCTGAGACATCGGGACGCCTAGGTTCATACTTGATCCCAAAATCTCGAACTGATCTGGGTTGTACTTGTCAATGAAGGTGATGGGAACGCCCATTGCGCCGTCGTAGTCGCTGGGGATTTCCTTGTAGTTCCCAACCTCAATCGCGTCATAGTTCGCGTACCGGTCGTAAGCTGTCTTGCCTCTCAGATTTTTGCTGAATTTCAAATTGTCGGCCATGGTCATAAGACTCAAGGGCTGGTGGCGTCGACCATGGTCTAGATTTGTGTACCAGCACGAGGACGAAACGCGAGCAATCTTTCTGCCTGTATCTTGGTTTATGTGGTGAAAGCGCACCCAGTGAGCAGGGACCTCAAAGAACATCCCGACGTTGAAGTTAGTGCAACCTAGCCACATCCTGTTGTCCTTGATTAGCGGGAAGATGTCCTTGTAGGTGATCGAGTTGGTGTTTCCGATGACGAGGAACTTTCGCCCGTGCGCCATAAGCTGGGCGACATATTCGCGGAAGAGAGAGAAGGGCGGGTTTGTGACGATGATGTCGGCCTCTTTCAGGAGATCTATGCAATCGGGGCTTCGGAAATCGCCCCCGGGATACTTTTCGTTGCCTTTCAATGGTATTCGGGCGGCCTTGTTCCGCTTGAGGAAAAGTTCGACATCATTCACGTTCGCGGCACCGTCTCCGTTTTCGTCTTTAACATGGTCGAGGGTGACGGCGAGCGCTTTGGGCTTCCTGCGTTTGCCATTACCCTCGTTATATTCCGGGAATAAAGTTAGTTGGCCTGCGATGGGGGAGCCGTCGTAGCTGGTGGTGACGAGCTTCTTGAGTCCTAGCATGTTGAAATTAGCGGCGAAGTACTTGAAGAAGTTGCTCTCCAAGGGGTCGTCGCAATTGCAGTAAACGACCTTACCGCGGAAGGTGTCGGTGTCGAATTCCAGGTATGCCTCGACCTCTTTCTGGATGTCCACGTACTGGGTATAGAACTCGTCCTGTTTGGCCGCCCTCGCCGCGCCGAGGCCGCGGTTCTTGTTCTTTGCAGAACGGACTGGAATGTTATTAGTAGTCGGGGAAGCGGTAGCGTTGCGGACGGTTTTACGAATTTTGGGCATGAGGGGGGGCCTCCATTGAGCTAGGACGCCTCTCCTCAAAAAGAAGGGGACGCGAACTCCAAGCTCACGTCCCTCTCGAAGGGCTACGACACCCCCTGTAGAAACGCAAGGCAAGTAGCCGCGCCCCCACACGGGAGCGCGCTACCGCCAGCGATGTTTCTACAGATCCGAAAATGTCGTAGTTTTCGAGAGAAACAATACTGCGCGTTAACGCATCAAATTGTGGTTGTCACTTATCTATCGTCGTTCACTTCTCCTTGTTCCCGGTTATCCCGGACAACATGCCGGAAACGTACTCCCGTGGTGGTGGGGTGTCAACGGTGAAGAGGGAAACGCCCACGGTTGCCACCGCAAGCCGATGAAAGCAGCTTGTCGGCATGAAGATAGCTTTTAACATCGGCGGCGTCCTTTCCAAGTACCCCGACACCTTCCGGCCCATCATAACGGCCATGGAGGCGGGCGGGATTGAATGCCATATCATTACGGACATGCCGGACAGGGCGAAAACCCTGGCGATGCTGGCCGCCAACGGGTTTGGGATGATCCCGGAAGCACGGGTTCACAATGCGGACTCCACCATCGGTATTCATGCGTGAATGGTTACGCGGGGCGTAACGCCCAAGTCCTCCCGGATTGCCCGTGCGATGGTGAACAGGTTGTGAGTACTGGGATTGCCTCGCTTACTCAACATCCGGTGCAGTGTTTTCTCTCCGAATCCGGTTTCTACCGCAAGAGCCTTGAATGTAATCTTGGCGTGAACCAGGTCGCGAAGCATGGAAAGCCCTTCAGCGGTCTCGCCTTCAATCAGGGCGTTCAATGCTTCGGCATAGAGTGCCCGCGCAAATTTCGGGTCATTCTGTATTCGCGCCTGTACCGTCGCCTTATAGTCTTTTGTCAGACCTCATCGGTCACTTGACCGTCAGGAAAATTACTGTCACGCCACGGCCAGAACCGGAGATGGGGTAATTGTCCGCTCGATCAGGTCGCCTTCCTCCATTCGGGCCGTTTCCACCTCATAGCGATTCTGCAAGTTCATCCACACTTCAACGGAGGTTCCGAAATATCGCGCCAGCCGTAAGGCCGTGTCGGCGGTAATGCCGCGCTTGCCCAGCACGATTTCGTTGATCCGCCGGGGCGGTACGTGAATGTCATGTGCCAACCGGTATTGCGAGAGGCGCAATGGCCGCAAGAATTCCTCCAGCAGGATTTCGCCGGGGTGGATGGGTTTCATGGTTCGTTTATTCATGTTCATGCCTCCGTCACTGATAGTCCACAATCTCGACGCCCCAGGCGTCGCCGTCTCGCCATTCAAAACACAGCCGCCATTGATCGTTGATCCTTATGCTGTACTGCCCGGCCCGGTCTCCGGCCAACTTCTCCAAGCGATTGCCGGGCGGAATTCGCAGGTCGGCCACATCCCGCGCCGCGTTCAACCATTCCAGTTTCCTCATGGCCACCCGGCTAACCACTCCCCACCGCCTTACCGGTTCGCCTTTGAACAGGCGTTCCGTATCCCTGCATTGACAGTGTCGAATCCTGTTTGTGCCCCCATAATAACGGATTCCGTTATGGAGTCAAGTAACTTGCAAAGGTCATCGCGTTTAGCCTTCCAGTTCTTCGCCGTCATGTCTTTGGCGATTGCAAGAACCGCTCCGGCGTCCACCAGGCGGTGCGATTGCGCCGGGGGCAATGCCTTGGGCTCGTCTGTCATAGAGGGCAGGGCGGCAATGGCGGCGGACTTGGCGGACTCACGCTCCGCGTGGTCATATCAAGAAATTAGATGCGTCTGCCCTCGCGATTTCGTAAGGTTGTGTAACGGGAGAACAGTTTATGGGTAATACATTCGGATCGGTGTTCAAGGTTACGACGTTTGGCGAGTCGCATGGCCCCATGGTGGGAGCGGTGATTGACGGTATCCCCGCGTCTTTCAAACTCAAGGAGTCTGATATCCAGCCCCAACTTGACCGGCGCCGCCCCGGCCAGAGCGACCTGACCACTCCGCGTCAGGAAAAAGACACGGTCCAGATCGTTTCCGGAACCGAGAAGGGGATCACCCTGGGATCACCGGTCACGCTGGTGATCGCGAACCATGACACACGCCCCGAGGATTACGGGGAAATGAGGGCGGCCCCGCGGCCCTCTCACGCGGATTTCACCTATCAGTCCAAGTACGGTGTGCTTGCCTCCAGCGGCGGTGGCCGCGCCAGCGCCCGTGAAACCGCCGCCCGTGTGGCGGCCGGCGCGGTGGCCGAAAAACTTTTGCGCGAACGGTTCGGCGTGGAGATTGTCGCCTGGGTCCAGTCGGTGGGCGACCTCACCGCCCCAAATCCGGACATCACCAAACTGTCCCGGACCATGGTGGATGGAACCCCCGTCCGGTGTCCTGACCAGCAGGCGGCCGGGGAAATGGCCGCGCTGATCCGCCAGGCGAAGGACGACGGCGATTCCGTTGGCGGCGTGGTGTCCTGTGTCTGCCGGAATGTCCCGGTAGGCTGGGGCGAGCCTGTGTTCGATAAATTGTCCGGCCGGTTGGCGGGGGCGATGTTATCCATCCCGGCGACGCGCGGATTCGAGTTCGGCCTGGGGTTCGCCGCGACGCGCTTGCGCGGCTCCCGGCATAACGACCCTTATGTGAAGAAAGGGGACACCCTGGGTACGCTCACCAATCACAGTGGTGGAATCCAGGGAGGGCTCTCGAACGGCGAGCCCATCCTCTTCAGGGTGGCCTTCAAGCCCCCGGCGACGATCGGGTGTTCCCAGAGCACGGTGGACTGGGAGGGCCGGGCTTGTGAACTCAAGGCGCGCGGCCGGCACGACCCCTGCGTCGTGCCCCGTGCGGTTCCCGTGGTGGAGGCGATGGCGGCGCTGGTGCTGGCCGACGCCGCGCTGATGGCGATCGCGACGGCCCGGACATGACCGCCCCCGGAACATACGAGATCCTCAAGTCTGATTCCAGGACCCGCGCGCGGCGGGGGCGGCTCTGGACGATGCATGGCCCGGTTGACACCCCCGTGTTCATGCCGGTGGGAACCCAGGCGACCGTCAAGGCGATGACGCCCCTGGAGCTGGAGGAAACCGGGGCCGAAATCATCCTTGGCAACACCTATCACCTGAACATCCGGCCCGGCGTGGATATCATCGAAAAATGCGGGGGCTTGCACCGGTTTATGGGCTGGTCCAAACCGATCTTGACCGATAGCGGCGGATTCCAGGTTTTCAGCCTTTCCGGGCTCCGTAAAATCAAGCCCGACGGCGTTGAGTTTGCCTCCCACGTGGATGGCACGAAATTGTTTCTGGGGCCCCGCGAGGCGATGGATATCCAGCGCCGGTTGGGGTCGGATATCATGATGGCTTTCGACGAATGCCCGCCCTATCCCTCCACCTACGAATACACTTGTCAGGCCGTAACCCGAACCCTATCATGGGCCGCTTTATGTGCCGAACTGCACCCGCGGAACGGTCAGTTGCTCTTTGGAATCGTACAAGGTGGCGAGTTTGCCGACTTGCGGACCCGGTGCGCCCGTGAACTCACGGCTATCGGGTTCGATGGCTATGCCGTGGGCGGGGTCAGCGTCGGCGAGCCGGAACCGGTGATGCTTGATGCCGTGCGGAACGGGGTCGCCGAACTGCCGGTGGACCGGCCGCGTTACCTCATGGGCGTGGGGGTCATGCGTCAACTCGTAGAATCGGTGGCGCTTGGGGTGGATATGTTCGATTGTGTCATGCCCACCCGCTATGCGCGCCATGGAACGGCCATCACCCGGGCCAAGCGGTACCCGGTGAAGGCTGGCGAGTACAAGGAGGATACGCGCCCTGTGGAAGAAGGCTGCGACTGCTATTGTTGCCGGAACTTCACGCGCGCGTATGTGAGGCATTTGTTCAATGTGAATGAGATTCTGGGCGTGCGTCTGCTGTCGCTCCATAATCTCCACCGGATGACGATGCTGATGCGAGAGATGCGCGCGGCGCTGGATGCGGGCGTGTTTGAGGAGTTTAAGAGCGAGTTTTTGGAAAGTAACAAGGAGGATCGATGAATCTGTTGAATACGTTGATAATAGGGATGGGAACACCCCCGGCCGGCGGCCAGGGCCAGGGACAGAGCGGCATGTTGATGATGGGCTACATGGTCATCATCTTCGCCCTTTTCTATTTCATGATGATCCGGCCCCAGATGAAGCGGGAGAAGGAACGCAAGAAACTGATCGAGAATATCAAGAGCGGCGACCGGATCCTGTTTTGCGGCGGAATGCTCGGGGTTGTGGCCACCGTCAAGGATCAGGCCTTTGTCGTGAAAATCGCGGAGAATGTAAAGATTGAGATCGCCCGCGGCGCCGTGGTCCGTGTGTTGGACAAGGACGAGGCGCCCGGGGAAGTCGAGAACAAGTAACGGATGGCGCGCCGACGACCGGCGCGAAGTGCGGAACAGGGACAGCGAGGAGTGGACGGCTATGGATAAGAAGACGATCTTCAAGTGGATGTTGTTGGTGGTTCTGGTGGGCGCGTCTATCGCGACGGTTTTTCCGGTGAATGAAAAGGTCCGGTTCGGCCTGGATATCAAGGGCGGAACCAGTTTCACCGTCCAGATTGACGAGGAGGCTATGGCCGCGCAGATCCGGGAGGATCTCAAGGCCAAACTCGGGGAAGAGGACTTCAAGAAGCTTTCCGACGCCGACGTCCAGTCGCGTGTGGACGGCCGTATGCCGGCCTTGACCAAGGAATCCCAGGCGCGCGCGCTGGAGGTCATCCGGAATCGTGTGGACGGCCTGGGCATCGCCGAGCCGATCATCTTCCCGGAGAAGGACAACCGGATCGTGGTTCAATTGCCCGGTGTGGACGAGAAGAAGCGCGACGAGGCCGCCCGGTCCATCCAGAGCGCCGCCTTCCTCGAATTCCGCATGGTTCATGAAAAGAACCGTGACCTGGTCGAGAGACTGCTCGAGAAGGGGGTCGCTCCGGAGGGATACAAGATCGTCAATCTCGCCGACAACGGCGCCGCCCAGGATTATCTGGTCCGCGACAAGAAGGCCGTTCCGGACGACAAGATGGATGCGGCGTTCCGCAGGCGCATCGCCCAGTTTGGCGCCCCGCGCGGGTGCGAGTTGTTGTTGGAGCACAAGAAAGTCGGCGGGCGCGATGTGTATTCGCCCCACTTCGTTGAGAAGCGCACGCAGTTGACGGGCGATACCCTGAAGCGGGCCTCGGTGGATTATCATTCCCTCGGGCAGGCGGTGGTGAATCTGGAGTTCAACTCCAAGGGCGCCCATAAATTCGCGGTGGTGACCGGCGATTATGCCCCGGGCGGCGCCAAGAATCCCGGCCAGGTCGGGCGCCAGATGGCGATCGTGCTGGATGGCACCCTCTATTCGGCCCCGGTCATCCGCGAGGCCATCCATGGTGGCCGCGCCGAGATCAGCGGCAATTTCACGCCCAGCGAGGCCATGTTCCTGGCCAACATCCTGAAGGCCGGGTCGCTTCCGGCGCCGGTTAATATTGTCGAACGCCGCGTGGTGGATCCCACCCTCGGCGCCGATTCGGTCAACAGCGGCGTCAATGCCGGCATGTATGGCTGTTTGGTGATCATTCTCCTCATGGCGGCCTACTATCTGGTGAACGGGTTGCTGGCCGACCTGGCCCTCATCCTGAATATCGTCCTGCTGCCGTTGGGCATGATTGTGGTGGCCGGCATCCTGGGGATGTTCGCCAGCGACACGCGGGCGGGCGGGGCGATCGCCCTGCCGGTGCTGACCCTGCCGGGTATCGCCGGTATCGCGCTGAGCATTGGTATGGCCGTGGACACCAACGTGCTGATCTTCGAGCGTATCCGTGAGGAACTCAGGGCGGGCAAGAGCCTGAAAGCCTCGATTGACGCGGGCTTCAACCGCGCGTTTGCCGCGGTCTTCGACTCCCATGTGGCGACCATCCTGACCGCCGTGATCATGTTCATCTTCGGATCCGGCCCGGTGCGCGGTTATGCCGTCACCCTGATCGCCGGCCTGTTGATCAACCTCTACACGGCCGTCACCATCACCCACATGTGCCATACGGTCATCGCCGCGTGGACGAACAAGACGGCGATCCTGAAGATGCTGTCCTTCATTCCGGCGACGAAGATTGACTTCATCGGCAAATGGAAATGGTGGCTGGGCGGAACATTCCTGGTGGTCGTGGCGTCATGGATGATCATGATCGGACACGGGATGGCCAACAAGTCGTCGGTCTTTGGCGTTGATTTCACGGGAGGAACGCAGTTGACCATGAGCTTCACCGCCAAGCCGGGTGTGGACCAGGTGCGCGGTGTCCTGACCCAGGGCGGCATCAAGGACCCCATGATCCAGTTCCAGAAGGGGATGGAGTCCGGGACCCGCGAGGTCCTGATGGTCAAGGTGGCGACCCTGGACGAGGGGAAACAGGTTGAGAATCTGCTGACGAACCAGATCGCCCAGGCGGGGTTCAAACTCATGCAGCAGGATGACGTGGGTCCCCAGATCGGTCAGGAATTGATGACGCGGGCGATGTGGGCGATGGTCCTCGGCATGGTCGCCATGATCATCTATATCGCGATCCGCTTCGAGTTCGGGTTCGGGTTGGGCGCCGTGGTGGCGACCTTCCATGATGCGATGATCACCATCGGCGTGGTCCATCTGCTCGGGTTCCCGATCACCATGACCGTGATCGCCGCCGTACTGACGATCATCGGCTACTCGATCAACGACACCATCGTGATCTTTGACCGGATCCGGGAAAATCTGCGACTCTACCGGGGCAACCAGAGTTTCAAGGATCTCTGCAATCTGAGCATCAACCAGACGCTGGCCCGCACCCTGCTGACCAACTTCTACACGATGATCTCGGTGCTGTTCCTGCTCCTGATGGGTGGTGGCGCGCTGAAGGATTTCTCGGTCGCCATGCTCGTCGGCATGATCACCGGGACGTACTCGAGCATCTATATCGCCACGCCGGTCACCCTGGCCTGGTATCGCTGGAAGTCGCCTGATCTGGGTTCCGGCAAATAGGACGCGTGAAACACTGGACAATCGCGGCGGGTGTTGACGGGCCGGCTCTTGAACTGGCCCGTCAAGGCTCGCTTCCCCTGCCGCTGGCGCGGCTTCTGGTGGCGCGCGGAATCGCCTCCGCGGCGGATGCCGACCGGTTCCTCAATCCTCGCCTCAGCGATTCCGCCGATCCCTTCCTGCTTCCCGGCATGGAGGCCGCCGTGGAACGGATCTGGAAGGCGATCCGGGAGGATTCCCCCATTGTCGTTTATGGCGACTATGATGTGGACGGCGTGACCAGCGCCGCCCTGATGAGCCTGGTCCTGACCCGCCTGGGCGCCCGCGTATCCCGTTACCTGCCAAACCGCATTGAGGACGGGTACGGAT
>Ga0118677_10001862_pt1 | contig 11347 bp, 10 predicted proteins | sample AliMusrvi5mmetaG_FD_86154 | JGI IMG/M metagenome (GOLD analysis project Ga0118677, IMG submission 86154) | reverse complement strand
GAAATGCACGCGGCCGTCCAGCAGGAGCACGTAGCGATCGCACGCCGGCCGCATCCGGTCGATGTCGTGGCTGATGACCAGACACGTCGAGTTCCGCTGCGCCTGCGTCCGGCGGATCAGGTTGAAAATTTTCGACGAAGTCACCGGATCCAGGCCCGCAGTGGGATCGTCAAAGAAGATGAGCTCCGGGTCGTTGATGTTGGCGCGCGCCAGCCCGACCCCGAAGTTGACTTCCGCCCTGAACCGTTCGACGGCCTCGTTCCCGGCTATGACCCTCTGATCAAATGCAAAAAGCGCTTTGTCGATAATGTCGTTCGTGGCAAAAGGATATGTGCTCATAGGCATCAGTATCGCTCAGCCTCCGAGGATGCACAAATGGCTGGAACCAATTGCGGCCCGGAGTCCATCAGCATGACGCTCGATCCTTCATCCTCGACGGCGAAGAAGACGGTGAGCGTGCGCGCGTCCTTACGCGATGCCTTTTCAGTTTATCCAAGCCGTCTTTCAGCGCGCCGCGACATGGCCGTTCATTCCTTGCGATAGACAAAGCGCTCGCCGTGGGACATCAGCAGCGGCTTTGTCGCTGGCGCATACTGCGGGCACGCGTTCAGGAAATCTGCCGGGTTGCCGCCATGCTCTGCGAACGTCCAGAAGTGGCAGGGAATTGCGACCTTCGCGCCTGCATCACCCGCTAGCCGCGCAGCCTCGATCCCGTTCAGGTTGCCGTACATGCCGTTGATCGGCGGCGTTACTACGTCAACACCCGCGCCGTAGATGTCTTGCCACTGCGCCGGGCGATAGGCCGTGTCGCCCACCTGCCACACTTTGATGTCGCCAAAGGTGAGCAGGATACCCATCGCATGCGGCGTCTCCGCCCCGTGATCGGCGTAGACGCCGGTTAAGGTGACATCGCCGAACGTAAGGGTTTGACCCGTGTGGATGATGGTGTAACGGTCGGCGGGAACGCCGAGTGACTGATAAGCTTCTGCGCAATCCGGCGCGCCGACGAAGCGAGTGCGCGGGGTCCTGAGGAAAACGGGAATGGCATCCTGATCGAGATGATCCTGATGGCCGTGGGTGCTGACGACCAGATCGGCGTCAACTTCCTCTGGCGTGATCGGGCATGGGGTGATGCGCTTGAAGCCCCAGCCGATGTGCGACAGAACACGCGCGACGTAGTCGCTGACGTAGGGATCGACGAATACTACCGTCCCGCTTGATGTTTTATACACAAAGCCGGCCTGCCCGATCCAGAAGATCGCCAGGTTGCCTGGTTCCACCACCGTATCCCGAATCCGAGTTGCAAGTCGTTCCATCGTTTATGCCCTCTCTTAAAAACAAAATGACGTCCCGAGTAATCTATTCGCTCGCGGCTAAATATAACACTATGCACTCAAGCTTTTACCAGTATGTAACCCTGCTCGCGCAGATAGTCGACAACGATATAGCCGTCAGAGACGTAGCGCTCGAATGCCGCGCGCGTCGCCATGCGCCATTCGAGCAGGCGATCCGCGCCCTGCGCGCGCACGGCATCGATATTGGGTGGAATTTGAATGACCACAACAGGCTCATTGCTGCTCAGGTCGGGTTCAGAGGGTTGGTCGCCAAGCAAGCGAATCGCCTTGACTGGCGACGGCGGAAGTGGGTAGGCGGGTCGCTCGCGCGACTCGCGCAATGCGAGGTCCCACTCGACCCATAGCCGGTCGATGGGCGCGCCGGCATCACGCGGGCTGGATGACGCGTAGTAGGCATCCGGGATGTAACGGCGGGATACGGCGCCGAGTTTATGAAGGTTGAGATGCGCGTTCAACGCGCGCAACGGGTCAAACGTCCAGCACATCAGGCGCAACCCACGGCTGCGCGCCACATCGGCCTGGGCGTGCTTCAACGCCGCGCCGACGCCTTGACCACGATAGGATGGGAGCACCGCCATGCGTTGCGAGCGGTGATATGGAGCGCCATCGGGCAGCAAGCCCGTATAGCCCATCACCACGCCGATCAGGGCACTGGAATCAAACGCGCCGATCACTGCGCCGCCCGACTGGGCGAACGACTGCAGAATCTGATACGGCACGACGTCGAGCGGCCCAAACCCCAGGACATCGGCCTGCACCTGCTCCGCCGCCTTGTAGTCGGCATAGGCGGAAATTGGTTTGATCTCAATCGCCATAGCAACACCCTCACTTTCCTGAAGACCGTCCTTGTCGCACAGACTCTACAGCATAATCGCCAGTTGCGTTTGCGACGACAACGGCCTATAGTCTGCGTGACACATGCAGATTCGATATGTCATCGCCGTGTGGCTGGCGCTCGCTGTAGTTCTCATCGCGCAGAGGCCGACGCCGGAACCAGCCATAAGCCCCCCCGCCTCTCGTGATATGGCGCAGTTGACCGCTGCGACCGGGTTAACCGTATGGCGCGTGTATGTCTCCACCGCTGCCGATGTCGTTGCCCTGACCAATGGCGGCTGGGACGTGCTTGAGTCTCGCGGGGCTGATTATCTGCGCATTTTGGGTAACGATGACACTGCACAACGGCTGCGCGCGCAGGGGTATCGGGTCGATGCCGACGAGGTGATCCCTGCGGCTGCCGCGCGCGCGCCGATGACGTACTACTATGGTTACCATACCGTCACCGAACACGAAGCACACCTCAATGCCCTCGTCGCACAACGACCAGACCTGGCGCGACGTATCACGTATGGCGCGTCATGGCGCAAAACGCAGGGATATCCGGACGGCCACGACCTGATGGCGCTGTGCATAACCCATATCACTGCGGGAGACTGCGATCCTGCGGTGCACAACACGAAGCCGCGCCTGACCGTTGTCGCCGGGATGCACGCGCGCGAACTCGTCCCGCCGGAACTGGCGTGGCGTTGGGCTGACTATCTGATCAGTCACGCGGACAGCGACCCGGACATCTTAGCCCTGCTCGACAGCGCCGAGATGTGGATCATCCCGGTCGCCAACCCCGATGGGCGCAGTATCGTCGAACAGGGCGGCAACGCACCGTTGCTGCAACGCAAGAACGCAAACAATAGCAGCGGCGGCTGCCTGATCCCGAACATCGGCGTTGACCTGAACCGCAACAGCGACTTCAAGTGGGGCGGCGCCACCTCCAGTGCGCTACCGTGCAACCAGTTCTACAAGGGCGTGAGCGCCAACTCGGAGCCGGAGACGGGAGCCATTGAGGCGCTGATGCGCAGCCTGTACGAGTCGAGACGCGGGACGCAGATTACCGACGCCGCGGCGGTCACGACGACCGGGATGGTGCTCAGCCTGCACAGCGACGGCAATCTCGTGATGCTGCCATGGGATTGGACGTCGACCCACTCGCCCAACGACGCGGCGTTGCGCTCCCTCGCCTTCCGGATGAGTTACTACAACGGCTACCTCACGGGGCAGTCTTCCGAGGTGCTGTACCTGTCAAGCGGCACGTTTGAGGACTGGGTATACGGGACGCTGGGCGTGCCAGCGCTCACGGTAGAGATTGGCACAAGCTTCATCCCAGCCTACAGCCTGGTGGACAGCGCGTACTGGCCGGCCAACCGCGACGCGCTCATCCATGCGGCGAAACTGGCGCGCCAACCCTATACGCTGGGGCTTGGCCCGACAGCGCTCATCGATACGCCGACTGTGATCCGCGTGCAAGCAGACAAGCCATTAACGATTTCTGCCTGGATCGACGACCAGCGCTATGGGGCATCCGGGACGGGCAAACCGGCATCACAGGCCATCGCACAGGCCGAGTACTTCGTTGACACGCCGCAGTGGATGGGCGGGACCCCAATCGCTATGCGCGCGGTCGATGGAAGCTTTAATACTGCGCGCGAACGGGTCAACGCGAATCTCGACACCCGACTCTCGCCTGGGCGTCACACGGTGTATATCCATGGACAGGATACAGGCGGGAACTGGGGGCCTGTATCGGCAGCCTGGGTGGACATCACGCCTGCGCTCGTGCTTTCATACTCGACATACCTCCCGGCAACTACTTACAACCCGACTGTTCTGCCAGAGGTGGGATGGATCGATGCCAGTAACGGCGGAACAGCGGTCGCGGTGGGCGATGACACATTTGAGGCGGTCAACCTGCCGTTTGCCTTTACGTTCTACGGAAACACCTACACGAGCACGTTTGTGTCCTCCAACGGCTACGTGACCTTCGGCGCAGGGTCTTCGAGTTTTGCGCAGGTATGTTTGCCAAACACTGCCCTGCCGAACAACGCGATCTACGCCCTGTGGGATGACCTGGCGCCGACCGGCGGCGCGAATGGCAATGTATACGTGAAAGCCGTCGATGCGGATACGTTCGTGGTGGAATGGTATCAGGCGGCGCGGTTCGGGGCCAGCGCGCATCAGACGTTCGAGATCGTGCTGCGCAGTGACAACAGTATCCGGCTGCAGTATCAGACCGTCAGCCAGGCAACGGCAACCACGATCGGCATCGAGAACGCGACCGGCACAGCCGCGCAGCAAGTGTGGTGCAACGGCTCAGGGACAACACCATCTTCTGGCCTAACGGTGCGTCTGCCCTGACACACCTCGCGCATCGTTCCCCTCTGCTCCTCTCACCACTCATTTTGCCGCGCCGTGATGGCCAGCCCTCCCGCCGGCAGATTTGCCCGCAGCCATGCCACCTGATCAGCGTCAAGCTTGCCTTCGATAAGCAGCGGTTTCACTTGTAATACGGCACGGAATGCCGGTAGCAACTGCTGCAAAGACGGCCCCTTTGGCTCGGATTCAAGCGTGATCTGAATCGCACTTGGCAGCGGCTGTGCGAGGAGCGCATCGACAATATGCAATGAACACGAATGCAGGTGAATAAACGAATAGTCGACGGCCTGACAGATACGCAAGTCGCGAGGGAGAAACCATTGGCGATACTGAGCTGCCGACAGGAATGCGGTTGCGTCGCATTGCGTCCTCACGACCGTCCCAGGCGCCCAGATGCCAAATGGGCTCACATATCCCCCGGCGAAGCGCGGGATATGCGCCAACAGAATGTCCAGCATCCGCAGAAAAACAGTGGTGGAGTCATCAAGAAAGCGTCCGAGCGACTCCGGATCGTCGTACATCGACAGGCACATCAGTACGGGACCAAGCACGGCCTCCGCCAGATCTGCGGGACCACGCATCGTGGGCTGCACCACTGTATATTGCCCTCCACTGCGTTGGACCAGCAGATCAGTTAAGTGTGTCAGCGCATCGGCCCATGCAGCATCCCAGTGGGTCGGGTTGCAGTTCCACTCATCCCATGTCCTGACAAAAGCACTCGTGCGCATGCTCCCGCCGCGAATGGTTGCGTGGATTGGCGTGCCGAGGACGGCCTCCACCCACGGCACACGCCCATAAGGGTCGGCGACATGAAACAGATCGCCGTGCGTCTGGAGTGTGCCGGGAGACAACGACGGGCCAGCCAGGCGGTCGAGATCGAGGACATCGGGGGTGACGGCCATATCCTCATGCGCCAGTGTGCCGTCGGAAAGAGGCAGCCACAGGTCACCGAGTGGCGCGCCCTGGACAAACGTGAGCAGCGATGCCTTGCGCTGCCACCACGCGGTGTGCCGATCGATTAACTCGCGCCCACGCGCATCAAGCCGAACCACCGGCGAATCTGTCATGTTGTGTCTCCGTCAATATTTCGGCCAGGTACCCTTGAAAACGCCGGCGATGAGCCGTTGCCCATTGCGGGATGCCAGGGTCGCGCTCGATCAGTTCGTCAAGCGCGCGCAAATAGGCCTCGCACACGCGCTTGACGTCGCGACGGCGATCCATTTTCAGATAAATCTGGCGCAACCGTTCATACGACATCGTGCTCAGGTCGCCGTCAGCAACATTCTGCTCATACAGGCTGATGGCTTCAGCGATGCGCCCGTGCTTTTCCGCTTTGTAGGCATGAACGTAGCGCTGCCCCAGCATGTGGCCGATGCGATCAGCCTCGCGCAGGCGCGCCTCAATCTCGGCGCCAATGCCCAGTTGGCTGCGCACTGGCAGGTGTGTGCGCAAGAGGATTTCACGCTGGCCGGGTTGCAACTCGCGAAACAACCGTGCCGCCTGGGGCTGATGCGGATAGCGTAATTGGTTAAGCAACCCGATGAACATGATGTTATTACCTCGCACAGAGTCAGCAAATGACTGATTGATAGCCAGCAATTACGCAGGAAATTATAACAGAATGCTTAGAATTTGCGCAGGGGGGTCAGGCGGCATGTTCAGCGGGCGCAGTATGTCCATAAGCAATCATCGGCATCCCCATCCCCAGCAGCGGCCCGATCGAGGCGTTGTAACGACTGTTCACCGCTGTCAGGCCATCGATGCGTTCATAGGGATGATCCGCGCCGCTGGCAATGACATCGGTATAGGTATTGCGCACCCACTCGATGGCTTCTGCAGGATGGCAACGGTATAACGCCGTCGCAATGCCAAGACTCATGGTGTACCAGTAGCCGCCATCCTGATACGCGTCGTAACCGTATGTCAAGTTCTCCCAGTGTGGCGGCGTCATATCCGGCCACACGTGCCGGCCTGGACTGACATCGTCCGACTTGCGCGCCATGCGCACCGCGCCCCGGCAGCCGGGTGACATATGGAACAGGTCGGCGGGGCCGCCAGCGGCCCGATCAGCTCGGTAGCAGTCCGCAAACCAGTCTGACGCCGCATCGGACTGAGTGTTGGTCAGTATGCCTGACCACACGGCATAGCCTGTTATATCGGGCGAGGCCATGGCAGGCGCGTGCGCGCCGGCGCCCCAGGGGAGAAAACCAGCGGGGTTGAACTGGGCGCGAATGACATCGCGCATCGCAGCGGCGGTCGCGCTCCAATGTCCTGCCGCTGCGTCGTCTCCGGCGCGCGTGTGCATGTCGGCCAACGCGCGCGCTGCATTGCAGGCCAGCACCGACACGCCGAGATCGTCGCCGCCAAAGCCATATGAATCGTGAAAGCCCCACATCACGCCGGCGTCATGCATCTCGCTGATCCCGCCCGCGCCGATATGGCCCGGGGTCGTCCATTGCGTGATCAACCCGCTGGCGGAATTGCGCGGGACGCTGTCCCACGCATCCGCAAAGCGCGCGGCTTTGTCCGCGAACCAGGCCTGCCACGCGGCATCCCATCCCGACTTGTGCCCATAGTGCCAACCCAGGGTGATGAAGCACATGGCGGCGTCCATCGACGGGCGATGGAAGTGGGCAGTGTCGTCGCCGTAGAATGCTCCGGGACCCCAGCAGAACCGCCCATCGGGGTACACGTGATCGGGGATCGCGCCGCGCGGATAAGTGTATGCGCCCACGCGCATGTTCTGGCGAAGTTGTTTGAGCGCGAGCAGATCAACCGCCCGCTTCACTTCGTCCGCCGTCCCGAACTCGCGCCCCGACCCTTCGAGTTGATACAGCAGGTCGCGCGCAAACAGTCCGGCGGCGCGGTAGAACGGCCCAGGCGTATAGATAAACGTGTCAGGCGGCATCAGAGGATCGGTGACGCGTTCGCGCGATTCGCTCAAGATCGACTCGGCGCGGGCATGCAAAGCATCATAGAGTGCGGCGTCCACCGGCACGCACATCGTCGTTTCACCATCACTGTAGGCGCGATAACGGTTGGCGTGGGTCATGAACTGTCCCTCATCCACGAGATGATCGTGATCGACAATGCAACTCCAGAAGTCAATAGGCGCCGGCAGCAGGCTTGTTGATGTCGGCGCTCATGATCGCCACGCCGGCGCTTGTTCCCAGGCGCGTCGCGCCGGCCTCGATCATCGCCATCGCGTCGGAGCGTGAGCGGATGCCGCCGGCGGCCTTGACGCCCATGTCGGATCCCACCGTCGCGCGCATCAACCTGACGTCGGGGATGGTCGCGCCGCCAGTGGAAAATCCAGTGGAGGTCTTGACGAAGTCCGCGCCGACTTCCTTCGCGATCTCACACACCGCGCGCTTCTCGTCGTCGGTCAGCAGGCAGGCTTCGATGATCACCTTGAGTAAGGCCTGCTTGCGGCGGTTGCGCCGGCACGATTCGAGCACGCCTTTTATGTCGGTGCGGACGAAGTCCATCAGGGTGCTCTTCACCGCGCCGATGTTGATCACCATGTCAATCTCTCTCGCGCCGGCTTCGATGGCCTGGTCGGCCTCGAACATCTTGGCGAGCGTGGTGGTTGCCCCAAGCGGGAAACCCACAACGGTGCAGACCTTCACGTCAGACTTCTCGACCAGCTCGGCGCACACGCGCGTCCAGCACAGGTTGACGCACACGCTGGCGAAGTGATGCTCTAGCGCCTCGGCGCACAACTTGTCGATCTGCGCTTTTGAGGCGTCCGGCTTCAGCAGGGTGTGGTCGATGTAGCGATTCAGTTCCATAGTTTATTGCTCGGACGGGGCGGCATAGCGTTGATGCTGGATCGCGCCGACGCTGTCCGGCGGCCAGTAGATGAGCCATGCGCGCCCCAGAATGTCATTCTCTTGAATGGGTCCCCACGAACGGCTATCGTTGATCGACAGGCGGTTGTCGCCGAGGACATAGTATTCGGAATTCATTAGCTGCATCGTAATCGTTGCCGTCAGGTTGTCACTGAGGGTCAGCGGGCTGCCGATGTAGTCTTCGGGCAACGGCTGGCCGTTGATCAGCACCTGCCGTCCGCGCAGTTCGATACGCTCGCCGGGCAGGCCGATCACACGCCGCACTACGGTTCCGGCGGCGTTGAGCGGATCGCGCATGACGACGACGTCGCCGCGCTCAGGAGAGAAGAGCATGTACGTGGCGCGGCTTGCCAGCACGCTCTGTCCTGCCTTCAGCGTGCCCGCCATGCTCGAACCGATCTGATCAGAATTGACAGTGAGGGTGTTGAGCAGGAAGATAACGATCAGGATGGCGACCACGCCTTCGGCCGCGCTGCGCCAGAAGGGGCGCGGCCGTGGGTTGACGACTTCACCCTCAACGGTTTCGCCGGCTGAGGGCTCGATGGCTAATTCAGGCTGTTGTGTGCTCTCCATTGCTCGGTGTTGGATTATAGCTTTTTACTAAAACGGTTGACTAGCGGGTTGGCGCCTGTAGAATCACAACCAGAAAACACCGCATGGGTCTGAAGGACGCATGCGGTGCTGCGAAAAAACTACATTCATAAAATCGAGAAACACTATGGAAAGATCAAACGGTGTGCTGGTGCATCCGACGTCGTTCCCAGGCAAGTGGGGCATCGGCGAATTCAACGAATACGCCTACCAGTTCGTGGATTTTCTGGCCGAAACCGGCCAGAAGTTATGGCAGGTGCTGCCGCTGGGGCCAACGGGCTATGGCGATTCTCCTTACCAGTGTTTCTCGGCTTTTGCGGGCAATCCGTTGCTCATCAGCCTGGATCAATTGGTGAAGGAAAACGCGTTGCCTGCGAGCGCGCTGGCGGATGTCCCCGACTTTCCGGCGAACGGGGTCGATTACGGGGCGGTGATCCAGTTCAAGTTTGGCGTGTTGCGGCAGTCGTTCGCGCATTTTCAGAAGCATGCCGCCGCGCAACAGAAGTCGGACTTCTGGGTGTTTTGCGAGCGCAACGCCAGCTGGCTGGATGATTATGCGTTGTTCATGGCGTTGAAGGACGCGCATGGCGGCAAAGTGTGGAATAGCTGGGAGAACAGTATCGCCCGGCACGAACCCTGGGCGCTGGGGCTGTGGCGCGGCAAACTCGAAAACGAGATTCAGGGCTACCAGTACCTGCAGTTCCAGTTCTTCAAGCAGTGGAATGCGCTCAAGCGCTATGCGAACGACAAGGGCGTGCGCGTGATCGGCGACATTCCGATTTTTGTGGCCTACGATAGCTCCGACGCATGGGCGCATCGCGAGTTGTTTTACTTTGATGAGAATGGCAATTCGACCGTGATTGCGGGAGTGCCGCCGGACTACTTCAGCCCGACCGGGCAGCGCTGGGGCAACCCGCTGTACCGCTGGGATGTGATGCAGCAGCAGGGTTTTGCGTGGTGGATTGATCGCTGTCGCGCCGCCTTTGATCTGTACGATATGGTGCGCATCGATCACTTCCGTGGATTTGAGGCGTACTGGGAAGTGCCGGCCAGCGAGCCGACTGCGATGCACGGGCGCTGGGTGAACGCGCCGGGGCACGAGCTGTTCCAGGCCATCCAGAACGCGCTGGGCACGCCCGGCGTGCCGATCATCGCCGAGGACCTGGGCATCATCACGCCGCCGGTCGAGGCGTTGCGCGACGCGTTCGGGTTCCCAGGCATGCGCGTGTTGCAGTTCGCCTTTGTGGCCGACACGAAGTCCACGTATCTGCCCCATATGTACATCCCGAATACGGTCGCCTACAGCGGCACGCACGACAACAATACGACGATTGGCTGGTTCAAGAGTCTTGATGCAGAACCGCGCGCGCAGGTATTGCGATATACCGGAACTGACGGCAGCCAGATTCACTGGGACATGATCCGGCTGCTCATGATGTCGGTTGCGGGCATGACTGTGGCGACGATGCAGGACTTGATGGGATTGGGCGAAGAGGCGCGCATGAACATGCCCGGTCGCGCCAATGGCAACTGGGGTTGGCGTTTCACGCCGGAGATGCTGACCGACGCGATCAAGAAGCAGTTGAAGGATATGACGGTCGCGTACGGGCGATGATTAGCCCTCTCCCCCCGCCAAGCCGCCTCTCCCAGCGGGAGAGGGGCTAAGAAGTTGTGTAGTCTTGCGCACTTGCCCGTTATGTCGCCTGATTTCTGTTCCTGCTTCCCTCTCCCTGTGGGAGAGGCGGCTTGGCGGGGGGAGAGGGTCAGTCGCGCCTTCTACACCACCCGCTTATTCAACGGCCGCCCGTGTTGCAGGTTGCTGGCGTTGACGAAGAAGTCGGGGAAGCCGGCGCCGGAGACATCGCCGCATGAGCCGATATGCGGGGTCAGCACGATGTTGGCGGTCGGGTCGGTGTTGGCATACACGAGCAGCGGGTTGTCCTGCTTGATCGGCTCCCACTCATAGGTGTCGAACGCCGCGCCGGATAGGCGACCGCTGCGGAGCGCATCGACCACGGCTTGCTCGTCAACAACGCTGCCGCTGCCGGCTTCGCACAGGATCGCGCCTGGCTTCATCATGTTGATGCGAGCGGCGTTCAGCCACTGATCAGTTTCCGCGAAGTATGGCAACAGACAGACCACGATATCGCTCTCGCGCAGCAACTCCTCCTGCCCGATGTGCGTGATGCCCAGTTGCTGCTCGGTTTCCACCGGCAAACGCGCGCGCTTCGAGTACACAATCCTGCAGTTCCAGTTGGCCAGCCGGCGCGCCAACTCCGCGCCAATCTCGCCAAAGCCCAGTATGCCGACCGTCTTGCCGTACAGGCTCTTGACGCGGCTTTCGCG
>Ga0118677_10014124_pt1 | contig 11348 bp, 8 predicted proteins | sample AliMusrvi5mmetaG_FD_86154 | JGI IMG/M metagenome (GOLD analysis project Ga0118677, IMG submission 86154) | reverse complement strand
TCACTGTCCAAAGTAGCGATGCGGACGATTGAAGCCAGACTGGAACGTAACCCAATCCTACCCAAATGGGACATCTTGATTCGACCCATCTAATGGGTAAATTAATTTCCGGAAATCACCTTAATACTGAGAAGGCGCACACTCAATAGGTGAAGAGAGCGCACCCATCACCGTCAATCAACACTTATGTGCTGTTGCACTACCTCTTATATAAGTTCAGAGGACAGTATGCATGACTTGTTCCGAAAAGTGCTAAAAAAACCTTACCCAGCAACCCTACCTGACTCGATAGTATTCGATGGGTTTAAAGGGAGTATTATATGAGGTGGCGCGGAGTATTATATGCTGTGCGACAAGCGATTCTATGCGGATACGATACGTACAATGACTGTTATTCATAGAGCAACACTTAATAAGTGCTTGTTAAATAAAGAGGTTTAAACATGTTCAGCCAAATCCAAAAACCACTCATAATGGGGATCTTAAATGTCACACCCGACAGTTTTTCTGATGGGGGTTTATTTTCTGGCTTAAATGAGGCGCTAATACACGTTGAACAGATGATAGAAGAAGGCGTTGATATTATCGACATTGGCGGCGAATCCACTCGTCCTGGCTCAGATCCAGTATCACCGGCAGAACAACAAAACCGGGTCATTCCCGTTATAACCGCTATCAGACAACAACTAAAAAGTGCTATTTTAATCAGTATCGACACAACCTCCAGTACCGTTGCCAAGGCTGCACTAGACGCGGGCGCCAATATTATCAATGATGTTTCAGGGGGACAGAATGACCCTGCCATTTTAACTGTAGCGGCTCAGGCTAATGTACCCATTATTTTGATGCACAGCCAAGGCACCCCCAAGACCATGCAAGACAATCCTTATTATGAGGATGTGGTTGCCGAGGTTATTGACAGTTTAAAGGGCAGTATTAAAGTGGCTTTACAGGCGGGTATCAAGAAAGAAAATATCGTGATTGACCCCGGCATTGGCTTTGGGAAGCGTAAACAGGATAATCTGGATTTATTAGCACACTTAGATCAACTGGTTGCATTAGGATTTCCTGTGCTGTTAGGTACTAGTCGCAAACGCTTTATGGGCACTATTTGCGCCGTGTCTGAACCCTCAGAACTGGTAACAGCCACTGCAGTCACCACGGCTTTAGGCGTTATGGCGGGTGTAAAGCTATTTAGAGTTCATGATGTTAAAGAAAACCGGCAAGCGGCAGATGTGGCCTGGGCAATTAAGCAGTGTTTAAAAAAGTATGAGGACTAAAGGCGCTGTGTCGTTTAGTTTGACGATGAGGGCTGTTCCAGACTATTTAATCCCGCTTGCGCGTTCTTTGCGTTTGGACTACCCACTTGCTTGAACAATTCCAGACTCATCTCATAATAGCTTTTTTCTTCAGTCTTACCAGCCAGAATAATCAACACACCCAACCAGAAGCCATAATGCACTAATAACCTGACCAGACGACTACCGTCCTGCTGATCAAGTTGGGGAATAATACCCGCTTTTAATAATTTTTTATGGATACCAAAAACCAGCACTAACACAAAACCCACCAACACCAACGGATGGGTTAAATAAGGAGCGATTTGTGCAAAAGTGCTAATGTCATCGACCATAAAAGTACTGTAAATAGAAATAGGTAATTTAGTTAATCAAACCGGATGATCAATATCAGATTGAGCTTCAAACATCCTATTTATAATATCGCCACTCGTCAATTCTTTACCGTTAGCTTTATTTAAAGCGGCGAATTGGTTAAATTGTAAGCTTCTCCTAAAAGAATCTATGCCCTCTTCATAATAGTGCGTTCTCATTCTTTGAACGTCAGGTGTCGATTTTTTTAAATTATTTGCAAGAAAACTGAGTGCAAATTCCTGATTATCAATTTTATCAGTGGAATTCTCTAGCGTCTCCAGCATCTCATCAAACTCTTTTGCTTTATCAACGATAGTTACATTTTTAAAGAAGTTATTAAAATCGCTTAATAATGGCGATTCTTTTCGCGTAATGATGTGACCTAAAACAATAGCATCCGTTATTTCGGCAATGTTTCTGGGAATATAACGATCAAAAAACTCAATAGCATGGACTGCTCTTTCATGCGATCTTACATCGAGATAGACTTCATCATCGTTTTCAATAAAGAACGAACCAATAATAATTGGGTTTAAGTGCTTAGGTATATCTTTATAACTTTTTTTAAAGGCAAGGTGTTTTGCCTCATGATCAAATAACCAAAGCCAACGGCTACTGGATGAATCATAAGACATGCACCTCATATTCTTAAATATTGTGTTACGAATAGCCGGCTTATCATAAACTTTGTAACATAAGCGAACAGGTTGTGTGTACTCTCCTGTGAGAGTTGCTGTGATAGCGTTATCAAGGGAATCTTGTTCAGGTGAGATTTTACTGGCTTTGCTGGATTGACTAATAGCTTGACTCACCATTTGTTTTTCATCGTTAAATAAACAGCATCTTTTATATTTTTTACCGCTGCCACAATGGCAACTGTCATTTCGATTGAGTTTCATGAATTTAATTTGTTAAAGTTAGATCTTGTTTAGGTAACGTGTCTACGTCCGTGTTTTAATGGTGTTCTGGGGCTCGCCATGTTGTTTAAGACGATAGGCTCTTTAAAGCAGCTAGAGCCTGAAGCCGCAATATTCCGGTAAGCTGATTCGAGACTGACTTTAAAAACATAACCATTATTCTGTCATTATTATAAAGCATTTCTTCGCTGCTTCTATTAATTCAATTTCGGCGAATCCCAATCAACGTTATGAATTGAATCGCTAAAATAATAAACCCTTTAAATCTTTAAATCTTTAAATCTTTAAATCACATCTTCATTGGGTTTTAAATCAATAACCTCTATAATCAACCCAGCCAGCGGATCAGCTCACACATCCCGCAAATATGCACCCGCTAACATTATTATCAAAATCACTCCCTGCACCCAAAACAAGCAACCACAATTTATGGATAAAAAGACCTTAAGCGAGTCGGATATTTGTGCCAAATTTATCACACCCGCCTTGATAAAAGCGGGTTGGGATGAAGGTTTACAAATACGTCGAGAGGTGAGTTTTACCAAAGGACGCATTATCGTCAGAGGCAAACTGCACACCCGTGGTGAACAGAAACGCGCGGATTACATCCTGTATTTTAAAGCCAATATCCCTATTGCCGTCATCGAAGCCAAGGACAATAAACACAGTGTCGGGGCCGGGATGCAGCAAGCATTAAACTATGCAGAAACCTTGGGTGTGCCGTTTGTATTGAGTTCTAATGGAGATGGATTCTTACTGCATGATCGAACCGGCTTAGCTGAACAGACCGAACAAGCACTCAGCCTGGATGCTTTTCCTAGCCCTACTGACTTATGGCAACGTTATTGTCACTGGAAAGGTTTAGAAACCGTCGAAGCCCGGCATACCGTAGAGATGCCTTATTACGATGATGGCACAGGCCGCGCTCCGCGTTATTATCAAGCCAATGCCATTAATAACACCGTTGAAGCGGTCGCCAAAGCCCAGCAACGTATCTTATTAGTCATGGCGACGGGTACGGGTAAAACCTATACTGCTTTTCAAATTATCTGGCGGTTATGGAAATCAGGTACCAAGAAACGTATTCTGTTTTTAGCCGATAGAAACATTCTGGTTGATCAAACCAAGAATAATGACTTTAAACCGTTTGGCGCAGCGATGACTAAGATCAGCAAACGCCAAATCGACAAAAGTTACGAAATCTACCTCTCCTTATACCAAGCCGTTACCGGCAGTGAAGAAGCTCAAAACATTTACAAACAATTCTCACCCGACTTCTTTGACCTGATTGTGATTGATGAATGTCATCGGGGCAGTGCCGCCGAAGATTCGGCATGGCGCGAAATTCTAGCCTACTTTTCTTCAGCCACGCATATTGGTTTAACCGCCACGCCCAAAGAAACTAAAGACGTTTCCAGCATCTATTATTTTGGCGAACCTATTTACAGTTACACCCTTAAACAAGGCATAGAAGATGGCTTTTTAGCGCCCTATAAAGTCGTGCGCATTGATATTGATAAAGACTTACAAGGCTGGCGCCCCACGAAAGATCAAACCGATAAATACGGTCAATTAATAGAAGATCGTGTTTATAATCAACAGGATATGGATAGAACCTTAGTCCTTGAAAAGCGCACCGAACTGGTAGCCCGAAAGATTACAGAGTTCTTAACCGCCACCGATCCGTATGCCAAAACCATCGTGTTTTGTGATGATATAGATCATGCAGAACGAATGCGTCAGGCCTTGGTGAATCTAAACCCAGAGCGGGTTAAAGAAAATCGAAAATACATCATGCGCATTACCGGTGACGAACAGGAAGGCAAAGCCGAGTTAGATAACTTTATTAATCCAGAAGAACGCTATCCCGTCATTGCTACTACCTCTAAACTGATGACCACCGGCGTGGATGCGCAAACGTGCAAATTAGTGGTGTTAGATCAACACATCCGCTCCATGACCAAGTTTAAACAAATCATTGGGCGTGGCACCCGTATTAATGAAGATTACGACAAATACTGGTTTACCATCATGGACTTTAAAAAAGCCACTGATCGCTTTGCCGATAAAGACTTTGATGGCGAACCAGTGATGATCTATGAACCCAAACCCGGTGAATCCGTCGTGCCACCTGATACCGATACCGATACTGACGTCGATGAAAACGGTAATCCCGTCTCACCTGACTCGGATAACGATGATCAACTTCCTCTCTTTGAGAATGAGGGGGTCGATGGAGAATTTTTCGAACCTAACAGCAAACGGGTAAAATACGTGTTAGGTGATGTCACCGTCTTCGTCGTTTCCGAACGCGTGCAATATTACGGCCCCGAAGGCAAATTAATCACCGAATCACTTAAAGATTACACCCGTACCACCGTCCGCAAAGACTACGGTTCTTTAGATGAGTTTTTACGCCGTTGGAGTAAAGCCGACCGCAAAGCCGCCATTATTAAAGAACTGGAAGTGCATGGTTTATTATTAGAACCCTTAGCCGAAGAAGTCGGTAAAGATTTTGATGCCTTTGATTTAATCTGCCATGTGGCTTTTGATCAACCGCCCTTAACCCGCCGAGAACGCGCAGACCAAGTTAAAAAGCGCAATTACTTTACCCAATACGGCGAACAAGCCCGGCAAGTATTAGAAACCTTACTGGATAAATATCAGGATACCGGCCTAGAAAACATAGAAGACATTAAAATACTTACCTTAGACCCGTTCAGAAACATGGGCACCGCCAGTGAACTGGTGGCCGCGTTTGGCGGTAAACCCGCTTATTTAGCCGCCCTTTATGAACTCGAAAAACACCTTTACGCCTAACCGACTTTTGTTAACACACCCATGAGCATTTCCTCCACCATTAAATCCATCCAAGACATCATGCGTAAAGACGTGGGTGTGGATGGCGACGCGCAACGCTTAAGCCAACTGGTTTGGATGCTGTTTTTAAAAATATTTGATGACCGCGAAAGTGAATGGGAACTGCTACAAGATGATTATCAATCTCCGTTACCCGAAGCGTATCGGTGGCGCAATTGGGCCGCCCATGATGAAGGTTTAACCGGTGATGCCCTTAAATACTTTTTGGATAATGAGCTATTCCCCGCCTTACAACAACTAGAAGCCAAAGGCGGCGATCAACGTGCTTATGTCATTCGTTCCGTGTTTGAAGATGCCTACAACTACATGAAGTCTGGGCAACTTATTCGGCAAGTGATTAACAAAATCCAAGACGGAGTAGATTTTAACAAAGCCTCAGAACGCCATTTGTTTGGTGATATGTACGAACAATTACTCCGCGACTTACAAGCCGCGGGCAATGCGGGAGAGTTTTATACCCCACGCGCCGTCACCGAATTTATGGTGCAACAAGTTAATCCACAATTAGCTGAAAAAGTCATGGACCCCGCTTGTGGCACGGGTGGTTTCTTATCTTGTGCTATTGAACATATCCGCCGCCAACAAGTTAAAACCGTAGACGATGAAGCGGTATTACAAAACAGTATCTTTGGCATCGAAAAGAAACCCATGCCGCATTTACTGTGTACCACCAATATGATCTTGCATGGCATTGATGTGCCCAGCAATATCCGGCATGACAACACCTTGGCTAAACCCTTAATCAGTTGGGGGCCTAAAGAGCGCGTGGATGTGATTGTGACCAATCCACCGTTTGGCGGTATGGAAGAAGACGGTATCGAAACCAATTTTCCGGCTACCTTTAGAACCCGTGAGACTGCGGATTTATTCTTAGTGTTAATCATGCACCTGCTTAAAACCGGCGGTCGGGCGGCATTGGTTTTACCGGATGGCTTTTTGTTTGGCGAAGGGATTAAAACCCGCATTAAAGAAAAACTGCTAGAAGACTGTAACCTGCACACCATAGTGCGCTTACCCAATGGCGTGTTTGCGCCTTATACCGGCATTAAAACTAATCTACTGTTTTTTACCAAAGGCATACCCACTCAACAGGTCTGGTTTTATGAGCATCCTTATCCAGCCGGGGTGAAAAGTTATAACAAAACCAAACCGATGAAGATTGAAGAGTTTGTGGCCGAAGCCGATTGGTGGGGCCATGAAGCGGATAACTTTAACAGCCGTGAAGAAAATCAATACGCTTGGAAGATGAGTGTTGAGGACATTAAAGCCCGCAACTACAACCTTGATTGCAAAAATCCACATGTGGGCGAGCAAGAGATTCATGATCCTGAGGTGTTGTTGGCGCAGTATCAAACGATGCAGGCTGATATTGCGGATTTGCGAAGCCAACTCAAGAAAATACTTGCGGAAGCCTTGGAGAGACAGGCGTGAGTATTGAACCGTTAATCACTCAGCATCTGGATATTTGGACGGCGGCAGATACCGAGAAGAAATCAGGGCGAGGCAGAAGCTCTGGGAGTGCTGGTGGTGTTTACGGCATTAAGAAACTGCGTGAGTTGATCTTGGAATTGGCAGTGCGCGGTAAGTTAGTGCCGCAAGATGCGAGTGATGAACCGGCTAGTGAGTTGTTGAAAAGGATAGCGACTGAAAAGGCTAAGTTGGTGGCTGAGGGCAAGATTAAGAAGAGTAAGCCATTGGAATCGATTACTGAGGAAGATAAACCTTATGCACTTCCACAAGGTTGGCAATGGGCTAGAATTATTCAATTATTTCAAGTAACAAGCGGAGGATCATTTGATATTTCTGCTGAAATGGATTCAGGGGAATACATATATCTAAAAGTTGGAGACATGAATACTTCAGAAAACGAAACTGTTATTACAACGTCATCCAGATTTGTAAATCCTAATATTAAAGAGCGTAACGGAATAATTCCAGCCAATAGTATTATTTTTCCTAAGCGAGGTGGTGCAATTGCAACTAATAAAAAACGATTAGTTACATCGGAAATTTTTGTTGATTTGAATATTATGGCTATTACAGTTCCCAGATCCATCTCTCTAATTTATACATTTCAATGGTTGGGAGGAGTTGACTTAGCTCAGTTAAATACAGGAACAAGCGTTCCACAAATCAATCACAAAGACATTGAACCACTTATTTTTCCCTTGCCACCACTCGCAGAACAACACCGAATCGTTGCCAAAGTCGATGAACTCATGGCACTCTGCGACCAATTAGAAAACCAACATAATAACGCTGCCGAAGCCCACGAAAAACTCGTCACTCATCTGCTTGGCACACTTACACAAACACAAAATACCGAAGACTTTAACACCCACTGGCAACGCATCTCTGAGTATTTCAATACCCTGTTTACAACTGAAGCCAGCATCGACGCACTAAAACAAACTCTGCTACAACTCGCCGTCATGGGTAAATTGGTTCCTCAAGATCCCAATGATGAACCCGTCAGTGAATTGCTGAAACGGATACAGGCAGAAAAAGCCAAGTTGGTGGCTGAGGGTAAGATTAAGAAAGATAAACCACTTGCAGAGATAACTGAGGAGGAGAAGCCTTTTGACTTGCCGGTTGGGTGGGAGTGGGTCCTATTCGAACAAATATTATCTTATAAACAAGGTCTGCAAGTCGGTACAGAAAATCAATTTTTAAAAAAAGAAACTGGTGCAACAAGATATTTAAGAATTACCGACTTTAGAAATGATGATGAAATCAGATATATTAAAGATTCCAGTCAAGACGTCTATTGTAACGAGATAGATTTATTGATGATTCGTTACGGTGGAACCGCTGGTGAAATTGTTTCTGGTAAAAAAGGTATTTATCACAATAATATGTTCCGTATCGATTATGATCAAAAGTTATTAGATAGAAAATATTTGTGGAATTATTTAGCGTTGCCATCCATTAGAAATGAGCTAGATGGCGGATCAACTAGCAGTACAATGCCACAAATTTCTCATAAAGTAATGAATAAAATAAAACTGCCACTCGCACCAATTGAAGAGCAACAGCGTATCGTCACCAAAGTCGATGAACTCATGGCAATCTGCGATCAACTCAAATCCTGCCTCACCGAAGCCAATCAGTTACAGCAAAAACTTGCTGATGTCGTAATCATGCAAGTAATTTAAAGCATCAAAATGAAGCGGAGGCAGATATTATTGAAAACTCTTAAAATAAAGATTATTACTTAAATGAACTTAAATATTAACAAGTTGAATAATGATGGGTTCATTAAATTTAAAGGTCACTTATTTGGGGAGGACTCTCTTAATATAGCTAAAAACCTAGGTAAAATTGCAAACATACCTGATGCTGATTTGGTACAAACATTAATCCCCAATGATACGATTCTTAAAGAAGCAAGCAGTTATAGCGGTATTTATGGATTAAATGAGTTTCCATTTCATACTGATATGGCTCATTGGTATCATCCACCAAGATATTTGTTGTTGAGGTGCATTACTCCGTCTAAATTGGTCTCAACTAAGATACTTAAGGCGTCACAACTGTTTGAAAATGAGGATATAAACGATCTGCGTCGAGCGATATTTAGGCCAAGACGCAGACTAGATGGGCGATTATGTCAACTCCGATTATTCGAAGGAGATTTTTATAGATGGGATCCATTATTTATCCAACCTATCACCAAATTAGCAAAGTTACTTCAATTACGAATAGCAGAGAGGATTTCAAATGCTACTCCTGAATTCATTACTTTTCTGCATCATGGTGATTGTGTCCTTATTGATAATTGGCACACATTTCATGCTCGATCAAGCATTCCTAATGAGGCTTTGCATAGGAAATTAGAGCGTATCTACATAACTGAATTAAAAGTATAAGCTATGAAAAAAATAAATCACGAATGGTCGCAAGAATCGTTATTTTCAAAAGCGCAGATATATGCTGAGGTAATGCTTGAACACCAAGATACTAATTGGCAGTTTGGCCTATGGTCAGCATTTGTACTTGAAATGTTAATAAGGGCAACGGTCGCAAATATATCGCCAGTATTGATAGCAGATAATAAAGATTGGAATAATTTACTTTATGCTCTGGATAAGCCAATCAAAAAAAGCAAATTCGTTGCGAAGTCAGCATCTATAAGCAACTTAATACAACGACTTGAAGATTTAATAAATGACTTTACGCTAGAACACGCGAATTTTTGCGTTCATCATATTGAACGAAGAAACAGTGAAGTACATTCAGGTAATATGCCCTTTGAAAACCTTGGGAGTTCTTCTTGGGTACCTAATTTTTATAATGTCTGCGACCTATTAACTAAAGAAATAGGTGAGTCTTTAGAAACTTTATTTGGGACTGAAATAGCTAGTCAAGCAAATGAAGAAATTGAAGCCTATAAGGATGATTCTGCAAAAGCTGTTAAAGGTACGATAGTTGCCTACAAGGATGTATGGAAAGAAAAAACTCCTGCCGAAAAAGAGCAAGCAACAAGTCAAGCTAACACGGTGATGCTGCGTCATTACGGTCATCGGGTACAATGCCCAGCTTGTGAAAGTACAGGACTCCTGTTAGGCAAAGCAATTGGTGAGGTTAAGCGTGAAATTGATGACCCCAAAATTATTGAAAAGCAGGTTATGAGACCGGAGTCTTTCCAATGTATAGCTTGCGGACTCAAGATAAATGGCTACTCAAAACTACTTACATCCGGTCTTGGTGACACTTATATTTCTACATCAACCTTTGATGCCATAGAATATTTTGATGTGGACATTGATGAACATATTCGCGGCATGATGGAAGATGACAACAATGAATATTGAACTCACGGCTCGCCCATTCGGACGATAAACCCGTAACGATGCCGGTCGGGGTTTGCAACCCCGACTGAAACGTTTGGATGCTTCAATAGCTTTCGAAACGTGAGTAACGGGGTTATAAACCCCGCCACGCTTCAGAAAAATGAAAAAATTATTATCACCGATAAGGAATAACAAAATATGAGAGCAGAATATAGCTATTACGATTATGAAAAAAGCCGTGACAGAATCGATGACATATTAAAAGGTGCGGATGCGTCCTATGAAGATAAAAAGAGTATTCCACCGAGGGATTCGCTTACTTTTGACAATGGTTTTTACGTGTCTTGTTCTGCGTTATTTATTGATATTAGAGGCTCGAAAGTATTATCCACAATTCACACAAAACCAGTGCAAGCAAAAATTTATAAGTCATATATATCAGAACTTGTAGCGATATTACGGTCAAATAACAAAATACATGAAATTTATATTGAAGGCGATTGCGTATGGGGGATTTTTAACACACCTGAAAAACCAGACATTGACCAAGTATTTTCAACGGCATCCTCTGCTTCTTCACTTATTGACACCCTAAACATCAAATACAAAAAAAGAGGATATTCTGAACTAACCGTTGGAATCGGTTTGGCTTATGGTGAATCGCTTTGTATTAAAGCTGGTCATAAAGGGAGCGGTATAAACGAAGTGGTTTGGTTAGGAAAACTAGTTGGTGAAGCGGCTCAGTTGTGTTCTTATGGAAATAAAACATATTCAGATGCAAGAACAATGGTGTCAGAGTTTTTTTACAATAATTTGAATGACTATTTTTATAGCCGGTATGTAGCTGGTCAAATAGACAGCATTTGGAATACCAAGACTTTCAATTTAGATCCATTCCAAGGCTATAGGGTTTTGGTAAGAGGCGACAGAAGCTTTAACTTGGCTCAAACGCCTATCCTTAATTACCCTGCTGGTTTGCGTATGTACAATTCAACAACAATCCGTGCAACTGGTAACTTGGTTTATGGAACAGTGACTTACAGTACGACTGGCGTAACTGGTACAGCAAATGGCGGTGCTATCACTTCGACTAATGGCTTGAGCCC
>Ga0118677_10014123_pt1 | contig 11348 bp, 12 predicted proteins | sample AliMusrvi5mmetaG_FD_86154 | JGI IMG/M metagenome (GOLD analysis project Ga0118677, IMG submission 86154) | reverse complement strand
TCTTGAAGCTTGGCCCAATCAATTAGTTCCATAACTACCTCCAGACAGCCATATAGCATTCTGGAGTCTGTATGTCAAATAAATATTGACATACATGTTACTTTGAATAAAATGGAGTGAAAGTCAGGTTACATTCAGAACAGACCGTCAACAAAAATACCCTACAAGGAGATTCAAATAGTGCGAAATATAGGCTGAGACCATCGGGATGACTTGGTTATTTCGGGAGGAGTAGGTAGTTAAAGCTTTAGCCGCTTTTGCTTTTCAGTTTGTCGCAGTTTCTCTTTCCAAGCAGCGCCAACGGTTTTTTGCACATACCGCAAGGCATACGAGCCTTTATCTATACTCAGAGTCTGCCTTGAGTGAATAAGTGCTGCACCTGCAACTCCAGGGCTTAATCCTTTATCTAAAATATACATCGCTAATCCGAAATCGGCTGCGCTTTTATTTCCATGGGGGTACAGATAACTATAGGAATTTTTCAGCCTTCTCTCCCACACCTGTCGATAAAGATCTTTCTGTGATTCCGTCAATACAGGATATTCATCATCCAGCTCAAGTTCATCTTCATCTTCGTCAGAATAACATTTTACCGCATGATCAACATCCGCAGCGTCTTCCGACCAATCCACCAAACTCCGCATATCCCCTGTTATGAAGCGGCGACCTTGACGCACCTTTGCTGCTCCGGGGTCGCTATCATGGTAAGATCTTAGCATTCTGATTACACAGGTTGCTTCTTTTTTACTTGCCGGTCGCGATAACAGGAAATGTCCCTGCCAATTACCCGGTGACGTTTCCACAAGTACATGCGCTCCGCAGTTGTCTTCGACATCATCCAGCATCACAGCTTGTAACATATCATCCGCTGGACAAAAAGATGGTCGCAAATCCGCTAATTGCAGATCCCTGCCGGTTATTTCCTTAAAGCACACTCCCTCTTTTTTCAGAATCTCAGGAAATGCATAGCGGCACTGCTTTTCCAAAGTCTGAGCGGCTTTCTGGAAATCCAATATAACTTTGCGATACGTAATTCCGCTATTCACGACCATCTTACCGTCAGGGCTCGCCGCTTTGATTCCAATAAAGAACCGGACTTTTTTATACAATCGTTCAAGTTCCCGATTTGCCATAGTCAGTATATTCCTTTCCGAATCTCGACATCCTGGATATATTTCGTCCCGTCGTATGATGGCTGGTAATGCATTGTTACCTGATCTGTTGATTCTTCCCCGTAAATCACTTCAGCTTTTACCAATTTCTCAAGAACAAAATTATTCTGCGGCAATAATACCAAGCCGCCAAATCCGTCGATATCAACATAATTAATGACATCATCTTTTCGCTTAAATTCACGTATGCTGAGAAGCTTCCCAGTGGCAGATGAGAGAGTTTTACGAACGAGCTCGATTACCTTATTGTCTGCTGGCGCAGTTGAAACGGCTTCGGTCTCAGTGCTTTCGACGGTACCTTCTTCACTCGGATATAACCGTTCCCAGTCGAAGCAGACCAGCTTTGCTGAGGAGCCCAGGAATGGTATCGTCTTGTAATGTCCCTCTTTGTCGGTGATCAATACCCCGTCACGGCTCCATTCTTTAAGCAACATGGTCATTGATTTTATCTTGCATTCATCATTGAGGAATTTTTTCAGCTCTTTTCCAATGGCCGCTACATAGACCCGACTTTTAATCCTTCCGAGATTCTTACCTCCTGCTGAAATTCCTGCCGCGCCGTTTGTCATAAAATGTTGCCTCTGTGCAGAAGCCCAGTCAGCAATATCTTGCAGCACTCTCTTGGATGTTTTTTCCTCCACACATTGCTGAGTTGATTGCTCAAACACTTCCAGAGTTGCATCTAATGCCAACTGTTGAAACCACCCCATCTGCTCAACACGGCTGAGTACGTCTGCTGCGACCAGGATTGCTGCAAAGTAATCTGCAAATCTCTTCTGTACAGTCGGTTTAATCTTTTCAGCAAAATATATCCGACCGTTTTTGTATAGCTCAGGAAGGGACTCTGCCGCCGCTTTAACCTTCTGTATATATAGAGGCGCAATTAACCCGTAATTATCCTGGATTATCTCATCGATCACATTGACATCCACTGCATCCAGCCCCCCGCATCCGGAACCTTCCACGCTGATAATGCGTGCCTGTGCTCCATTTGCCGTTAACCTGCCGTAGATTGGCGTTTCTCCATCAGAAATTACGACTGACTTCCATTCAAGCCGTGGTCGTACCCCACCTTCTTTCGCGGCTCTACCCTTGCCCTGCCCATTGGCCACCATGTACGCCATGTCTTCAATCGTTTGTTCATTTGCAATATCCTGGGAGTCCATGCAGAAGACCGGCATGTCGCTGAATACGCTTAAAATCTCTTCCATATAGGTCGGAGTGGCTTTCCACGGCTTTACTAAGCCCAAGACACTTTGCCCGCCTGGCAACCCGAACATACTGGCAGCTACGCGCTGCGTCGTGGTTTTTCCCTTACCTGATTCATCCCACATGTCCGCCATAAATCCGCTGGCATGTATGAACTTCAACAGTGGAGCAGTTGCAGCAGCTGCCATGAAAAATGCTAATTTTGGGCTTTTTTCTATTATCGGTCGTAGCCTCAGCCATCCGTCTAATGATCCTTTTGACTTCAGATAGTCGGCAATCTCCTTCATGCTTGGCTTGAAAAGTACATTCTCGTCAGTTGAATATGCGCTGAACTCCATACTTTTATCCGCCATGTCAATCCACCCTGGGCGTGTTGACAATGTCTTCTTTGACTTCGCCAGTTTTACTTCGTTGTGGCTATCAAACATTGCGATAAAGTTCCCAAGTTGACCTACTGACAAAGGTATTACCGGCACCCCCTGATCCACGTACTTTATTAATTCACGGGCCTGATATGCGATGCTGCGCGGAATAATTAGCGTTTGCCGGTCAGTTGTATTTTCCCATGCCAGTTCCAATTCTTCCCTTTTCTCGGTTGCATTAAAGACTCTGGCATTTACCCAGAAAGGCTTGGTAGTTAATTGGTCATTAACTTTAGTACCATACAATACGACACCGTGCTCATCAAAGCCGTAGGACTCCGGCACTTCGAGACCAAGGACTCCCAACAGGTTTTTGCTTCGCATTTTGCTATGCTCCCTGTCTTTCTCCCGTCTCAATTTGACAATTACGGACGTTATTTCCGAAACTTTTACCCCAGCAACTTTTGCAACTCGCTTTGCCAGGGCTTCCCTGGTAATATTGGAGGACTCCAGCACAATACCCTTTATGACTTCATCAATCTCTACTTCCGATATTGATTCTTTCAACAGCTTCCTGTTTTCAAGAGCAGTTATCTGGCTTGAGAGCGATATATCCTCCGCAATCACTTCAGTATCTTCTTTCACCAGTTCAACAGCAAAATCTTCTATCGGCAATTCTTCTGCCAATTCTTTTGCCAATACATCTGCCAGATCAGGCGCAGACACGCCAACCAACTCTTCTGCTGGCATTTCAGTATGGTCTTCCGCCAACATGTCGACCAAATCGTTTTTTGTCACTTCGTCACAGCTTTTCTGTACTACTGGACTATCGATAGTCATTTGTAGTCACTCCTTTTTGAAAAGGTCGCGTGTCAAAGACGTGACCTTTTCACTCTCTACACCAACTATCCGCTTATTTCCGGCGACTGCTTCATTTTTAACTGAATCATTTCGTTCAGCAAATTTCGACAAATCCTAGCCTGGGTTAGGCCGAACTCTTCAGCCTGTTGTTGAACCCATTGGATTGACTTCACGCCGTCCACCGAAGTGACACACTTCCCTGTTAACATGCCGCTTTTCATTTTCTCCTCCACCAGCGCACCATACATAATCGGTTCCTCCATTCACATTGCGACCTTGATAGTATTGATCTACAAGAAGATAAGCATAAGAGACGAGAATTTCCGGATAATTTTTCCACTGTTACCCGGATTCAAGTGCCACGTTGAAGCACCTTTCTGCAGTGGTAATTGGCACCACTTTCAACAGGCGCTTTAAACCCGCCTCTTCACCTTCTTTTGCAAACTGTCAACGCTACACAAATCTTCCAAGCTTACGCCGGCATTAACCAGGTATGACAACTGTTCAATAGCGCCGCCGCACGAAGCACCTCTCTCCTGTTGTGCGATCAGCAAATCAAGGACACGCACATCATGCTCTTTGAGAGACAGAAATAGCTCCTCAGTCAGACAAAAGTGGCGTTGCCGTGTTGGAGGTTCCAGATGATCTGGATAACTCATAATAATCATGTGTATCCACTTACTGTCGCTCACTTTGAGACTGCCAGAAATCGCCATAGGTACTTCTTGCGCCATATGCATAACGCTAAAGAATATTTTGAGCTTTTTAAGCTTCTTCACATCATCATACTTGAACTCTTTCCGGAGAATTTCTTGATTCATCCGGGATTCACTCAGTTGAGAGCTGTACCGATTATCAAATTCCATAGTCTCTAACACCCCATATCTATGTAATTTTTATCCTGCTCGGCGACACTTCACGCCCACTCTGCAAATTGATTGGATATTTCCCCTTTGAGAACAACCAGACGGCTATGCTGCAAATGCAACGCGACCACACTGGCTAAATGTGATGATCTCTTCTACCGTCGCCATCACATCCTCCTCAGGAGCGTATTTGAAAGCCCAACCTGTTTTTTCTCTATTAACTCGCGCCACTTTTTCATCCCCAAATCTTTCTGCAACGATTGTACAGTCTCAACATACTGGCGGATTGAATCCGCTGTCTCTGGACCAAGGTCTATCTTCCTGGCATCGACTCCATCACCCCTAGCTTCGACCAACCATTTAAGAAGCTCAAGGTTCCCATATTTCGCCGCTGAGTTGACTGCAATTTGATCGGCACAGCGCCGGTATTCTTCACTCAGCCATTCAACAACCTCGCGCTGATCTTTTTCGCTTGCGACTTTTAGCGCCTGATGATTATTGGCAGTAATATCTATCAGCTGTCCGGAATCAGAAATAAGCCACTGCGCTATATGGACATGCCCGGTAAAAGCAGCCAGTTCAAGCGCATGGTTCATGTTTCCGAACAATTTAGCAGGCAAATTCTGAACCATCCACTTAACCAAATCTAGGTCACCATGACCTATCAACTCCATGAAAACCGGCCAAATAAGCGACATTTCATCGAGAGCAGGTATATCGATTCTCTCAAAAATCCAGCGGCATATTTCAAAACTCCCGTTCATTGCTGCAGCGTATAGCCCATCTACTGGATCAACCAGTTGCCCGCTGCTTTCGACAAGCCATTTGAGAACTTCAAAATCCCCGTTTCCAGCCGCCACAAGCACTGCCATACCGCCATCGGCGGCTAAATTTACTACCTGTCCCGACTCCTGCACCAACCATTTAACGATCTCAAGATTCCCGGACCCGACAGCACAGTTAATAGCATCATTGCCGTAGTCTGCTACATTTACCGGTTGCCCTGACTCGGAAACCAGCCATTTGATAACTTCTAACTCACCGTGCTTGACTGCAAGGCGAACCGCTTGATTATGGTTGCGAGTTAAGTCAACTTTCTTGCCCGATTCCATTACCAACCATTTCAACACTTCCAGGTGCCCGCCTGCTGCCGCATACTCATGCGGGAACAACGGATTTGATGACAGCTGGTTCTTTACCATCGCCCGACCCAATTTCTTTGCTGCGTGGTGTTGTTTCAGCCATTCAAGGTTCCCAACCCGGCATGCTTCAAAAATATCCACAACTCCTCCTTAGCCCAAGGTTCACCACGCTTTTAGCTTATCCATGCCCAGCCGCTCTTTCGCGGTCATCATGAGTTCTCGCGTCTGCCTTTCCCGTTCGCTCAGTCCCCATCTGAACTTCGGGTGATTAAGGTATATTCTTCGCAACTCTGGGAAATCTTTGTCTCTCTGGCGCAACTGCAAAGCGACATAGGCCCGTATGATTTCTTCTGGCATGTCAACCATAGGCTTGAGCTTGTCAAGACCTGGGCGCATAATTTTTAACGTGATAATATCTGTGACAGCAGGCGCTGCTGCTTCAACTACGGCACTTACATCATCTACGCCACCCAGCATGGGGGAAATATGCACTGACGTCCGATAACCGGCAGCGCATGCCATCTGCAAACATTGCAGTCGCTCTTTCGGCATTGGAGCATTCGGTTCCCAGAAAGAACTGAGCGAGTCATCCATGCTGGTAATGCCAAACGATAATCGAACCATTTCTTTCCAGGGAGCAAACTCTGCCAAAAGTTGTGTAAGGCAATCCATTCGCGGCTTGGTATGGATTATTAGAGCATTGCCGGCGTCCAGCATCATCTTGCCGAGCCTGATAAATGCCGTGACATTAAACAGGGTGACATCGTGACTGGACGGAAAGCTCAGAACCCAATTGGTCGGCCCAATCTTTTTATCGAAGGCCCGAGCTTTGAACAGTTCAACATGCCATTCATCCCTTGGGAGTTTTTCGTAAACAACTTTCTCTCCGCGACGGATATTTTGCTCATACTCTGCGGCAAAAAGGGCGCTCGCGCAGTACAGACAATTGTTCACGCATCCGATACAGATACTCTCTGAGCAATCGACATGACCTGTTTCCAGGCGTGTTCGCAAATCGTGCATTAACCCTCCACATTGGATTGCTGATACTTCTCAATAACAGTCTGAATACTGTCCTTCCAACGGATTACAGGATCTTCCTGGTATGCACTCCATAGACGCAAAACCTCGGAATCCCTTTGCTGGTACTCAGTTGCCGCAATTGCTTCCCTTCCTCCGGCCTCTGGAGATACCCGTACTTTGACCTGGTTCATTTTTCCAATCCAGATGGTTTCTGTCACTAATGGCTTGACGGCCTCAACGACCGCCACCGCTCCATCATAGCCAGCGAGCATCGGTTCGATTGACACCGACGTTTTGAATCCTGCTGCAACGGCCATCTGCAGGCAGCCAATTCGCTCTTTCGGTGGCGGTGCCCCCGGTTCCCAGAATATTGCCAACTCCGGATTTGTCGTGCCGATCGTAAAACGAAAAAGTATCTGGTCGCGCCAATAGGACAGTTCCTCAATCAATGCAGAAATACACTCCAGTCTCGGTTTGCTCACGATCAGCAGCCTGTTACCTTTTGCCAATATCAGCTTTGCAACCCGTACATAGGCTTCCAGATTCCCCGGCGTTATGTCATGACTGGAAGGAAACATTACGACACCTTCACGGGCAGGATAGGATGTAATCTCTGCACGTTTTGTCAGGACTTCATGCTCCCACTCCCCACGAAGCCGAGTTTTGAACCGATTCCCCATATGCGCCGCGTAACAGTAACGGCAATTATTCCGGCAACCACGGCAAATATTCTCTGTTTTCTCAGCCCATTCCTCGGTGCCGGTACCTGTCCTTTTTGCATCAAAACTCATTTGCTCCCCTTTCCTGTACCAATCACAACAATCTCCATTTACCGCATGTAGCAGCCTCAAAAGTCATTTATGCTAAACACAATTCCTCGGTAAATTTCACTGTCGCCGAGCACTAACCCAAACGTTGCATATGGTACTGAAATCTCGAACCTCCATGTATAGTCAGCAGCATTACGAAAAACGACAAGTTCCTTTGATACCCGTTTGCGGTTGAAATAATCTTCAAGTGCGTCTTCCGCCGCTTGCAATTTTTTGCCGCCACAAACTTCAATCATCCTCCCCCAATTCGGGTTGAAGCCGTCCCGGCAGAGCGTAAACGTTTCAACCCTCTCGTCACGGCCTAAATACTTCGTATTCTGAATAGCGCCATGCAAGACACATGAGCTTGCTTCTGCGGTGACAATCACAAGCCCGGACCGTTCTGCCGTTTCACAAAGCACTTGTGGTACAATGAACGGAATTTCAAAACCATCTAACTCTGCTGCAAGTTCTTCTTTCGTGAGTTTTACCTTTTTTGAGCTACTCATTTTGTTTTCCCCATTGCTGAGCGTTGAGGGTTGAATACCTCCAACGCTCAGAGTTGACTATTTTCAGACGGTACAACTTTTTTTCTTTAATACATGCGAAGTGGTTTCAGCACCTTGACAGTGCTCCCGTCTAACTGGAGCTGTTCATTAAACATGAGTTTCATAACCTTGGCGGCATATGCTTCCAGCATTGACCATCCTGTCCCCTCTACCATTCCGCCGAAATTCATCGCCCGGCTCAGTTCCTTAACTATTATCCGCATTGATAGACTCTCACCAATTATCAGGCGCTTTCTGTGGAAGTAGAGATGCATCAGGCTGATGTCCTTCACATCAACCGCTGCTGCAACGCAGGCAGTGTGATATTCTGGAATTGCACGCCCTAACTTACTAAGAGTGATTACATTCCGCGTAAAATTACTTGTGTCCGGAGTGACAACCACGAAACCATGACGCTTTGCCACCTTGAGGTACTCCATCACATCTGCAGTTGATTTCAGCCCTGCAACTCCCCACTGTTTCAACTTTTCGTTGATCGGCTCCAGAAGCAGCTTCTGAGTTACAAACGGCGCTGGCTGCTCCGCCAGAGTTAATGCCAGCGCAATCAGGACATCGCGGTGTGCAATGGGGACTGCCTTCAGTGCCACGACAACTTCACGAATCAACATGTTGACGTATCCTTTCTGTCTTATCTATTTTGGCGCAACCTGGTGGAGTGCTCAGACACCCCACTGTCTTCAACTGGTGTCTGAGCACCCTCACTGACTACCGCAACTCGGACTGCACTCTTTTACGTCTGATAAATTCACTAATATCGTTCCTATTCAGCATGCCCCTGGTTATCAGCCAGGCGAAAATCGTACAGATTTCCTTGTTGCTGGAACCATTTAACACCGGATCGGTTTCCAGAATGCAGCCAACATCCCGGAGCATCTGTAGAGCATGCTCCCGAACATACTTCGCATTGATTTCAGGAATATCCACAACCCTCAAATCAGTTGCAGTACAGCCATCCACGTCCGTTGATGATTCGATGTGCAGTTCAACGGCGTCTCCAGTTACTCCCTGCGCAATCTGCAGCTTCTTTACTGCACTCGGCAAAAGCAGGACATCGAGACGTTCAAATTTGCCATCGCCAAATTGCAGAAAAGACACCCATGGTCGATCATCCCCGGCCTGTTCTGTAAAGCCATCAAAAATTCCGGTCACCGGTTCTGTTGTGGTGTTTGTCTCATTTATTGATTTACGCATATTCTCTTTCTCCCATACGCCGAAGCGCTAGTTTGAACGCATTCGCCTTGGTGCCACCGTCAGGCGGACTCAAGACGCTTGACACCAAATGTTGCTTCATTACCATTGCTAAATCATTGCATCGCCGTCGCTACAATCCGATTGAATTGAGTTTTAAGCCGGTTGGTATGAGACCGCTGTTCCAGCAAAATATGGGTACTTATACCCTCTCACACCGCGACCTTTTGCCAGGTCAGCTTCCAGGTCTTCGGTGCTAACGATTATTTCCAGGACAGTTTTGCCTTTAAAAATCGTTTTTTCGAGCGCGGCGTCAAATTTATCTGTCATTTCTTTTGACAACTTAACCCCGCGCAATGGTTTTCTGCCCTGATCATCCGCTGGAAACTCTTCATCGTCACGCTGAATGCAGATACTCCTGCAACCGTTCCAATCAACTTTGTCAAAGGTCAGTACCAGACGGCCGGTTATTACAGAAGTGGCACCCTTTTCATCACTGTTCGGCATACATTATCCTTTCAATCCTTATAGTTGCCCACAAACTCCAGACAGAGCCACCTATCCTCAGTGGCTTTTTATACTTGCCTTGGGAGCTTGATTGTCGTCTTTACGATCGTTTCTAACGCCGAATCTATCGTCAGTCCCAGTTCCTCCAGGGTGTAGCAGAGGCGCTCCAATGCCGCGAATGGTTCTGCACCTTTTTTTAACTGATTTAACATGCCATCAATAACCTTTACCCCCCAGCCGTTAATCAGGTTTGCCAGTTGAGCTGATATCGCTGTTGCGATCCCGTCCGGTGTTCCATCCGGGTCAGCTACAATCAAATGATTGCTCAGGTTTGCCACTTTGGGCGCAGTACTGATGCTCAGAATTTTCTTCAACATCAGTAAATTACACTCATCATCTAACCGCATTTCATCATAATGCAACTTGGTGACTCTCTCTGTTGGCACCGGGCTCAGAATCATTTGCATGTCATATAGACGCCGTAGCAGCTGTTTCTTTACTTTGGGCTCTTTGATCAGGCTGTCACATAGTACCGCACGTAGCTGGCGGACCATCTCAAGCTTCGGCGCAACAGATTCAGTGACGTCTATTCTTTTTTTGCATATCCCCTTGATCCCAGATTTTGCAATAGTTGCTGCCAGAAAACCGTCCATCTCATTTTCACAATGATCATGAACGAACCAAGCATCATGCACGGCACCGCTCATTCCAGTGGCCAGCACCACAACTTGCTGATATGGGGATACAAACTCACTGCATACATCACAGCACTCTGAAACATATTTTGCCTTCCGCATTACTTACCTCCTTGCAATTCCAATTGATTCATTTAGGTCGCCAGACCATTTGCGATTGCCGCCTTACCGTAAAGGCACTATTGCATGAGGTGATGAGACCCGCGCCAATAGTTTGAGATATCCCGACCGCGACAGTTGGACTGGCTATCTCTGTGCGGTACATCAAATAAGCATTTTGCTTTTAACGAAAATTTGTGGTCTGTCCTTTCATACAGACCATTATTTTGATCGGAATAGAAATATCATCCAGCGTTGTGCTACAGATATTCGTACGCGGCGCAGCTGGTCCGCCAGTCATTCATCATGTACGCATTCGCTATAATCGACTCTATCTGCTCTTCCGCGTTCTGTGCGTCCTGGTCCAGTTCAGCAACGAAATTGTTTCCGTTCCAGACGGATTCATACCCGTCGAGGAGCTGCTGAGCGGGTGGCGCAATTTCAATAAAAAGCGCATTAATCTGGCGACCAGTTGCAAATGGGGAGATCCCATACCGACGTACGTGGCCGTGCCATTCGTCGACCGTAGACGCGTCACAGGCTGAATATTCCGCCACCATTACACCCTGCTTGCAGTCAAGAGAGATGAAAGCGGGACGATAATAGAGGTCATGGTCGTAGTGTTTGAGGACTGGTGCTTTTGCGTTTCCATGTCCCTTGATGATTGTTATTTTCATATTGGTCTCCTTGTGTAATCCCGCGATTCTGAAGCCCCCCGCCTTGGGCTGATCGTGTCCCATAAATAGTGCTGGACACCGTCGAGAAATTGTTGTACAGTTTTTGTTATGAACATCTGTGGTCAGACATTTTCTCCAGAAACGGTGGAGCATATCCAGCGACTGATTG
>Ga0118677_10014122_pt1 | contig 11351 bp, 4 predicted proteins | sample AliMusrvi5mmetaG_FD_86154 | JGI IMG/M metagenome (GOLD analysis project Ga0118677, IMG submission 86154) | reverse complement strand
ACCCCATGCTGAAAGCGCAACTGATGTTCCAGGTGTCGGTTCGGATGGAAGTGATGGTCTTTGGGGACTTGGTTATACTGATTATGGTACATTTAATAGCTCTGGAGTAGTTTGTTTAAGTGCTATGGTAGCCTCTATAAATGAACTGCCTGTTACAGTCAAAAAAAATATTCGTTATCTTCACGATACTTACACCACAGATATTTGGGGTATTTACGGTTTTCCAGACAGTTATAAAAAAGATGCAAGTCATAGCAGCCCTCCAAGTACTTATAAGAGTTGGGGTTGGGTTGACGGTAAAATTATAAGTCATCAACAGGGTTCTGCGCTTGCGGCAATTGAAAATTATCGCACAGGTTTAATTAAAAATACTTTTACTAAAATTTCATATGTTCAAACGGGGCTTAGTGCTCTTGGTTTTATATTAGATACTGTGGCACCAGCAAAAATATCAAACATTACAAAAAGTTTGTATTTAAGTCCTACAAAAACCTCTGCACGCTTGGGCTTAAATTGGCTTGCACCTGGGAATGATAACTACACAGGCGTAATTTCAAGTGGAGTTTATGAAATACGCTTTACCACAGATTCTGCTGATACATGGAATAGTGCCCCGCCTAATTACTTAAATTACAATATAGTTTGGAGTACAAAAACTAACCCGTCAGACCCTCAAAGCTTCCTTCTAACTAACCTTGTAGCAGATACAACATATTACGCATGGTTGCGTATAACTGATGATTGTTTTAACTGGAGTCCAATATCAGACACAATTACTTTTAGGGCGGGAATTGTAGGATTGTCGCAGAATTATGTTTATAACACAGACCCAACAAACGCATCCGTAAGTATAGTTTTTAACGGTGATTGTTTTGATTCAGGCACAACTGTCAAACTAACAAATAGTGGGCAAGCGGACATATTGCCTCTTTCTACATCTATTCAAAGTTCAACTGCAATAATTGCCACATTTAATTTATCTTCACAAACAACAGGATATTGGACGCCAGTTGCGAACTTAGGCGGCTCATCAGTTATGGTTTCTACATTTACAAATGGATTTTTAATAAAGCCAATGGCAATAACAAGTATAAGCTCAAGTACATGTTTTAATACGAGCATACTAGGTCCAATAGATATAATTGGAGAGGGTTTTGTAAGCGGAGTAAGCGTAAAGTTTGAAAGAGCAGGTTTTCCTGATATTTTAGGTACACATGTTGTGCTTAACAGCAGTACAAGCATAAGTGCAGTTTTTGATGTAGTTGGCAAAAGTGCTGGAAGCTGGACTATTAGCGTAACTACAGGTTCTATAACTGCTAAAAAAGTTGATGCATTGATTATAAATCCGAACTCAGCAAGTGGGTATTTAAATCAAAACCAAGATTTTGATTTAGCTATTGCTACATTCTGGGGAAGTTCAGAAATTTTTATACCATCTGGAACATTTAGTCAAAGTGTTTTAGTGGTGCTTTCAAGCTCTACTGTAAATAAAGAAGAGCGCGATGGGCAAAAAATTACACCCTTAGGAATTGAAATAACAAGCGGTGGTTTGCAGCCAAATGGCAACATTACAATAACGTTTTATTATACCGATGCTCAAATAAGCGGCTATGATGAAACGAAGCTTGTAGTGGCTAGGTTTGACCCAAAAACAAATCGTTGGCTGTCACTGCCTTCAACAGTATATCCTGAACAAAACAAAGTTGTTGCAATCACTAGCCATCTTTCAACATTTGCTTTAATTCAATTAGCACCTCTCAGCTCGTTAAACTGTGCTTATGCGTACCCTGTTCCATTTGATCCAATTAAGCAAAGTGCTGGGCTTACTTTTGACAAGCTCACCAAAGATGCTGAAATTAAAATATACGCTATAAATGGCGCGTTTGTGCGTCAGGTTGCATATAGTAGCCAAAATGGAAAAGCAGTTTGGGACGGTAGAGATTGTTCTGGTGCGTATGTGGCAAGTGGTGTGTATGTTGTGTTGATAAAAAACAACAATGAAAAAAACTAATTTTCAAAACTGTAAAATGAGCGGTAGAAATAATTCTGGCAAAACCAGAAAAATTCCAATGTACTTACTGTTCTCAATTTTCATGTGTATATTTTTAAATATTCACGCTCAAGAAATCTGTAAAGGAAATTCTGTAGATTTAGTTCCACCAAATCCCACCGGTACTATTGTTGAATGGAAAGACCCGTCAGGAAATACGTTGACACGCTTAGATGCGAAGGGTATTAGAATTACAGATTTAACTCCCAAGGTAACACCACTTGTCACCACTACTTATACTGTAAAACAAGTAGATGCAGTAAATCTTATAGCGAACGGAAATTTTGATCCGCCGCCTACTTATCCCCAAAATTTGTCCGAATATAATTATATTGCTCCTACAAAAAAAACTTTTACACACGAATATAATATAGGTTATTTTACGATTAATGTTAATCCTCAACTTCTTTTTGATAGCACGCAATATAGTCCGACTAATCCTGATCTGGGTTTTAGAGCGAATTGGTATCGTTCTATTGGTGATCATACTACAGGTCACGGTAATATGTTTATTGCTAACGGTGCGGGAGGAACAGTTGTTTATACCAACACGGTTAATGTAACAGCCGGAACTGTGTATTATGTCGGGGCATGGTTTGCAAACATTAATGCGAATTTTACAAATCCATATAATATGGATATCTATGTGAACGGAGCGTATATTGGGAATATTTCCGGTGCTTATAATGACAATTGGTATCAGAAGTATGCCTTTTGGACAGCCACAACAACTGGACAGGTTACATTAGTGTTTAAAAATAATCAACATGCAAGCGACGGCAATGACTTTGCAATTGATGACATTGTATTTTCACCTGTAGTTGAAAGTACTGTTACCGTAAAAGTAAAAAATCCAACCAGTGCACCTATATTAAACAAAACTATTTGTCAGGGTGATTCAGTTGTGTTTTATGGAAATGCGTACAAAACATCAGGAACTTATAACGCTCATTTAACCAATTCAGTCGGTTGCGACAGTGTGGCGACTTTAATACTGAAAGTCGGCTTATCTTCGGCTGCACCGGTATTAAATAAAACTATTTGTCATGGTGATTCAGTTTTGTTTTATGGCAGTAGTTACAAAACTACAGGAACTTATAACGCTCATTTAAACAATTCAGTCGGGTGCGACAGTCTAGCGACTTTAGTTCTGACTGTTAATCCAGCACTTAGTACTAAAATTTCTGGGGAATCTTTTATTTGTAAAGATTCTATTGCTCCCAATATTGTTTTTAAAGGAGAAAATGGGATAGCACCATATACATTTACATATCAGATAAATGGTGGAGTAACTAAATCTATTACTACTGCTTTAGGTGATACTGTCTCAATAAAAGTTCCTACAAGTATTTCGGGGGTTTTTACGTACAAATTAATTAACGTTGTCGATACAAAAGGGTGTGAGTATGTTCAAAATGACAGCCTTGTTTTACATATCGACGGTTGTAAAATAGTTATCAATATACCAAATGCTTTTACGCCTAACGGTGATGGTTTTAATGATACGTTCGGTCCTACAACTGAAGGCATTAAAGAAATTAAGATGAATATAAATGACCGAAACGGAAGACTTGTGTTCAGTATTGATAGTATTAATGGGCGGTGGGATGGATTAATGCAAACCGGTGAACAAGCTCCTGTGGGTGTATATTTTTATAAATATAATGCAAAAGGTATAGGTAATAAATCATATGCCGATCAGGGGAGTGTAAGTTTGTTCAGGGAAATGATAAACCCTGCTCCAATTTCAATTACTCCAAATCCTGTAAAAGGAAATGCAGTCGTTGATTTAAGCCGAATGAAAGGATTAAAAAATATTTCAATTTATAATACATTTGGTAGAGTGATTAATTCGTGGGACACATCGGAAGATATATCCCGATTTGATAGTTCGCTATTAAAAAATGGACTTTATATTTTGAAGGTCAGCTTTGCAAATCAAGTTGTATTTGTAAAATTCATCAAAGAATAAGTACTGTGAAAACAATTAATCTAATCAATTCTGGAATTAATATGATTTTGAAAAATAATATTAAGCTGATTATAGCGATTTTCATGTTTTTAGTCACTGGAAATTGTGTATTAGCAGAGAATACAGAATGCTCTGGAACTAGTAAAGTGGCATCTCAAGGCTCTTTTACATTAGGCTATAATTATTCCTTTACAACAAATAATATCGGGGATGTTACATTTACATGCGAGTTATTAGACAATTTTACAAATGCAAAAGCTTACGCATGGACATATAACCCTAATTTTGCTGAAGTCGGTATGACAGCTTCAGGAAATAAATTCTCTAAAATTTTTACTGGGCAATTATATGGAACAATTTTTAAAGTAGGTTGTAAATTTTCGTATGCTGAAGGGATGGCAGTTACACAAACATTATCATATACAGTGGGTAGCAATTGTGGTATCATTCAGGGAGCACCAACTCTTACCATTACCGCACCGGCAACATCTATTACTTCAATATCAGCAGTAAGTGGAGGAACAATTACTGTAGCAGGAACTTCTTCAGTTACAGCTCGTGGTGTTTGTTGGAGTACTGAAACAGCACCAACTGTAAATTTACTAACTAAAACAATTAATGGAACCGGAATTGGTACCTTCACAAGCAATATAACAGGACTTACACCTGGGATAAAGTATTTTGTGAGAGCATATGCAACCAATAACGCAGGAACAAATTATGGTCCTGAAATAACTTTCACAGCTCCCGACACAGAAATTCCGAAAGCTTTTACGGCTAAAAGTGGCACACCATTGTCAACTTCAATCCCATTATATTTAAATGCAACTGATAACTCTGGTTCTGTTACCTACACTATTTCGTATGGATCAAAACCAACAATTGTAACTGTTGGTGGAACTTCCGGAACTGAATCCGTTTGTCTTATCGAAAATTTAACTATCGACACAGAATATTCATTTTCTATTACTGTAAAAGATGCTACAGGAAATGTTGCAGCTAACTCACCGATAATTATTACTACAAAAACAAAACCAGGAGTTACAAGTGCTCCAATACCAACTTTTGATCCTAATAATGTGGTTTCGGTATTTAGTGATACTTACAATTCTATAGGTGGGACGCTTTTCAATCCATTAGGGGCACAAAATACACTCGTTTCTATCGTTCAGGTTTCAGGTAATTCAACATTAAAATATTCTTATTTCGATTATGAGGAAACCGAACTAGGTAGTGATTTGGATTTAACCACACTTGGAATGACAAATCTCAACATTGATGCTTGGTCAGAGGATGAAACTTTATTAAAAGTGACTTTATTCAACAGAAGTCCTTCTTCAGAAATGAGTTATACTATTCCTGCTGTTGGAAAAGAATCATGGAATATGTATGATATTCTTTTAAGTAAATTTATAAATCAATCCGAATTTTCAACTAACTCAATTTATAAACTTAAAATTGAAGGTTCTGGAAATTCAGGGTCTTTATTAAAAATAGTTTATATTGATAATATCTTCTTTTGGGGACCTTCTACTGCTCTAAGTACCATTCAAGATGAGAATTATATTAAACTTTACCCAAATCCGGTTAAAGATAAAATAACAATAAATGCCAAATCTGAAATATGCCAAATCGTTATTAGTAACTTATTGGGTCAAATTATAGAAACTACGAGGGTTAACAACATTGAAAAGTCTATTGACTTTGATGCAATTTCATCTGGCAATTATTTTATAACTATAAAATTAAGAAACGGAGAATCAACTACTCGAAAGATTGTAAAAATTTAATCTCAGAATTGGAATTCATTATGCTCTACGTTATGTGTACTAAAAAATTCAATTAAAAAATCATTAATGATGGTAATTTGAAGAACGAAGAAGCTTAAATGTATGTTGATTTTTTACTAGTATATCAGATAAAGAATACAGAAGAAGTATTTACAAGTGTTACATCGTCTAAATAAAAACAAATAGGTTCAAAGTATTTTTTCTATCTTTGCACTCTAAATTCAGTTGATCATATATAACAGAATAGTTATTGCAACAACTTTATTATAAATCATTATGGACAAAATTACTTCAAAATTATCCTTCAAGGAAAAAGTAGGATACAGTTTGGGCGATACCGCTTCTCACTTTGTTTGGGATATGGTTGGATTCTGGCTCTTGTTTTTCTATACCGATGTATATGGTATTTCGGCAGCTGCTGCTGGTACCATTATGTTGGTAGCACGCTTTTGGGACATGGCTATTGACCCAATAATCGGCGTGGTTTCCGATAGAACAAAAACTCGTTGGGGGAAATTCCGTCCGTATATTTTGTTCGGAGCTATTCCGTATGCTGTGTTGGCAATTTTGACTTTCACCACGCCTAATTTTGGCGAAGTAGGCAAAATCATTTACGCCGGAGCAACCTATGTGCTGTTGATGACGGCTTATGCAACGATTAACCTGCCCTATTCGGCTTTGGGAGCAGTTATGACTGATGATACCTACGAACGTGCCGGATTGAATACTTATCGGTTTATTGCCGGTTTTAGTGGACAATTTATTGTTACCGGATTGGCTTTAACCTTGGCTAATTTCTTTGGTCATGGTAATAAAGCCCAAGGCTTTCAATACACCGTATTTTTATTTGCCGGATTGAGTTTGGTGTTCTTTTTCATTACTTTTCAAACCACAAAAGAACGCGTTCAACCTCCAAAAGAACAGAAAAACTCTTTGAAAGAGGATTTAAAAAACCTGTTAGCAAACAAAGCCTGGAGGATTTTGGCTATAGTAGGTATTATATCATTTATCATGTTCGCCATGCAAAACGCAGCCATTGCGTATTATTTCAAATACTATCTGGGGCGGGAAAACAATGTGCAGTTATTCAACGTAATCGGTACAGTGGCACTGATTGTGGCCTTGCCATTATCCAAACCATTGGCCAAAAGGTTCGGCAATAAAAACGTATTTATTGGCAGTTCGTTGATTTCCGGTTTGTTTTTTATGCTTATTTACCTACCAGGGGTAACTGATATAACCACCATTTACATATTTAATATTATTGCCAAAATGGCTTATGCACCGGCTGTTCCTTTGCTTTGGACCATGATAGCCGATTCGGCCGATTATGGCGAATGGACAACCGGCCGACGGGCAACAGGTCTATATTTTTCAGCAGCTGTTTTTGCCCAAAAAGCAGGTTGGGGTATTGGTGCCGCCATCGCCGGTTGGATTCTTACACTTACGCAGTTTGTACCGAATGTAACTCAAAGTGCAACAGCTATTACTGGTATTAAATTACTGGTTTCGGTAATTCCCGGAATCTTGTATATGTCGTGTGCCATTTTTATGATTTTCTATAAAATCGATTCTAAAACCACTGATTTGATGAAAAAAGAATTGGATGAAAGAAGAAAATAAAAACAACCTTCAAACTTGCAATTGAGAATTAGAGAACCCTTAACCCATAAAGGGGAATTAGATAAGTATTGATTATTTAAACTTTGTCATTAAAAAATATATAACAAAAACACCAAAATAACTTCTGTTCCCCTATAGGGGGATAGTGGTTTTCATTATAAAATTTATACACTATGATTCAAACAAATGTAGAACCTCTTATTTCTCCATCGGGGGTTAGGGGGCTGTTAATTCCTTCGGAAAAAAAAGAAGTAAAAGGACAATTTGTCCTAATTGATGGTGAAAAATACTATCAGATAAAAAATTGCGATGCCATGCAGCCGTTTTTTATCAGTTTAGCCAGTGACTCTAACCACTGGATGTACATTTCCAGCACTGGCGGTTTATCAGCTGGACGGAAAAATCCCGATCAGGCTTTATTCCCGTATTATACTGATGATAAAATAAGCGAATCTTCTGAAATAACAGGAAGTAAAACCATTTTGCATGTCAACAAAAATGGTCACACTTATTTATGGGAGCCGTTTTCGGAACGGAACAAAGGTGTTTATAAATTGGAGCGTTCCATTGCAAAAAGTACGGTTGGAAATAAGTTGATATTCACTGAGAAAAATTTTGATTTAGGACTGACTTTTAGTTATGCATGGATGAATGCAGATGATTTTGGTTGGGTGAAAAAAAGCATTCTTACAAATGAAAACTACGAAGCAGTTGAAGTGCAAATAGTTGATGGTTTGCAAAATATCTTACCATTTGGAATTGACAAATTCACACAAAATACATTTTCAACGTTGGTAGATGGCTATAAAAAGACCGAATTGATTGAAAATTCAAGCTTGGCACTTTTCCGCATGGAAGCCATTTTAGTCGACCGACCGGAACCAAGTGAGTCATTGCGGGTGAATACAGTTTGGAATATTGGATTAAATAAGGCTACAGTTTTATTGAGTTCAACGCAATTAAATAATTTTAGAAATGGAGAAAATATTGTGCCTGAATCAGAATCAAAAGGTGTTCGTGGTGCATATATGGCTTGTGCGAACCTTACATTGGAAGCTTCAGCAACCAAAACATGGTATTTTGTAGCAGAAGTGAATCAGGATGTGGCACAAGTGAATAACTTATTGTATCTAATTCAAAACACAAAGGATATAACTGCTCTAATTGAACAAAATATTGAAAAAGGGACAAAAAACCTATTAGAAATTGTTGCACAAGTTGATGGTGTGCAGCACACTGCCGATGAAAATGGAATGGCTCGTCATTTTTCCAATGTACTTTTCAATGCAATGCGTGGTGGAATTTATACCGATAACTATAGGGTTTATGCAGTAGACTTCAGAAAACATATTTATCTTTTTAATAAAAAACTGGCAGCAACACATTCAGAATTTCTTGCAAATTTGCCTGAATCAATACAGTATTCTGAACTTGATAAACTTATTCATGAAACAAATGATGCTAATTTATATCGTCTTTTTCAAGAATATTTACCTCTTACATTTAGTCGCCGTCATGGTGATCCGAGTCGTCCATGGAACTTGTTTAATATCAATGTAAAAGACGAAACAGGAAAAAAAATACAGTCGTACCAAGGTAATTGGCGTGATATTTTCCAGAATTGGGAAGCACTCTCGTTGTCGTATCCGGTTTATATCAATGGTATTATTGCTAAGTTTTTGAATGCCACTACTGCCGACGGTTACAATCCGTATAAAGTAACCAGTGAAGGTATTGATTGGGAAATTATTGAACCGGAAAATCCTTGGTCAAACATTGGTTATTGGGGCGATCATCAGATTATTTATTTGCTGAAATTGATGGAAGTTTCCAGGAATCATTATCCCGAAAGTTTGGTTTCATGGTTGGACAAAGAAATGTTTGCGTATGCCAATGTGCCGTATCGACTAAAAAGTTATGATGAAATTGTAGCCAATCCAAAGAACTCAATTCGATTCGACGCAAAACTGCATCACCATATAGAAAAACTTGAACAGACATATGGTGCTGATGCACGATTGATTCTAAACGACAACGGCGATGTGAAATTAGTTACATTCACAGAGAAAATCCTTGCTACTTTATTAGCAAAACTAAGCAATTTTATTCCCGAAGCAGGTATTTGGATGAATACCTTGCGCCCTGAATGGAACGATGCCAACAATGCTTTGGTGGGAACGGGAGCTTCGATGGTAACTTTATATTATATGAGACGTTTTGTAGCTTTTGCTATAGAACTTTATAAGATTGCTGATAAAGAAACATTCTCAATCTCGGAGGAGATGAATACATTCTTTGGAGATATTTATGCTACATTTGTTAATAATAAAGGTTTGGTTTATAGTGGGTTTAATAACCAACAACGTCGATTAGTTAGCAATGAACTTGGAATAGCTGGAAATGATTATCGTGACAGTATTTATAACGAGTTTTCTGATAAAAAGGAATTAATTTCTAAAACAGATCTTTTAAATTTCTTCGCACTTACAATTGAATATCTTGACCAATCCATTGGGGCAAATAAACGACAAGATAATATGTATCATGCCTATAATCTGGTAAATTTTACAGACAATTCGATTACCATTCGCAATTTGTATGAAATGCTCGAAGGACAGGTTTCTGTCTTAAGTGCAGGTAAACTTTCGGCGAAAGAAGTAGTTGATTTACTTGATTCATTGCGCAAGAGTTCATTATACAGAGCCGATCAACAGAGTTATGTATTATATCCTAATAAAAAATTGCCATCGTTTTTAGATAAAAACAATATTCCTCAGGAAGATGTAAATCAAATAAAACTGTTTAGAGAATTGGTTAAAAAAGGCGATACACGAATTATTTCAACAGATATAAAAGGTCAATATCATTTTAATGCGAATTTCAATAATGCAGGATTTTTACATGAAGCATTGACAAAACTCAAAAATGAAGCGAAGTTTGATGTTTCGGAGGCAGATATAAACTTAATTGAATCAGTTTACGAAAAGGTGTTTGATCATCAGTCATTTACAGGTCGATCGGGAACTTTTTACAAATATGAAGGGTTGGGTTGTATTTATTGGCATATGGTTTCAAAACTTTTGCTGGCTATTGGCGAAAATATCAAAAAAGCCGAATTGGAATCAGCAGAACCGGAAATTATAAGCCGTTTGAAAGAACATTATTACGAAGTAAAAGCCGGTATTGGAGCGCACAAATCGCCTGCTGATTATGGTTCATTCCCATTCGATCCGTATTCACATACTCCAATGATGGCCGGTGTTCAACAACCGGGTATGACAGGTCAGGTTAAGGAAGATATTATCAGCAGGTTTTTTGAATTGGGTATTCAGGTTAATAATGGATGCTTGAATATACAACCAATAATTTTGAAATCTGAGGAATTTATTCAATTAACGGACAGAAATCCGTATTTATCTTTCAGTTATTGTTCCGTTCCATTTGTTTATGAACAAAATGGAAAAACGGGTATGGAGATAATTTATGTCGATGGAAAATCGGATAAGATTGAAGGGTATTTACTCAATCAGGCTCAGAGTCAGGCAGTATTCAATCGTGATAAAAAAATACAGAAAATAGTAGTTCATTTATAGAGCTAAAATCTGTTTTAAATTTCTCAAAGAGGTTCACCAATTAGTGTTTGGTTGAACCTCTTTTTGTAATTATTCAGACTTTTTAAAGTGCACTTAACTTTAAACCTGAGTTCGTGATAAGCAGGAATTGATTTTCAAAATAATCAATTGGATATTACGGTGCTCTGCACCTACCGAAAATATATAACGTTAAATTCTACCAATATAACGGGACTCTGTCCCTAAAAAAGGTGCAGAGCACCGACCTATTTGTAGAAATTTGTTATATACATAAAACCAGAGGTGCAGAGCACCGAAACATTGTATTTGTAAGTATATGAAAA
>Ga0118677_10014120_pt1 | contig 11351 bp, 9 predicted proteins | sample AliMusrvi5mmetaG_FD_86154 | JGI IMG/M metagenome (GOLD analysis project Ga0118677, IMG submission 86154) | reverse complement strand
TTCCTCGGCATCGCGCTGGCCAACGTGATCAACCTGTTCAACCCGCAGCGGATCGTCATCAACGGCGACCTGCTGCTGACCGAAGAATCGATCTTCACCGTCGCCGTCGAGGAGGCCCGCGCCCGCGTCAACGAGGTGCTGTCGCAGAACGTGCGCTTCGAGAAGGTCGACGTCGGCCCCGACCAGGCGATCCAGGGCATCGCGCTCTACCTCGCCGACCGCATCTTCGAGCTCGGCACGTTCGAATTCTAGAGTGTGGTTCTGGATAGGCGTTCCCGCGCAGCGTACGACGGTCGCTGACCGGAGTGACAGCGCGCGTCGCAGGATATATGGAACGCCTTGCCAGAACCACACGGGGAACCCTGAATGCTGATACAAGGAGCACCATGATCCTTTCCGGAATCCTCGGCCGATCCATCGACCTCGACCGCTCGGCCGTCCTGTATGACCGCCCCTTCAGCGCGCGCAGCCTCGCGGAGGACTTCTTCGTGGCGGCGGGCGACTGGTGCGTCGAGGACGGCTGGCTGGTCGGCCGCATCCTCGGCAATGCCGGCGGCTTCGTCTACACGCGCGGCAACCACCCCGGCGACGTCGTGCTCGAGTTCCGCGCCGCGCTGGTCCCGCCCTGCACCCACGACCTGAACTTCGCCTTCCGCACCGAAGGCTGGGACGACGCGAAGAGCGACGCCGGCCGCGGCTATATCGGCGGCCTGTCGGCGTGGTACGACGGCAAGAGCGGCATCGAGCGATACCCCGACTTCTCCGTCCAGGCGATGACCTCGATCCTCGCCCTGGCGCCCGGCCAGGAGGTGCTCGTCCAGACCGGCCTCGTCGATGGACGCTGCTTCCTGTTCGTCGACGGCGCGCTGGTCGTCGACCTGCGCGACCCCTCGCCCATCGCCGACCCCGCCTGCGGGCGCGTCGGCCTCGGCGTCTTCTTCAGCCAGGCCCGCTTCCGGGACCTCCGGGTCCTGTCGCCCTTCGTCGTCCGCGAGGAGGCCTCGTACGCGGGCCTCGACCGCACCGCCCGAGAGGAGATCCGGCATGGATGAACTGCACGTCGCCGCCCAGCTCTACACCCTGAGGGACCACATCCGCACGCCCGACGAGGTCGCCTCGACCTTCGCCCGCGTCCGCGCGATGGGCTACCGGTCGGTCCAGATCTCCGGCATGGGCCCGATCGCCCCCGGGCGCCTGCAGGAGATCGCGGCCGCCAACGGCCTGTCGATCTGCGTCACGCACACCGCCTACGACCGCCTGCTGCACGACCTCGACGCCGTCATGAGCGACCACCGCCTCTGGGGCTGCCGGTACGTCGGCCTCGGTTCGATGCCCGACGAGTACCGCGGCAGCCTCGAGGGCGCCCGCCGCTTCGTCCGCGACATCGCCCCGGTCGCCCGCCGCCTCGGCGCCGAGGGCTTCCGCTTCGTCTACCACAACCACCACTTCGAGTTCGAGAAGTTCGACGGCGTCTCCTCCATGGACGTCCTGTTCCAGGAGACCGACCCGCGCGACTTCGGGTTCCTGATGGACACCTACTGGGTGCAGTTCGCGGGCCACGACCCGTTGAAGTGGATCCGGAAGTTCGCCGGCCGCATGGACGTGATCCACCTGAAGGACATGATGGTCCACAAGGGCGAGACGGTCTACGGCGAAGTCGGTTCGGGCAATCTCGACTGGGACGCGATCGTCGCCGCCTGCCGCGAGACGGGCGTGACCTGGTACGCGGTCGAGCAGGACGATTGCCCGGGCGACCCGTTCGACAGCCTCGCGAAGAGCCGCAAGTACCTTGAGAGATATCTTTAGGAGGAACACCGCCATGGACAAGGTCCGCCTCGGAATCGTCGGCCTCGGCAACATGGGCCGCTACCACGTCGAATACCTGATGAAGGGCGAAGTGCCCGAAGTCGAGCTGACCGCCGTCTGCGACACCGCCCCGGCGCAGCTCGACTGGGCGCGCCAGAACTTCGGGGAGGCCTTCCGCCTGTTCCCGGACATGGACGCCATGGTCGCGTCCGGCCTCGTCGACGCCGTCCTGGTCGCGACGCCGCACTACGACCACCCCGTCCTCGCGCAGCGTGCCTTCGCCCGCGGGCTCCACGTCCTGATCGAGAAGCCGGCCGGCGTCTTCACGAAGGAAGTCCGGAAGATGAACGAGGCCGCCCTGGCCTCCGGCAAGGTCTTCGGCATCATGTACAACCAGCGCGCGAACCCGCTGTACCAGAAGCTGCGCGACCTCGTCCAGTCGGGCGAGCTCGGCGCCCTCAAGCGCACCAACTGGATCATCACGTCCTGGTACCGCCCGCAGAGCTACTACAACTCCGGCGGGTGGCGCGCGACCTGGGCCGGCGAGGGCGGCGGCGTGCTGCTCAACCAGGACCCGCACCAGCTCGACCTGTGGCAGTGGACCTGCGGCATGCCCAAGCGCGTCCGCGCGTTCTGCTACTTCGGCAAGTACCACGACATCGAGGTCGAGGACGACGTGACGGCCTTCGTCGAGTACGAGAACGGCGCGACCGGCGTCTTCGTGACCAGCACGGGCGACGCGCCCGGCACCAACCGCTTCGAGGTGACCGGCGACATGGGCAAGGTCGTCATCGAGGACGAGAAGATGACCTTCGTCCGCAACCGCGTCTCCGAGCGCGATTTCAACCGCGACTTCCGCGGCGGCTTCGGCGAGCCGGAATGCTGGACCTGCGACGTCCCGATCCCCAAGGGCTGCCACCAGTATCCCATCGTCACGGGCAGCTTCGCGCGGGCCATCCTGAACGGCAGCCCCCTGCTGGCTCCGGGCGAGGAGGGCATCCGCGGCCTGTCGATCTCGAACGCGATCCACCTCTCGGCCTGGACCGACCGGTGGGTCGACCTGCCGATCGACGAGGACCTCTATTACGAGAAGCTGCAGGAGCGGATCCGGAATTCGACCGCCCGCAAGGTCGCCTCCGAGGGCCGGACGCTGGACGTGAAGGGCACGAACAAGTGAAGCGATTCCGCACCGCGGTGATCGGCTGCGGCGCAATCCACGGATCCCACGCCGACGTGCTGGCGGACGCCCCGTTCTCGGAGCTGCGCGCCGTCGTCGACGTCGTGCCCGACCGCGCCGCGCGCTCCGCCGCGAAGTACGGCTGCCGCGCCGAGACCGACTGGACGCGCGTGCTCGAGGATCCGGAGATCGAGTCCGTCCACCTGTGCACGCCGCACTACCTGCACGCCCCGATGGCGTCCGCGCTGCTGCGGGCCGGCAAGTGCGTCCTGACCGAGAAGCCCATGGGCATCTCGGTCGCGCAGTGCGAGGAGATGGTCCGTGCCGCCGACGACTCCGGCCGGCAGCTCGGCGTCTGCTTCCAGATCCACTACAATAACACGTCGCTGCACCTGCGCGACCTCGTCCGCTCCGGCCGTGCCGGCCGCGTGCTCGGCGCCCGCGCCGTCCTGACCTGGGGTCGCGGTGCGGACTACTACGTCGGCAGCCCCTGGAAGGGGACCTGGGAGAAGGAGGGCGGCGGCGTCCTGATCAACCAGGCCATCCACACGCTCGACCTGCTCCAATGGGTGCTCGGCATGCCGGCCGCGCTGAAGGGGACCGCCGACCAGCGCTCCCTGCAGGACACGATCGAGGTGGAGGACACCGCCGAGGCGACCCTCCGCTACGCCGACGGCACGCGCGCCTACTTCTTCGCGACCAACGGCTATCCGACCGACCGGGCCGTCGAGGTCGAGGTGGTACTGGAGAAGGCCGTGGCGCGCGTGTGCGGCGACCTGACCGTCACCTGGGCGGACGGCACGATCGAGACCGCGTCGGAGCGCAACGTGCGCGCCGGAGCGAAGGCGTACTGGGGCGGCAGCCACCGCGACCTGATCCAGGATTTCTACGACTGTCTCGACGAAGGGCGGCTATTCCCGGTCGACGGGCGGCAGGGGATTCAGGCGATCCGCCTGATCCGCGCACTGTACGACTCGTCGGAACGGCGGGAGTGGGTCACGATCTGATCGAGGGGCTCCCGGCCGGCTCCGCGGGCCGTTCCTCCGTCTCCTCGACCAGCTTCGTCACGGGTTCGAGCAGCTTCTCGACGCGGTCGCGCAGGTAGGTGCTGCCCGCGCGTCCGGCGCGCTTGAGCAGCGGGTTGTCCGTCACGCGCACGCGCAGCAGTTCGAGGCCGCGCACCAGCAGGTCCTTGCCCGGGATCTCGGTCCAGTGCGCGACCGCGCCGCCGTCCCGGAACACGATGCGCAGCATGCGCGAATTGGCGGCCTCGAGGAACGAGACCCGGATGCACAGCGCGGGCGGACCGCCCGGCTCGTCCTCCCGCCACCCGGCGACGCCGACGCGGAAGGGCTCGCCGCGGAAGACCAGCTCCGTCGTCCGGGCGGTCCGGTAGCCGACGGGCAGCCGGTGCGTCTCGTCGGCCTCCTCGACCACGAGGACGGGAACCTCGGCGGAGCCCTCGAAGGACAGGCCTCGCAGGCCCTTCGCGTAGTGGTTCTGCATGCCCTGGAGGAAGAACGGCAGCAGCCCGACCGTCGAGGCGGCCTCGCGGCTCTCGTGCGGCACGAGGAAACGCCGGCCGAGCACGTCCGGCCACGGGAAATCGGCGGCGTCCTCCGGCCCGCAGCGGCGCAGGCTTTCCTCCAGCGCGCGCAGCCCCGCGAGCGCCCGCGGGTCCTCCGCAAGGCGCACCGACTGGGCGGGCAGCGCACCGAACCAGCGCTCGGCGTGCACGAAGAACCGGCTCTGCTGGAACATCTCGTGGTTGCCCGCGTTGACCGCGACGAGCACGCCGGTCTCCGGGAAGCCGAGCACGTTCTGGCCGAACATCCCATTGAAGAGGAACGACGGCCGCGTGCGCCCGACCCAGGTGTGGAATCCGTAATCGAATCCGCCGAGTTCCTCGTCGAGCTTCCTCTGCGCCGTCGTGGCATCGCGGAGCCAGGCCTCCGAAATCAGCCGGCGCCCGTTCCAGACGCCCTGCTGGAGGACCAGCTGGCCGACCTTCGCGAGGTCCTCGAGACGGATATACAGACCCCAGCCGCCCTTCTCGATGCCCTTCGGACAGCGCTCCCAGAAGATCCCCGTGATGCCGAGAGGCTCCCAGAGGCGCGGCTGCAGGAAATCCACGAGGCCCTGGCCCGTCACCTGCTTCACGATCGCGGAGAGCAGGTACGTGTTCATGCTGTTGTAGAAGAAGACGGCGCCGGGCTCGCTCAGGCGCACGGACTCGAGGTACCGCCCCACCCAGTCGGTCTCCGTGACCGAGGCGACCTCGTTGTAGACGACGCCGCTGGTCATCGTGAGCAGATGCCGCACGGTCAGGTTGCGGTGGGTCAGACGGGCGAAGGGCGTGGCGCGGTCGGCGAAGATCTCGACCACCCGGTCGTCGAGCGAGAGGCGGTCCTCGTCGACGAGCATCCCGATCGCGAGGGAGACGATGCTCTTGGCCGCGGAGTGGGTCACGTGCGGGATGCCGAGGTCGTAGGCGCCGAAGGACGCCGTGGAGAGGACGCGGCCGTTGCGCAGGACGACCACGGCGTGCGGGTCGAGCGTGCGGTCGTCGCGCAGCGCGGCCAGGAAGCCGGCCAGGTTGTCCGACAGGACGCCCTGGGCCTCCGGCGCGCTGCGGGGCAGCGGCAGGTGCACCGGCCGCGGAGGCGGGCAGGAGGGCTTCTGCGCAGGCGTGTCGACGACCGGCTCGATCGGTCCCTTCGAGACGAGGAACCGCCGGTCCAGCTTGAATGCACCGCGGTCGGTGGAGAGGGCCATGTCTCCTCCCGTCCTGTAGAGTCGTCAGGAACAGCCGGTCGTCGTTCCGCAGTCGAGGCAGACCTTGCACGTCCCGTTGCGGACCATGCGGGTGCTCGAGCAGGAAGGGCAGACCGAGCCGTCGTGCAGCCGCTCGACCTCGGGTTCGGCGGGACCGGCCTCGAACTGGCGCGGGGCGACGCCGGCGAGTTTCTCGAGCGGCAGTTCCGCGGGCTTGACCTGGACGCGCGAGTAGTCGCCCAGCTCGATGTCGATAATGCGGCTGATCAGGTCCGAGATCGAGGTGCAGGAGCGGATATAGGGGTGACGCGTGACGAAGCCGTACGGCTCGTACTTCTGGCCGCGCAGCATCTTGGAGATCTGCTGGGGCGGGATATGGTACTGCAGCATGACCGAGATCGTCTTGGACAGCGAGTTGAGCAGGCCCATGATCAGGGTGCCCTCGCGGTCGGTCGTGATGTAGATCTCGCAGATCTCGCCCTCGGGGTTGCGGTTGACGGTCGTGTAGATCTTGACGTCGTCCACCTGGGCCGGGTGGGTGTTGCCGGAGCGGATGCCGCTCGGCTTGATGCGCTTCTGCAGGTTGGGGAAGGTCTCCTCGCAGGCGGAGCGGCTGACGCCGGCGGTGGCCTTCAGGTCGGCGTTCTCCGCGCGCACCTTCTTCGCGAAGTTGAGCAGGGCGACGTAGGTCAGGTCGTCGAGCGGTACGTCGCCGACGGCGTCGTCGATGCGGAGGTTCAGCGGCTGGGCGGACTTGGAGCCGTCGCGGTAGAGGGTGATGCCCTTGACGCCCAGCTTCCAGGACTCGAGCACGACGGACTTGAAGTCGTCGATCGTCGCCTCGTTCGGGAGGTTGACGGTCTTGGAAATCGCGCCGGACAGGAGCGGGGTGAGGGCCGCGACCATGAGGACGTGGCCGCGGTAGTGGATGTAGCGCTTGCCGGAGCCGCAGGCGTTGGCCGTGTCGAACACCGCGAGGTGCTCCTCGCGCAGGTAGGGGGCGCCCTCGATCTTCCCGTCGGCGACGCGGCCGTTCTCCTCGCGGGCGATGTAGCCGAGGATCGCGGCGACCTGGTCGGCCGGATACCCGAGGTGCTTGAGCCCGATGCCGACCATCGGGTTGGCGAGCTTCATGAGACCGCCGCCGGACAGCTTCTTGTACACGATGTGCGAGAAGAAGGGCTCGATGCTGGTCGCGGCGCAGTCCATCGCGAAGGAGATCGTGCCGGTCGGCGCGAGCACGGAGACCTGCGCGTTGCGGAAGCCGAACTTCGTGCCGAGGCGGATCGCCTCGCTCCAGGACTGCTTCAGGGCGACCGACAGGTCCTTCATGCCGAGGGAGGAGAGGCGCACGTGGTCGACGAGCAGCGGCTGGTAGGACAGCCCCTCGAGGGCGTCCTCGCGGGCGCCGGCGACGCGGGCGTGGTTGCGGACCACGCGCAGCATCGGCTCGCGGTTGAGCTCGTACTTCGCGAAGGGGCCGACGGCCTCGGCCATCAGGGCGGACGCGCGGTAGCTCTGCCCGGTCAGGAGGCCCATGAGGGCCGCCGCGAGCGTGCGGGCGTCGTCGGAGTCGTAGGGGATGCCGAGGGCCATCAGCAGGGACGCGAGGTTCGCGAGTCCGAGGCCGGTGCTGCGGAAGAGGTAGGTCTTGCGGGCGATATCTTCGGTGGGGAAGTGTCCGCGCTGGATCGAGGCCTCTAGGACGAGCTGGCAGACCGTGATCAGGTGCAGGTAGCCCTCGAGGTCGAAGGCGCCGGTCTCCACGTCGAGGAAGCGCAGGAGGTTGATCGAGGCGAGGTTGCAGCTCGTGTCGTCGAGGAAGGCGTATTCGCCGCAGGGGTTGGTCGAGTTGAGGCGGTTGTGGCGGGCGCTCGGGTCGCCGTCCTCGCCGTTCGGGCAGGTGTGCCATTCGTTGAACGTGTCGTTGAACTGCGGGGCCGGGTCGGCGCATTTCCAGGCGGAGAGGTTGAAGGCCTGCCAGAGGTCCTCGACGCGGGCGTCCCGGTCGATCGAGGAGTCGATCCGGCCCTTGAGGCGGATCGTGGCGTCCGGGTCCTTGTCGAGGTCCACGACCTTCTGCAGGAACTCGTTGGAGAGGCGGACGGAGTTGTTGCTGTTCTGGCCGGAGACCGTCGAGTACGCCTCGCCGTCCATGTCCGCGTCGTAGCCCATCTTGGCGAGGGCACGGACCTTGTCCTCCTCCTTGGCCTTCCACGTGATGAAGGTCTCGATCTCGGGGTGGTCGATATCGAGGCAGACCATCTTGGCCGCGCGGCGGGTCGTGCCGCCCGACTTGATCGCGCCGGCGTTGCGGTCGAGACCCTTGAGGAAGCTCATCAGACCGGAGGACTGGCCGCCGCCGGACAGGCGCTCGCCCTCGGCGCGCAGCGCGGAGAAGTTGGTGCCGGTGCCCGAACCGCCCTTGAACAGCTTGGTCTCGGTGACGTACTGGTCGGAGATCGAGTGGGGCCCGAGGAGCGAGTCCTCGACGCTGAGGATGAAGCAGGCGGAGGCCTGCGTGCGGGTGTAGTCGTCCTCGGACTCGACGACCTTCCCCTTCTCGGCGTCGTAGTAGAACAGGCCGCTGCGGCCGCCCGCGATCCCGTAGGCCCGCTTGAGGCCGGTGTTGAACCACTGCGGGGAGTTGGGGGCGAACCGCTGGTCGAGGATCCCGAACACGATCTCGTCGTAGAGGATCCGGCGCTGGTCGTCGTTCTGGACCAGCCCTTCCTCGACGAGGGCGTCGACCCAATAGTCGGCCATTCGGTGCGCGACCTGGCGCATGCTGGTCTCGGTGCCGGACGGCGTCGGGACGCCGGCCTTGCGGAAGTACTTGGACGCGATGATGTCGCAGGCCTGCTGCGAATAGCGGGCGGGGAACTCGAGCCCCTTCATGTCGGTCAGGACGCGGCCCGACTTGTGGTCTTTCAGGACCACATCGCGCTGCGCCCAATCGAACAGGTCGTACACCGTGAGGTCCGGACGCAGGTCGAGTTCGCGGGTGAAGTATCGGACCATGTGCGGGTGGATCTGCGCCATGGAAGGTTCCTCCTCGTGGACGCCGCCGGGTTCCCGGTTCGGCCTCGGATGGGGTTGGGACTTCATTATACACCTAGATATGGGGCCAACAAGCATTGATTTATACCATATGTTGTGATAACGGCGGATTCATTCCGCATTTTTCCGACATTCGGACAAGGGATTGCGTCGGGGGAGACACGGGTTCTTCACAGAATCTTCGGGAATCGCGTGCCGCGAGTTACGGGTCCTCCCGTCCGGAAGGTGAGATGATGGGTGCATGGGACGGGTTTCGTCCCAGGAAGGCAGGAAATCGACATGATGGGTTATTACAACAACGGCTTCGACCGCTTCGGGCACATGGGGTTCGGCGGATGGGGCATGATGCTCGGAGGACTCCTTCTCTTCGTCCTCTTCGTCGTCCTGGTGATCGCGCTGTTCCGCGCCGCGGGACGCCGGCACTACCACCCCATGCACGGCGCGGACGGATGCTGCGGGCACCCGGGCCACGAAGGCCACGGCGACGCCGGATCCTCCGAGGATTCCGCGCTGAAGATCCTCAGTGAACGGTACGCCAAGGGCGAGATCGGCGACGAGGAGTACGCGAAGAAGAAGGGCGAACTCAAGAAGTAGCGCGACCACGCGGACTTCCCGGCCGAAGAGAAGAAGGCCGTCCTGCGCTGGCAGGGCGGCCTTCGCCGTTCCTACGGCAGCATCAGGCGGACGGCCGAAGCGGCGGTCATGGCGATCACGAGCCAGCGGAACGCTTTCTCGGGCAGCACCTTCAGGAGCCTGTAGCCGGCCAGCAGACCGAGCCCGACGAAGGGGACCAGCGCGAGGGCGCCGAGCAGCGTCGACCAGCCGATGTTGTGCCAGACGAGGATCTGCAGGGGCATCTTCATCAGGTTGACGATCAGGAAGAAGACCGCCGTCGTGCCGAGGTACTTGTTCTTCTCGAAGCCCATCGCGAGCAGGTAGACCGCGAAGATCGGCCCCGCGGCGTTGCCGATCATGGACGTGAAGCCGCTGGCGGCGCCGATCGCGAGGGCGAGCGGCAGGGAGCGCGGAATCGCCTTCTCGGCGCCCTTCCACTCCTGGAACAGCATGACGGCCAGGCAGGCCAGCACGACGCCGGCGATGGCCCACTTGAACTCGGCCACGGAGATCACGGCGCCCACCAGCGCGCCGACCCCGAGGCCGACGACGGTCGAGGGCAGCAGGCGGCCGATCTCCGGGAGGTTCGCGTGCTGCCGGTAGGCCCGCACCGCGAAGACGTCGCCGAGGAGGAACAGGCAGAGCATCAGGCCCGTCGATTCGCGCGCGCCGAGCGACGTCGCGAGCAGCGGGATGGCGAGCATCACGGCGCCGCTGACGCCCGACTTGCCCATGCCGACGAGCACCGCCACCGCGACGAGCGCCGCGATTCTCCAGACGTCCGGCGAGCCGGGGGAGAGGCCGAGGAGCGAGAGGAATTCCGCAAGCATAGGGGTACTATACCGTGTCCCGCGGCTCCTATGCTATACTGGGACCAAAAAACAGGAGGACAGGGCCATGGCGGACCGGGTGGTCTACGAATACGACGCCGAGATCGTGAAGTCGAACGAGTCGGGCACGACGGCGTTCGTGCGGTTCCCGTACGACGCGAAGGAATGCTTCGGACAGAAGAACCTCGCGAAGATCCAGTGCACGTTCGACGGGGAGCCGTACCGCGGCGTCGTCGCGGACATGGGGGGCGGGCCGGTCATCGCGCTGCTGCAGACGATCCGCGCGAAGATCGGCAAGAAGCCCGGCGACTCGGTGCGCGTGGCCGTCTGGAAGGACGACGAGCCGCGCGTGTACGCGCTGCCGGAGGACCTCGCCGCGGCGCTCGAGGCGAACGCGGCCGCGAAGGCGACGTTCGAGGCCCTGGCGCCGTCGCACCGGAAGGCCTACGTCGTCTGGGTCGAGGAGTCGAAGAAGGCGGAGACGCGGGCCGCGCGGGTCGAGAAGGCCGTCGCGATGCTCGCCGAAGGGAAGAAGCTGAAGTGAGCGAGGGGAGGCGCGCGCCTGACCCGCACCGGCACCTCGGGCGCGACACGATCCGCCGGATGGCGCTCGTCGGGCTCTTCCTCGCGCTGTTCCTGGTCGCGAGCAACGCGATCCCTTCGTTCGCGCTGGTGCCCGGCGTCCCCGTGACGCTGCAGGTGCTGGTCGTGATCCTCGCCGGCGCGTTGCTCGGCTTGCCGTGGGGACTCGCGTTCCTCGGGATGCTGTTCCTGATGACCCTCGTCGGGATACCCATGATGAGCGGGTTCCGCAGCGGCCCGGCGTTCTTCGTCGGCCCGACCGCGGGCTTCGTGTGGGGCTGGATTCCGCTGGTCGTCGCGGCCGGACTGTCGCGGGGGGTGCGGAAGCTGAACGCGTGGAAGGACGGCGCCTGGTTCCTCGGGCTCGCGCTGGCCGGCATCCTCGCGGACTACGCATGCGGCGCGGCTTGGCTGGCCCACGTCGGTTCGAAGCCCTTCGGACCGGTGATGCTCTCGATGGGCGTGTTCCTGCCGTTCGACCTGGCGAAGGCCGTGCTGGCCTGGGT
>Ga0118677_10010118_pt2 | contig 11351 bp, 8 predicted proteins | sample AliMusrvi5mmetaG_FD_86154 | JGI IMG/M metagenome (GOLD analysis project Ga0118677, IMG submission 86154) | reverse complement strand
GGCTGACAGCGTGTATAGTGCGCCTTGCCGTGGTCGCGGCGTTCGCGGTGTTCATAGCAGTCTCGGCCGTGAGCACCCTAGTCAGCACTCAGATCCAGGGCGTTGCGGGCATGGGCCAGGATGCCGCAAGCCGAGCTCAGCGCTGGGATGAAGCAACCATGTGGAGTATGCCCAAAGCAGAAGCTCTCAGCATGGTGGTCCCCGGCCTCTATGGCTTTCGGATGGACACACCCGAAGGAGGCAATTATTGGGGTCGCTGCGGCCGCGACCCGTCGTGGGACAGGTACTTTGCTTCCGGCAAGAAAGGTCCGCCACCCTCAGGCTTCATTCGTTATGGCGGCGGAGGCGTTTACACCGGAGTGCTGGTGGTGCTGGTCGCGTTTTGGACGGTGCTGCAGGCGTTCCGGAAGCAGAGCTCGGTGTTCTCGCCCGCAGAGAGAAAGCTCCTCTGGTTTTGGACCGGTGTGGTTCTGCTCTGCGTTCTCGTGGGTTTCGGTCGTTACGCGCCGTTTTACCAGTTGTTCTATGCGCTGCCGTTTGCTTCCACCATGCGCAGCCCATCCAAGTTCTTTCACGTCGTTGAGTGGGTACTCGTCATCCTGTTCGCATACGGCGTGCACGGGTTGAGCCGAAGCTGGCGGGACGCCCCCGCTGCTGCGACCCGAGGGCTTTCGGCGCAACTGCGAAGCTGGTGGGCGAAAGCCGCGGTCTTTGACAAAAACTGGGTGAAGGGCTCGGCGCTCGCCCTGGTCGCGAGCGTGGTAGCTTGGCTGATATACTCTCGCTCGCATGAACGCCTGGTCGCGTATTTGCAGGAGGTTAGGTTTGATCCGACCATGTCAGACGCCATTGCCAGCTTCAGCATCCGGCAGGTCGGTTGGTTCGTGCTGTATCTGGGGCTGGCTCTCGGTCTGCTCGTCGTGGCGTTGAGCGGTTATTTTAACGGGCGGCGGACCCGGCTCGGAGGGATCCTGCTTGGGTTGCTGCTGGTTGCGGATTTGGGGCGGGCAAATGTGCCGTGGGTCGTCACGTGGAACTGGGTACAGAAATACGCCTCCAATCCAGTGATCGAGTTGCTGCGGGAAAAGCCTTATGAACACCGCGTGGCTGTGTTGCCGTTCAGCGCGCCGCAGCAGGTTGCGCTCTTCAACCAGCTTTACGACGTCGAGTGGAAGCAACAGCTTTTTCAATACTACGACATCCAGTCGCTCGATGTCGTCATGATGCCGCGCGCGCCGGTGGATTATGTCGCCTTCGAAAGTGAGTTGTTCTTTGACCGCACCACCAACACGCTGCACCGGATTACGCGCCGCTGGCAGCTTACCAATACCCGCTATCTGCTCGGGGCTGCCGGGTTCCTGGAGGTGCTAAATCAACAGATCGATCCCGTCAAGCAACGGTTCCGCGCTGTCACCAGGTTCGACATCGCGCCCAAACCCGGCATCATGAACCCGACCGGCCTCGATGAGCTCACCGCGGTAATCAAGCCGGATGGCCAATATGCAGTGATTGACTTCACCGGCGCGTTGCCGCGAGCCAAGCTCTATGCGAATTGGCAAGTCAGCACGAACGACCAGGCGACTCTGTCCAAGCTGGCCAGCCCGGAATTTGACCCGGCGCAGACCGTGTTGGTGGCTGATCCCCTTCCCGCGCCAGGTCCCGCCAGTGTTACGAATCAGAATGCCGGCACGGTCGAAATCACCAGCTACGCGCCTAAGAGCATTGTCATGCAGGCCAAAGCCGACGGTCCGGCGGTGCTGCTGCTGAACGACCGGTTTGACTCGAATTGGAAGGTGTCGGTGGATGGCAAACCGGAGAAATTGCTGCGCTGCAATTACCTCATGCGCGGCGTTTGCCTGCAAGCCGGGCCCCACACGGTTGTGTTTCGATTCGAGCCTCCAATGAACGCGTTTTACGCCAGCGTGGCAGCAGTGGGGATCGGCTTGCTGTTGCTGGGTTATTTGGCTTTTGGCAAAGAGAAAGAGGCGGCGCCGGATCCAACCGATGCGCCTCCTTCCACGACACAAGCTCGACTGGCCAGGTAGCCCGGTTGTGGGCCAGCCCAAAGCCGAGCTTTGCATCCCGGCTGGTGATGAGGCGCTGGCTTCCCCAGGAGTACCTTTTGCAGGTCTCCCGAATTTTCCATGACTCCCCCGCCGCGTGGCATAGCGAAAACTTATTTTAGAATTACCATGCGAAATGATATGAAATAGTGCTTGCAATCTCCGGGCGGAAGAGAAGAATCGCGGACGATAGATCAGAACAATCGAAAGATGATTATGAAATCCGTCTCGTCCGTTCTCTCGTTTGGCCCTTCCAGTCATGCAAAAGCTTTCAACCTAACGCGGCTCTTGATTAGCGCTTGGTGCTGGGTGATGGCCGGCCTTGTCTTCTTGCCTGCCACGTTTCGAGCGTGGTCAGCCGACTGCGTGCCTCCTCAATCTAGCTTGGTTGCCTGGTGGCCGGGCGAAGGTAACGCTAATGACATTGCAGGCACTAATAACGGCACGCTACAGGGCGGTGCGACTTTTACGACGGGCGTGGTGGGGCAGGCGCTCAACCTTAATGGAAGTAGCCAGTACGTGGACGTTCCCAACAGCGCCGGTCTAAACCCGACCGCCAGCATCTCGCTGGAGGCATGGATTTATCCGCGTTTGCCCCTTAACTCGGTTGGCTCGCCCATCATCAAGAAGGCGGGAGAGGGTCTGGGGCAGCAAGACGGCTACACGCTGGAGTTCTCGGGCACTGACGGCGTAGTCTTCGGTGTGAATGTGAACGGTACCGTATGGTGGCTCGCGACAGATCCGGCCCCTGTGCCGTTCAGCCAGTGGAGCCATGTCGCCGGGGTGTATGACGGTACGAACGTTTCAATCTATGTCAACGGATTGCTGGTGTCTCGTAAGCTTGGTGCCCATTCCGCTCCGATTGTGCCCTCCGCAAACCACTTGCAACTCGGTCACGACCCCTCCAACCCCTCCCGCTACTTCAACGGCTTGATTGATGAAGCCAGCATTTACAGTACTGCACTCTCCAGTGCCCAGATTCAGGCAATTTACACCGCTGGCAGCGCCGGCAAATGCGTCGTGCAGCCGTCGAATTGTATTCCGCCACCCTCGGGTCTGGCGGGTTGGTGGCCGGGGCAAGGCAATGCCAACGACCTGACGGACGCAAACAATGGCACCCTGTCAGGTGACGTGAGCTTCGCCAACGGCGAGGTGGGGCAGGCCTTCAACTTCAATCCGGCTAGTGGCACCGTAATCGTGCCCGATTCGCCCAGTCTGCGGCTCACTAACCAGTTGACGATCGAGGCCTGGATCAACGCCCGCAGCTTAGACGACGTGATCGGATGCGCGATCGTCTCGAAGATCAGCATTAACAGCGGTAACAATGGCTACCAGCTCATTTTAGTCGGCAACACGCTCCAGGGCTTGCTTAACAGCCCTGGCTTAAGCTGGCCTTCGCAGTGGATCATTTCCGGGCCCATCATCAGCACGGGGCTTTGGTATCATGTGGCTTTCACATACGATCAGTCGGCGATGAAGTTGTATTGCAACGGCCAGCAGGTGGCGACCAGCGTCATCGGGGCGCACGCTATTGCGACTTCGCCCAGCGAATTGCGTGTCAGCGGAGCCGATTACCACGGCTATTTCGACGGTCTGATCGACGAGCCGTCGGTCTATAACCGTGCCCTTTCCGCTGGTGAAATTGCTGCGATTTACAATGCTGGCAGCGCGGGCAAGTGCGGGTCGGCTATAACCCCGCTCCCCCGTGCCGCGACGGCAACGGCAACCATGGTGAATGATTTTGTGGTGGGGGCCACCATTACCGATGGAGGATGGGGCTACACGAATATACCCATCATTAGAATAAGCGGCGGGGGCGGCAGCGGGGCGCGGGCGGTAGCGGTGGTGAGCAACGGAGTGGTCATCGCAATCAACATTCTGGATGCGGGTTACGGCTACACCAGCATGCCGTTGGTCGTCATCGACCCACCATTTATGGCCAATCCCGTCTTGGACATCGCACCCATGTCGTTTCTGGTCTTCTCCAATCTAACCGTTGGCGGCGTTTATCAAATGCAGCAATGGGTGGGGTGGTATTGGTCGAACCGGCCAGTCAGCTTCACGGCTACAAATACCCTCTATACGCAGATGGCAGCGGGAGTGGTGGGGAGCGGAGATTACCGGCTGGCGCTCAACCCGGTCCCGGCTCATGCGTTCGCCACAGCCCAGGTCGTCAATGGGTTTGTCGTCGGGGCGACGGTGACCAGCAGGGGTTCCGGCTATGTCACCACCCCGGCAGTCACCATCTTTGGCGGCGGTGGCATCAATGCCACGGCGGTTGCTCACATCTCAGGTGGCGTGGTGACGAGCATCACCATCACCGATGCTGGCATCGGCTTCACGAACGCGCCCACGGTTCGCATCGCGCCGCCACCCGCCGCCGCCGTGTCGCCAATGGTTTTGCCGGTGATGCGGTTAAATTCGGCGAACCTGGTTCCGTATGACAATTACCAGATCCAATTCAAGCCGGACCTGGGAGAAGCATGGGGGAATTGGACAGGGGGCTTATTCATCCCGACTGACGTGACCAGCTCGCAATACGTGTTTGTTACGAATGACGTCGGCTTTTTCCGCCTGCTATATGTGCCGTAAAAGCGTCTGGCGCGTCCTCAGGTCCGCGATCAATCGAAGTGCTGAGCAGCGCCTCATAAAGGCGCTGGAGCTGTCCGCCCACCTCCGACCAGGAGAGCGGCCGGGGCGGCGGTTTGAAGCCCGGCGCGGCGTCGTAAAACTGCCGCACGAACCCAGCAGCCTGGGAGGGTGACAGGGCAACCGGGCAGTAGCAGGCACCCTCCCGGAAAACAGTCGTGGCCCACGGTAGTCGGCTCAGCAGCAGGGGACATTCGCACGCGGCGGCTTCGAGCGCGGACAGGCTCAGGCTCTCCATGGCACTCAACAATACGAAGCCTCTCGCCTCGCGATATATCTGCGCCAGCCTGGCCCGGTCCGCAATCGGGCCCTCGTAGCGCAGGGTGTCAGGATGGGCTTTGGCCAAAGCCACAAACCGTTGCGCGTAGGCGTCTGACTCGGTATAAGGCTTGCCGATGATCCAGAGTGGCGTGCTGGCGCGGACCGCTGCTTCGGCCAGTTCCAACACGCGTTTACGCTCGGTAATCGTCGCCGTGCAGACCAGCCAGGGCCCGCGTTTGACCGGTTGGCTCTTCAAGAACTCGTCCTCGACGCCATTGGGGACGACGTGGGTCTTCCCGACCGGCGCCCCGTAGAGCTCCTTCATCAAGATCGCTTCCCAGTCGGTGAGGGCGATGCACGCATCGGCCAGCCGGTAGGAATCCCAGTTGAACAGGCTGCCACAGAGCCGCGGCGAGGCCAGCCCCATGAACTGTCGGAGGCTCTTCTGCAATTTGAGGCGTGCGCGGGAGCGAGAACCTTGTTCCGTCAGCAGCTCCGCCTGCACCACTTTCATCCCCCGGGCCTGGGCAAGTTTAAGTGAGCTCACGCTCATTCGTCCGAAGAAGTGAAGGATATCGCCTGCCTGGCCCTGATCCCACCAGCGCAGGAAGTCGCTTTCAACGCCCAGCTTTTCCAGAGCAGTGCGCGTCTGGAGGATTTGAGTCTGCAGGCCTCCATGCGCGAGCGCGAACGGAGTCAGATGGTAGAAGAGAACCCGCATAGTTTGGTTATATAGTTGAATCGTTACATGCGTTACATAGGCAACGCGCGCCGTCGAGGTTTGTAACGATGTAACTCATGTAACCTATTTACTTCTCGGGCGACCAGGTGGGTCAAGCAATGGTCTCATAGACTCTCTTCACCTGCCGGCCCACCTCAAGCCATGACAATGGCTTGGGGGGTGGTTCGAGGGTTGGCGCCTCCTCATAAAAGCGGCGCAACAATGCGGCGGCGGCTGACAGCGACTCGTCCGACCGGCAGTAGGTCGCTCTGTTCTTGAACGCATCGCGGGCCCAGGGCAGGTCGCTCAAGAGCAGGGGACATCGGCAAGCTGCCGCCTCCAGTGCGGAGATGCTGAGGCTTTCCCATTTGCTCAGCAGCACGAATCCTCGGGCCTCGCGATAAATGCGGGCCAATTGCTCCCTGCCGGCAATCGGTCCCTCGTAGCGCACCAACTCGCGGTTTTGGCGCGCATAGTCCAGGAAGCGTCTCGCGTAGTCATCCGAGTCCGAGTAAGGTTGGCCAATAAACCAAACGGGAGTTTTCGCTTGCACAGCCATCTCAGCCAGTTTCAGGATCCCTTTCAGCTCGATGATGGTGGCCGTGCAGACCAACCACTTTCCGCGTGGAGCAGACTGGCTGTCCAGGAAGACATCCTCTACTCCATTGGGAATGATGTGCACGCGTGACGGGGGCGCATTATGAATCCGGGTCAGCAGTGAGGCCTCGTAAGGCGTCAACGCAATGATTGCGTCCAACAAGCGGTAGGAGTCCCAGCCAAACAGGTCGCGGAGGCGTCGAGGCGCAACCGGCCTGACGGCGCGCAGGACCATTTGCTGCATCAGGCGCTTCCAGGCTGGCCGGGAGCCCAACCCGGACATGAAGGCCGACATAACCACTTTCATCCCTTTCTGGTGCGCCAGACGCTGTATGTGGATTGGAATCCCGGCGAAATGGTGCAGCACGTCGCCGGTTTGGGTCTCGTCCCACCAGCGCAGCGGTTCAACCGTCACGCCGAGTTTCTCCAGAGCGGCTTTGGTTTGCTCGATTTGGATCTGGGCGCCGCCGTGGGCCAGCATGAACGGCGTGTGGTTTTCCAGAAGGACCTTCATCCCAGCCGCTCAATCCAACGCGTAAGGGCTGGGCTTGGACAAAAGGCGATTGGCGCCGACGACGCTGGTCCCGGCGGGAACATCCTTGGTGACCACTGCGTTGGCGCCGACGGTCGCCCCCCGGCCAATCCGCACTCCTCCCAAAATCTTAGCCCCCGCGCCGATATAGACGCCGTCCTCCACAAGCGGCGCCGCAGGGCTCAAGTCGCGCCCACCCAGGGTAACCTGGTGGCCGATGACGACATTCTCCCCAATTCGTGTGCCGCTATGGATGACGATGCCCATCGGGTGGGGCAGGAACACGGTTTTGGGGAGTGCCAGGCCGATGTCACAGCCGAGGAAATACATGAAAACCCGGCTCACAACCGGTAGCCGATGCCGGGTCATGAAAATCAACAGCCGGGCCGCGACCGCGTTACTAATCCAAGGGTTTTTGGGGTGGCACCGCACGTAGAATCGCCTGTCACGGAGCAGGGCGGAGGGGAGAGCCTTCTAATGGGTCCTCGCAAGGACAGTTCATCGCCCGGAAGTCCTTGGTGTTCCTCGTCGCAACCTTCGCCCCCTTCCGTAAAGCGATCGCGGCTAGCAGACCGTCCACCAGGCTTGGATTTCCTTTGCCTTTTCTTCTGGCCTCACCGGCGAGGCGCGCGCCGGTTTCGTAGTCGGCCAATTCGCATGGGAGCGAAGCCAGGCCCGCAATTCGGTGGCGATAGAAGAGTTCCCCCCGCAGGCGCTTCTGAGCGTCCGGCACGGCATGGACGCCGATCAGGAATTCGGCTCGGATAATGTCCGCAGTCGCAACTTCAGCCTGTGCGGCAAGCCAGGGAACAAAAGACGGGTGCTCCCGCTCGCCTTCAATAAGGATGTCCGAGTCAATGAGCCAAGGCATCTTCCGTCTCCTGGTCAAGCTTCCGTATTTGGGCTTCGATTGCGTCCGCCGCGCGCTTGTCGGCCTCCAGAGCCTTGTAGGACCGGAACAGGCTGGCGGCCCGCTTCCCGCTCATGAAGTCTGCGTCGGGCACCAACCGAGCTACGGCTTTCCCATGCTTGCGGATCAGGACCGTTTCCCCGTGCTGGGCCTTATCCAGAAACTCATGAAAAGCTCTTGCCATGTCGCTCGCGGTGGCTTCGATCATGCCTTAAAATACATATTTTACGTAATACTGCAAGCCTGTATTCCAGCCACTCTCATTATGTCAGGTTGGCAGGGCGCGTCACTCCGTGCGCGCCGGTCCTGGGGGCGTATATGAGCGAACGGCGCGCACGGAGTGACGCGCCCAACCCCGCAACCCATCCACATAATGAGAATTACCGACCGGGGTACAGCGGTCATTGACCGGGCACGGGCAAAACCCCTACAGTAGGCGCCGCACTTATGCGTGTGAACCACAAGAAGCAATGCGATTAGCCCTGCGTTTGATCAGCCGCCTGGCCTGCCTGCTGCTGCCCTTCTCAGCCGCTTGCGACACAAATGTCGTTACCAATGCCGTTACCAGTGTCGTTACCAATACCTTTACCAATGTCTTTACCAGTGACTGGTCTTTGACGATAAGCGACTACAGCGACTCCGCACCCGCGGTAGCGACCGATGGCACAATCTATTTCGGCACGTTTAAGGGCAAGTTCTGGGCCGTCAAGCCCGACGGGTTTCGCAAGTGGATCTTCGCGGCGCAAAACGAAATCAAGTCCGCGCCCGCCGTTGGCACCAATGGCACGGTCTATTTCGGCAGTCGCGATCGCAAATGCTACGCGTTGCGGCCGGACGGTAAGAAGCTCTGGGACTTCCAAACCGGGGGCTGGGTAGACTCCTCCCCCGCTCTGGCACACGACGGCACCGTCTATTTCGGGTCGTGGGACAACAACCTCTATGCCTTGGACGCTGAAGGTAAGAAGAAGTGGGAGTTTACCACGCGAGGCCCAATCGTCTCGTCCCCCGCCATCGGCGCCGATGGCACCATCTACTTTGGTTCGCATGACCGGAAGTTCTATGCGCTGGCGCCTGATGGTCGTAAGAAGTGGGAATACGCGACCGATGGCCCCATCCTCTCTTCGGCGGCAATAAACAAGGACCAATGCCTGTATTTCACTTCGGTGGACGGCTGCCTTTATGCGCTCAACCTGGACGGCAATCTGCGCTGGCGTCTGCGGACGGGCAGCGTCAGGGAATCGTCTCCCGTGATCGGTATGGACGGCACGATTTACGTGGGGGTCAACCAAAACCTGTGGGCGGTCAGCAGCGACGGCCAGAAGAAGTGGGGGGCAGTCGGTGGCGAGGACTACCCTTTTGATACCTCGCCCGTTGTCCTGACGAACGGGTCCATCTGCTGCGTCTCCCGTTACGGTATGCTGTGCTATGTCAGTCCGGAGGGAGGCTTGCAGTGGATGTACAATCTTTTTGGCTACGAGTATGGTTCCCCGGCGGTTGGGCCGACCGGCGCTATTTATGTGCCCGACTGGGGTGTCGCGGGACGAGGTTTCTCTGCCTTGCGAGCCGGAGCTGCGCTGGCCAGCACGCCCTGGCCAAAATTCCGCTGCAACGCGCGAAACACCGGCAACGTACAGGACATAACTCCTTAGTGGGAGTAACTCCGGAACGCTGTCGGTTCGTCTTCTATGCCTCCCACACCCGCCCAACAAGAAGCTCGAGGCGGGGCGCACGGAGCTTTGGTCTGTTCCGACCCGGACCTTTGCTATGTGATCGGGTCCGGGCCAGCGGGAGTGGCCTGTGCGAAGGCGTTGCTGGATGCTGGGCGGCGGGTCCGGATGCTGGACGCCGGGCTGACCCTGGAGCCGGACCGAGTAGACCTGGTTGAGAAGCTCAAGCGCAGCGGACCGGAGGAATGGACGCCAACTGACTTGGCCGCTTACCAGGCGGGAATGAACCCCGACGTGGGCGGTGTGCCGCTCAAGCTGGTCTATGGCTCGGACTTCGCCTATCGCGAAGCGGACGAACATCTGGGCGTTCATTACGATAACGTTGGCCTGCGCCCATCTTTGGCCAAAGGCGGGCTAAGCAACGTCTGGGGTGCGGCGATGATGCCTTTCCTGGACGGCGATTTGGATGAGTGGCCATTTCGGCTTTCCACACTGGCACCACATTACGCGGCGGTGCTTGAACTTACTGGACTTGCGGCCTGCCACGACGGTCTGGAAGCGCCTTTCTCCCTCTACGCAAACAAGTTCACCGAGCTGCGTTCCAGCCGACAGAGCCAGCAACTGCTGGAGAGAATGGAGGGCCACCGCGAGGCCCTGGCCCGGGCCGGAATCCGCTTTGGCCGATCACGATTGGCGGTGCGAGGAAACCTCTCCTCCGCGCCAGGCGGTTGCGCCTACTGCAGGCTTTGCATGTACGGCTGTCCCTACGGCTACATCTATACTTCGGCGGAGACGGTGGCGCAGATGCTCGGTAACTCCAATTTCAGCTACGAGCCCGGAGTGATCATTGACCAGGTCCGCGAATCCGCTCAGGGAGCCGAGGTGCTCGGCTACGACCGGACGACTCGGCAGCCAATGGCCTGGCAGGGCAACCGGGCTTTTATCGCCGCTGGCGCTATTGCCACTACCCGGATCCTGCTCCGTTCCCTGGGCGCCTATGAACAGACGGTGTGGCTCAAGGATAGCCAATATTTCCTGGTGCCCCTGGTCCTCCTCCGGAGGGTCCGAGGCGCCACCCGGGAGTGGCTACACGCTCTAAGCCAGGTCTTCCTGGAGATATCCGATCCCCGTGGGTGGGACACGACCGCGCATGTTCAGATCTACTCGAACAACGACCTGATCAGCCAGGCGGTGGCCGGAGCCTTCGGCCCGCTCCAGCGGCCGCTTGGGTTTTTGGTCCGGGATTTCCAGGAACGCATGCTCGTGGCGCAAGGGTTCATCCACTCACGCCACAGTTCCCGGATCGCCGTCTGCCTGAAGAAGGATCGGGGCACCGGACAAGAACGCTTGGAACTCAGCGCGGAGTTGAACCCCGGAGCGCGGGCGCGAGTGCGAAAGTTGGTGTTCCGACTCTGCCGACAAGCCCGGCGCCTCGGGGCAATGCCGCTGCCGCTCATGCTCAAGTTCTCCGAGCCTGGTCGTAGCTTCCATAGCGGCGGCAGCTTTCCAATGAGTACCGAGCCACGGGGATTCCAAACCGACCTGCTCGGTCGGCTCCCTGGCTGGAAGAGAGTCCACGCGGTGGACGCTACCGTGTTCCCCAGCATCCCCGCGACGACCATCACGTTCTCGGCCATGGCCAATGCTCACCGGATCGGCTGGGAAGCCGCGCGGCTGGAGCCTTGAATCGGCAAACGCCGGCCCAGCCAGATGCCACTTCACCGGATAGGACGCAACCAACGTTGAACAAACGGCCTGCGTAAGGGTCAAACGCTTCATGAACGCTGCAACCCTTCGCGACCGCGCCCGCTATTGGTGGCGCAAGGAAATCCGCTGGTGGCTCGTTATCGGATTGATCGTCTTCTCTCTCCGATCTTCGATGGCCGATTGGAGCGACGTGCCGACCGGGTCGATGAAGCCGACGATTCTCGAAGGCGACATGGTCTATGTC
>Ga0118677_10014119_pt1 | contig 11352 bp, 13 predicted proteins | sample AliMusrvi5mmetaG_FD_86154 | JGI IMG/M metagenome (GOLD analysis project Ga0118677, IMG submission 86154) | reverse complement strand
AAATTTGAGCTTTTCATCCATCTTCGTACTTTCATTCCACGGCATAGAGTGGTCCCTCCTATGCCAAAAACTGTAAAGTATGTGTCCGGTATAAAACGTAAACTATGTCTCGGGTAGTACATAAGCCTCGCTACTGCGGGGCTTTTTTATTTTCTGCACCACCCCTCCGAATTGCTCTTTAAAGCGTATTTTAGGGCCATTTTTTGGCTAGGGAATCTGACCCAAATCCAATAAAATAGTGAAATGCCAGCAAAGCTTGTCACAACACATCAGCTTCGCCAGTACATCGTTTACAACGCCATTGCCTCCGCTCGAGTTGAAGGCATCGTCCTAGCAACGCAGTTTGAACAAAAACTTACTGACTATATAAATAGCAAAAAGAACATTTCGCAATTAATAGAAGAAACTAAGCAAAGTTATATTAAGAGCTCAATAAAATGACGGTTAATTTAAATAAAAAAATTATCATTATTGCCGGACCCAATGGTGCTGGTAAAACTACTTTTGCCAAAACCTTCTTACCGCAAGAAGCCCATACATTTCGCTTTATTAATGCTGATCTTATAGCGGCAGGATTGGCACCATTTAATCCTGAATCTGTTGCATTCAAAGCGGCTCGCTTGATGCTCAATGAATTGGATGAATATACTAAAGCAGGCGAAAGCTTTGCATTTGAAACTACTTTATCTGGCACTCATTACCTACAACGCATTCAAGAGTGGAAAGACTTGGGCTACACAATTAAGCTCTGGTTTATTGCACTCAGCTCTCCTGAATTAGCCATTTCTCGTGTAGCGGAGCGGGTTGCACAGGGCGGGCACAACATTCCTGAAGAAGTCATTCGTAGGCGCTATCGAGCAGGATTAGAGAATCTCCCACAGTATCAAAAAGCTGTAAACTCGTGGGTATTACTTGATGGTGATTTAACGGAATTAGAAAAGATTGCTCAAGGCTAAAAATGATTATTCCAACTCCAGATATTCTCAATTCGCCAGATCCTGACATTTCAGGGTCCTACTTCGCTATTAAACGCGCTAGGCAAGCAGCAATTGATTTGGCAATCCAAACCAATACGGCCATAGTGACCACAGTCAATGGCAAGATAGTTCGGATCCCCGCTGCCGAGCTTATTAAGAAACGTAGCCAGTAGGGTGGAATCGAAATACTGACAGTAGGTTTACACCAGTCAACATGAGGGCCATAGAAATCTCGGGTAAACGGGTGGCGCATCATTGTAGCTTTCGCTACCACTAGATAAAGTATCCGTTTAAATTTGAATCAATGATTTCAATTGAATATTTTCTTTTGCTAATTTTTCACTGCCCATCAGCCCAGTAATTTCTAGCAACACCAATGTACCAACCACTTGAGAGCCAGACTTATTCACTAAATTTGCCGCCGCAACCAGCGTTCCGCCTGTAGCTAAAACATCATCTATTAACAACACTCTGGCTTTATGGGGCAATATCTCCTGCTGCATCTCTAGAGAGTCAGCCCCATACTCTAGTCCGTAACTTTCTGAATACACTTTTTTTGGTAGCTTATTGGGCTTGCGAGCTAAAACTAAGCCTTTTTTTGATGCCTGGGCAAGGGCTGTTGCAAAAATAAAACCCCTAGACTCTATTCCCAAAACATAATCAAAGTCATATAAATTACTCAAGTCATACAATTGGTCGATTGCATATGCAAATGCTTTTTGATTGGCAAGTAATGGTGAAATATCTTTGAACATAATCCCTGGTTTTGGAAAATCAGGAACTGTTGGTAAATAATCTAATAAATTCATAGCTATGAAAAATTCTCTGGTTGTAATTGTGGCACTTGAAGATGAACTGAATCGTGAAAACCTATCTTCGCATATCCCAATCGTCTATTCAGGAATAGGCAAAGTAAATGCCTCTATTGCTACATTCAAGGCGATCAAAGAATACAGTCCGAATTTGATTATCAATTTTGGTACTGTTGGAAAAATTACTCCAAATCTTTCTGGCTTAATTCAAATTGGGTCTGTTATACAGCGGGATATGATTGCTGAACCATTATCTCCAAGAGGTACTGTCCCTTTTTCTCATAAACCAAGTAGACATATATCAATCTCAACTGGCCATACTTGCGGAACGGGCGATAGTTTTGTAACGCAAGAGGATAAATGGCTAATTGAAAATAGGGTGGATGTAGTCGATATGGAGCTATTTGCGATAGCCTCAGTTGCTCACGAGCACAATATTGACTGGATTTCTTATAAATTTATATCCGATGAGGCTAATGAATCTTCTGGTCAAGAATGGTCTAAGCAGATCAATCAAGGTCAGAAGCTATTCATAGAAAAATTACAATGCCATTTGACGGATCTGCCCCACTAAATCTATCGTGAACCGTTTCTTCAGTCGATACTGAGGGGACTAATCTTAGCTCTAGAATTCTTATTTCTAGAGCCAGTCAGCCTTCCAAGAGGAAGAGAGCCGAATGATTCTTGCATCTTGATATTGATCTGCATTTTCACACCATTCATTAATGATCAGATTAGGACTAGATCTATTTTCTTGGAATCCTTTTGTCATATCTGTGGCAGATAATTTACTATAGCTACCTACAATACTTTGTGTATAAATTTCTTTTGACAATACCATCAGTAATGGTGCAGAAACTAAAGTCAATAAAAAAGAGCGTCGATTCATCATTTAAAGCGCCTTTCCCCAGCGTTGCATAGCATCCTGAGATAGCCCTGTAGCAAACTCTAGTAGGTTATTGGCGATAGCAGCATGGTGAGCTAACTCATAGGCGCGCCAAGTTGGGCGATTGTGTAAATTCGCCAAGGCTAATGCATATGCCCTAGCAGGTTGACTGCCACTACCTAAATAAAATTCCGCAGCATGATCAGCAAAGGCTAATTCATGACGAGATAACAAACTTTCATACATTGACGTAGCAATAGCTAATTCATCATTAGCTAATCCAAATTCATCCTCGGCGATAAATAAATCGGCCATGCGCCATCTTACTTCTGGATCACCACTATTCAATACTGAAAGTAATAAAGTGCGTGCTTTATCGTACTCTTTACGATCGATATCAATTTCCGCTAAATGCACACATGCATGGGTATAGCCAGGCAAATAAGCCACTGCTTGTGCATACCAGTGGGCTGCTTGATCTAAATCAGGTTGATCATGTACCTCACCCCATAACATTCCAAGTTGAAAACATGTCCATGCCAAACCTAGTGGTGATAAATCTTGGTAACTTTCGATAGCTTTCAGATAAACGGCATTCGCCTCCTCATAACAACCTTGTTCTGCTAATAAGGCGCCTAGAGGTACTAGATCCTGAATAGAATGACTAACACTTGCTAAGCTTTGGCGCTGAGCTAATACTACTGCAAGGTCTTTACCTAAAGCTTGATCGATACTCAAACGTAAACGTTTGATGAGCTGTGGGTCAGCCCCCAATACATCAGCTTGATTTATGTGGTCCAGTGCCGATGTAAAGAGATGTCTTACTGAGTCAACTTGTGCAGCAGCAATATGGGTAGCAGCGCTTTGAGAATGATTGATCAATGCGACTTCCACCAACTTGACCATACGATCTAGAGCTGAATAATCACCAAAAAACTGAGCCCGCAAAGATTCGGCATCAATCAATGCCTCTAATATGCCTACTCTATCTGGATAGGCATGATGCATAAACCAATGACGTTCAAGTACGCTCTCCATATTGCGTACAAAAATCTCGCCGTCAGTAGTCTGTGGTAAGTCTATTAAAGCAAGGCTCATTTTGGTGTTCCGAATCGAACTATCAGACTTTTTAGGCTTCGCTCCAGCATGGTATCAATGATTAAATGCACGATCAATTCAGCCTGACCAGAGGGTCGGTATTGGACTGTCCAATCTACTTTACTACCAGTACTATTTGAGGTAACTTGCATGTATCCAATATACGGCTTAGCAGGCACACCGCTAACCAGAGAGTAGGTCAAGGTTTTGTTTTTTTGATCCAAACTCTCTAATCTCTCAATAATTGTCTTACCGTCAATCGTTTCAATTTCACGCAATTGTCCAATACCACTTCCAATTGTTTTGATACTAGCTATTAAAGGGCTCCATTGACTAGAAAACTGGCCAACTACTTTCCAGACATCAGCAGGACTAGCCAACAAATCGACTTGATGAGATATCTTTAATAACTTTTTGTTTGCAGGAGCTAAATACGGAAATGTGTTCAAGCCAAGTTGAGTTGCTTGCTGAGCCTCTCCTTGATATTGTTTTCCCTGATTACGATTTACTAAATAGTTAACTAAAATTTCTATGACATTGGCATTTAAAGTTCTGCCACCACCAGTCTGATAAGTATTTCCAGCAATGGTGCTCTGCTCAATTTCCATATGACTTGTATCCGTCACAGGCTTAGCCACATCAATCAATAAAAAATCATCCATACGCACGTTAACATGGGCATTCAGTAAATCAGCATCCCAATTTTTTATGCCATCACGCATATCCCAAAACTCAAAACTATCTGTTAACCGTTTTTTGAACACTTGCGCTAAGTCACCAGATATCACTTCAAATGGATTGAGTTGATTCCATAAGTCTCTTAAATCAATACTCTCTGGTAAGGCATTAATAATATAGTTCGTCTGTTCAGGGCGCCCCACCCAGTCATAAGGAGGCGGCTCAAGAGCTTGTTTTTTTGTCTGCTTCGGCCTTGTTTCTGCAATCACTCCAAAAAGCGAGCCCTCTTGCAATGACAAAAATTGCTCTATATTTAATTCAACCACTAAGCCCATCACATTATCATCTTGTAAATAATTTGGTACAGACTTTAGATCAGGCAAAATTCCAATATAAAAAGGATCTGAACGGACTCCAGCAAAAACTCGGGTTGAGCGATCTTGGCTATAAGCACCTGCCTCATCACCCACTAGCAAGGTAATCACTTCACCATTTGGTAGCGTACAGGTACCTACTTGTGATTTCGGCTGTTGACCAGCTGTAGTGGCTTGCTTGAGTGTGTCAAATTGAAATAAAAAACGCACTTCTTGACCAAAAGGTACAAATTTAGCCTGCTTACCTAGCCCCAATACTTTTACATGCTTCACTACAATACTGTAACGTGCCGCATTAGAAAAAACGCCAGATTCACCAGCAAAAGGAAATACATCCGCAACTAAAACGAGGCGGCTGACATCACCAGGTTTTGTAAAAGCGAATAAATCAGTAACGTCAATTGCTGGGTCAGCAATGACACGTGGGCCATCAATATGATCGGACATCAGTAGTCTTAATTAAACCGTTATAAGGGTGCTTATAGTTAAACCAAGTTTTGTCTTGAATAGCAATAACGGGTTTAACAGGTCCACCGTAAGGAGTCACCCGTCCAGCAACATTTGGTATCGATTTCAGGTACTCAATAATTGCATAACGTTCTTTGGGAGATAGCTCACGACCGATTACTCCAGGTTTATCAGTTTTCATAAAACCTTTCTCAAATGAGTGCCCACTATTTGAATTACCAATTAAAGTGGTATCAAATAAATAATCTGCAGAGGTTCCCACTTCTGTATTGAGTCCGAGTTTGATAGGGTCAAACTCGCGAGTGACATAGAAAGTCTTGGCACGTTGATCTGCCGGAGTTAGCAAATCGTAAATGGTCGGCACCGAAGCATTGTGTAAGAAGGGGCCGGTAGCCCAAACACCATCTCTAGGGGCTGCCTTATAGCTATTTTCAGGAGTTTTATCCGACCCATCTCTTTTAAAGCTCACGTAGCCATTCATCTCTTGCATTTGTGCATCTGTAAATGGTCCAGCCTGATCTAGTGATTTGAGAATGATCTTATTTTGTAAAACACTGCTCATAACCCCGAAGGAGACCATTGATTTTCCCTCAAACATACTTGCGAATTTGCCAGTTTGTAATGTCGGCTTTGGATCAAAGCTATTCGTTTTAAATTGCTCACCATCGGTACCAATAATTTTGACAGGGACTAGAGAATTTTCGATCATCCGTTTGCCGTCTTCTCGAGGCGTGCTCCAGCGATACGGAAAGCTAGCATGACATTCCACACAATTTTCCTCAAAGAGTCTTTTTCCTTGATTCACTTTACGTTGATCTAATTTTCCCAAAGTAGCCTCGGGCCATTGGGGGGGAGCTAGCTGTTTCAACAGGTTCTCTAAGGCAATTAAACCCTTTACATCTGTGGTTGAATCAAATAGGCCATGTACTGGGTCTGCCGATGTTAAGTCGTAGCGTGCGAATACACCAAGTGTCTCCCCATAATTTCTTTTGAGTGGATTGTCGGCTACCCCGCTCCACTGCACCCAGGCTGATTGGGGCGCATTCCATAAAAATGGCGGCTTGACTGGTGCGCTCAAGGGAAAAGTATTTGCAAGTATTCCCGTTTGAATTCCTACAACTTCGTTGTGAATGCTTCCCAAAGCATCCATCCGGCCAGGGCCCGGTGGAAATGGTGAATTAAAACCATATTTTAATTTCATATTCACCTGCGCTGCATCAAGCTCTAAGCGCCGTTTTAAATCTGCCGCATCTACTGTTTTTGTTTTTTGAATATTTTGCAGCATATTCTGAAAGCGAGTCTGATCCTTCAGGGTCGTATTTAAAGAATCTGCCAAAACAGCCATCCAAGTTTCGATATCAAAATATTTCGCTACGCCGCCATCAATCCGTATTTTCTTACCTTGATATTGCACTTCGCTAGTGTGACAAGCGGCACAAGTCAGTCCAATATAAGTACCAGCAAATTGGCCGGCAGGCACCACTGTTTTAGTGATACCAATTGGTAAATTATCCGGGTTATTTTTGAGATCGGGGTCAGCCATGAGTAAGCCCACCCTATCCGTATTCGCTGGGCTATTAAAGAACTCATTTGAACCCGGTAGTTGCAAAGCTAAATAAATATCATAGGAAAGTAAAGCAGAACCTTGCGAACCCCAATAGAAATGAGCGCGCTGCTCTGGAGTCCAACCCTGATTTAAATAGATTACAGGAGGCTTATCAGCTTTTGCGGCATGGCTAAAAAGAGAGCTGATTAAAATTCCGAAAACTAAGAATAATTTATTCATATTAATAACTTTTTGGTTGTCAATGTAATCTACTGAAAATCAGTGTCATCACTTTAACAAATTGCTACCGAATGTCTAGCCAAAAACGGCCGATTTGAGACTATTTAGCCTAAAACTACCAAGAGGCGCTTACCGATCTTGATTTCAACCCGTCGATGCAACACACTATCAACTGCGTAAGCGCAAGGAGTGTTGCTCATGAAACAACGACCTCGAATCTATTACACAGCCACCCAAAAGGATTTAATGTGGGAGCGCTGGAAAAAAGGAGATTCCCTCCAGCAGATTGCCCAGTTATTTGATCGCAATCATTCGTCCATACAAGGCATCTTTGTGCGGTAATCCCCCCATTAACCACCGCTCTCAGAAGTAGGATTAATTAAGCAACCATGGCCAGTCGCTGTTTCGGGGTGATGCCGCCCAATGCCATGTTTGGACGTTGATGATTGTATTTATACATCCATTGCGTTGCAAACTCTTGAACTTCGTTAATACTTTCCCAGTAATGCTGAGATAACCATTCGTATCTAACGGTACGATTAAAGCGCTCCACATACGCATTTTGTTGTGGTTTACCTGGCTGGATATGTTGTATGTGGATTTGATGTTTAGCTGCCCATTCCATAAGCCTGCCACTGATGAGTTCCGGCCCATAGTACATGCAGAATGGTAGTCAGCCGCAGCAATTTAAGCCATGCTGGTGATTGCGAGATCATCAATAAGGAGTATTGCTATGGCTGACCACTTAAACAATAAACCCTTTGGGGCATGGATTGCAATCGATATTGCCAAGGACTTTAATGCCGTGTTAAGCGAGACCAAGGCGGGTAAAAGGCAGCATTTTCGGATGGCTAATTCTGCTGCCGATCATGATCGTTTTATTGCTTTTCTAAAGAGCTTACCGCCGCCTTGCATTATTGGGTTTGAGGCAACCGGCAATTACCACCGCGCATTAGGGCATCGCTTGGTAGCGGCGGGGTTTGAAGTCTGTTTTATTTCCTCGGTAGCGAGCGCCCGGTATCGGGAGGTGATGTTCAACTCCTGGGATAAAAATGATCCCAAGGATGCTGCAGTGCTTTTAGAGCTGCTTAAGCAAGGGATTACTCAACGTTATGTTGACCCATTAATTGCAGGGCATCATGATCTCCAAGAGTTATCTAAAACCTACTATCAAGTGACCTTGAGTCGCACGCGCCTGCAGCATTCCATCCTCACTCATTACCTGCCTTTGTATTTTCCGGAGATGGGTAAATGGTGGAACAGTACTCGCGCAGACTGGTGGATTAATTATCTTTTGCACTTCCCCATCCCTAGCGCAGTAACGAAGCACTCTCAAGAAGCGTTTTGCGAGATTGCCAGCCCTGTCATTGGCCGCAAGGTTAATAAAGCGGCTAAGCTTATTGAGCTCTATGAGACCGCCTTGCATAGCATTGGACTACCTGTTGAGGCAGATTCCTTGGCTTGCAAAACCTTTCAAATACAACTGAGACGCTATCAAGAGATCAATGCTTGTCGCAAGCAATTAGAAGAGACGGCTCAAGCAGTATTGGCCGATAACCCGGACTCTGCCATCTTGCAAAGTGTTCCGGGGATTGGCCCGATTAATGCCCTAACGATTCTGGCGGAAGGCGGGGATCTACGTCGCTTTAGCCATCATCGTCAGTTCTTGAAGTATTGTGGGTTTGATCTAGCCAAAAATCAATCAGGCAACTATCGTGGTCAAGAACAAATCTCCAAACGAGGTAATGCGCGTTTACGATTGGCGTTATGGATGGCAGTGAACACTGCTATCGCTCAACCAGAAAATAGTTTCCAGCAAAAATATAGCCGCTATATTAAAGGCGCACCACAGGATAAGGATTTACAGCGCAAGGCTAGGACTGCGGTGGCAGCGAAGATGGCGCGTGTAGTGTATGGATTAGTGAAGTCAAAACAGATGTATCAAGGTTACTATGAAAAAGCTTTACCCAGTGGATCGATCCCTCTCTGTAGGGCCGTAGAGGCCGCAAGGACCTCGTAGATAATGTTTGGACCTTCCACTGGGACCTCAGATTGTTTTAAGTAGGGTAAAGACCAAAACGTGAAGTGGCGGATCTTGTGTTCATTATGGTTAATCGGGACCCCTGATTTATTTGTGGAAGTGACCGTTTGGGTATAGACAAGTAGTAAGTTTGATTTTTTAACTGCAAATTGCAGTTACGGTATGGCTTTGCCTATCGCTGGAAAAAGTTCTTGCATTTAGTACGTTGTCCGCTTGAATCCGTGTGGGTTTGCCGCGCTGTGAAACGATATGCTCTAGCAAATGTGCTACATCATCACCTCTAATATTTTGCGCGGGATAGATCGCCAAGCATTCACGGGTGTGGTTATCCATCAAGGTTAAAGCTCGAAACTTATTGCCGTTAAATAAGGCATCTGATACAAAATCCATACTCCATGCTTGATTAGGTCCTGTCAGAATGGGCCTCTCCATACGACTGGCTGCTGCCTTGCGACGCCTAGGCCGTTTGCACCGAAGGTTCAAGCCTTCTTCACGATATAGGCGATACAGCCGCTTGTGATTGACCACCCATCCATCTCTGCGAATCAGAATGTACATCCGCCTAAATCCATATCGAATACGGGTTCGGGCAATCTCTTGCAACCTTGCCTTCAGAGGAACATCGAGTGGCTTGCCTTTGGGCTTGTGATACCAGGTTGAGCGTGCTTGCTGGCATACTGCGCAAGCGCGCTGCACACTCACTCGGTATTGCTTAATGAGATGGCCGACCAGCAGCTTACGCTGCGCCGGCCTTAAAGCTTTTTTCGCAGGACATCCTGCAGCATGGCTTTATCTAAGCTCAGGTCAGCCACCAACTGCTTGAGCTTACGGTTCTCTTCTTCGAGCTGCTTTAAGCGTCTGAGCTCAGAAACTCCTAAGCCACTATATTTTTTCTTCCAGTTATAGAAAGTGGCTTGACCGATGCCGATCTTGCGACAGACCTCATCAACCGAAGTACCGGTATCGACTTGATGCAATGCAAAAGCAATTTGCTCTTCTGTGAACTTTGACCTCTTCATGGCGCACCCCTCCTTAGGGATAATATCGCCGATTTTTTCTAATTTAGGGTGTCCAATTTATTGGGAGGAGGTCAGTTTATTGGGGGAGGGTCACTCCAAGGATACAATGGTTACGAAACACCGTAATTATCTTAATAATTGTTGGGCTCGAAATATTGAATTCTCTTCTAGAAAAACTACCCTCTCCTCCCTTAGGAAAAACTGGATGGCCATGGACCATTGAGTCTAGTTTATTGACGCCAACGATGCCCAATGGAATGCCGTGGCCTAAGATTAGTATCGTTACCCCATCTTATAATCAGGGTAGATTTATAGAGGAAACTATTCGCTCAATTCTTTTGCAGGGATATCCTAACCTTGAATATATGATTTTTGATGGAGGAAGTAGTGACGAGACCATTTCTGTAATAAATAAATATAGTGAGTGGCTATCGCATTGGGTAAGTGAAGAAGATCAGGGTCAGAGCAATGCTATAAACAAAGGCATACTTCTATGTAATGGAGATATCTTTAACTGGATCAACAGCGATGATTATCTTGAGCCGAACGCATTGAAGCTAATAGCTGAAAACTTTATCGAGAATGAGGTAAAAGTTCTCTGTGCTAGGGAGCGTTGGTTATTTCCTCAGGGTGGTGAAATGATTAGGGCAGGAAGTATAATTTCAAAATCTGTCGCTGAAACGATTTATGAAGGGCAGATTGATCAGCCCAGTACCTTTTGGTCTTTCGCAGCGGTACGTTCGCTTTATCCTTTACGCGAAAATCTTCATTATCGGATGGATTCTGATTTATGGATTCGTTATCTTTTGGCTAATGGGCAGTCCGCTGTTAAGCGTTTAAATTTTGTTATAGTGAATTTTAGGTTTCATTCTGAAAGTAAAACGATTAACCAGCAAAAAGAATTTGAGCTTGAGCGGTGGGCAATAAGAAAGGCCCTTTTAAATGCAATAGAACATAACTCCAAAATGCTGAACATCATTGCTCCTATTTCTGCAAGTGTTGCTTTAGAATATTCTGTGCCCAACCTTTGTCGTTCTAATTTAGGAATAATTTTTCTTAAAAAATTGATCTCTTATACGTACAGTATTGGGGATTATGATGAATTTAAAAAACTATATTTTCAAGCGCTAAAAAATATTTATAAAAACTATGATATTTGCTTAAGTTATGGATGGTGTTATTTTTCTCCTGAATGGCTTGTAAAATATATTAG
>Ga0118677_10014118_pt1 | contig 11352 bp, 14 predicted proteins | sample AliMusrvi5mmetaG_FD_86154 | JGI IMG/M metagenome (GOLD analysis project Ga0118677, IMG submission 86154) | reverse complement strand
CATCCTCTCCACCATTGGCTACAACGGAACCGCGCCTGGGCCGGTACTGCGCATGAAGGAAGGCAAGCAGGTGACCGTGGATGTCATCAACGACACGGACACGCCGGAGCTGGTTCACTGGCATGGCATGCTCATTCCCTCCGCGGTGGACGGCGCGGAGGAGGAGGGTTCTCCCTTTGTGCCGCCCCATGGAAGAAGCCGCATTCAACTGACTCCCGGCCCGGCAGGAAGCCGCTGGTACCACACCCATGTCATGGCCATGGACGACCTGCACAAAAGCACCTATACGGGCCAGTTCGGCTTTGTCTACGTCGATGGCGGCAACGATCCCGGCCAGTATGACCAGGAACATTTCCTTGCCCTGCGCGACTGGGAGCCCTTTTTTACCGGCCCGGGCACCATGGCGGACGAGGACGACGAAACCCATACGGGCCCGTTGCTGGAAAAGCCCGCAGTCCTGAACACCGCACAGGCCGGCCTCGAGGTCTCTTCCACAACCTACTCCATCAACGACAAGGCACTCGGCTTCGGCGAGCCGATCCGCGTCCGCGAAGGCCAGCGGCTGTTGCTCCACTTTCTGAATGCCAGCGCAATCGAGAACCGCCGAGTGGCGCTGGCCGGCCACAAAATGAAGGTGATCGCGCTGGATGGAAACCCCGTCCCGACGCCCCAGTCACTCGATTCCATCTTCCTCGGCGTAGGGGAGCGCATCGATGTCGTCGTGGAGATGAACAATCCCGGAATCTGGGTGCTTGGCGCAACCGAGCCGATGGTTCGCCAGGCAGGCCTGGGCGTGATTGTGGAGTACGCCGGGCAGCACCGCCAACCGTTATGGGTCGATCCGCCAAAGTCGTCCTGGGACTACACCATCTTCGGGACGGTCGCTTCCAGCTCGCCCGCACCGGAGCAGACCATCGATATGATCTTTGAGAAGATTCCCAGTGGAATGGGCAAGTTCAACCTGTGGCTGGTCAATGGCAAGCCCTATCCCCACGACCGCGAGTTTGTGTTGCAGCAGGGTACGCGGTATCGGTTGGTGATGCGCAACCGCACGGACGACGCCCATCCCATGCACATGCACCGCCATCTGTGGGAACTGGCCGAAATCAACGGCAAGAAGACCGCCGGCGTAATCAAGGACACGGTCGTCATTCCCTACTACGGTCGTGCAATGGTCGATTTTACGGCCACTCAACCGGGCCTTACCCTCTTCCACTGCCACATCCAGCAGCACATGGACTACGGATTCAAGGCGCTGTTTCGCACCGCCTGATGCGCACTTTGGATGCTGGGCTTAATCCTCGTCCTGCCCGCCGGGAAAGCGCGTTCCGGTGCCCACAAAGCTTTGCGAGTAGGTGCTGCCGGACAGTGTCTCCTTGACCGTGCGCCGGTGCTCGTAGTCCGCGACGTAGACATTGCCGTGGCTATCCACCGCGACGCTCTCTGGATAAAGAAAACCGGAGCCTACCGATCTCTCAATGGTGTTGCCGCCGGTCACCGTCTCCTTCAGCACACGATTGTTACTGGTGTCGGCGACGTATACGTTGCCGCTGCTATCCACTGCCACGCCTCGGGGTGCATTCAAGTCGCTGTCCACAACGACGCTCTGCGCATACTTCCCGTCTGCCGGCGTCAGCTTCAATATCCGCCCATGATTGCTATCGACCACATAGAGGTTGCCGCTGCTGTCCACCGCAATGCCGGTGGGATACGACAGGCCGTTATCCAATAGGACGCTCTGCGTGTAGCTGCCCGCCGCCAGCGTCTCCTTCAGCACACGGCTGTTGCCGGTATCGGTGATGTATACATTGCCGCTGCCATCCACCGCAACGCCATAGGGATACTCCAGGTCGCTGCCGATCATGCTCTGGGTATAGCTGCTGCCTGTCAGAGTCTCCTTCAGCACATGGTTGTTGCCGCTGTCGGCAACATAGACATTGCCACTGCCATCCACGGCTACGCCGGAGGAGTTGGATAAGTCGCAGCACACCACGATGGTCTGCTTGTAGCTGGCACCCGACGGCGTCTCCTTCAGCACTCGGTTGTTATAGCTGTCGTCAATATAGACATTGCCGCTAGTATCCACTGCGATGGCGTAGGGGGAGTAAAAGTCGTCGTCCGCCGTGTCATCCTTTACCTTGGAAGTGGGAGTCTGGCAGGCCAAGGTCTGGCTATAGGCAAGCAACAGGACCAGGCTTGCACCTATAAGCCAACGGGCTGCCCGATTACATTGCGATGGGCTGCGAACAATCCTCCTGCCCGGTTCTACGACAGGCGTTCTGCTCAACCAGATACGCAACGGTGGCGCAGAGTTGCTTTTCATAGCGCAGACCTCATGGGAAGAAGGCGGCGATGCTGTGACATTCGATCCGATGCGTCACGCAGGCCAGACCTCGGAACAGACTCTTCCCTTGCCTCGTCTGGTCGTGCTCCGTCTCTTCTTCTCTAAGCATGTGGCTTGCTCTGATCGCAGTATGTGACCCAAATCACAACCCGCGACCCACCAACTTCAAGCCCGGAAGCATAAATTCGTCAGGAGAGATTCGAACACCTAACCTTCCTATGCCAGCGTGAAGTATCGGTTGGAGGTGCTGGCTGTGTCGCTGAAGTTCCGGCTGCAGCGGATGGGGATGGCCAAGTTCGGGATATTCGCAGGTGACGTCGCACCGGTTCATAGGGACTATTACGAGCAGGTGGAGTAGGAGTGGAATGGTAGGCACGAGGAGACTCGAACTCCTGACCTCTACCGTGTCAAGGTAGCGCTCTAACCAACTGAGCTACGCGCCTGCAGCCAGCCCGGGCGGGCGGCGGTTACAACTTATTCAGTCTAAATTGCTGGGCGTGTCAGCGCAAACACCGAAGAAAAGCACATCGCGCTCCCTCCTGCCCCGCAGCAAGCAGAAAAATGCACTACGATGGACGTGCCCGCAAACCATGAACTTTCTGCGTCAGTTCCGCGCCGCTCCCAATTTGCTTACCCTGTTGCGTCTGTTCATCATTCCGTTTCTCATCATTACGATTCTGGACGGGCGGCACATGCTGGCCTTTGCACTGTTCGTGCTGGCTGGCTTCAGCGACGGACTGGATGGACTGGCGGCGCGCATAACCAAGCAGTACACGCGGCTCGGTCTCTATCTCGATCCCATAGCCGACAAGCTGCTTCTCAGCACGCTCTTCGTTGTGCTCACGCATATGGGCCAGGTGCCGCGCTATGTCACCGTGCTGGTCTTCAGCCGCGACCTGGGAATCCTGCTGATTGCAACCCTGCTGTTTGCCACCGGAACCCTGCGCGACTTCCGCCCCAGCCTGCTGGGCAAGTTCAATACGCTGGTCCAGATCTTCGGGCTCACCGTCGTATTGGTGGAGCTGGCGTGGCCCTCGATCGACGCCGTATTGCTCCGGGTGTGGCTCCTGAAAGCCATCGCCTGGCTCGCGCCCATCTCCGCCGCGCAGTATGCCTGGATCGTGGTGCGCAGAATCAGTACGCCCGAACCGGCGAGCAAGTAAGCCATTCCCCGCCGCAAAACATAACTCCAAATCAGGCTCTATAGTTGGGCTAATCCACGCTGTCGGAGCCAGCGCCCTCTTCATTGACGTCGTTCAGAATGTCGGCGAACTCCGCCGCATCGAACACCTCGCCGCACATCTGGCACACAACAAACTCTGCGTCCTCCTCGCGGGCGACGACGCGAACCTGCGGATGTTTGCACGATGCCGGCATAAGCGGAGGATTCTAGGCTATTAGAAAATCTTGCCTTTGCAGACACCACTTGTCAATCGGGAATTCAAACTTTGTCCTGACACAATAGTAGTGCTCCACATTAAACCCCAAGAAAATCATCCGCTGGCCAGGGTATCGGCAGATGGTTCCGGGCCATCCCTTGTTGGCCCTCACCCACCACCGCTGGCCTCGCTCCGAAAGCAGACTTGCAACCGGCCCGCTTCCGCCGTACACTAAATAGGACCAATACGGTCGGATTGGTGCCGGACATACAATCCTGCCATTCCGGCCTATAAGACAGAATCTGGCGAGAGAGGGGATCCGAATGCTTCGTTTGACCAAAAAAGCAGATTACGGGCTGATGGCACTTAAGTATCTGGCCGAGCAAGCCGGCATCTCGTCTGCCTCAGGCGCCAGAAACGCTGTCGCGCAGAGCGCCAAGGACATCGCCCAGGCCTACCACATTCCGCCGCCGCTGCTGGCCAAGATTCTGCAGACGCTGGCGCGCGCCGGGCTGCTGGTCTCCCACGCCGGAACCAATGGTGGCTACGCACTGGCGCGGCCCGCATCTAAAATCTCAGCCTTTGAGGTGATTCGCGCCATCGATGGGCCCTTGTTTATAACCAGCTGCATCACTATCCATGGATCGTGCGACCTTGCCGGCCACTGCACCATCAAAGAACCGCTGCGCAAGGTAAACGACAGCATCACGGATTTGCTCAGCAATATCCACATTAGCGACCTCATCGAGACGGCGGACGATACGCGTGGTGACGAGGCTGTCGCGCCGGGCCGCAAACTGGTCAGCATCCTGCAATAGAGGCGCTGATTCATAACCAGCCGAAACATTCAAGATTTGAACCACAGAGGAGCAACACAATGAGTCTTCAGAATGGAATTAGCCACAACGGGAATGAGACCGGCCAAAGTGGCTCGGTTCCCGGAACCAACAGCACAGGAGTAGTCATTACGCACTCGGAAACCCCGCTGCCTGAGGGCGTGCATCTTCCCCTCTACATGGACAACCACGCCACCACGCCCCTCGATCCCCGCGTGCTGGAAGCCATGATGCCGTACTTCACCGGCAAGTTCGGCAACGCCGCCAGCCGCAACCACCAGTTCGGCTGGGAGGCGGAAAAAGCCGTCGACATCGCACGTGAGCAGGTGGCCAAGCTCATTGGTGCCACCTCCAAGGAGATCATCTTCACCTCCGGCGCCACCGAGAGCGACAACCTCGCCATCAAGGGCATCGCCGAGATGTACCGCGAGCGCGGCAACCATATCATCACCCAGGTCACGGAGCACAAGGCCGTCCTCGATACATGCAAGAAGCTGGAAAAGATGGGCTATCGCGTCACCTACTTGCCCGTCCTGGCCGACGGCCTCATCGACCTCGACGACCTGCGCCGCGCCATCGTCACCGAAGGCCCGGAGAAGACCATCCTCGTCTCCATCATGTACGCCAACAACGAAATCGGCGTCGTACAGCCCATCCGCGAGATTGGCAAACTCTGCCACGAGAAGGGCGTTCTCTTCCACACCGACGCCGTACAGGCGGTCGGCAAGATTCCCGTCGATGTGCAGGCTGACAACATCGACGTCCTCAGCATCTCGGCGCACAAGCTTTATGGACCAAAAGGTGTCGGCGCTCTCTACGTTCGCCGCCGCAACCCCCGCGTCCAGATCACCGAACAGATCAACGGCGGCGGCCACGAGCGCGGCATGCGCAGCGGTACCCTCAACGTCCCCGGCATCGTCGGCATGGGCGCAGCCTGCGAGATCGCAAGGAACGAGATGGTGGCAGAGGCTGCCCGCGAACTCGAACTCCGCGACTACCTCAAGAACAAGCTGGAGTCCGCCCTCGACTACACCCAGGTCAACGGCAACATGGACCACCACCTGCCCGGCAACCTCAACATGAGCTTCGTCTACGTCGAAGGCGAATCGCTCCTGATGGGCATCAACGACATCGCTGTCAGCTCCGGCTCGGCCTGCACCTCGGCCACGCTCGAGCCCAGCTACGTCCTCAAGGCCCTCGGCTTGGGCGACGAGATCGCCCACAGCTCCATCCGCTTCGGCCTGGGCCGCTTCAACACCAAAGCCGAGGTGGACTATGTGGCCGACAAGATCATCGACGTGGTGCGCAAGCTGCGCGAACTCAGCCCGCTCTACGAGATGGTGCTGGATGGCATCGACCTCACCAAGATTGAATGGGCCGCGCACTAAGTTCGTATTGATAATTTGGCAACAAGGAGAAACATCATGGCATACAGCGATAAGGTAGTAGACCACTACGAGAATCCCCGCAACGTCGGCACGCTGGACAAGTCATCCGACAGTGTTGGCACGGGTCTGGTCGGCGCGCCGGAGTGCGGCGACGTAATGCGCCTGCAGATCCGCGTCAATCCCCAGACACAGGTCATCGAGGACGCCAAGTTCAAGACCTTCGGCTGCGGCTCGGCCATCGCCAGCTCGTCGCTGGCCACTGAATGGGTCAAGGGCCGCACCGTCAGTGAAGCGCTCACCATCTCCAACACCGACATCGTCAAGGAGCTGGCCCTGCCACCGGTCAAGATCCACTGCTCGGTGCTGGCGGAGGACGCCATCCGCGCCGCCATCGGCGACTGGAAGAAGAAGAACGGTGTGGCCGAAACCGAAGGCACCTCCGTCGCCGCCTCCGCCCACTATAATTAGTGAAACTCAGGCCGGCGGATTCTCGAGTACGCCGGCCTTTGCTTGGTTATCCCTATGTCGAGTCCCTACGCTAGGCGCTATGTGCAGTGCGTACTCATCGGTATTCCGATTATTTTTGCTATGAGCTGGCTCCCTCCAAAGTTAAGTGGCGAGACGATCAAGGACTATGCAAGGAATCATCCCCGCTCAATGAGCGAGCGATTTGGATTTGCAGTCGTATTCTCTCTGGTGATAGCTGCTCCATTAGCACTTCTCGGTACGTCAGACATTTCAAAAGAACGCGATAAGTAAGTCGCTTTTACCACAACAACGGATCGCCCTATGTCCATGGTCACCCTCCAAACCGAAACACCCAAAGGCGCGGTCGCCGCACCTGTCGTGCAGGCCGCTCCGCCGTCCCCGGTCCTCACCGCCGACGGCGAACCCGACGGTGCCAAGGGTATCCAGGTCACAGCGCGCGCGCTCAAGCGCATCCGTATCGCCATGGCGAAGGAACACATCTCGCCCGCTGCCGGCGGCCTGCGCGTGGGCATCACCGGCGGCGGTTGCTCCGGCCTCAGCTACAGCATTCGCTTCGACTCACATCCCCGTGAGCGCGACCGCATCTACGCCTACTCGCAGACGCACCTTGACCCCACGCTCACGGATGCGCCGCCGATCCGCATCTTCGTCGACCCCAAAAGCTTCATTTACCTTAGCGGCATGGTTCTCGACTATGAGGAGACCCTGATGCGCCAGGCCTTTAACTTCATCAACCCGCACTCCACCAAATCCTGCGGCTGCGGCTCCAGCTTCTCTACATAAAATACTAAGTAATTTTAGTATTTACATATAATCTATCCTCGCATAGTATTACTAACGAGGACAAGACTATGCAATCGACACTTGGTACGATCGAAGCGTCAGAATCCGAATATCCTATGCAAGAGAACTTCGATCTAAGCGTCGCGGACGCGGTGTGGATAGGCGTAGCCCTGCTCCACAACAGTCGTCCCAGCCAGGCACAGTTCACCAACGATGAGATCGTGAGCTCTGTTCTGAAACATCGTCTGACGAAGGCAACGGAGAAGAGCATCCGGCAGCATGTTATTCAGCATTGCGTCGCCGAATGTAAGCCCCAGCCAAACCGCAGCTGCATGTTGCACGCAACCCGAGATAGCCATAGGAGAATATTCCACGATTGGGAAGACCAGCCTCATCCGGAACGTCGGGGAGCTCCAACCCATCCCGTGTGGGAGAATCTTCCAGCACAATATGCCTATCTCCAACAATGGTACGAAGAGAGGCGGAACAAGAGGACTTCCGAGATGTCTAGGCAAGACCCTTTACTCGATTTGATCGGCAGCGGAAGTGAAATCTGGACGGGCCACTCCGCGGATGACTATGTCACGAATCTCCGTGCAGGTTGGAGTGAAGCCCGGTGAGCCGCATCTTCTGGGACACAAATCTATTCATCTATCTCTTTGAAAAAAACGCCGAGTTCCTAAAGCCGACCCAGGCACTGAGGAATCGGATGATCGAACGCGGAGATGAGCTGATTACTTCAACAATGACCCTGGCCGAAGTGCAGGTCGGGCCACGCAGAGCCAAAAACTTTGCGCTCGCTGAGCGCTATCGCGATGCTATTCGTAGTACAAGCAGTGTGGTGCTTTTTGACGATGCGGCCGCCGACATCTACGCGGAACTGCGGGTGAACCCTGCAATTAAGCCACCGGATGCCATTCAACTGAGTTGCGCAGCCGCTACAGGCGTGGAACTCTTCATTACAAACGACGTCAATCTGCACAAGCTGACGGTGCCTGGAATTCATTTTGTGACCTCGCTAATGCGGGTACCAATCTGACCTGCATCGTCGGTTCAATTCGGATAGTCTGAGACTGCATGAGCCACGACGGATATACCACCTACTTCGCCATCTTCTCCCTGCCCGCACACCTGGTGCTCGATCTCGCCGCGCTGGAGAAGAGCTTTTACGCGCTCAGCCGCAAGCTCCACCCCGATCGCTTCGCCAACCTCCCCGAATCAGCCCAGGCCGCCGCACTCGCCGAAAGCTCCCGCCTCAACGATGCCTATCGCACCCTGAAAGACCCCATCGCGCGCACCGAGTATTTGCTGATGCTGGAAGGCATCGAGTTGGAGGAGCAGTCGAAATCCGCCACCGAAGCTGCGCGCGCCAGCGGCACGGCCAAGAAGCAGATCGTTCCCGAAGACATGCTGGAAGAGGCCTTCGAGCTGAATATGCAGCTCGAAGAGATGCGCATGGCAAAGAAGATGGGCGAGGACGATCCGCAGTTGCGCAGCGATCTGCTCGCCGCAAAAACCGGTTTCGACGCCAAAATGGCCGCCACGCAGGCCGAACTGGAATCCTTGTGGGCAAAGTGGGATGCCGCCTTCGACGCTAACGACTCCGCCGCCAAAGTCGCAACCCGCGATGCCATGGTCGCGCTGCTCAACCGGAGAAGTTATTTGCGCAATCTGGTTCGCGATGTGAACCAAGCCCTGGAATCCTGAAGCACTTCGCCGTGCAGTAACGCAAAAAGGGAAGGCCGAGTGGCCCTCCCTTTTATAAATCCCTGTCCATCCCAACGACTGAGCTTACTGTCCGGCTTCAACTCGTGGAGTAATCAGTCCAATGTTGTCCACATCCGCCTGATGACCAAAGTCGATTACCTCCGCGACCTTACTAAAATCCAGGTCCGGATCGCCTTTGACGAACATCACCTTCTCCTGGCGAGTAGCGAATATCTCCGTCAGCTTGGGCTCGATCTCGGATTTGTTGAAGGCTGTCTCGTTGATCTTGTACGAAGGTTCTCCCGCTCCGTTGGCGAGCACCTGCACCACGATCGTCTGCTCAGGCGGCGGTGCCGACTTGTCCTTTGGAGGCTGCGGAATCAGCGTGTTCAGCCCCTTCGGCGTCACCGGCACAATCACCATGAAGATGATCAACAGCACCAGAAGAACGTCGATCAGCGGCGTAACGTTGATCTCCGACATTGCATGATCTGTACCACCACCACCGCCCATTCCCATAACAATCTCCTTAGACCTTCTGTTGCGATCGGCTGATTTCGCCCGGCCGCCCGGCACTGCGCCGGCAGGCGCTACTGCTTACTTCTGAACTGTATCTTCCGAATCGCGCTTCTCCGTCAACATGCCAAGTTCGCTGACTCCCGCGGTCCTAATGTCGTCGACCACTTCCATCACCTTGCCGTATTTGGCGCGTATATCGGCGCGCAGATAGACTTGTTTGTCTGTCTTGTTCTCCAGCTTGGCGGAGATCTTGGGTCCCAGTTGCTCGGGTGGTACCTGGTCCGCGCCAAGGAACGACTTGCCGTCGCGTGTGATCGCAACCGTGATGGCGTCTTCCTTGTTGGCGTTCTCCATGATGACCGCCGCAGAGGCAATCGGCAGGTCAACATTGACCTTGTTGTTCAACATGGGCGTGATGACCATGAAGATGATCAGAAGCACCAGCATCACATCCACCATCGGCGTGACGTTGATGTTGGAATTGACCTTCTTGCCTTCGTCGCGTTTGGTAATAGCCATAATGTTTGTCCCGTTCAGTCGTTGATGGACGATGCCGTGCTGCTGTCAGCCGCTCAGAGGTTCAAGAGGCTTCGGAGGCCGTTCGCTTGCCGGCCTCCGAAGGCCATGCTATCCGAGTGATCCCGCTCTTTACCTGCCAATACCAGGCAGGGTGCTCGTCTTACCGGTGGCTCTGCTTGATGAAGTAGTCCACCAGTTCGCTGGAGCTGTTGTCCATCTCGACGTCGAACGCTTCCACCTTGTTGGTGAAGTAGTTGAACGTCATGACGGCGGGGATGGCGACAAAGAGTCCGAACGCAGTGGTGACCAGTGCTTCGGAGATACCGCCTGCAACCGCGCCGATGCCAGAAGTCTTCTGGGTGGCGATGGCTTGGAAGGCGTTGAGGATTCCGATCACGGTGCCCAGCAGTCCGATGAACGGCGCCGTGGAACCGATGGTCGCAAGTCCGCCCAGGCCGCGCTTCAGCTTGGCGTGAACGATGGCTTCCGACCGTTCCAGAGCGCGCTGCGAGCTTTCCACCTGCTCCTCGGTGATGGTGCCACCGGAACCGAAGCTGCGGAACTCCTGCAGGCCGGCGGTGACCACCTCGGCCAGATGCGACTTCTTGCTGCGGTCGCCAAGTTTGATCGCCTCGTCCAGACGGCCATCCTTCAGCGCACCCGCAACCTTTGGCGCAAATTCACGCGACTGCTTTTTTGCTGCGTTGAAGTACAGCCACCGGTCGATCATGACCGCCAACGACCAGATCGACATGATGAACAGGATGATGGCGATGACGCGTGCCGGCCATCCCATGTTGGAGAGCAGACCGCCGATGCTGAAGCTGACCGTCGGGGCATCAGACTGAAACCACATGGCGAGCGTCGCGGGTACGTGAGCGAAGTTTGCGAGATGAGCGAGAATCACTGGAATCTTTCCTCCTGATTTCTAAACAACATTGGACTGGTTCGATCTAAAAACCTGATCTGGTACAGGTCGGATGCTAAAACTCAATCTTCCGGCCCTGAATCGAATGCGTGTACTGCTTGTAACCAACCTCTGCAAAACTGCTATCGGCTATCCGCCGCCGAAGGTAAAGTTGACCGTAATGCTCGTCTCCACCTCAACCGGCTCTCCGTTCAGCAGATAGGGCTTGTAGCGCCATCGGCTGACAGCGTCCCGGGCGGCGTTCACCAACATCCCGTTGCCACTGATAACCGACAGGTTCTCGATTGTGCCATCCTTCGAGATAATGGCATGCAGAATGACCGCCCCTTGCACATGTGCCGCCTTGGCAACCTCCGGATACACCGGGTCGACTTTCGAGAGCAACATCCCAGACGCCACGCCAGAGGAGATTCGCAACGGATTGCCCTGAACAGGCGGCAGGGATGGCACAAGCCTGGGT
>Ga0118677_10014112_pt1 | contig 11356 bp, 5 predicted proteins | sample AliMusrvi5mmetaG_FD_86154 | JGI IMG/M metagenome (GOLD analysis project Ga0118677, IMG submission 86154) | reverse complement strand
CAAATTTCCTTTTTACGCTAACCTTTAAATGTTTAACATTGAACGCTTTAGATATGACCGAAAAACTGGACCTTCAATCACCTGACCTGGTAAAAGAAAATATTCAAAAAATAGCCTCCCTTTTTCCTAATTGTGTGACCGAAACCGCCGAAGGAAAAGCCATTGACTTCGATCTGCTCCGACAAGAACTAAATTACGAAATTGTGGAAGGCGCCAAAGAACGGTATCGTTTGGAGTGGCCAGGAAAGCGTGAAGCCATTGTTACCGCCAATTTGCCGACCACCAAAACCTTGCGCCCGGTTCCAGATGAAAGTGTAAATTTCGACACCACCGAAAACCTCTACATTGAAGGCGACAACCTCGAAGTGCTGAAGCTTTTGCAGGAAAGCTACCTGGGTAAAATCAAAATGATCTACATCGACCCGCCTTACAACACAGGGAACGACTTTGTGTATAAAGACAATTTTACACAAAACACAGATGAGTTTAAAGCCGAAAGTGGCCAAACCGATGAGACTGGCAACCGGTTAGTTGCCAATCCAGAAACCGGTGGCCGTTACCACTCCGACTGGCTTACTATGATGTATCCTCGTCTAAAACTTGCACGAAATCTATTAACTGATAATGGGGTGATTTTTATCTCAATTGATGATCACGAAGTTCACAATTTAAGAAAGATCTGTGATGAGGTTTTTGGTGAAGTAAATTTTGTTGCTCCCTTTTTATGGCAGTCAAAGAAAGGTGGAGGAAGTGATTCAAATACGGTTGTAAGTGACCATGAATATGTCTTATGCTATTCAAGGAATCTTACACTATTACAAATTTCGCAGATAGAAATTTCAGCTGAGCCACTAGACCAAATTGATGAGAAAGGGAAATATAGGCGAGGAAGAGAATTGAATAAATGGGGATCAAATTCAAGAAGAGTTGATCGACCAACAATGTGGTTTCCAATTGCGGGACCTTTTAATGTGGAAGTTTTTCCTATCAAGAATGATGGAACTGAAGGGTGTTGGAGATTTGGAAAGCAAAATATGTTTGAATTTGCAAAAGAGGGTAATATTGAATTTGTTAAAAGAGACAATGGCACATATATCGCATATGAAAAAATAAGAAGTGAAGAAAATCGATCAAAACCATATCGAACCTGGCTTACAGATGTAAATGCCACTTCTGAAGGTTCAATGGCAGTAAGAGACATATTTGATGGTTTTACTATTTTCTCTTTTCCTAAACCTTCTTCATTAATGAGATTGCTTGTTAATATTGGGACAATAGAGTCCTCTGATTTAATCCTCGATTTCTTTTCTGGCTCCGCTACCACTGCCCATGCCGTGATGCAACTTAATGCCACGGACGGCGGCAACCGTAAATTCATTATGGTTCAAATACCCGAAAAAACCGATGAAAAAAGCGAAGCCTTTAAAGCAGGTTTTAAAAATATTTGCGAAATAGGCAAAGAACGCATACGACGGGCAGGGAAAAAAATCGTAGAAAGTCTGAACTATGATTTAAATGATGATGTGAAAACTATGATTAAAAAGGAGCAGGCGGATCTCTTCACCCAAAATCAAAGTGAACCATACAGTCAAGATGAGATCATTGAGAACATCATCAATCAAAGTCCTTCTGAAAATCAAAAAAATCACAGTATAGACAGTTTGGATATTGGTTTCCGTGTTTACCGCCTCGATTCGAGCAATATGCAGGATGTTTATTACCGCCCGCAGGATTACAAGCAGACTAACCTTGATCTGTTTGCAGATAATATTAAACCCGACCGTACCCCCCGCGACCTGTTGACCCAGGTGATGCTCGATTGGGGTTTGCCGCTTTCGTACCGCATCGAAGAGATACTGATCGATGGCAAACAAGTGTTCAGGGTAGCGCAAAATTCATTAATCGCTTGTTTCGACAATGGCATCAACGAAGCCTTTGCCAAAGAGCTGGCCACCCATGCACCTCTGCGTGTTGTCTTCCGCGACCGCTCTTTTGCCGACGACACCGCGAAGGAAAACGTAAAACAATTGCTCAAACAATTAAGCCCGGAGACGGAGATGCGGGTGATATAGTGGATGTTGCTGGTAAATAATATATTACGAATGGTGTTGTTGTTAATATTGAAGATGATGTTGAACGTGCTGTTAAGGCTTATGTGATGAGTAAACCTGAAAGTAAATTTACAAACAAACAAATAGCTGATATTCAGGTGGTAATTTATGTGATGGTTATGTGATAAAATCTAAAGATGATGAACGAACAGGAACTAAAAGTACTATTAGTCATAAAATGCAATTAATATGGGATTGCCTGTAAATATTGACGAACTGATTCATGGCAGAGCTGTTGAATGGGAACGCCTTGAATTTAAGAGAGGGTGGAATCCGGAAGAGATTGTCCACTCAATCTGTGCATTTGCCAACGACCTTAATAACTGGGGAGGTGGGTATATTGTTATTGGTATCGAAGAAATTGATGGTAGGCCCGTATTGCCGCCCGAAGGCTTAAATCCTAATCATTTGGATAAAATACAGGGCGAAGTACTGAAACTGGCTTATCAGCTATTGCCCAACTATTTCCCATTGATGCAGCCCTATATATTACAAGGACAACACATTCTTGTATTATGGTGCCCGGCTGGCGATAACCGTCCTTATACAGCGCCAAGCACTCAGGGCGAAAAAGCCCAACGACATCCGTATATCCGTTATGGTTCGCGGAGCATTATTGCCAAGGATGATAATCTCAGGCGATTGAATGAAATGGCTGCACGTATTCCTTTTGATGACCGGGTTAATGGTCAGGCAAAACTGGACGATTTTGATTTGGGTCTGATTCAGGCTTTCCTCCAGGAGATAAAAAGCGATTTATTTGAAGAAAGCAAGCACATTTCATTGCCCGATCTTTCGCGAAATATGTTGATTGCCAAAGGGCCTGATGAAGATTTGCGCCCGGCAAACGTTGGTATTCTCTTTTTTTGCCGGGAACCTGAGCGATTCTTTTCGCGATGCTGGATCGAATTGGTTTGGCACAAGGACAATTCAGGACGAAACTTTACGGAGAAATATTTTAAAGGACCACTCCACATACAATTACGATCGGTTCTGGATTTTATTCAAAACAACATTATTGAGGAAGTGGTAATCAAACTGCCTGGGAAAGCAGAGGCTAACAGATTCTGGAACTTTCCGTTTGCTGCGGTAGAAGAGTCCGTTTCGAATGCAGTTTATCATAAAAGTTATGAAATTGGTTCGCCCATTGAAATACAGATCTGGCCTGATAAAATTGAGATATTAAGTTACCCGGGACCAGTACCTCCGGTTGATGCCCAAATACTCCGTCATGAAGAAAGGATCGTAGCCCGAGAATACCGCAACAGGCGTATTGGAGATTTTCTAAAGGAATTGCACCTGACCGAGGGGCGTGGAACGGGATTTCCAACCATATACAGGGAAATGCGTAAAAATGGTTCTCCTGATCCAGTTTTTAAGACTGACGAACATTGTATTTACTTTCTTACAACTCTTCATGCCGTAGTAAGCGACCATGTAAGCGACCATGTAAGCGACCAAGCAATATTGCTGAATTTCAGCAATTTAAATGATTTGGTATTTTATTGTAACAAAGTAAGTGACCAAGTAAGTGACAAAGTAAGTGACCAAGTAAGTGACCAAGTAAACCAGATAATTACGGATCAATTTGGGGTATATGCGCATGATATTTTAATGAGTATTGGAAATGGTCCAAAATCAAAACGAAGTATCCTAAATGAGGTTGGATTAAGCAAGCATACAGATAATACACAACGCTATATTGATCCCTTGCGGGAAATTGGGTGGATAGAATACACCATACCGGAAAACCTGAAGGACCGAAACCAAAAATACAGATTAACACAAGCAGGCTTGAAATTAATAGACCTGATAAAGGGATAAAACAGAATAATGAAGTTACAATTTAAAGAACAACTCTTCCAGATTAACGCGGTTAAGGCCGTGGTTGATTGCTTCGCCGGTCAGCCGCAGGAAACCAATCGCTTTACGCTGGAACGATCCAAAGATATTCTCCGTAAAGCCAAAGCTGTAGCGGCTGGCGACACACAGGCACAGGTTGATTTCGAAGCCGAAGTGATGGAGCGTATTGGCTACCGTAACCGCCCGTTGTTCATTACCGAAAACCAGATATTAAAGAATATTCAGGATGTTCAGCAAGGCAACGATATATTGCAAAGCGAAACAATTGAGCGCCCCAAAGGGGAAAAGATCAGCTACAACCTCACCATCGAAATGGAAACGGGTACAGGCAAGACGTATACTTATATCCGTTCAATGTACGAACTTCACAAGCACTTTGGCTGGAGTAAATACATTATTGTCGTGCCTTCAATCGCTATTCGCGAAGGAGTTTACAAATCATTTGAAGTCACAGAAGAACATTTCCAGGAATTGTATGGTCACAAGATAAAACCCTTTATTTACAATTCGTCTCGTCCTCAGGATATCGAAAGTTTTGCCGCCGATAGCCGCATCAGTGTAATGATCATCAATACACAGGCATTCAACGCAACCGGTAAGGATGCACGACGAATTTATATGGAACTCGATCAGTTTGCTTCACGCCGCCCCATCGAGATTATTTCACAAACCAATCCGATCCTGATTATCGACGAACCGCAATCGGTTGATGGCGACAAAACCTTGCAGCAAATGCAGGAATTTAAACCATTGTTCACCGTTCGCTATTCGGCCACGCATAAAGTGGAATACAACAAGGTGTATCGCCTCGACGCTCTGGATGCCTACAACAAAAAGCTGGTGAAGAAAATCCAGGTTAAAGGGATCAATCTGAAAGGCTCAACCGGAACCACTGGGTATTTATACCTCGAACAGATTGTAATAAGCAGTTCAAAAGCGCCTTTGGCATTGATCGAGTACGAAAAACGTAATGGATCGGGCGTTAAACGTGTCCGTCAAAAGTTAGAGAAAGGAACTGACCTGTTTGATCTTTCGGGTGGTATGCCGCAATATAAAAACTTTCTGATACAGGAAGTTGATGGTTATTTCAACAAAATTGTAATCAATGGTGAAGATCTTTTTGCCGGAGAAGCCATAGGCGATCTGGATGAAAAGGCCTTCCGGAGAATTCAGATTCGCGAAACCATTCTTTCGCACCTGAATAAAGAAAAACAACTTTACGATTCGGGGGTAAAGGTTCTCTCCCTGTTTTTTATCGATTCTGTCGAAAAGTATCGTAAATACGACGAGGCAGGAACTGAATTACCAGGCGAATATGCAAAAATCTTTGAGGAAGAATACAACCTGATCCGCAACGAATTTGTCGACCTGTTTCACCAGGAATACAACGAATATTTGTACAAGCATACACCACGGGAAGCACATCGGGGATACGCGCCTTCAAGTTACATCGATTACCTGAACAGGGATGTTGCGAGTAGCGTCCACAACGGCTATTTCTCTATAGACAAGAAAAGCAAGCGAATTGTTGACAGCGATGTGAAGCGTGGGAAGGAAGATTCAGACGATGTTAGCGCCTACGACTTAATCATGAAGGATAAAGAACGTTTACTGAGTTTTGAAGAACCTGTGCGATTTATCTTTTCACACTAAGCACTAAAAGAAGGCTGGGATAATCCAAATGTATTCCAGATTTGTGCGCTGAAACATTCCGATGCTACGATTCGTCGTCGGCAGGAAGTTGGACGCGGAATGCGTTTATGCGTAAATAGGAATGGCATTCGTCTTGATTATGAAACCATTGGCGACCAGGTCCAGGAAGTCAATAAACTGACCGTTATCGCATCCGAAAGTTATGAAGCCTTTGCCAGGGGGTTACAATCCGAAATTGCTGCAACCCTGAAAGACAGGCCACAAAAAGCAGAGGTAGATTTCTTTGTGGGAAAATTGATTAAAGATTCAAATGGAGTCGAATTGCGCATCGGTAAGGATCAGGCAAAAAAACTAAACAAATACTTGTACAACAACGACATTATAGATGATGACGATAAAATTACGATCGAAGGTCGGAAACTTATCGAAACGAATGCAGTTTTATTGCCCGAAGAAATGGAGCTTTTTCGGAAAGATATAACAGATTTGTTGCGATCAGTCTATTCGGGATCAATTCAGATCGTCGGGAACGAACGTTCCATTATTTCAAATCTTGGTGTAAACAGCAATTTCCATAAAAAGGAATTCCAGGAACTTTGGAACAAAATCAATTTGAAAACCATTTATGAAGTTAACTTCGATTCTGAGAAACTCATTAAAGACAGTATCATCCGGATTAATGCCGATTTGCATATTTCAGAGCGAATCTATGAAGTGAAAAGTGGTGAATTACAGGAGAGCACTAAAGAACAACTCGATAATAAAGAGGCATTTAAAGAAACACAGCGAACGACAAAAAAGCTGAATTCTGATATTTATACAAATACCGTTTATGACATTGTTGGTGAATTGGTCAATTATACCAACCTCACCCGGCGTACCATTGTTGCTATTTTAAAAGGTATAAAAGAAGGGCAGTTCTACCTGATCCGCAAAAATCCAGAAGAGTTTATTGCCAAATGTAGCAAGCTGATTAACGAAGTGAAAGCAAGCCTGATCATCAATAACATTGTCTATCACCAAATTGATGAAAGGTACGATTCGAAAACAATATTCACTAATCAGAAAGACGCATTGCGTGAGCAGGAAATGCTCAAAAAACATATTTACGATTACCTGACCACCGACTCAAAAACAGAAGCAAGTTTTGCCCGGGCATTGGAGAACAGTACCGATGTAGTAGTTTATGCCAAACTTCCAAAGAGCTTTCATATTACGACTCCGGTGGCGAATTACAGTCCAGACTGGGCCATTGTATTTGATAAGGAAAAAGTAAGGCACATTTATTTTGTAGCCGAGACAAAAGGATCTGACTCATCGCTCGAATTACGCGAGATTGAACAACTTAAAATTCACTGTGCCGGAAAACATTTCGCAGAGATAACAGGTGTTGATGTAATATTTGATGTAGTGAACAGCTATGAAAAACTATTGGAAATTGTACAGGTAAAATGAAATTGATTGACAATATAAACGCACGGTTGGGAGACGATTTAAAGTCTGAAATAAAGAGAGGGACTAAACTATCCATTGCGGCATCTTCTTTCTCCATTTATGCTTTCGAAGCATTGAAGAAAGAGCTTAAATCGATCGAAGAACTTCGTTTTATTTTTACATCTCCGACTTTCATTGAAGAAAATCTCCAAAAGGAATCCCGTGAGTTTTATATTCCGCACATTTTCAACGAACACCATTTATGCGGTGGTGAGTTTGAATTGCGCCTGAAAAATGAGTTAAATCAACGGGCAATATCCCGTGAATGCAGCGAATGGGTTAAAAATAAGGTAACCTTTAAAACCAACGTTCATACGAACCAACCGTTACTGGGATTAATCCATGTTGATAATCCCACAGATACGAGTAAGGCGTATACCCAGATAACAGGGTTTACCACCTCAGACCTGGGCTTGACCTATAAAAGCGGATTTCCAACTTTGATCAATAAAGTTGAATTTCCGGAAAGTCAGGCTTATCTTAATTGGTTTAATCAGGTCTGGTCCAACTACACCAGTCTGAAAGAGGTCACCAAATCGGTACAGGAATATTTCGAAAATGCCTACAGGGAAAATAGCCCCGAGTTCATCTACTTCATTACCCTTTACAATATTTTTAATGATTTTCTGAAGGATATTGCACAGGAAAATCTTCCCAATGACGAAATCGGATTCAAGCAAACCGAGATTTGGAAAATGCTCTATAATTTTCAGAAAGACGCTGTAATTGGAGCGATCAATAAACTTGAAAAATTCAATGGCTGTATCATAGCCGATAGTGTTGGATTGGGAAAAACATTCTCTGCACTGGCAGTTATAAAGTATTACGAAAAAAGGAATAAGGATGTATTGGTGCTTTGTCCTAAAAAACTGGAAGCCAACTGGAATACTTATCGCCACAATGATAAAAATAATCTCCTGGTTAAAGATCGTTTCCGGTATGATGTGCTTTTCCATACCGATTTATCACGTGAACGTGGTATTAGCAATGGGCGCAATCTCGAAAGTGTCAATTGGGGGAACTATGGTTTGGTGGTCATTGACGAATCGCATAATTTTAGGAATAACAACACAGCCGTTGGTCGCGAAAACCGTTACCAGACATTACTTCGGAAGATCATTCAGGAGGGCATCGAAACAAAAGTACTGATGCTATCCGCAACACCTGTAAACAACCGGTTTAACGATCTTAAAAATCAGCTTGCACTTGCATACGAAGGGGCATCTTCCATTATTGACGAAAAACTGAACACATCGAAAGGGATTGAACAGATTTTCAGAAGTGCCCAGCAAGCATTTAATCAATGGACAAAATTCGACACCGAATCGCGTACCACTGAAAAATTACTCGACATGCTTGATTTCGACTTTTTTGAAATTCTCGATAGTCTTACAATTGCCCGTTCGCGCAAACACATCACTACCTATTACGATACAACAGCTTTTGGGGACTTCCCAAAGCGAAACAAACCGTTATCAATCGAATGTTCGCTTTCAGCAACCAACACAATTAATTACCAGACCATTGCTGAAAATCTTACCCTTTTAAACCTTTCAGTCTATTCCCCTTTAAGTTATATACTACCGGGCAGAGTTGAATTTTATGCCGAACGTTACGATAAAAAAGTGAAAGGTGGAACATTAACCCAGATCGATCGTGAACGAAGTTTGCAGGTTTTAATGCGGATTAATTTATTAAAACGGATTGAAAGCTCAGTCGATTCATTCCGGTTAACCCTCGAAAACATCATCAGTCAGATATCGGGCGCTATTAATGCCATTGTGAAAAAGGATGCAGAGGTTTATTCAGGTATGCAGGCCAATGATATCACAAACGATGTGGACTGGGATGCCGATTGGGGTGACGAAGAAAGCATCATTGGACGTAAAGTAAAAGTCCGGATTTCGGATATGGACACAATGCGTTGGATGGAGGACTTAAATGCCGACTTATTTGTTTTGAACGGACTTCTGGAGTCTGTTGTACCCATCAAAAATGAGAAGGATTTAAAGCTCGAAAGGTTAAAATACGAAATGGCCCAAAAGATTGAAAATCCGCTAAACCCGGGCAACCGTAAAATAATCATCTTTACTGCCTTTGCCGATACAGCAAATTACCTGTATAAATGTCTGAAAGACTTTCTGAAAGCAACATACAATATAAACACAGCCCTTATAACAGGTAGTACACGTTCTTGTACGTCGAAGAATATTCCAACCGATTTAAATGTTTTACTCACCTGTTTCTCTCCAGTTTCAAAGGGCAAAAGCCAGATATTCCCTAATATTAGTGAATGCATTGATGTTTTAATAGCCACTGATTGTATTTCAGAAGGGCAAAATTTACAGGACTGCGATTACCTTGTCAATTATGATATCCACTAGAATCCGGTTCGCATCATTCAACGATTTGGCCGTATTGACCGTATTGGCTCAAAGAACTCCAATATAACGTTGGTCAACTTCTGGCCTGATGTGACACTCGACGCCTATATCAACCTGAAGCAAAGGGTTGAAAACCGGATGTTAATCAGTAATATGGCTGGTACAGGTGATGATAATATTTTGAATACCGAAGAGAAGGACCTTGAGTACCGAAAAATACAACTCAAAAAGCTAAAGGAAGAAGTGATTGATTTGGAGGATTTACGCGAAGGAGTGAGTATTACCGACCTTGGATTAAATGATTTCCGGATCGACCTTTCAAATTATATCAAAACGTATGGTGAAATAAAAAACATTCCGGAAGGTTTACATGCAGTCACGGCAGTAAAAGCAAATATGGAAAAAGGTGTAATATTTATTCTGAAAAACATTAACAGCAGTATCAATATTGACAAACTGAACCGTTTGCATCCATACTACCTGGTATTCATCAAAGAAAATGGTGAGATTGTTTATAATCATGCAGATGCAAAAAAGACGCTCGATTGTATCAGGTTGGTTTGTAAAGGTATTCATGAACCATTGGTTGATTTGTGCCGTGATTTTAGCGAGGGTACTAACGAATATCGCGAAATGGATATGTATTCCGGTTTGCTGCAAAAAAGTATTGCATCAATCCTGAAAACAGAAGAAGAAAAGGACATACTTTCCCTTTTCAAATCTGGTGGAACCACAGCCTTACAGAGTAAAATCAAAGGGATTGAAGATTTCAAATTGATATCCTTTGTCGTAATTAAATAGTAATGTGATGTTTGAATTACCCATCAATACGATCGTAAATAAGAGCATCCCTAAAAATGTCTTCGAGAGTTATACCAATTCAAGGCAAAAGAAGGTATTGACCAGTGTTGTAAGTAAGATCCGATGGACCAATAAGTTTTCGCCACAGACGGTAAATCTCGATGGCCTTGACGTAAAAGAGATTCAGCTAATTGAGGTTTTATTGAAGCAAAAAGAATCCATTTCCGAAATCACAAATGTGATTGATCGTGTTATTCCATACAACATTATTTTTGTCATCCGATTTGAAAATGAAATAATGTTTTCAGTATCCCAAAAGCATAAACACCCGACTAACGAAAATCAGGCAGTCGTCGATTGGACGTTTACATCCGGATGGTACAACATCGAATCTCTCCCTTTCCGGCTCAATTTGCAACAAAGTCTCGATTTTGTATTCTCCGATATCTGCTTTCAGATTTCCGGGAATCAAGTTACAGCGCGGTTTGATCTTAAAACACTGATTGCCTTTGAACAACGTAAAAAGCAATTGAGTGACCAAATTCAGAGACTTGAAACCGCCATCAAAAGCTGTAAGCAATTCAACAAAAAAGTAGAACTCAATCTGGAATTACAGAAATACAAAAGTGACTATTATTCAATTATTTGAGTTTTGCGGTTGATTAACATTCTGTTTGAATCGTATGCTCATTTAATTTCTGCTTTTGGGCTTTACATTTTACTCTAGTCATGCAACAAGGTTACCGTCGACAAAAAGTATATAAACAGCAGGACAAACATTAGTCAGGTATTATTTCCTGCAGCATTAATACTAACATGTACATTGACCTTGGATAATCCGAACCAACTTAGTACGGATCATCCAAATACAATAAAAAAACTATTTGTAGGTCGCACAAGATTATTATAGAACGGTCAGATTGGAAAATTATTAAAGAATATAAAGCTCATTTCAGGAAGATATCAACCGACAACTATTTCAGTTGAAAGTTGGAGTGAATATTTTAAAAATTCTAATAAAATGTATAAAATTGATTATCATACGTTTAA
>Ga0118677_10005911_pt1 | contig 11356 bp, 10 predicted proteins | sample AliMusrvi5mmetaG_FD_86154 | JGI IMG/M metagenome (GOLD analysis project Ga0118677, IMG submission 86154) | reverse complement strand
CGAACGCAGATTTTCCAGGCTGGTCTGCAGCACTTCATGGCGGATGGCCGTCACGGTAACCGAACTCACGTTCTTGTGGGTCACCCGGGAGTGATAATCCATGATGGAATCGGAAAGTTTGAAGGGGATATAGCGCGTCGCCTCGTTGAGGATCGCCTGATACTCGTCTTTTTTCGGAATGGCAGGCATGACGAAATGCCGCGTCGCGACCAGGGAAGGACTGACGGCGGCCGTCACGCAAGCACCTTTCTCCCCGATTTTCTCCAGGACCTTCCGGATGGCCTGGGCCTCCGGGGTCAATTCCTTGACCTTGTTTTCCTGGGGCTCCTCAGAAGATTGTTTCGGCTCTTCATGAAGGATCGGTTCGGAAGCAAAGGCTTTGATCTGGGGGCCCGCAGCCGTACGGACCGCGGAAACAGCGATCACCTCATTGCGACCGATATAAACCCCGACACCTTTAGACATGAAAATTGACCCGTGGTTTCACTGCTATTCCCAGGAGACAGGCCGTCACCTCATGACTGTCCCTGAGAAGATCGTCTAGAATTTAAAACGTAACGAGATCCCCTTCACGAACCGCGTAGAGTGCCCTCGGATTCTTCATGGTAACCGAAGACATCGTGGGATAGACCCTGTCCAAAATCCCTTCTCCCACAAAGGCTCCCTCACGGAAGACTTGTATCGGACGCCCGGACCGGGCCCCGCGATCCGAGCCGATATCCACCGCGAAAAATCCCTGACGACTGTTGACCACGGTCACTCTTCCACGGAAGACCTCTTCCCCGCTCTGAGAAGCGAAGTCGCTCGGGGCGAACGCTCCAGGCTGAGTCACCCGGGACGCTATGCCGGAGACGGCGGACAGGCTCCCCTGATCGATCATTTTCTCAATGGACTGCATCTGCGCCCGGAGAGAGGCAATGATCTCATCCCGGCTCCGGAGGGATCCCCGCAGGGCGTCCAACTGTATCTCATAATCGGTCGTGATCCGCATCAGTTCCAGGCGGTATTTTTTCTCCAAAAGATCGGAGCCGGACACCTTCTCGCGAAAGATCTGCAATTCCCCGCTCATTCTTTGGATACGCCGGTCCATCTTCTGGATCGTGGCGTACTGCTCCTCCGAGGATTTCTTGACCGCCATATACGACTGTTCCAACCTGTTTTTCTCCTCGAGGATCCCGGAAAAGCGCAGAGACGCTTCCCTCTTCAGCGGTAATTCCCGCGCGTAGAAAAAAGCGAAGAGGCAGGCCAGGACCCAACCTGCGACAACCAGCACCGCGCCCCATTGCAAGAAAGGACTACCGCCCGCTGAAGGCCTCTTAAGCACCGGCATGCTCGCGGCATAAGATACCGTCGAGGCAAGGTTTAGCGAGGGCGTCGGCTTCGCCGGAGGGGCTTTCCGGTTCCCGTATGCGTGAACGATCTTCTCTTCAAGATCCACCCATTCCTCGATAGCCGCCATTTTTCCGCTCGTTTTACTGAGATGTCCTCCCTTTAAAAGCGGCTCCTTAGGGAAAGCTTTGGAAGCCTCAGGAAGGGTATGGGAGGGAGCCGGCGAAGAAGATCTGAAAAAAGAAAAACGTGGGCCGGAAGCTTTTCCGGTGACGGTGCCGCTCCCCGCATGGCTGATTATCTTTATTTTCCCGCTTTTGAGCTTCTCCATAGAAACATCCCCTTATCGGTGGAAGGTTCGGCGCCCGAATACAGAACTCCCGCGAGAGCTGATTCGATACATCACGCTATAGTTTCGTCCTGAAGAGGGTTTTTCTTAACGGAAGATCTCGGGAAATTACGGGCGACGGAGCAGGGAGATATGTTTTCTCTCAAACGCGTCGATGGACGCTTCTTCCTTGAGAGTAATGCCAATATCATCGAGGCCCTGAAGGAAGCGCTCCTTGACGGCAGGATCGATCTCAAAGCGAAAGAGAGATTCTTGATTCGCGGCATGCACGGTCACAGTCTGATCCGCGAGATGGACCGTCGCTTCGAGGTAGGGTTCTCTTCCCGCTAAAGAGAAGATCTTCTCCACGTCCGCGGGAGAAAGTTCGATCGTCAAAAGGCCATTCTTCACGGAATTATTCCTGAAAATATCGGCAAAAGCCGGAACGCGGGCCGCCCCGTCCCCCGCCCACGGCGCGATCACCACGCGGAAACCGTACTGGACGATCGCCCAAACGGCGTGCTCACGGCTTGAGCCACAGCCAAAATTACTCCGCGTGAGCAGGATCGTGGCATTCCGGTATTCTTCCTTATTGAGCACGAAGGCCGGATCGGGTTTTCCATCGGGCAGGTACCGCCAGTCCGAAAAGAGAGCTTCCTCAAAACCGGTCCGTTTGATGGACTTTAAATATTGCTTCGGAATGATCGCGTCCGTGTCGACATTCGCGCGATCGATCGGGACCACAAAACCCCTAAAGTTTTCAAATACTTTCATGCTCAATACCCCTCTTTAATAAATCCGAAGCACGAATAACGAAACCCGAAACAAATCCGAAATCATAATTACAAAAAAACAAAATCTACTCAGACCGCCTCAAAATAGCGCCAAAGATATTCATCAACTCCGTCGCTTCTTGGATCAAAGCATCTCTAACCGTCTCCTCACCATTCACCGCGATGAGTTTCAGCCAATAACGTGTCTCCTCGGCTTCTTTCCGGCAAATCTTAATTCTCATCAAAAAATCTTTTTTGCTTAGCGATTCGTTCGCCTCAATATAGTTAGCGCCAACGGAGCCTGAAGCTCTGATAAGTTGCTTGGCGTCCTCGTTGTTCGCAATTCCCCTGGGTATTTTCTTAACGAGCTCCCTCGTTCGCCCGGCAAACGACAGGGTCCGATCTTCTAAGTCATATCGTTTTGAATTCGTTTCTTGGGTCATTCGAATTTGTTTCGAATTTCGGAATTCGGATTTCGGTTTTATATTTTTACGGTCCGTATATCCACAAACCTTCCCGCCACAGCGGCCGCGGCGGCCATTTCCGGACTGACCAGATGCGTGCGGCCTCCCTTGCCCTGGCGGCCCTCGAAGTTGCGGTTCGAAGTCGATGCGCAGCGCTCCTCCGGCTTCAGCTGATCGGGATTCATGGCAAGGCACATACTGCAACCCGATTCGCGCCATTCACAGCCGGCCGTTTTGAAAATCTGATCGAGCCCCTCGGCTTCCGCCTGGGCTTTGACCTGCTGGGAACCCGGAACCGCGAGCACGCGAACCCCGTGGGCGACTTTGTGACCTTTAAAGTATTTCGCCGCCGCTCGAAAATCCTCAATACGCCCGTTGGTGCAACTTCCGATAAAAACAGTGTCGATCTTGATGTCCGTGATCTTCATGCCGGACTTGAGCCCCATATAATTCAAAGCCTTTTCCACATCTTCCTTGTGATACCCGGGAACCTGATCCAACTGCGGCACGACCCCATCCACACCGGTGACCATGCCGGGGCTGGTCCCCCAGGTCACTTGCGGCGCGATCTGGAACGCGTCGATCGTGATTTCTTTATCAAATTTCGCTCCGGGATCACTGGGAAGGGTTTTCCAGTAAGCGATCGCCTTTTCGAGATCCTTGCCTTTGGGTGCGTAAGGACGCTCCGTCCCCGTGAAGTATTCAAAAGTGGTTTCATCCGGCGCGACCATGCCGCTTCGCGCGCCGGCCTCGATCGCCATGTTGCAAAGCGTCATGCGCCCTTCCATCGAAAGAGCCCGAACGGCTTCGCCGCAGAACTCGATCGCGCAACCGGTGCCGCCGGCGGTCCCGATCATGCCGATCAGCTTCAGGACCATGTCCTTGGCCGTGACCGGATATTTCAGCCGCCCCGTGAATTCGACTTTGAAGGTCTTGGGCTTCTTTTGCAGGAGGCATTGGGTCGCGAACACATGCTCGACTTCCGAAGTTCCGATGCCAAACGCGAGAGCCCCGAAGGCGCCGTGCGTGGCGGTGTGGGAGTCCCCGCAAACGATCGTCGTCCCGGGGAGCGTGATCCCGAGCTCCGGCCCGATAATATGGATCACACCCTGCTTATCGCTGTTGAGATCGAAAAGAGTGACCCCGAACTCCTTGCAATTTCTGGAGATCGCTTCGATCTGCGCTTTCGCGATAGCGTCCTTGATATTAAAACGGTCCTCGGTGGGAACGTTGTGGTCCATCGTCGCGAAGGTGAGTTCCGGGCGGCGGATCTTTCTACCGGCAAGGCGCAGTCCTTCGAAGGCCTGGGCGCTCGTCACTTCATGGACCAGCTGGCGGTCGATATAAAGCAACGTCGTGCCGTCCGGAAAAACCTTGACGACATGCGCGTCCCAAATTTTTTCGAAAAGTGTCTTTGGCATAAGGAGGTTGATTATATGAATTTATGTCCGATTCGCAAGGAATTCAAATAGAGTGTCATTTACGTTTTAAAAGTGGACACCTTTTAAGGGATTTGCGTTTTAAAACTGGACACCCCCCCGAGGTCCTGGGTTTTGAAGGTTTGAACATCCACAAGTTGCTTTTCATGCCAAAATCTTAACTCCGATACCGTGGCATTAAGGGGATAGACCCGGATGGTAACGCCTTGATGAGGATCAACGCCGTTAATCCTAATGGGGATATTGTTAATAGAAACTTTGCGATAGGCATCAGTGGTCCGTTGAAGCCGGAGACAAAAAAGATCTTTGGGGGACTTAAAATGTGGCGGCAGTTTGAATTCCCGAAATAGGCTTTGTTTGGCTTTCAAGGCTTTTTGAAATCGCACATACGGGATCTCTTCCGTGGTTGAATGTACCCGCTGGTAATTGTATTGTCTCATCTCTTCAGCTAGAACTTTCCGAGCAGCTTGGATCGTTGTCACGTTCTCCCGCACACATGTCCTCACCAAATGATCCTGAATCCATCCATAAGGTCGCTCAATCTTCCCCTTGGCCTGTGGCGATAATGCGTAAATCACTTTCACCCCGCAGTCGTTTAATACTTGTTTCCATTGCGGCAGATATTCATCCGTGATCGGCCCGGCTTTGTAATACCGGTCATCCCGGTTGCGCACAAACCGGAATATCGAATGTTGATCAACGTAATACTGATACGGGTAACCATGCTCTAACACCAAGCGTTGCAATGCGTTAATGTGAGCCCATGCCTGCTCGTGTTTGAGTAAAAGAGCGTAAAACATGAACCGGCTGTAATCATCAAGCCCCGTAATGAGCCACCACTTCTCCTCGCCCCCTGGCGCCCACAAGTGATACGAGCTGTCATGTTGAACCAGCTCACCAATATGCCGAGTTAATACTTCCCGGTCGTGTATTACCCCGCGGCGCCGATTCGGGATATAAAAATCATGCTTCTTGGCCCGGTCGATAATCGTTGATAACGATACTTCCTGTTTGTGCTTTTTTTCGAGCTGTCCTTGCAAAAAGCTGTAGTTGTAACGAAAGATCGGAATCGCCTTGTTTAGAAGCATCTTTTTGTCGATGGCCAGCTCTTTGAGAATATTCTCCTCAATCGCTGGATCAATACGAGCGGGCGAGCTTCGGCTGTACTGGATCGAAAACTTTTCGGGTTCTTTTCGGTACTCACTCAACAACACAAAAAAACGGCTCTTGGAAACTCCTAATATCTCCTGAAGATATTTCCGAGCCACTTCCTTCCGCACATACCTCTCAAACAATCCCCTGACCTGCTCGTCCGTAAACCGCTTGTGGATCTGCGCCATATTCTCCCCCTCCTTGTGGGAGGCAAAGAATACAGCCTTTCAGGTGTCCACTTTTCAACCATCAAGTGTCCACTTTTGAAAAATCGGTAACAGGAGTTCAAATAGAGGCGTATCCCCCGCAAACACCGGGGCTTTGAACGGCCTTGCAAGGTCCCGGTATTTGCAAGGTCAAAAGACTTGCACCCCGTTCCCGAATCACACATAATTCACCCCAACATCAAACTTTGAGGCCGTATGAATTCAAAAACATTGTCCACGAGAACCTGTTTACTTCTGATCCTTCTTTTCGGCATCGCCGCCTACTCTAACACTTTCAACAGTCCTTTTTGTTTTGACGACTCCAACGCCATCACAAGGAACCAAAGTTTACTCCCTCCCCTGAACCTGAAAAATATCTGGCGATTTCTTCCCGCTCGTTTTCTTACGAATCTAAGCTTCGCCCTCCAATACTCATTCACAGGACTGGCGCCATGGGGTTTTCATATCGTGAATTTGATCATCCACCTCCTTGCTTCGATGGTTGTTTTTGCGCTCACACGGATGCTCCTTCGCACCCCGGCATTACGGGAGGCCATACCCCCTTCCCATCACGATCTATTCGCCCTAGCACCGGCCCTTTTATTCCTGGCACATCCGGTGCAAACACAAGCCGTAACCTATATCGTTCAACGAGCCACATCCCTGGCAACTCTTTTCTACCTAACCACCCTCTGGCTGTATCTTAAGGCACGGCTTGAGGACGCCCGCCACAACAGGCTTGTTTTCATATTCATGTTGGCAGCCATGTTCACCAAAGAGATCAGCCTCACACTCCCCTTTACGATCCTACTTATGGATTTTTGTTTTTTCCCAATTTCGAACGAAGAGACTGTCCCAAAAAAAATACGCCGCTGGTTGCCTTTTGCCGCTTTTCTTTTCATCATCCCGCTGCTCCGCACTACATTCGAGGAACACCCCATACAACTTGGCGGCACTATGGGGATTCTGCCTATGGAGGACACGAACATATCCCATAAGGACTACCTCCTGACCGAATTCCGTGTTTTGAGGACCTATTTAAAACTTCTTGTTTTTCCGGTCAATCAGTGCCTTGATTATGATTACCGGCTCTCCTCAGGATGGGGAGATCCTGACACCTGGGCGGCTTTCTCGTTACTCTTCAGCCTTTTCCTCCTGGCTCTCGCTTTTGTTAAAAAATACCGCCTCCTGGCTTTCGGGATATTCTGGTTTTTTCTGACGCTGAGCGTCGAATCTTCTCTCCTGCCCATTCGAGACGTTATTTTTGAACACCGGCTTTATCTGCCAATATTTGGCTTGTCCATTTTTTTTTCTTTTCTTTTATGGAAATGGTGCAGGTCCCCCTCACGCTTTCTGGCCGTCCTTTTGGTGATCGCCGTGACCTTATCGGCAATGACCTATGCACGAAATGAGATGTGGAAGAGTTCTATTACCCTGTGGGGGGACACGGTTAAAAAAGCTCCTCACAAATGGCGCCCCTACTGTCAGCTCGGTGAAGCCTACACAATGGAATTAAACGATGATAAAACCGCGCTCTTGTATTACCACAAAGCTCTAGAGAGCGGAGCTTACACAACCGCAATGATCACCAGCATGGCCGCTGCTTATTCTCGCCTCGGAAATTCTAAAGAGTGGACCCATTACAAGAATTGGGCGGATTCCATGTCTTCAAAAAACAGCACGGCCCAAAATCCTCCAGACCGAATGACTCAACTGGTGCTTTATGCCAACGAAGCCATTGTTCTGGAAAAAGAAAAGAAGATACCCGAGGCCATAAACGCCATGAAAAAAGCCATAGAAGTCGACTCTCGGTTCTCACCAGCACTGGTCCTTCTAGGAAATCTCTATCGAAAATCCGGACAAGACGATGCTGCAATCGCTTCTTTCCGGAAAGCGATTGAGGCGGCACCCTCATCCCAAGAGGGATACAACGCTCTGGCGCTCCTTTATAAAAAGAAGGGGGAGGATCAAAAAGCTCTTGCCGTCATGGTGGAATATTTGAAATTCAAACAAAAACACAAACCTCTGCTTGGGGATTGAAGGGTTCGAAACAACGTGCCTTAATCCAATAAACTTGCACCTCATTCCCGTATCGCACATAATACGCCACGGCTGCTGCAGTAGTTCTTGCCTACACGCTGGACTAAAAACAAGCACAAGCATTATAGGATTAACTAAATGGCCCGCGATCTTATTTCCGTAGTTATGCCGGTTTACAGAGCCTCTGCAGAATATTTAAGCAGATCAATCCAAAGCATCCTCGAACAAGACTACCCGCACTGGGAGCTCATTATCGTCGAAGATCCATCCCCAAATACGACGGGGGAATTAATCAAATCATTCCGTGATGAAAGGATCGTGCACGTCATAAACTCAGGAAGGACTGGATTCGTCGCACAGATCAACAGAGCGGTAACTTTAGCCAGAGGATTGTTCGTTGCCAGAATGGATGCCGACGACATCTCCACGAAAGAGCGCCTGGGTCGCCAAATCGATTTTCTGATAAGCCATCCGGACATCCACGTGGTGGGATCGAATCTCTACATCATTGACGAGCGAGGAGAGAGCTTGGGCGAAAGAAGGTATCCGGAGAATTCGGAGGCGATTGGTAACAATATGCGCCTTCGAAACGTCATTGCCCACCCGTCCGTCATGCTTCGAAAAAAAGATCTGATCGCTGCCGGAGGCTACACGGAAGAATTTGGAACATTGGCAGATTATGACCTCTGGGCGAGAATGACAGTGAGCGGGAAGAAATTTTTCAACCTAACTCAACCACTATTGCGCTATCGCATCCACAGAGATGCAACAAAGAATACCCTTCTAAAAAAACAACTTAGCGACACTGTAAAAATAAAAAAAAAATATTTTCGCTTTCGCCAAGGATGGAGCCTTGCCTGCGAACTGAGATACTGGGCTGAAAACTGTTTGAAGCTTTTTCCAAAAAGCTTCATTTACTATTTGTTCATAAAGCTCCACACCCAAAAAATCACCTTACCATGAATCACAAACAGACGTCGAGCCTCTTCAGGGTTGCACTCAAAAATCCAAAGGTCTCCCTGAACAAAATAAAACATTTCATCGATAAACAATTCGACGGAACTCTGCCTTTTCCCAGGCTCTTAAGATTCTTTTTATTCTATGGTTGTAATCTACGATGCCGAATGTGCGGCCAATGGGGAGAAAAAGGCATCGCTAGCATATCCGAGGCAAAGGACTTTATCGCTTTGGACAAATTAGTTCGACTTCTAGATGAAGCTGCCCCTCATCACCCAGAGATATATCTATGGGGAGGCGAACCAACACTTCACCCTAACTTCCAAGAGTTTATACACGAAATCAAGAAGAGAAAACTAACTTGCACTATCAACACCAACGGCCTTTTATTAGAGAGGCACTGCCAGGCCATCTTGGAAAATCATGTCGATTCTATTGATGTATCACTTCTCGGGACTGAGCAAGTCCACGACTTCATTGTGCGAGCGCCCGGATCCTACAAACAAGTCATGCGCGGATTGTCTGCTTTATCCAGAGGAAAACAGCGTCCATTGATCAATGCCATCGTTACACTTAGCAACAACAATCTTGAAAACGCGGAAAGCTTACTGTCAGAGATCGAGACCAACCCAGCCATCGATCTGACCATCCTGCAACTCGGTTGGTTCGTCCCATGCGCGGCTGGAAAAGGATACGAGGATAGGATGCGAGATGAATTTTCAATCCGTGCGGAAAGCTGGAGGGGTTTTCAAAATGATGATCCAGCTGAAAAGGCACCCGATACCAAAGACTTCCTGGAGAGAGTGACAAATAATCGACGTTACAAAAAACCGATCTTATTGTTTCCTGATATCAAGCTCACACAGGTGACTCCCTATTTCGCTAACCATGCCGATTTATTGGGCCATAGCAAGTGTTGGACACTTTATCGAGGGTTGGATATCAGACCCAATGGCGATGTGGTGATTTGCGCCGACTTTCCCGATTACATCCTGGGCAACATTCATGAAGAAAGCATACAAAGGATATGGTCAGGCGGGAAAGCAAAAGCATTCCGTGAGAGCATCGCTAAGAACGGGCTACTGCCAATTTGCAGTCGTTGTTGTGGTCTGTTTAGATAGATCTTTAGAAAATAGCAAGTTGCAATTACTTCCGGACGTCCAGCGCACCTATTTGACGAATATCTAAAATGTTATTTGAGGACTAAAATGAAAATCCTTCTCGTTCAACCTCCCCCAAGGCGAACAGAACATGAAAGCATCGTTGTCCCCCCTTTGGGACTGGCTTACCTGGCAGCGACAGTCGAAGGCAAGGGATACGACGTGAAGATCTTAGATGCTTTTGCGTTACAACAATCGTGGACCGAGTTTGAAGAATCCGTTAAGAAGGCTGGAGCCGATCTGATCGGAATCGGCGGGATGACCCCGGTCATAGACAACACATATCGCGCCCTAAAGATTTGCCGTAAATATTGCAAGCATCTCGTTCTCGGCGGCCCTCACGCCACACTGTCAAAAGAGAATATCCTGAAAGAGGCGCCCGAGGTCGATTTTGTGGTTTGCGGTGAGGGCGAAGAGACTTTTGCGGAGCTCGTAGATGGCCTGAGTTCCAAAGGAGAAGTGAGCGGCATCTTAGGGACGGTTGATAGAAACGCTGTCAATCCACCGCGTCCTCTTATCCAAGATCTTGATCGCCTGCCATTCCCTGCCAGACACCTCCTCCCCAATGATCGTTACAACTATGTTTTTGCAAAGAGAAAAACGATAACGACCATGTTCACCTCCCGCGGCTGTCCCTATCAGTGTATATTTTGTGATAAGTCGGTGTTTGGATCTCAATGCCGACTGAGGTCCGCTGAAAATGTTTTAGCTGAAATAGGCGAAATTCTGGACTGTTCCGAAGATGTGTCTATTGTCTTTTATGATGATCTTTTCACCTTAAAAAAAGAAAGGGTGATTCGTATATGCGAGGGCATTTTGGAACGGGGCTTCAAATTCGACTGGAAATGTGAGGGCCGGGTCGATAGGATCGATGGCGAAATGCTGGGGTGGATGAAAAAAGCCGGCTGCTCAATGATCGCTTACGGAGTGGAAAGTGGCAATCAGTCCGGGCTCGACTACCTCAGGAAGAACACAAAGCTGGAAAATGCGAAAAAAGCTTTTGCTTTGACCCATAAGAGCGGGATCGGGACCATGGCCTATTTCATCCTTGGCATACCGGTTGAGACCTACGAGGATGAAATCAAGACTATTGAGTTCGCAAAAGAACTCAATCCGGATTACGCACAATTTAGCGTTTTATCGCCCTTCCCCGGGACGGAGCTTTACGAAACCGCCATAAAGGATGGATCGTACCTGGAGACCGGCGTCAAAAATCCGGCCGACAAGGACCTAAAAAAACCGGTGGTTTTGTCGCAAAATTGGGACGAAAAGCGGCTGAATGATATTATGCTGAAAGCGCACACGAGCTTTTATTTCAGACCTCGATATTTGATAAAAAGATTGGCATCGATTCGCAACATCAGCGACTTGAAACGTTTTTTTATGGCTGGACTGAAGATGCTGTCCTGGGCGCAATGCTTTTCTTAGTTGAAACTCCGCAAGGTTCTCCCGCCATTTTCATCTAATCTCCACAACTTCTTCAAGATTGTTCACCGGTGATTTCGCAC
>Ga0118677_10014111_pt1 | contig 11357 bp, 12 predicted proteins | sample AliMusrvi5mmetaG_FD_86154 | JGI IMG/M metagenome (GOLD analysis project Ga0118677, IMG submission 86154) | reverse complement strand
CAGAGCATTCCGTGCCGCGGGATGCCAAACCGTAATAGAGAGGAAGGAATACCATGACCATCGAACGCGCATTACGACTCATCGCCGGCATTCTCGTGCTAGTCAGCGTGCTGCTGGCGCATTATGTCAGCCCCTACTGGCTGCTGTTTACCGCGTTCATCGGGTTGAACCTTTTCCAGTCGGGACTCACCAACTGGTGCCCGATGATGCTCATCCTGAAAAAAGCTGGGGTGAAAGGTTGCTGTGGGAAAGATTGTGCATAAGGAGTAGCGGGAGATCGCCTGCCGGATGATGAACCAACGCATCGCGGCAGGCGGTCTGTGAATTTTCAGCGCACGTTTCGATGCAGTCTTCATCATTACACTTGGCTTGCGCGTGCCTGGTGGCTATGGCATACTTGGTAGGCCATCCTACGCCGAGGTATTGTTACGCACACCTCGGACCAACCAACAGGAATTATGACCACAGACAAGCACGAAGACAGCGATCATATACAGCCCGTGTCTTTGCGTCAGTTAGCACTGACATCTCTCTATATTGGCATCACCGGCTATGGTGGTCCCGCGATCATGGGGCATATCAAAGAGCTCTTTGTCACACGCCACCGCTGGGTGCGCGAGCAGGAGTTTCTCACAGGACTGAGCTTGAGTCAGATGCTGCCGGGAGCCACCGGCGTCAATCTCATCACGTTCCTGGGCTATCAGTTGCGGGGAGCCTGGGGAGCCTTTCTCGCCCCGCTGTGCTTTATCTTTCCCGCACTGGTGCTCATGACGCTCTTGAGTGCAGTGTATTTTGCCTATGGGCAGGTGCCGCTGGCCCAAGCGTTATTCACCGGATTAGGCGCGGTAGTCGTCGGCCTACTCGTCAATGCCACGGTGACCCTGGGACGCTCGGCCATTCGTGATCCCTGGGGCATCGGCATTGCGCTCATCACTTTCGGACTGGTCTTCGGGTTGCATACCTCCATTTTGCTGGTGGTGATCAGCAGCGCGGTATTGGGCGTTCTCATTTACCGGAAGCAGTCCGTGATAACGCCCCATGACGAAGAGACCTTACCCCAGCATCGTATGTCGTGGGGCTTTTGGATCGGCATGCTCGGAGTGCTGCTGGTGGCGATTGTTCTCGTGACCTTGACTCGACAGACGCTTATCACGCAGCTCTTCCTCGCCGTATTGCGCGTGGGTGTGCTGGCCTTTGGGGGAGGGTTTACCTCGATCCCCCTCTTCCAACACGAAGTCATCACCGTCCATGAATGGCTGACGCCCCATACATTTCTCGATGGCATCGCACTCGGACAGATCACCCCTGGCCCGGTACTCATTACCGCGACCTTTATCGGTTATCGCCTGCTTGGCGTCACCGGAGCGCTGGTGGGATCACTGGCGATTTTCACCCCAGGCGCCTTTGCCATGTTTCTCCTCGCACGCCAGCATGAGCGGGTGCGGCAGTTGCAGTGGCTTCACGCCATGGTGCGGGGCATCGTCGCCGGTTTTATCGGGGTGCTGGTGAGCGTCACCATCCAACTCGGACTTCATTCCTTAACGGATTGGACAACAGTCGCGTTGGCCCTCGGGAGTGTGCTGGTATTGCTGGTGGCAAAAAAAGACCCGGTGTGGGTCATCCTGGGTGGCGCCATCCTCTCGCCATTGCTCTTTCGATAATCACTCGATGCCATGATTGTCATTCGAACGAATCATTTATTAGTACCGTGTCTCCATACACTGTACCGTGGAGGGTGAGCCATGTCACGTTATGCGATGCAGACAACGGTTATTGGCACGATAGACGATGTCAAAGCACGAGTGGTTGCCGCGTTAAAGTCGCAAGGATTTGGGGTGTTGACCGAGATCGATATGCAGCACGCCCTGCATGACAAAATCGGGGTGGACATCGAGCCGTATCTGATTCTCGGCGCCTGTAATCCACAGGCGGCGTATCAGGCCTTGTCCGTTGACCGGGAAATCGGCTTGTTGCTGCCGTGCAATGTTGTGCTGCGGGGTGCCGATGGGCAGGTAGAGGTGAGTATCCTCGACCCGGAAGTGATCTTTTCCCTGGTCGATCTGAAGACCCAACAGGAATTGGCCACTGTGCCGGGTGAGATCAAGCAGCGCTTACACGAAGTGCTGCGCCAAGTACAACAGGCCTAACCCCCCACGCGGTGTCCGCTAACGAGAAAGACCGGATAGCGACGAGATATTCCCGTCTCATCCGGACGCTCGACCACATGCGCCGTAGTCGCCGTAACATCCTGAAAGCCCAGCGCACTCAACTGTGCTATCAACCAGGCACGGTCGATCCCCAGGTGGTGAACGCCGGTCATATCGGTGTGAAACGAGCCATCTTCGGCATCCAAATCGGCCAGCGCCAGATAGCCACCCGGCGTGAGTAGTCCGGTGAGCGTCTGCAACAGGTGTGGGAGATCGGCGATATGGTGCAAGGCCATCGCACTAACGATGAGATCGGCATGCAGATCAGACGGAGATGGTTGGGTGGCGAGATCCAGGAGTAGTGTCTCCACATTCGTGATGCCCAGCGCCTGCATCTTCTCCTGCAGTTTCGCCAACATGCCCGGTGAGCTATCGACCCCGATGATCCGCTGCACGTGCGGTTGTAATGCCAATGTCACCAGTCCGGTGCCGCAACCATAATCCAGCGCCGTCATCGTGGGGGAGATTGGCACCTGGGTGCGTATCGTTTGGGCGATGGCTTTGGCCAGGGCGATGCGGACCGGTTGCTCATCCCAGGTGGCAGCGGCTTGATCAAAACGTGATGATGACATGGCGCAGATTCCTCTTCCGTATTATACGTGTGTCACGCCAATCTGCCTACCGAACAGATCGCGATTGCTCCCAGTGATGACATAACGCCCATGAGCCGACAAGGGGTGGCTCATGGGCGTTGTTGATGTCGAACTCGTGCCGCGTATTTATTTACTGCACTGCCCGCCGTTGCACTGCCCTTTCCGCTGTCCACACCCGCGTCCGCATCCGCCTTGCCCACGCCAGGTGGGAGTGCCGTCTTCCGCACGCAGGGTATAGGTTTTGTCTTTCAGGGTGAGTTCACGTACCACGATCCAGGTTGTTTTGTCCTGGGTGATTTGCCAGCCAGTGACCTTCACGGCATCATCATTCTTCAGCGTCAATTCCATGGCCTTCAACGCATGCGGCGGACCAAGGCGCACCGCGCTGGTCGCTTTGTCCACCACGAGATTAAACTGTACTGGCCCAGCCTGCTTGCCGGCTTCCGGCTGCACCAGGTCGCGGATGGTGCCTTCCAACGTGACCACTTTCGCTTTGCTCAGGTCACAGCTCTGCTGCCGTTGGCACTGGCCATTGCCTTTCCCCTGTCCTGCAGCAAACACCGCAGTCAGCGTCAGGGCGAGTATGCCCATTATCAATAGGGTGATTCCGGTCATGCGCATTTGTCAGTCCTCCTCACAATCTGGAGCTCACGGCTCTCAACAGATAGAGCATACCATTGCTACCTCACAATCACCTCACAGCTACCTCCGATGTTGCTCATATCTTATATATCGGTTGGGGTGATGGCGGTAGCTGCTGGTTTTGGGGCGAATGTCACATCAGGGATGGGCATTTGCGGTTGGTTATCAAAGGTGATGGCCTGGTGCGGGCAGGTCGTCACACAGGCGCCGCAGGCAAAGCAGTCCGGCCTGACGCGCTCCTGGTGGAGGATGGCCTGCATCGCCATGGACGGGCAGGCCCGCGCACACGCGCCACAACCCACGCACGCCTGATAATCGACGCGGATACGTTGACGACTGAAGCGTTCCACGAGCCACCCTAGCAGACCGAACGGACAGGCCAGATGGCACCAGGGACGATACATAAACAGGCTGGCCACGAGCAGCACCCCGACCGCGACCGCGCCAGTGATGGCGAGATGCGTCGGATTATAGATGGTAAATGGATTGACCGGTTCGATCAGATCAATACCCCAGATGAGCGCCAGTCCCGTGGTGACTATTACAACCAAAATGCGGATGCTATTCGTCACGGCAAAGGGGAGCTTCACCTGCGGGAGGATGCCGGTGCGTGATTTGCCATCACGATTGAGATGAAACAGCAAATCCTGCAAAACGCCAAACTGACACCCCCACCCACAGATCGATTTATGCGCCAGGATGACCAGCAGCAGGAACACCGCCAGCGCAATCAACCGGGGAGGAAAGAGGAGATGGTGTTGTCCCCACAAGACCAGTGTGTCTTTCACCGTCCCCATTGGACTCTGGTCGGCGCCATACATAATCCCGAAGACCAACACTGCCACCGCCAGCAGGAGCAGGCGTAGGCGTAGGCGTGGGGTGATACGCCGTCGTTTGAGCAGGAAGACGACGCCCGTGAGCCAAATACCCCATAGGAGAAATTTACTGGCGATCTTCCGCCAGTTCTTCGTGGCCTCCTGGGTACGCAACGCCAGTGCGCGTTGCAAGCGGGTCTGGGCTGCTGCCGGCGCGATGCCCAGCGCGCCTAAAGATTGTGCGGAATCGGTTGATGGCGGCACCTGTAGTGCACGCCGTAATGTGGGCAGTTCCAGTCCGGTCTGGCGTATGAGTTCCGCAATGGTGGTCTGGCCGGTGACCGTTAAGACCGGTGGTGGCGCCGTGGGTGTTTCCGTGGGACCATGCCACCAACGTGCAAAAATAGGCGAGAGGAGCAGGACCATCGCGACGATGATACCAGCAACGATGACGGTCTGAATGCCACGTTTCATGTGATCCCTTTCAATAGAAAACACCATGACGCACCAGCCTGATCACATACACCAGGCTGGTGCGTGGTGTGCGATGTGTTGATGCCTATCCGGTGGCACACGATCCATCGCGTTTTCGGTCACCATTTCCCTTGCCATGGCCGCTGCCATACCGGGCCAAGCGTTGCATGCTGTCCTGCGGGGTGCTGATCTTTGCCTGACACGAGCCATCACGCTTGCGGTCGCCTTTACCTTTGCCGTTCCCACTGCCATAGCGGGCCATCACTTGCGCATCGGCCTGCGAATGACTGACCTGCGCTTGACACGAGCCATCGCGTTTCCGGTCGCCTTTCCCCTGGCCATGGCCGTTGCCATAGCGCGCGAGCAACTGGGGTGCGCGCATCGGGGTGATCAATTGGCTCCGGCAGGACCCATCACGCTTGCGGTCGTGCGAGCCTCCACCTTTACCTTGACCAGCAGCCACGGCACTGCTCAGTGTGGTGGCCAGCAGGGCGATGCCCAGGACCATCATCAGGGTTGCTCTCATTGGAACGCCTCCTTTACGTCGCGGGTTTGTTACCCGTCCAATAAGAGCATACCTGTATGACCTCACATGCGCCTCACAACCGCCTCATACCTCACTCACGTTTTCTGCTTTCGCTAGACGGACCCAAGCCGTGGTGCCGACACCTTCGGTGCTGGTTAATCCGACGTCGCCCCCCATAGCTTCCGCCAGCGCTTTAACAATCGCTAATCCCAGACCGGTACCGGTGTCATCACCGGCACGCTCCCGTTCCGCGCGGGCAAAGCGATCCCACATCCGTTGGCGCACTGCGGCAGGAATCCCACACCCGGTATCCGTGACGCCAAGGTGGATGCCATCCGCCTCCTCTTTCGCCCAGAGACGAATCGCTCCATCTGCCGGGGTAAAGCGCCGGGCATTATCGAGCAGGTTGCGCAGGATGCGATGCACGGCATCACGATCCCCCGTGACCGGCGGGAGATCCGCTGGCATATCCTCGGTAATCGGCGCGCCCGGCAATGACGCCATGGTCTCTAGCACCTGGGCGCTGATCGCATGAAGATCCAGTGGCTCAACGGTGATGAGTTGCCGACCGGTCTCAATACGTGACAGATCCAGGAGCTGTGCCACCATGCGTCCCAGTCGTTTGACCTCGGTACGAAAATGCGCGACGGCCTCCGGGCGCTCGTCTGCCTGCAGCAGTCCATCATGCCAGGCATCCAGTGTTAGGGACATCGTGCTTAACGGCGCGCGCAATTCATGCGAGGCATCGGCCACAAACTGGCGTTGTGCCTGTTCCATCTGCTGCAAACGCACCTGTTCGGTCCGTAAATCTCCCATTGTCTGGTCAAGCGAGGAGGCTAAATCGGTGATGACGGTCCGTAACTCATGCAGTTCCGCCGTCGGTTGCGGGGGAATGGCGACGGCGAAGTTCCCTTCAGCCATCCGGCGTCCCGCCGTCGTCACCGTCGTCAGCGTGCGTGTCACGCTCCAAACCGTCTGCATCAGGAATCCCATACTGATCAGAAAGGCCAGCACCACCGAACCGATCACCAACACATACGTGGCTGAAGCCGTCCCCCGCACCATGCTGGTCCGTGTCCAAGCCAACAGAATGACGGGGGCGCCGGTGTCATCCGTCGCGGCACGTGCCGCCCACACGACTGGTAACGGTGCCCAGGGTAATGTGCCATTGCCCTGCAATTCACCGCGTGCCAACACGGTGGGCGCGAGTGACCAGGGTGTGATTGCCGTCATTTGCTGCCAACCGGGACCACGGCCATTGCCGTGCCCCCAGCCCATGCCGGTCAGGGGAGTACCCGTCGCATCGAGCACGAGCCGTCCTCCACGCCCCGGTCCCCCGCTGATGGCCACGGTTGCTGCATCACTCTGACGGAGTTCCTGCGCGAGCGCATAAGCAGCAGTGTGCAACGCCAGACGGTCCGCAAGGAGCAGGACGACAACGAGCATCAGGGTGATGGTCACCGACGCGGCGACCAAATGCTGGCGTAACAGATGCCGCAGCAGTGTGGGTCGATTAGTCGCCATGCCGCACCTCGAACTTATACCCCACGCCACGGATGGTGGTCAGATAGCTCCTACCGTCCGCATGGGCAAGTTTGTGGCGCAGGCGATTCATCGTCACATCCAGCGTATGGTCATCACCCAGAGCATCGTCGCCCCACCCGATGTCATAGAGTTGCTGCCGGGTTACTACACGTCCCGTGCGTTTGGCAAGGGCGGCCAGTAGCTCAAATTCCTTGGTAGTGAGATTGATCGGCGTTTCTTCACGCCAGACGGCACGTCCCCCCAGATCGATCCGCAATCCCGGAAAGGTGAGCATGTCCTGCGCGGTGGTTTCGCGCGTCGTCCGACGCAAGACCGCTTTCACCCGGGCGATGACTTCCAAGGGCTCAAAGGGTTTGACGATATAATCATCAGCGCCTAAGTCCAACCCTAACAGGCGATCCGGCACGTCACTGCGTCCGGTAAGCATGATCACCGGTTGCTGCGGGGCAAGGCTATGTCGGATACGCTTCAGGATCGACCACCCATCCAAATCCGGAAGGTTGACGTCCAGCAACACCAGATCGGGCTGCCGTTCAGCCAGCAGCGCTAACCCTGACTGTCCATCGGCAGCGGTCAGCATCGTCATGCCGTCCTGTGCAAAATAGCGGGGGAGGAGCTCACGGATACGCCGATCATCTTCGATTAATAAAATGGCATTCGACACAGGACTTCACCAGCACCTTCATGAAGAATCAGTCGCAAGTAGCTCCTCAATCTTAACCGATAGCCTGCAGATCAGCAATGGTGTTGACATTCTGCCATTGCACCTGTTCTGCCCCCGAACATTCGCCAGACCATGTCTCGTGATCGTTCTGTCAGCAGCTTGCGCGGTGCGCTACTATACCAGAGTCTACAGTTTGATGACGCACCGAGAAACACCATACGGTCATGGTGGGTCGGTGAAGAAAGGAGAAAGAACCATGCGATTTCGCGTATCCCTGCTCCTGATGCTGCTCTTGTGCTGTGCGATGGGAGTGTGGGCAGACGAACAATTTACCGTGGTGACGCCGGAATGGGTCACTGCCCACACCAATGACCCGAACGTACGGATTCTCGATGTGCGCGCTGACCAACAAGAGTATTTTACGGCCCATGTGCCGAATGCCGTGAATATGGCAGACAACACGGTTCGCGGCCCACGGGATGGGGTGCCGGTGCAATACTTACCACCAGCTTTGCTCGGTGACCTGTTGTCGCGGGCTGGCGTCCGTAAAGGGCAAACGGTCGTCGTCTACTCGGATGGAGCGAATGTCCTGGGTGCGACCATGGTCGCCTATGTGCTGGAAAAGATCGGCATCCCGCATACCGCGATAATGGATGGCGGTTGGTCGGTATTCAAACAAGCGCAACCGACCAGCCAACAGTATCCCACTTATCGCCTGGAAAAATTGCCGGTGCAGGAAAACCGTACGATCTCCGTCGATCTTGCGCAGGTGAAAGCGGCTATTGGGAAGCCTGAGATTAAGTTTGTCGATGCCCGTCCCTACGCCGCCTATGCCGGCGAAGTAAAAACCTGGATGCGCAACGGGCATATCCCCGGTGCCGTGAACGTCGACTGGCACCAGTTAATGGACCCGAACAATCCGCATCTATTCAAAAGTGTAGCGGACATGCAGGCCATCTTTGATGCCAAGGGGGTGAAGAAGACCGATAACATCATCCTCTATTGTGGGACCAGTCGAGAAGCGAGTCTGGAGTTCATGGTGATGCGCCATCTGCTCGGGTACCCGAACGTGCGCCTCTATGAAGGATCATGGACCGAGTATAGCGCCCATGCGGAATTGCCCATGGAGACCGGCGGCCCGAAGTAACGCTAAAACGGTGAGCCGGGTAGCTGGTAGACCACCACCTACCCGGCCCTCAAGTCTACTCACCAAAGTAGCGGCGATTACGCGCCAACGGTTACCCGAATACCCACATCGGTCCCAAATACTCTTGTGCGCGAATGCTGTAGGGGCGTAACACGCACGATAATATTGACAGCTCAGCCTACACACTTCTGCCAAACCCTACCATGACCCAACATTTGCATAGACCGACAATTTACCATCAGCTACCATTCTACTCAACCGCGATGTAAGCATCCGCGACAGTATTTCCCCCTTGCTCTCGCCGTGGAATCCTTTGCTGATGTTTATACTATATAGCCATATGGTAATATGTATTAAACATGCGATCTCCGGGAGTTGAGATCATGTGCAGGAGTACAAAATGAACCTACTGTCACAACTCGCTCAGTTTTTCACCGGCAAAGAAGCAGGATCTGCCATTAATGGTTACCAACGCATCACAGCACACGAAGCCCGCAACCTGTTGAGCGCTGATGCACGTGCCAAAATCGTCGATGTGCGCACCGAGTGGGAATATCGAGGGCAGCATATTGCCGGCAGCATCCTGGTGCCACTGACGGCGATTACACAAAAAGCCCCCGTGTTGTTGCCGAACAAACAGGAAGCCATTATTGTGCATTGTCAGAGTGGCCATCGCAGTCGTCATGCTGCGCGTCAGTTACTGGGCATGGGATACACGCAGGTGTATGACCTTGGCGGAATCACCAGTTGGCCCTATGGTACGGTATCCGGCTGATCCTCATCGCAGACATCGTGCCGTTTGCGCTGCTTGCCATCGCTGTGCAATGATGTGTGGGCATCATCATTTGCTATTGAAGGTCGAGAAGAAGCCTTTCACCGTGAGGAGGAGTACCATGAAGACCGTGCGAAACCTAATTTTTCCTGTGATCATCGTCGTCGCTGTGATGGTGGTTGGCATCGTTCTGGCTAAGGGGAGTGGGCACAAACAGACCCAGGCACCGGCAAGCACGGCATCTGCTCCTGCTGTTGCGCAAGAAGCAGCGGCGAATACCCAGAAAATCGCATGGCATCAGTCGCTCTCAGAGGCACTGGCGGAAGCGAAACAGCGGAAGACGCTCATCGTCGTGGACGCGTATGCGGACTGGTGCCACTGGTGCAAAAAGATGGATGAGGACACCTTTACCAATGCCGAGGTGCAACACCGAATGAAGGATTTTGTGCCCGTGCGGATTAATACCGATACTGATCCCGAAGTGGCCCAACGGTACGGTGTGACCGGCCTTCCGACGACATTGGTGCTGGATGCAACCGGCAAAGTGCAAGTGAGCCAGTCCGGTTATCTATCGCCACAGGATTACCTCCAACTGCTGGCCCAGGCTGCGAAATCGCACACAGAGTAAAACATAGGGATACCGCACGATGTGAGGTATGTCCGGGGGAAGAGCCATGATCGGCCCGTATCGCCAGAAGAATAGTCGACACCATCACCGCCAACCTCTCATGGGTGATCGGCATCACCTATCGATACTGGCGTTCACGCGGTACCTGGTTTTGGGCGTGGTGCTTGTGGCTGCTGCCGTGCTTTTTGCCTCAGCGAAAGCCCATGCCCAAGCAGGCGGATTAGCCGAGTCGCCAGCAGCTACGGCGCGTATCGAGCCAGCCACCCTCCGCTTGGATACCAATACCTCTGTGGAGTTTACAGTAAGAGTCACCCCGCCATTCGGTCATCATGCCTATCTGGATGCCGGAAAAGATGGGACGTTACTGCCCATTGAGATCACGGTGGCGGCGTTAGAGAATGCTGGCTTGCAGGTACGGCCTGTCAGCAAACCCAAGGGAGAGTGGGATAAGCAGTTCGCTGCCACTGTGCTCCGTCATGAAGGGGTGTTTCGCTACCAACTCACCGCACCGACCGGGGTACCGGCGGGCACGCATGCCTATGCGGTTACAGTGCGGAGCCAGGTGTGTGACGATGCCAATGGGGCGTGCTATTTTCCACACGTAGAAACCCTGCACCTTCAGGTTGCCGTGGGCAAGGGAACTAACCCTGCCGCCGCCAGTAACGTGCTGCCGCAAAAATATTCGGCACCGGCACACCAGGTAGCTACTGCCGCATCAGATAGTAGCGTGACACCCCGTCGAATCTCGGCAGAAAGTGCCGGCACGGCTGAGCCCCACATTGATTTTTCACGATATACGCCGCGCACGAGTCAGCCGGGTCATGGGTTGCTGGTCTGGATGTTGCTGGCATTTGTGGCTGGCCTGCTGATGAACATCATGCCGTGCGTGCTGCCGGTGGTGTCGATCAAGGTACTCAGCTTCGTGCAACAAGCCGGGGAAAGTCGGCGACGTGTGCTGACCATGGGACTGGTCTTTGCCGCGGGGATGCTAACAGTCTTTCTGGCCTTGGCGGTAGCAGCGATTTTGTTCGGGCTGGGTTGGGGGCAACAGTTCCAGAGTCAGGCCTTTCTTATCACGTTGATCGCCCTCGTCTTCGCGTTTGCCCTCTCCCTGTTTGGGGTGTTTGAGTTCGGGGTGCCCACTGCCGTCGGCACGCTGGCGGCCACAGCCACCCGAGAAGGATTGGGGAGCGTCTATCTGAAGGGGGTGCTGGCGACATTGCTAGCCACCCCGTGCAGCGGACCATTGCTGGGCAGTACCCTCGCCTGGACGCTGACCCAACCGCCGGCCATCGTGTTATTGATCTTCGGCATGCTTGGACTCGGGATGGCATTGCCATATGT
>Ga0118677_10014110_pt1 | contig 11358 bp, 8 predicted proteins | sample AliMusrvi5mmetaG_FD_86154 | JGI IMG/M metagenome (GOLD analysis project Ga0118677, IMG submission 86154) | reverse complement strand
GGGCATGCGGGGTGGGGCGGTTTGCCACATGAGATCAATTTCCGCCGGGGTTAGGCCGTAGGCTTGGTTGACGAGGTCGCTGAGGGTGCGCTCCAGTTTCAAGGTTTCGGCGACGAGGGCGCGGGCGGGCTCAATGCTGCGGGTGTATTCGTCGCGCAACACGTGAACACCGGCCGCGGTCAGGGGAAGTTTCTTGCCTCGGATGTGCTTCACTTCGCTTACCCAGGTGTCGGAATCAAGCTCGGTCACGGCGAGAAGTTTGTTACTGGGCTTTGCGATCCCGTATTCCACCCGCAGCCAGTCGAGCAGCGTGCGCTGGGTCTGCTGCTGGCAGGAGGTGATTTCGATAAGGCGGCGGACCGTCGTTTCGGCTGCCTCACGGATGGAGGGAGTGGGTTCTGCGATGGGGAGTGTCTCGACCATGTAGGCCATCGGGGACAGCGCCTCGTCCTTCAGATGGGTGAATGTCCTCCAATTGTGCCACCACATGAGGGGCGAGTTCAGCACGGCAAGGAGAAATGTATCCCGAGTGGGCAGGAAGTAGGTTTTGTCATTTCCCAGCAACCCAGACGCATCAAACGCATAGCGCGGGTGGTATTGAATCACCTGGTAGGACAGCTTCTCCTTCTCGAACGATTCCCAGTAGGCACAGGGTCGCAGTTCCCACCAGTACTTCCCCTGGTCCTGTCGTTTCCGTAGCCGTTCCTCAAGCGGCTTCAGGTGACCATATAGGCTAGGGTACTGGACTTTAAACTCTGCTTCAGCCCCCGCGCCTAGATCAGCCCAAGGCCAGTCCCGGTCATTGCTCGACGGCAGGACTATCATCCACAGGTTGGCCCAGTCCGAATTCCAACGGCCGAGGTCACTGCCTCGAAGATAGGGCTTAATGATTTCCTTGCAGCCCTCGTGCTCGGCTATCAGCTCCCGCTTGCGGGCGTCATCAATCAGGAACGCCTCATTCAGCCCGGTCTTGATTCCGTACAGCGGAGCGATGCCAGTCACTTCCTTAAGCGTGCGCCGCCCTTCGCGAATCCTTCTGAGCAAGCAATCAACCGCCTTTGGCTCAAGCCTCCACGCCTCGGCACTGAGCTGGCCGATGTCCAAATCCGCCCCTTCCCGCTCAATCTGCACGCTCAAATCGTCGATTCGCAGTTGATCGCGGGGGATAGTGCAGAGCCTGGCCGTCGTCGGCTTGGGCGCTTCCGTGGGCTTCTCCACGACGATGATGGAGGGGAAGACATCGGCTTCCACGAAGATTTGTTTGGCGTGGCCAAAGTCCACTACCGACCTGACCCACGCCTTTTCGCTGAAGAAGCGGCGGAGCGGTTCGCCGTAGCCGGCTTTCATCCACTTGTTGGTGACGATGAAGGAGAGCAGTCCGCCGGGTTTCAACAGGCGCACGCCAAGCTCGTAGAAATAGACATAGATGTCCGCCATGCCGTGGAAGGTGTCGTAGTGGGTTTCCAGCCAGGGCTTGAAGGGCGTGAGCAGTTCCTGCCGGATGTAGGGCGGGTTGCCGACCACCACGTCGAAGCCGCCCTGGGAGAAGACTTCGGGGAAGGTGGCCTGCCAGTCGAAGGCCTTGGGATGCACGGCCGAGTCGCTGATGAGGCTGTTGCCTTCGCGGATGGTGTGGTCGAGGCTGGTCAAGCGCTTGCCGCGCGCGGCGGTCTTGATCCAGAGGCTGAGCTGGCAGATTTGGATGGCCTCGGCGTTCAGGTCCACGCCGTAGAGGTTGTTTTGCAGGATCTGGCGGTCGAGGTCGAAGAGAGTGCGCTCTCCGCGCAATTCCTCCAGCCGGGCGTTGGAGGTTTCATAGAGGGCGTGGAGCTGGTCAAAGGCCTCGATCAGGAACGCACCGCTGCCGCACGCCAAGTCAAGAATACGGATGTGCTTCAGCACCTCCTGCCACGCCTCCCAGAAGCGGATGAGGGCCTTGCGTTGCGGTTCGTTGAGCGCGGTCAGGTCGTAGGCGTTGGGGTCGGCCAGAGCCTTGCGAGCGGTGCCGGCGGCTTCCGCCTCGTGCTGCTGGCGCAACGTTTCGAAGCGCGTTTTCAACACGCCACCCAGCGCTTGGCCGACAATGTAGCGGGTGATGAATGCGGGGGTGTAAACCGCGCCTTCAAGTTTGCGGCGGCGGCCAGGCTTGCCGGGTTCGACTTGTAGCGCAGGTTTCCAACCTGCTGTATCGCGGGTTTCCAACCCGCTGGCCGTGCGATCATCGACGGCTTGCCGACTGGAAGTCTGCGCTACTCAGGCTTAGGCGCAGCCGTTCGAGGTCAGTTATGGATTGCTCGAAGATGTGGCCGAGGATGTCCACGTCAATGACCGAGCGGACTTCGGTGTTCTCGTCCGCGTCGGCCACTTCGCGCGCGGGGCGGTAGTCGTAGTCACCCAATTCCTTGAAATAGGCACAGACTTCGTCCGGCACCTGGAGGGCGTCCAAAGCCGCGTCGGCGGCGAAGAGGCCGCCATTGTAGGCGGGGATGTTCAGCCCCGCATTGCCTTCATCAATGGCGCGGAATAGTCCCCGGAAGTTGAGCCAGACGGGCCGGGGATTGTAAGGGTCGTGGTGCTCGAAGGCGCGCTTGAGGGATTCGGCGGGCAGCAGGCCGCGGTCTTCGCAAAAAGCGCAGAACAAAACCCGGTCCAGCAGCCTCTGGATGCAGCGGAGGATTTCCTGCGGGGCAATGGTTGAGTTCTCGCGGCACAGCCGACTGAGGACCCTTTGGCGGATGTCCGCGTAGAGGGCGTAGAACTGGTTGGTAAGCGCGCGCCCGACGGTTTCGGAGGTGCGGAGCAGTTCGTAGAGGTGGCACTCGCGGTGCGCGGGGACGACACGTTCGGCGCCCAGGAGGAAGACAAAGCGTTTGAGCATGGCCTCGTCGGTGGCCAGGCGGACGGTATCGAACCGTTCGTAGGCCTGCTGGTGCGCGCCTTTGTAATAGAGCCGCGTCTCGCGCATGGAGGTGACGATGATCCAGTCGCACGGGAGATTGATGGCGTAGCGGTAGGCCTGGTCCACGGCGGACATGCGCCGCCCGGCGAATGGGCGGTCCAAGGGATCACGGGTGCCTTTCCCTTCCAGGGCGGCTATGAACTGGGCCTTGTCGTCCTGGAAGCGGCCCAGGACGGCATCGGCGAATTTGCCGTCCACCTCGACGTGGCGTTCCCGGGAAAAGGTGTAGGAGCCGCCGACGTCAGTCGGCGCACTCTGTTCCCCAAGAATATGGCGCCGACTTACGTCGGCGGCTAGGCCTGAAGCTCCTGCCGGGCCGGTGTAGCCGAGCAGACCACAGAAAATGTCGGTAAGGAAGTCCGGGAGCAGCGCGGTTTCCTTGAAGCCGTCGGCGCGGCCGGAGGTGATGAGGCTGGCCCAATGCTGGAGTTTGGGCTGCCAAACGCGCGTTTGCTCCGGGAAGGTGAATGACCTTACCTGTCGGCGCAGGACTTCCGGATGGAACAGCGGTTTGGATTCGACGGCCATTTGCCGCAGGACATGGTATCCAGCGTCAGCAAGAAACCAAGCGCATTTCTGCGGTGGGCGGGCGCCGGGGCGCATTCGCGAGTCGCTGGCAGGGACGCCTCGCCGAGGCGTCCTTACCCGGCTCCCCAAGGAATCGCCAATGCGCCCGGGTTTAACCGTTGCAATCTGGACCCCGAAACGCTCTGAGATAGTGCGTTGAGCTAAGACGTTGAGATCCAGTCATCCGCAAGCCAAGAAACAGCAGGAGTAGAGCATGGGGAGAGCAGGGGGAAAGTCTTCCCCCTGCTCTCCCCCTGCTCTCCTCTTGCTCTCCCCTTGCTGAAGACATGCCAGCCCATGGCTTGCGGGTGGATAACGAGTCCAGGAGCTAGGCGAAGGAAACGAGTGCGCTGAGGCGGAGCGGCAGGTGCTGCCAGCCGTTGGTTTGCTGTATGACCTGGATGAACACGCGCGAACCGGGGCACGGCTGGCCCCACTGGCGTACATACCAAACCTTCTGGCAAGCGGTTTACGGCCACCCTGAAGCCACCCGGACTACCCTCAGGCTCTCTGGTAGCCAACCGATAGGAACGCCGGGGCCACCCTTAGGCCACGACAATGCGACCCTAAAAAGTCACTCCAAAGCTCACCCAACGCCATAATGAATGGACCGGCGGACGGAGGCGCGGGCTATAGAGCATTTGGCTAGGCAGCGACTGCACTATCCTCCGCCAACTGCGCCCGGTTGGTTTTCAGGTAAGCTTCCATGCTATCAATTCGGCTGATTTGGGTCCTTCGCGCCTGGCGCAAATCCCTCAACATCTTGTAATGGACCAACATTTTCCCAAGGTCCATGATCCGAATGTGACCCTCTTCCGTCTTCCAGAGTTGCCCCTTTGCCAGAGCCGGCGTTGATTTCTTCCCATTTGTCTTCATGTTCAATTCTGTGCGATGTTGAGTGTTCAATTCTGTCTGACCACCGCGGCCCCGCTTCCGTTGCGGCTAAGCCCGCGCGCGGGCATTACCGGAGACTTCCGATGTGCTATGTCCGACACCCTCGGCGACGCCGCAGCCTCCATTAACGGAACATTTCCTTGCTTCACGGTGATTGTCAGCCGGTTTGGTGTCCCCCGGCCTGCAATTCACTGCGAAGGCGACGACGGGGAAGAACTGGATACGGAGCTGCCTGTTGGATGGCGCGCCGGCCAACGTGGATGCCGGTTTCCTGGAATGTTCGGATATGCTTTGTGGCGTAACCATAGTTGTGCCTTTTCCCTTAGCCAAGGTTGTACCAGCGCTCCCTCGCCCGGACCAAATGCGCAAGACCAGTTCAACGGAGTCATCGCCGCAAGCCTCGCAACTGCCTTGTCATCAACAATATCGGTGAATAAATCAATTGAGCCAGGGTCAAGCCGTGCGGGCCCGGTGAAAGACTTGCACGCTCGATCCTGACCTCGTTGACCGTGCAGAATGCACAGTTCAGCCGTTGCCATTCATGCAACTTGCATGGTTTTGGTGATCCTCACCTGGAGGATGATACCGGCAAGAATGCTCTAACAAGCTCTCAAACAGGGCCTTACACGAATCGACGTGGCGTTGGCCCTCCTTTAGCTAAAGGGGAACAATGACCGCAAAAACCAATGACACAATTAGTTCGATGACGTTTGGTAACTACTTCATCGCTGGGGCTTACGGCGCTCGGACCGGGCCTCGGCCCAAACGACTGGCACGGTTCGCCGTCAACGCACAATCGGTTGAGTTTCAGGGGCCAGGGCGCTTGGTGATCTCGAGCATGAACACCTATCATTCGGTGCTAATTCCCAGTGATTCGAGTCAATCGGATCCATCCTCTGTCTTTTCAGTTCCCGCAAGGTTATCCGAGCCGCCCAAGACGTTGCTGGTCGTTGATGACGATCCGATAGTGCGCAAGGCGGAGACACAGGAACAGGGGTGTTGTGATTGACTTGGATAATGATGTCTAGACTCCGTGCATTTTGCATGGTATGCTGAAGCCTCCTTCACTGGCCGGACGCATGTGCGCTCGACTCGACACGGGGAAGCACATGATTTATCGATTTCGACACGGCATTATCGGGCCGCTGGTCTTTATCTGGCTGACCGCCACGGTAGTTAGCGTGGTAATGGGGACGGTGGCTTGGAGCCGCTTTTCTCGCAGTATCGATGCGTCGGCCGATGCCGAGCAGTTTCGCGAGTCAATGTATCAACTCTACTCGGTGTTGCAGGACGCCGAGGCCAGCGAGCGCAGTTACCTGCTGACGGGTAGCGTGGCTTACCGCGAGGCCTTCAATAAAGCGGACCGCACATTTCCGGAGAAATTCGAGAGGCTTGCTTCATCTGCCCAGCACGATCCGGCGGGGCAAATGGAATTAGGTGAGTTGCGTCGTTTGGTGGACCTCGAACTGGCGGAACTGCGCCAGGCCATCGCGCTGCGCGCCGTTAAAGGTCCCGCAGGACCGGAGGTGACCGCCAGCTCGGAGCAAACCAGGACAACGATGGACCGCATCCGTGAGATCATCAAACGGCGGCACGACAACCGGCTGGATCTCTTGTCCGCCGCCGGCGAGACCACCCGCCGCGAAATGAAGTGGGTCCACCTGATGACCTGGATGGCCGGGTTGCTCGGGGTCGGGGCGGGGGTGTTCGCGTTCTATTTTTATCGGGTCGATTACTACCAGGAGCGAGACCGGCGGGAGTTGCTGGAAGAGAAGCTGCACGCCGAACAATCGGTGCGGGAGAAGAGCGCCTTCCTCGCCAACATGAGCCATGAGATTCGCAGCCCGATGAACGCGATTCTCGGCTTCAGCGAACTGTTGGAGCCGGACGGGCTGACGCCGAAGCAGGCGCAATATGTGCGGGCCATTCGCGACAGCGGCGCGGCATTACTGCACCTGATCAACGATATTCTCGACTTGTCCAAGCTCGAAGCCGGGAAGTTGGAATTGCACTCCGACCCAACGGATATGCGCGATTCGTGTGGGTTCCTCCGCACGGTTTTTGGCCAGCAGGCACTAACCAAATCGCTCCAGCTTCAGTTCGAGATCTCACCCAACCTGCCCCGTGCATTGCTGCTGGATCGCCTGCGGTTGCGCCAGGTGCTGGTGAACTTGCTCAGCAATGCCATTAAGTTCACTGAGCGGGGTTGCGTTAAAACGCGCGTCTCCTGGGAAAGCCAGGTAGATGGCCGCAGCGGGACGCTGCTGATCGATGTCGAGGACACCGGCATCGGGATTCCGGCTGAGGAACTGGAGGAGGTTTTCAAACCCTTTGTTCAGGCCGAATCCCGGCAAACGGCGGAAAAGGAAGGAACCGGCATTGGGCTGACCATCGTCAAGCGCCTCACCGAGCTAATGGGAGGCAGCCTCACTGTGGACAGCAAAGTTGGCCAGGGCACGGTCTTCCACCTGCGCTTCGCGAATGTTCCCGTCTCGGGGCGTTTGCCGGTGGGAGATCACGCCGAACCGGGAGCAGCGGTGGACTTCAATGACTTCGCGCCGGCTACGCTGCTGGTAGTGGATGACAACCCCACTAATCGGGCATACTTGGCTGGCATATTTGAGAAGACCCATCACCGAGTCCTCTTCGCCACCAATGGTCAGGAAGCGCTGGCGTGTCTTCAGAAGACGAAGTTCGATGTGGTGTTGCTCGATATTCGCATGCCGGTAATGGACGGGCGAACGGCCCTGGCGGAGATCCGCAAGCAAGCGGATCTGGTGTCGCTGCCGGTCATCGCCGTCACTGCGTCGAGCAAGGCCGGCGAAGAGGCGGACTTGCAGAGCCGGTTCAGCGGCTACATTCGCAAGCCCTTCTCGCGGCAAACGCTCTTTGTCGAGCTGGCTCAATTTCTCCAAAAGCAACCGTCCGGGAATGGACTGGAAGATCCGAATCTTGGGCAAACCCTCAAGATTATCGCCATCCCTTCGCCCGATCAGGCCGCTCAGTGGCAGGAACTCGCTCTCGAACTGCGTCACCGGGAGGCAGCCGAATGGCCAACGCTGCGGGACAGCCTGGCGGTTAATCAGACGCGGGCCTTTGCTCACGAACTGTTCCTACTCGGCCAGACGGCGCAATGTGGCCCGCTGACAGCGTATGCCGCCGCGCTCACCACATTCGCCGACGCCTACGCCATCGGCCAAATGGAACATCATCTCGCTGCGTTCCCCAAACTGGTTGAATCCATTGAAACCGCTGTGGGGCAGGCCCAACCCCAATTGGTATGAGACAATGCCGCATGCTCGTGAAAACCGAATGAACACTCCTTTACGAGAAACCAACACCGGCTGCCTGCTCGTCGTGGATGACCAGGAGTCCAACATCCAGGTCGTGGGGGCTGCCCTGGGCAAACTCGGTTTCGAGATAGTGCCCGCGACCGGCGGGCTCCAGGCTTTCCAACGGCTGGCGGTTCGCCGCCCTGACCTCATCCTGCTCGACCTCTTGATGCCGGAGATGGATGGATTCGAGGTTTGCCGTCGAATTCGCGAGAACCTGGATTGGGCTGACATTCCCATCATCTTCCTGTCTTCGGCGGACGACAAAGGCATGATCGTTCGCGCGCTGGAAAGCGGCGGCGTGGACTACATCACCAAGCCCTTCAACCACGCCGAATTGGTAACGCGCGTCCGCACCCACCTGGCACTCAAAATGGCCCGCGACAGGTTGAAGCAGCTCGCCGAGGACCGGGATGAATTGCTCGGCATGCTCACCCACGACCTCAAGAACCATCTGGGCGGCATGGACCTGAGCGCCCAATTGCTCCGCGACCGCACCGAGGCGCTGGCCGACCCGAAGCTGCGGCTGATGGCCGAGAACATCTCGCATTCGAGCAGCCAGATGCTGGCCTTTGTGAAGGAATTTCTGGCCAATGCTTCGGCCGATCACGGTCTGAGCATCGAGCTCGGGCCCACTTGTCTCAAGCAGGCAGTCTCCCGCGCGGTCCAGCAACATCAGGAGGCGGCCCGGCGCAAGCAACTCGTCTTTCACACGGCGCTCGAGGGGGACGCGGCTATCGTGCAGGCGGACCTCGCCGCGCTCAGCCAGGTGCTGGATAATCTGCTATCCAACGCCATCAAGTTTTCTCCGCCCGGCAAGCAGATTCGCCTCACGGTCAGCCCGCCGGGCGCCAGCTACGTCGAATGCCAGGTCCAGGATGAAGGGCCCGGGTTCACTGCCGAGGACAAGACCCGGATGTTCCGCCGCTATGCGCGGCTTTCCGCGCGGCCCACGGGAGGCGAACCGAGCACCGGCCTGGGCCTGAGCATCGTCAAGAAGCTCGTCCTGGCGATGCAGGGTGAATTGGTTTGCGAAAGCACGCAGGGCAACGGCACCACGTTTACGTTCCGCCTGCCACGAGCCACCGGCACACACTGATTGTTAATGAAAAAGACCATTCCAAAATCCAACTCACCAGCGACTCAGTTGCCCAAGTGCCCCACGGGCATTCAGGGCCTCGACGAAATCACCGGCGGCGGTTTGCCACGCGGGCGGCCCACGCTGGTCTGCGGCGGCGCGGGGTGTGGCAAGACGCTGCTGGCGGCGGAATTCCTCGTGCGCGGCGTGGTGCAGTTCGGCGAGCCGGGGGTGTTCATGGCCTTCGAGGAGACGGAAGCGGAGTTGAAGGCCAACGTCGCGTCGCTCGGATTTGATTTGGGGGGGCTGGTCCGGCGCAAGAAAATCGTGCTCGACTACGTCCACATCGAGCGCAGTGAAGTCCAGGAGAGCGGCGAGTATGACCTGGAAGGGTTGTTCGTCCGCCTCAATCACGCGATTGATTCCATTGGCGCCAAGCGCGTGGTGCTGGACTCGCTGGAAGCGCTGTTCGCCAGCCTGCCCAACGAGGCCATCCTGCGGGCCGAGTTGCGCCGGCTCTTCCGCTGGCTCAAGGACAAAGGCGTGACCGCCGTCATCACCGCCGAGCGCGGGCGCGAACAACTGACGCGCCACGGGCTGGAGGAATACGTGTCCGACTGCGTCATCCTGCTCGACCACCGGGTCAATGACCAGATTGCCACGCGGAATCTGCGCGTGGTGAAATACCGCGGTGCGCTGCACGGCACGAACGAATTTCCCTTCCTCATCGGCGACGAGGGCATCAGCGTGCTGCCCATCACGTCGCTGGCGCTGAATCACAAGGTGTCAACCGAGCGAATTGCCACCGGCATCCCCCGGCTCGACGCGATGCTGGGCGGGCGGGGGTTCTTTCGCGGCAGCAGCATTCTGCTCACGGGCACGCCCGGTACCGGCAAGACCATCATCGCCTCCAACTTTGCCCAAGCCGCCGCCCGGCGCGGGGAGCGCGTGCTCTTCTTCTCGTTCGAGGAATCGCCCAACCAGATCGTCCGCAACATGCATTCCATCGGATTGCGCCTCGAGCCGTTGGTCAAGCGCGGCTTGCTGCGGTTTCACTCGGCGCGGCCTTCGCTCTACGGCCTGGAAATGCACCTGGCCACCATGTTCAAGGAAATCGCCACGTTTCAACCCCACGTCGTCATCATGGACCCGATTACCAGCCTGATGGACGCAGGCACCGACTCCGAGGGCAAGGGGATGGTGACGCGGCTGATTGATTATCTGAAGGCCGGACAAGTCACCTCGCTCTTCACCAGTCTAACCCAGGGCGGCCACGCACTGCAACAAAGTGAAACCGCCATGTCCTCGCTCATGGACGCTTGGGTGTTGTTGCAAGACTTCGAAGGCAACGGCGAACGCAATCGCGTGCTCTACGTGCTCAAAGCGCGCGGCATGGCGCACTCCAACCAAATCCGCGAGTTCCTGATTTCCGACCGGGGCATTGACGTTGTGGACGCCTACATCGGTGCCAGCGGTGTGTTGACCGGCTCCGCCCGCGCGGCGCAAGGGGCCCTCGAAAAAGCCGCCGTGCTGGCCAGCCAGCAGGAAGCCGCCCAGCTCAAGCGCGAAGTAGAGCGCAAGCACGCGGCGCTTGAACGACAAATCAGCGGGCTGCGCTCCGATTACGAAACCGAAGCCGTGGAACTGCGGCGGATTGCCGAACAGGTCGGCACGCGAACTTCCGTGCTGGGCACCGAGCGAGCCGCCTCAGGCATCTTGCGCCAGGCGGATATCAAGGTAGCGGGCATCGCGCAGGGCAAACCAAGACCGGGGAGGAAGAATTGATGAAACCCAAAACGGTGAAACGACGCACCTCCGCCCCCCATCGCCAGCCCGCCAAACTCTGGCATCTGCGCCTTTACGTGATGGGCCACACACCCAAATCGCTGACGGCGTTCGCGAACCTGAAGAAGGTTTGCGAAAGCCACCTCAAAGGCCGCTATCGCATCACGGTGATTGATTTGGTGAAGCAACCCCAGCTTGCCAAAGGCGACCAAATCCTGGCCGTTCCCACCGTGGTGCGCAGGCTGCCGAAGCCCGTGCGAACCATCATTGGCGACCTTTCCGATACCGCTCGCGTGCTCGTCGGCTTGGATTTGCGCCCCGCTGAATAACTGAGACGAACGCCTGTGAAAACAAACAAGAACAGCCGCCCGTCCTCCGTAGCAGCACTGCGGAGGGTGGACGCGATGCCGGCCATTGAGAAGCCCCTCGCCACCCGGCTCACGGGCAAGTTCGTCTTGCGACTGTTCGTGGCGGGAGCTACAGCCCGCTCATGCCAAGCCGTCCTGCGCGTCCGTGAATTGTGCGAAGCCGAGCTGAAAGACAATTGCGAACTGGAAGTGATAGACATCTATCAACAGCCAGAGCTGGCACGCGCCAACCAGATCGTCGCGACCCCGACGCTCATCAAAGCATTCCCCCGGCCGGTGCGCCGATTCATCGGCAACCTGCTGAACACCACCGGCCTGTTCGCCGAGTTGGACTTGAGCCCAAAAGTTAAAGTCGCGCTTTGAAAACTCCCCGCC
>Ga0118677_10014109_pt1 | contig 11358 bp, 7 predicted proteins | sample AliMusrvi5mmetaG_FD_86154 | JGI IMG/M metagenome (GOLD analysis project Ga0118677, IMG submission 86154) | reverse complement strand
TACAGGTACAAGTATAAATGTTGAAATACCAGAAGCTATAAATAGAAAACCAGTATTAACCATTGGTGGCAGCGCTTTTAGCAATTTATATAAAATTGAATCGGTGATTATTCCAGAGGGTGTAAAAAGTATCGGAAGCGGGGCTTTTACTAATTGCTTTAAGCTGAATTATATAGAACTTCCTAAAAGCTTAATCGTATTAGGCGATGACGCATTTGCCTCTGATTCGAGCTTGGAGAATATTATTTTGCCGGAGAATTTGAGTAGCATTGGAACGACGGCATTTTCCTCTTGCGAAAAATTGAGCAGCATTATCATACCTAAATCCGTAAGCGACATTAGCAGCAGTGCATTTATGAACTGCACAGCTTTGAAGAGTATAACTGTTGACAGCGGTAATACTTTCTTTACATCACAGGATGGTGTTTTGTTTGATAAAGCTATGGAAAAAATAACAATTTATCCAATAGGTAAAATTGCTGATAGCTATAGTATTCCAAATGGAGTAACAACAATAGGCGAGTTTGCTTTTGCTTACAGCAATTTAAAAAATATTAATATAACAAATGGAGCTTGTATTTATAAATATGCCTTTAAAAATTGTTTAGGATTAACTTCAATGATTTTACCGGATACAGTTGCGTGGTTAGACACTGGCGCTTTTCAGGATTGTTCGAATTTAAAGGAAATAAGCCTGCCGCAAAATTTGAACTGGATATATAGCTTTGCATTTGCCGGGTGTTCAGCAATGGAGAGTATTACCCTGCCGAAAAACATATCCCATATTTATACTGGTACTTTTAAAGATTGTAAAAAGCTTAAAACTGTAATTTTTGAAAGTAATAAAGTATCCGTTGATGAAGGAGCATTTGAAAATGCCGACAACATCGCTTTTTTGAATAAGAACGGCATAAAACTTATTTTTATAACACCTTCACCACCCCCTACCATGCCAAGTATAACAATAACCCCATACATACAGCAAAGTCCAGACCTAAACACAGCAACAATCTCTGTTACAAGCACAAATACATTACCTGCTATAACTGAAACGCCCATAATAAGTATTGGTCTTACTGCGGAATCAAACTTTACTATTATTTTCGTTTATTTTATTTCTTTTGTGATTATTGCAGCCCTGATAATATGGGCAATCATTTACTTTACAAAGAAAAACAAAGCAGCAGAAACAAATGAAGAAATTCAAACAGAGACAATGGCATCACAGTTATTGCAGAATAAATATTGCACCAATTGTGGATCAAAAGCAGAAGGCAATGAAATCAATTGCAAAATTTGCGGAACAAAGCTAGAGTAAAAATGTAGGGAACGGTTTTGACCATTCCCTATTTGTCACAAAGTGACACCATAATTTTTAATTTTTACTTACAGCCTTATACCCCCACCTTAAACGCAACCTCATTCCACATTAATTCTTTTTTCAGCTCGTTTACGGTGGTATCTTTATTGATATGTACAAATTCAATTCCCAGCATTTCTGCAAAATCTCTCATATGCTCGGCGGTCAGGGCGTAGCTCATGACGCTGTGGTGTGCGCCGCCGGCTATTAGCCAGCACTCGGCAGAGGTAGAAAGGCTCGGCAGGGGTTTCCACATCACTCTGGCAACGGGCAGCTTGGGTGTGGGGTGAAGTGGGGTGACGGCTTCTACGTCATTGACGATCATACGCATTCTGCCGCCCATATCGATTAAGCTGACGACTATGGCATTGCCTGCCTTTCCGTCAAAAACCATTCTCGCAGGGGGATTTTTTCCGCCTATGCCTAAGGGGTGCACTTCAATTTTAGGTTTATTGGCTGCAATAGAGGGACAGACCTCCAGCATATGCGCGCCAAGAATAAGCTCCTCGCCTTTTTTCAAATGATAGGTGTAGTCCTCCATAAAGGAAGTGCCGCCCTGTAGACCCGCACTCATTTCCTTCATAATGGCAGTCATGGCACTGGTTTTCCAGTCACCCTCGCCTCCAAAGCCAAAGCCCTGCTCCATCAGTCTTTGGCAAGCCAAGCCTGGCAGCTGCTCTAAGCCATGTAAGTCCTCAAAGGTAGTCGTAAAGGCATGCGCACCTGTTTTCTCCAGCATTTTTTTAAGGGCTAATTCGTATTTTGCCTGAATGCGCACAGAAGAAATATCGTCCGTCGCCATGATGTATTTTTCTTTATATTGTGCTATTAAAGCATCCACCTTGGGCTCGGTGATGTCATTGACTATTTTGACCAAATCGCCTACGCCATAGGTGTTAACAGCCCAGCCCAGCTTGATTTCTGCTTCCACCTTATCGCCCTCTGTGACTGCTACCTGGCGCATATTATCGCCAAAGCGAATGACTTTTAAAGCTTTGGAAAAAGCAACGCCTATGGCACTTCTTTGCCAGTCGCCAATGCGCTCTCGAACGGTTTCGTCCTGCCAATGCCCTGCAATAACCTTTCTTTTTAAACGCAGACGAGTGCCAATAAAACCATGCTCACGGTCGCCGTGTGCAGACTGATTGAGATTCATAAAATCCATATCTATGCTGGCCCAGGGGATTTCACTATTAAATTGCGTATGTAAGTGCAGCATAGGCTTTTGCAGCGAGGAAAGCCCTGCTATCCACATTTTTGAGGGCGAAAAGGTGTGCATCCAGGTAATAATGCCTGCACAGGCGTCATTATAGTTGGCTTCTTTTATGATGGCTGTTATCTCATCAGGTGTCGTTACAATGGGCTTAAAAACTATTTTATAGGGTATTTCCTTTGCCGCATTCAGAGCCTTTGCAATGGCTTCCCCATTGCTAGACACCTGCTTTAAGGTTTCCTCGCCATAAAGGTGTTGGCTGCCTGTAATAAACCAAAATTCATAATTGTTTTTCATAGTTATATCCATTCCTTTTTTATTATCAGAGTTTGAAAAATTCATTTTTCAAACTTTTGCTCCTTTTTAATGGTCTTTAAGCGTTTCATCACATCATTTGCACCTCTGCCAAAGTAATCGTGCAAAATTTTATATTCCGCATATATTTTTTCGTACACAGCATTATTTTCACCCTTGGGTTGGTAAACGGTATCCTTGACCTTGCCAAGCACCTTTGCCGCCTCAAAGACATTATTAAAGCCGCCCTTTGCACTGCCTGCTGCCACTGCGCCAAATATGGCGCTGCCCAATGCAGGTCCCTGCTCGCTGCCGGCAATGTAAATAGGCATATTGATGATGTCCGCATAAATTTGCATGGTCATAGGGTCTTTTTGGCTGATGCCGCCTGCCGCATAAAAGGAATTAACAGGCACGCCGCCTTCTGTGAAGGCATCTATAATGCGCCGCGTGCCAAAGGCAGTTGCTTCAATGAGTGCTCGGTACATTTCCTCAGGCTTGGTTTGCAGGGTCATGCCTAGCATCATGCCCGTCAAATCTGCATCGACTAATACACTTCTATTTCCATTCCACCAGTCCAGTGCCAAAAGGCCGCTTTCGCCTGGCTTTAGTTTTTCAGCTTTTTGTCTTAAAAATTTATGGATGCTACTATTTTGTGCCTGTGCCTCTTCAAAGTAGCTTGCAGGCACGCAGTTTTCAACAAACCATGCAAAGTGGTCACCCACGCAGGATTGCCCTGCTTCATAACCAAAGAAGCCAGGCAATATGCCGTCCTCTACCACGCCGCAAATGCCGCCCACAGGTTTTTCCTCTGCCCCAAGCACCATATGGCAGGTGGAAGTGCCCATGATGGCAAGCATTTTACCCACGCCATCTATGCCCACAGCCGGAGCGCAAACATGCGCGTCAACATTTGCAACTGCCACCGCTGTCCCTACCTTTAAGCCAGTGAGTTTGGCAGCAAATTCTGTGATTTCACCAGCCTTGCTGCCAATGGGAGAAATAGGACAATTTAATTTTGTGCTTGCTAAGTTTTCAAGGCGAGCATCCAGTGCCTTAAAAAAGCTAGGTGCAGGGTAGCCGTCTTTTTTATGCCAAAGTGCCTTGTAGCCTGCTGTGCAGCTGTTTCTCGTCTGCACACCTGTCAGCTGCCAAATCACCCAGTCCGCCGCCTCTAAAAAGAAATCTGCTTCATTATATATCTCCGGTGCTTCGTCCAGGGTTTGCCAAATCTTTGGTATTGCCCACTCGCTGGAGATTTTACCGCCATAGCGGGCGAGCCATTTTTGATGGGTTGCCTCGGCTATTTCATTTAAGCGATTGGCATGCGCCTGTGCAGCGTGATGTTTCCATAGCTTTATGTAGGAGTGCGGCTGATTTTTATATTTTTCTATAAAGCAAAGGGGCGTACCATCCGCTTTTACAGGCATTAAGGTACAGGCGGTAAAATCTATACCCACGCCTATTACCTGCTCCGGCAGTATATTAGCCTGCTTTAAAACATCCGGAATAGTGGTATGCAGCACCTCTAAATAATCCTGCGGATGCTGCAAAGCCCAGTCTGCTCCTAGTTTTGTGCCGTCTGGCAAGGTACTCTCCATGACGCTGTGGGCATAATCCAGTGTGCTAATCGCCTTTTCTTCGCCCGTTTTTACATTCACTAAAACTGCTCGTCCGCTCAATGTGCCAAAGTCCACGCCTATTGCATATTTTTCCAAACTCAAACACCCACCTATTATGTTAATTTAATTAATCTTGCAGTATATTTCTTTGGTAAGGTTACTGTTAGGCTGCCATTTATAAAAGCCAGTCCGCAGGCATATTCGTTCGAAACAGGGTAAACCTTTTCTGCTTTGCAATAGCCCTTTAAAGGTATTTCTACGCTGTCGCCTTCGCTGCCTCTGCGCCAAACGTAGAGATAAGCTTCTGACTTTTGCGCATTTTCGAGCATTAACACCGCAAAGGAGTTATCATTTTCTATGGAATTCAGTCCGCAAGGGTAAGAGGGAAAGCTATTGCGTATAAAGGCACGCATAGTTTTATAGATAGAGACGCTCTCTTTGACAAGTGTCATATTTTTTTCGTCAGCGTAGGAAAGATAGCCAGACAAATAGAGGTTTCCTGCCATGCCGCTCACCATATTAAAGACTGTTTCCTCGCCATTTGCCATAGAGGCAATGTATTCTTCCGTTTCCAAATGCTCTGGATTCATACGATATTTATAGCGCAGAGGATAGGGATAACTCCAAACGCCCAGCTGCTCCGGCGGCACATCAGCCAGACTGCCCATAAGGATAGAGGGCATCAGATGGTAAATTTCCTGGTCAGAAATACTCTGTAAATGGAAGTGGGACAAAGCACCGTTATCCTCTCTCAAAGCACCGCCGCCGCAATTTTCTATGATCAAAGCAGGATATTTAGCCCGAACGGCATCCACAAAGGCAAAAAAGCCGCATAAGTGCGCTTGCATATTATATGAGGGTGAGCCATACTTATCATCACCAACAGAAATGCAGGAATTGTAATCATTTTTTATAAAGCCTATTCCCATAGCCATCAGTCGGTCTATAACGGTCATCATATAAGTGCTAACATCAGGGTTTTTAAAATCAAGAAAATATCTGCCGCCGTCTGCCACGCGCAAGCCATTTCTGCAAAGGAACCAGCTATCGTCATGTTTTGAAACCTGTGATTTTAAATTTGCTACCTCCATCTCCAGCCACAAGCCGGGTATTAAACCTTTACTCTTTATATAATCCAGCACAAACTGGAAATCCTTATCGCCAAAGCGGTCGAGCGAGGGCAGCCAGTCGCCCAGATTGCTTCCCCAAATCTCGCCCTTTTTATCAAACCAGCCCGCATCAATGCAAAAGCCCTCTGCGCCAGTTTTTGCCGCCGCATCTATGAGCGGAATTAAATTTTCTAGCGTGGGATTGCCCCAAAGTGCATTCATATAGTCATTAAACATAACAGGACATTCGCCTTTCCAGGCAGGAGCAGGCATTATTTTTTCACGGCGGTAAAGCGTCAATTGCTTTACAGCTTCTTCAAAGCCGCCCTCACAGCAGCCTATAGCAGCAGGCTCTGCCGCATAGCTTTCGCCCTTATTTAAGGTGATATAAAAAACACTGTTGCGCTCTCTGGCGGCATCCAGCAAAAAGTAAAAGCTGCCTGCTTCTTCTTCAGGAGCGTTTCTGTAGCCTGCTTCAATGTGCCAGCTGGAGGAGGTTTCAATCTGCGAAAAATATATTTTATTTGTCTTTGTGTCCTCTGTCATAATTATTGGTAGGTTACGGCTGGTGCTGTGGCTGCCTGTCTTTTCTATATGCATATTGGCAGGGTGCGTATGCGTGCCGGTGTAGTATATGCCTAGCTTAGCAGGGCTTGCCTTTTGCCATTGTCCCTCGCCGCACCAGGAAGTATTGCAATAGTAAAATTTCAAACGGCTTTGGTCAAAATTCCATAGAAATTCGTCCTGTGCGATGCCCTGTAAAAAGGCACTGGAAAGCTGTGTAATGGTCAAAGGCTTTTCGCCAATATTTTTTACCGAGGTCTTTACTCTAGTAACTGTGGCAGTTTTTGATTTTTCAAAGAGCACAGTGACCTCCAGCGGTGCACCCGTGCAGGTATAAACCAGCTTTAAAAAATCGCTCGTTTCCTCAATTTCCTTTAGCTTACTGCCTCTAGAAAGGTGGGAGTAGGAAAGAGTATTGACTGTACCGCCATAATAACCTCCCTGTACACCCACCATAAAGGGGGGAATCAGGCAGCCCTCGTGCAAAAGTGGTGCATCAACAGTATCAATGCCTGAAAAAAGCAAGCTGTCCTCTGTCTTTGCAAAAATCAGTTTTAAGCCGTTCAAATCAAAAACTTTCTTTTCCATAAAAACTCCTATAGCTTTTTATTTTTTAATAGCTGCACACGTATCCATGGGCAACTGATTAATGTATCGCCAGTGTCGTTCATCCACTCTGCCATGCGAAGGCGCATTTGCTTGATGATTTCATGGTGTGCTTCACTATAAATTAAATTATTCATTTCCCACGGGTCATTCTTTAAATCATAAAATTCGTCCTTGTCGGTAGCATTATAGATATATTTATAGTTATCGTTGCGCAGCATGCGTTCCGATATTAATCCCAAATGTGCCCCATGGTAAGCGGAATAAATATCCTCTCTGCCTGTTTTGCCTGCGTTTAAAAGACTAATGCCCTGAAAGCTCTCTGGAATTTCTGCCCCTGCTGCCTCACAAATGGTGCTGGCAAGGTCTATGGTATGCGCGACATAATCACTGCTCACGCTGCCAGCCGCTATATGCCCCTTCCATTTCATTATAAGGGGTACGTGTGTAATATCATCAAACATATTAAAATGCTTATCAATTAAACGATGTGAGCCGCACATATCGCCATGGTCTGTAGAGTAAATGACAAGTGTATTATCTGCTATGCCCAGTTTGTCCAGCTCCGCAAGCACTCTGCCTATTTCGTGGTCCATCAGGCTAATTTCGCCGTAGTATAGGCTCATAAGCCTGCGAATATCGTCGTCTGTCAAATCCTCTATTTCCCAGGAGAGCTTCAATTGTCTGCGCGCATAAGGCGCCCCCTCAAAGGTATCTTCTATGCTCTTTGGCAGCTCTATTTCTTCCGGCGGGTACATACTGGCATAGGGCTCCGGCACGACATTTGGTATATGCGGCTCTGAAGGATCCCAGCGAATGAAGAAGGGCTTGTCCGTATTTGCGTTATTTTTCAGCATATCAATGGTGCAGTCTGCACCCCAATGCAGCTTGCTCTGCTCGGGCGTAATATTTTTATCCACACGGGAGCCCCATTTCTTTGACGGGTTATCGGAAGCATTAAAATCAAAATGCGCGTGCTGTACGCCGTTCTCCTTGGCCCAATCATAGTATTGGTGTTCAGGAATAAATTCCTCAAAGCCTAAATCAAAGGGCGAAGGTTTAATATTTGCAAAGGGAACACCGCTCGCATGCCATTTGCCTACATAGCCCATAAAATAGCCTGCATTTTTTAACTGATTGCTAAAGGTGGGTGTACCTTCTGCAAGTGAAATCGCCAACTCCGACCACTCCGGAATAGAAAGCACCCCATGCTTAAAAGACCATTGCCCCGTCAACAGGCTCACTCGGGCAGGCGTACAAATGGGGCAGGTAGTAAACGCCTTTGTAAAGCGTATGCCCTCTGCCGCCAGTTTGTCCAGGTTTGGTGTTTTTAAAATTTTATGACCATTTGCGCCTACGCAATCATAGCGGTGCTGGTCAGAGCCAATATACAGTATATTTGGCTGCATATTTTCCCTCCTATTTAGTATAGCAAGCCACTATTTCGCCAAAGAAAAGCCTGTGCAAATCGTCTTTTGGATAAGAGGAAGCTAAAACCTCATTAGGAAGCTTTTCTTTTATTAAATCTGTAAAGTATAGAATTTTGCACTCGTAATAAATATCGCAGCCTGCAATAATAGGCGTTTCTATTGTCTTTGCCTCTTCAAGCTTTATATTCGCAAGCGCATATTTATCTGCATCTCTTCCGCTTTTGCTTCCGCAAATACCCAGTGCAGCATCCAGCTGTCCGCCAGTGGGAATGCTTACAGTGAATTCGTCTGCGTTCTTTAGCAGCTCAAAAGTATAGCGGCTTGGACGCACTGGGGCTATAAAAATATCCTTACCCCAATATTCGCTTAGGCTGCCCCACCCTATGGTCATGGTATTGCATCTTTCTATGCCGGCAATGCCGGCATTTCTAACTGTTAAAAATGCACCTCTGCCGGAAAGCTGGTCTAGTGTTGCCTGTGCAAACTGTGAATATTGATATTTTCCCATATTTTTCTCCTTTAGCCTAATAAAATGATTGGAATAAGCCCTACAGTGGGTCTGCCTGGTGAAGTAACCTCCAAGACAAGGCGATTCATTGGCGCTACCACTTCGTTTGCAGTGATGGTGACGTTGATTACAGCTTCTTTTCTAGGCATACGAAGCGTGTCATGCTCCAAATAAAGCTGCTTGCGGCCGCCTGTTACGCTCCAGCCCTCAGGCAATATCCAACGTAATTGCAGATGCTTTGGGTCTGGAAAGTGGTTTTTAAAGCTAACTTTCAAATCAAAGCTTCCGCACTCATCTATGACGGGCTCCTTGCCGTAATCCACTACAGCGTGCGCAAAAATAAAGTCAAAGGTATTGGAATAGGCAGGGGTGGCGCATAACTCCTTTGCATAGGTACCATCTTTTAATGGTGGAATATCAGCCTGTGGAATTTCATCCTCACCATCATAAATGATGACGTTTGCAAAGCCAGCTTTCAGTACACTTGGCGCCAACGCTAAAACACGCTCTGTCAGCTTTGTGCAGTTTTCAGGTAAGCCCCAGCAGGAGCCTCTGTCTATAGCCACCGTTACAATATTATCTCCAATATGCGCTTTCCAGTCCTCTGGAATTACTTTTGTGCCATACATGATGCCAAATAGTGCGCCCAGGGTAGCAGCGGTACAATCGGTGTCATCGCCGCAATTAATGGCCAATATCATAGACTTTTTGAAATCGCCTTCGCCATAGAGCAAGCCTAAAATAGTATATGCTACATTGGCAGGAGCCTGGAACCAGCCTAAGCCGTTTTCGCTATCCTTTAATACTTGGTTGCGCGCATCTTTCCAGTCTATGCCGTTTTTATAGGCGTTGACAACGATATTTACGCTTTGCGCCACACGGCAATCTGCTGGAATTTTTGACAAGCCAATGTTTATCAGCTCTTCGCGGTCTTGCACGACAAAAGCAGCACTTTGCAAAGCAGCAGTAAAAAGCTCTGCATAGGTGCCATCGCTCATGCCGTGGTCTATGCAGGCATCTGCCAAAGCATATTTAATCGCCACATCCGGGCAGCCAGGAGCGGTACAAGCCCAAATTTCAGAGCGAATCCATGCGCCGTTTGAATTTTTCCAGGCACTGTTTTTGTATTCGCCAGAGAGAGGAGGCAGCAAGCCGGCTTTCATATTGCCTTTGCCTATGCCATACTCATTCCAATGAGGTGGTATGTAATTTAACCAATATTCACCCAAAACATTTGCATTAATGCCGCTGGCACCTCTTTCTTCTAATGCCTTTAGCCAAATAAGCTGTAAATCTAAGTCGTCGTTCGGCAGGGCAGAGCCAGCAGGAGTAGAAAAGCCCTGTATATCTAATAGCTCCTGTGTGCACTCATAGGGCGTACCCATAGTGCCGCCTATGTTCTTACCCACCCAGCAGGCATAAATTTTGTCCTTCAAGGTATCCCTGTTTAACTTAATCATTCCATTTTCCCCCAATATTTTTTAATGAGTTTGTTATACATCAAGCGATGCCTTTTTGTATTGTATAATTGGTTCATTTCTCGCATTCCATCAGTTTATTATACACCAAGCTGTGCACTTTTGGTAGTATAAATTTCATATATATGTATAACACAAATACTTTATAAGGAGGAATTTTTATGCCCAGTATATATTTAAGCCCGTCCCTGCAAACCTTTAATCCCTATATCACAGGTGGCAATGAAGCGCAACATATGAACTATGTGGCAGATGCACTGGAACCCTATCTGCGTGCAAATAATATTTCATATTATCGCAATAAACCAGGCATGACCTTAGCACAAGCAATAGCAGATTCTAATGCGAGAAATGTTGATTTACATCTAGCTCTGCATAGCAATGCCGCTACAGGTGCAGAGGCCGGCAAAATGAGAGGCTACAACGCCTATTATTATGCAACCAGCGCAAATGGCAAAAGAGCAGCCGATATTATTGTTGAAAATGCTAAAAAGATTTATCCTATACCCACCTTAGTGAGAGCCATTCCTACAACCAATCTTGCAGAAGTGCATCAAACGAAAGCGCCCTCTGTTTTAATTGAAATAGCCTATCATGATAACTTAGAAGATGCAAATTGGATAACCAATAATATTCAAACTATCGCTAAAAATTTAGCACAATCCTTAACACAATACTTTAATATACCCTTTGTGGATGTTTGCACCACCACAGGCGCAACGCTAAGCAATATTGGCAATTATCCGCCCGGAAATTATGCCAGAGCCTGCACCATGAGCTCACCCTTAAATATTCGCAGAGACCCAGTGCCGAACGCTGCAATCATTGGCACAATACCCAAAGGTCAGCTGGCGCTAGTATTAGAGCCTCCAAGAGATGGCTGGGTAAAGGTACGATATAATTCAACAGAAGGCTACGTTTCTGCGGATTATATTTGCGGCTGTATGAATACTGCACCAGTGCAGCAGGGCGTGGTAAACACTGCCGGCGCAACACTTAATCTTCGTTCCAGACCTGCTGTAGATGCCCCGATTTTAGCCCGCATACCCAATAACACACGTCTGCCCATACTGGAGCAAATAGGCGACTGGTATAAGGTGAATTATAATGGAACACTGGGATATGTGGCGGGGCAGTATATAAGTGCTTTGAAGTAGAGGGAATTGGTAGTTAA
>Ga0118677_10014107_pt1 | contig 11359 bp, 7 predicted proteins | sample AliMusrvi5mmetaG_FD_86154 | JGI IMG/M metagenome (GOLD analysis project Ga0118677, IMG submission 86154) | reverse complement strand
GGACTCGCCCTCATAACCTTGGGCGTCGTAGCCCGCCATCTTGACAACCGCGGGTGCTGGCCACTGGATGGCACCCGCAACAATGCCCGGCGGCAAGTCCCATTCCACCTGTGTCGCCAGCCCGACAATTCCTGGATGCTGCCAATATGAGTGGCAGCCAGCCGGATGGCGCAGGTGCAGCCCCAGACAAAAAGCCGCGCCGGGGCGGATCATGCGCTGCTCGGAAAGCAACTCGACATCCAATGGATTACCACCGCTTGCGGCGTGCAGCAGGAAAAACAAAATCCGTACCCGAAAACAAGCGCTGGCCCGCATGGTTCCATGCATTACGCCATCCCGTGCCCGATTTCTTCAATTTTATTTGCGGGTTTGCTTGCGCACGAAACCTTCCCGTGCATGGGTTGCCGCCTCATCCCTCTAACCCGCCGCCCTAACTCCCATGCTGATCAAGCGAATCGCCCTGTTGTTATGTTTTCCCGTGTTCATGATGTTGCCCGCCCGTGCGGAATTCACCTTCCAAAAGGGCGATAAAATCTGCCTCATTGGCAATTCCCTTGCCGATCGCATGCAATACGACGGCTGGTTGGAAACCCTGATCCAGCGCGAGACCCCGCACTTGGAACTCACCTTCCGCAACCTTGCGGTCTGCGGCGATGAAGTCGCCAAACGCCCGCGCTCGGAAAAAGTGCCTTTACCCGAGGACATGCTGGCCCAGTGCAAGCCAGATGCCATCTGGTGCTTCTTCGGTTACAACGAGTCGTTCCAGGGCCAGCCCGGCCTCGAGAAATTCAAAAACGACTACGCCGCGATGATCGACACCTACAAGGCGAAGAACTTCAACGGCAAAAACACGCTGCGCTTTGTGCTCTTTTCGCCCATCGCCAATGAAAACCTCCACAACAAATTGCTTCCCGACGGATCGGCCAACAACAACCGCCTCGCCCTCTATGCCAATGCCATCAAGGAAGTCGCCGAGGCCAAGAAAGAAACCTACGTCGATTTGTTCCAACCATCCCTCGAACTGTATGCCAAAGCCAAGGCACCCCTGACCCTCAACGGCAGCCATTTGTCAGCCGTCGGCAACTGCAGACTGGCCACGGTCATTGCCGGAGCATTGCTCAAGAAAACGGTTGGCGCGTCCGCCGCTGATGACAAGCTGCGCCAGGTCATCAATGCCAAGAGCACCTACTGGCACAATTCCTATCGTCCGTCGGACAGCAATGACATCTGGGGCAACCGCTCCGGCCTGCGCTTTGAGAACAACCAAAGCAACGGCGAAGTGCTGCAACAGGAATTGAAGATGTGGCAGCAGCTCGCGGCCAACCGCGACCAGCAGATCTGGGCCATCGCCGCCGCCAAGCCCTATAAGGTCGATGACAGCAATCTGCCCGCACCTCTCAAAGTGGTATCTAACCTGAGCCACAAAACCGAGCAATCCATCCCCTACATCGACGGCCAGGCAGGCATCGCCAAAATGACGCTGGCCCCGGGATTCAAGGTCAACCTCTTCGCCGATGAAAAGCGCTTCCCGGAACTCGCCAACCCGGTGCAGATGGCCGTGGACCCAAAGGGCCGCCTGTGGGTCGCCGCTTGGGGCAGCTATCCAAACTGGGAACCCGGCAAGGAATTGAACGACCGGTTGCTCATCCTGACCGACGAGCACCACACGGGTGTGGCTGACAAATGCATCACCTTCGCCAAGGTGCAGAATCCGACGGGTTTTGAGTTTTGGAACGGCGGGGTGCTGGTGGCCACCGGCCACGACATCCTGTTTCTGAAAGATAGCAAGGGCGACGGCGTGGCCGACGTGCGCGAAGTCTACATGCAGGGCATCGACAATGCGGACACCCACCACGCTGCCAACAACTTCCGCTTCGGTCCCGATGGCGGGCTCTACTGGCAACGCGGGGTGTTCATTATGGAAAACGTCGAAACCCCCTGGGCCAAGGCGTTTGAGACCAGCCGCGACGGAATGTATCGCTTCGATCCGGCAAGTTTCACGTTTGGCTTTCATGCCCCCAACGGTCCCAATTCCCACGGCATGGCCTTCGATTACTGGGGCTTTCATTATGCCACCGATGGCACCTCCGGCAATGCCTTCCAAGTGGTGCCGGATCAGAAGGGCTTCAAAATGCGCGAACTGCTGCAAAAACAGGTGCGTCCGGTGCCCTCCAGCGCCATCGTTTCCAGCAGCCAGTTTCCCGACGAGAACCAAGGCAATTTCCTCATCTGCAACGCCATTGGTTTTCTCGGCATCAAACAATACAAACTCAACCGCGATGCCAATTCAGGTTTGGTCAACGGCACCCCGGTGGCCGATTTGATCTCATCCACCGATCCGAATTTCCGCCCGACCGATGCCAAGTTCGGCGACGATGGCGCGCTCTATGTCTCCGACTGGCAGAACGCCATCATCGGTCACATGCAGCACAACATCCGCGACCCCGAACGCGATAAGACCCATGGCCGCGTCTATCGGATCACTGCCGAAGGTCGCCCGCTTCAGGCGCACGTCAATATCGCCGGCCAACCCGTGGCGGCATTGTTAGATAACCTCAAACATCCCGTGGACGGCGTCCGTTATCGCTCGCAAATCGAATTGACCAAGCACGAGCCTGCCAAGGTTCTGGCCGCGTGCAAGGAGTGGATGAAGCAATTCGACCCGAAAAACCCCGCACACGCCCATCACCTGCTAGAGGCGCTGTGGTTGCACCAACGGCTGGATGAGCGGGATATGAACCTGCTCAAAGTCCTGCAGGAATCCCCCGAACCCTATGCCCGTATCGCCGCCAAAACCGTCGCTCATTTCTGGGGCGGCAGTGCAATCGACGCGCAATCGCGGCCATTCACTCAGGACGCCGAGGTCAAGAGCATGACCCCGCTCGTGCGTCCAGATGGCTGCTTGCAAGTGCAGTTGCTCACCGTCAAGGAAGCTCTCAAGTACGATCAGACGAGTATCCAGGCCAAGCCGGGCCAAACGGTGGAACTCACGTTCATCAACGTCGACGTGATGCCCCACAACGTTGTGATCACCCAGCCGGGTGCTGCCGACGAGGTCTGCACCGCCGCGCTGGCGATGGCCGGTGCGGGCTTTGCCAAGGATTTTATCCCGGAATCCACCAAGATCCTCGCACACTCAAAATTGTTGGACCATGGTAAGCGCGAAACCCTTAAGTTCACCCTGCCTAACACACCCGGTGACTATCAATTCGTCTGCACCTTTCCGGGCCACGGGCAGGTCATGCGCGGTATCATCAAGGCGCAATAGGCATACGAAGGAAGCCTGCAGGCAGCCCCGGTGCCCCCCGCCGCTGCCGACTGGCAGCCGGTGACGGGGCTGTTTCTGCTGACGCGCTGGGCCAAGGACGTCGCGCCTGACAAGGTGTTGCCCGAATACCCGGCGACGACCGCGACGGACAAGTGCGGGCTACAACGCGGCCAGAAGTTCACCTTGCGCCTGCCTCTAACGGTAGAGGTCTGGGGAGTGCGAGTCGTTGCCAAACCGTCGTCAGGCGACAATCTGAAGCAGGCCTTCGTCGCCTGCTCCGAACTGGAGGCCTTTGCGGATTGATCCCACCTGGGGAGCCCTTTCGACACCCAATTCCCCATAAATGATCGAATTGTGCCATAAAATGATTGATAAATCGTCTTATTCAACACTTTTGTGTTTGCAAATGATCGGGAATTGGTCTTTTTTTGACGGCGTGCATTTTCAAATTGGCATCAAAAGCGATCCCGTGGAATACCGCTATTCGTACGAATGGCTCTTCCGGCTAATGGAGCAGGAGCAGATCTCTCACCTGCAACTTGGCACTTTTTTTGAAATCTACCACCTGCCGGACGCATGGTTTGCCGACCTGCGCCGCAAAGCGGCGGATCACGGGGTCACCATTACGAGCGTGTTTACCGCGCACCGCGAACTGGGCGGCTTTTTCCGCGACGACGGTCCGGGCTTTGAGGCGGTGGCACGCAAGAATTTCGAGCGGCTGATCGATGTGTCCGGATTGCTTGGTGCGCGTTTTGTCGGATCGAATCCCGGGGCCGTGCTGCGCGACCGGATGGGCACCAAGGCCCAAGGATCGGAAACGTATCTGAGAAACTTCCGCGACCTGCAGCGCAGAGCCGGCGATCTGGGGATTGAGTGGCTGACGATCGAACCGATGTCCTGTCTGGCGGAACCGCCGACGCTTCCCGAAGAAATGGACGCTTATATGAAAGCGGTTCTGCCGTTCGGGCCGGGCGTTGCGCGGGCCGGTTACTGCATGGATATTTCACACGGCTATGCCAACGCGCAAAGAGAAGTCGTCTGCGATCCGCTGGAACTGCTCCGCTCGGCGCTTGCGCACACCTGCGAGATCCACCTGAAAAACACCAACGCGCTTTTCGATTCCACGTTCGGCTTTGGTCCTGCGGAACAGGCGAAAGGAATCATCGATGTGGCGGCCGTGCGCAGGCTGCTGCTGGCCGAAGCCGATAGAATTCCGGTCGATCCGCTAATCGGCTATCTCGAAATCGGCGGTCCCAAACTGGGTCGCGACTATTCCGACGGGGATCTCGAACGCAACCTGCGCGAATCGCTTGCCCATCTCAAAGAATACTGGCTGGACGGGCAAATGGAGGCCGCCCCGGTCACCGCCAAGACGATGGAACTAACAACCGTTTCCAACATCTGGATTGAGCCGTCCATCATGTGCGCCGATGCCGGACATCTGGCCGATGAGATTCGCCGGCTCGAGGCACTCGGCGTTCATGCGCTGCACATCGATATCATGGATGCCCATTTTGTTCCGAACATGCCGCTGGGGCTCGGCATGATCGAACAGATCCGGCCGTTGACTTCGCTGCCGTTTGACGCCCATTTGATGGTCGATGATCCGGCATTCTTCATCCCGCTGCTGGCAAAAATCGGCGTGGAATACGTTTCGGTGCATGTCGAGACGATGCCCCATGCCGACCGCGTGCTCGCCATGATTCGCGACCATGGCATGAAGGCCGGCCTCGCCTTCAGCCCGGGCACCCCGCTGGATTCGCTCGACTACCTCGTCCCGCGTCTCGACTTCGTGCTGATCATGACCGTCAACCCCGGCTTTGCCGGTCAGAAGCTGGTGCCCACCTCCCTGAAAAAGATTGCGGACTGCCGCGCCCGGCTCGATGCGCTGGGTGCCAGCATTCCCATTCAGGTCGATGGCAACGTCAGTTTCGAAAACATCCCCGCCATGGTGGCGGCGGGTGGCGACTGGCTGATTGCGGGAACCAGCAGCCTGTTCTCGAAACAAGCATCGCGCAGCGACAATATGGCCCGCATGCTCAAGGCCGCCGATGAAGGACTCGCACAACGCAAAACATTTTCTAACAAAGTTGCGTAAAAAGAAAACATGAATGCATTGGTATTACATGGCATAGGCGATCTCCGCTATGAACAGCAGGCAACACCTGAACCCCAGGCAGGCGAAGTGCGGGTGCGCATCGGATACTGCGGCGTGTGTGGTTCCGATATTCCGCGTTGCTTTGTGAAAGGCGCCTATCATTTCCCGACCATTCCGGGACACGAATTTGCCGGCACCCTCGACGCACTCGGCGCAGGCGTGGAACATTTTTCACTCGGCGAAGCGGTCGCCGTTTTCCCGCTCCTGTGGTGCGGCAAGTGCAAAGCCTGTCAGCGCAAGGCATACGCCCAGTGCGGCGACTATAACTATCTCGGCTCCCGTTGCGACGGCGGGTTCGCCGATTATGTGATTGCGCCGGTCCGCAATCTGATACCGGTGCCGCAAGTCGTTTCGCTGCGCGAAGCCGCCATGACCGAGCCGGCCGCCGTTGCCCGCCATGCGGTGAGGCGAGCGGGGGAGATGAAGCCCGGAGATTCCGTCGCGATCTTTGGTGCCGGACCCATCGGCTTGATGGTCGCCCAGTGGGCGCGCGCCGCAGGCGGCGAGGTGATGCTCTGCGACATTGTCCCCGAAAAACTCGAACTGGCCCGCACGCTGGGATTCAACAATGTGTTCAACAGCAAAACCGGCAACCCGGTGGAGTGGATTGAGTCGCTAACCGCTGGCGAGGGCGCGGCCGTTTGCATCGAAGCGGCGGGCGTTCCGGCTACCATGATCCAGGCCTGCATGGCCGTGGCCCGCGCCGGATGTCTGGTGCTGATGGGCAACCCTGCCGCCGACGTCACCCTGCCAGCTTCGCTCATTTCGCAATTGATGCGCCGCGAGGTCAGCCTCCGGGGTACCTGGAATTCTTTCTACGATCCCGATGCCCCGTCTGACGACTGGCGCGATGCGCTCGCCGCCATGGCCGACGGCCGCCTGCAGACCGACCGTCTCGTCACCCACGATGTGCCGCTTTCCCGGGGTGTCGGCGCACTCGAAATGATGCGCGACCAGACCGCCTTCTTCTCGAAAGTCATGCTGCGGCCGGACAAAACCGCCTAGACCCAAGGAACCTGCCGATGAAAAATCTCGTTTACTATCTCGATCAGCCCGGCGGAACCTTCACCGCCACCGAAGAGGAAATCGGTCATCCGGGGCCGGGCGAAATCCGTGTGCGCACGCTGCGCACCTCGGTCTGTCAGTCCGACGTGATCATCTATCGTCAAGGGCTATCGCGGATCAAGGCATGGCCTGCCATTCTACTGCACGAAGCCGCCTGCATGGTTGATGCCGTTGGCCAAGAGGTCACCGCATTTCAACCCGGCGATCTGGTCGCGCTGGGCTGCGACATCCCCTGCGGCGATGCCGACTGCATCTACTGTGGCGACCACGGAACCGGCGACTGGACCAGTTGCCCGAATACGCAGGCCACCGGCCACGAGTTTCCCGGCTTTGCCCGCAAGTATGCCATCCTCCCCGACTGGTTTGTACGCCTCGGCCCGATCGTCAAATTTGATACCAATGTGACCGCCGACGAAGCCTGCCACCTCGAACCGCTCGCTTGCTGCCTCGAAGGGATGACCCGTGTCAACAACTGCATTGAAAACCGCATGGTGGTGCTGGTGGGTGCCGGATCGCAGGGCACCTATGCGTTGCAATGCGCCTTGGCGATGGGCGCACGCAAAGTGATCATGATCAATCGCGGCAAAGATCGCCTTGAGCGCGTCACGAAGGATTTCTCCGATGACCGGGTGGTCGGTCTGTTGTGGACCGAGGATGTGGTCGAAAAGGTGCTGGAGGAATGCAAGCCGTTCAACGAGCCCCACTTTGTGATGATCAACGCCTCCGCGGAAGCCGCTTACAAACTGGGCACCCAACTAATGGGGTGTGGCACGGTGCTCGATGCCCACGCCGGCGTGAAGGGCGCTTCCGGCAAGCCCCGCATTGAGCACACGCTCGACATGAACAACGATATTCACTATCGCTTGCAGTGCTATCAGGCCACCCACGGCTCGGGCATGCGCGGCATCCGTCTCGCGCACCAAATGCTGGCGGGCAAACGCCTGCCGCGGATCCATCGCATGACCTACGCCAATGAGCGGTTCCATCATTCACAAATTCTCAACGCCATCAACCGCGCCTCCGACAATAACAGCCTGAAAATCATTATCAACTGGGAAGACTAACAAACATGAACACTGACAACGCTTATACCATTGCTAAAGACCAATATGCCCAATCCGGAATCGATACGGATGCGGCGATCGAACAAGCGCTCCGGATTCCGATCTCCCTGCATTGCTGGCAGACCGACGACAATGTCGGTTTCGAAGCGCAGAGCGGGGTCAGCGGCGGCGGCATTCTCGCAACCGGCAATTATCCCGGGCGCGCCCGCAACGGGGGGGAGGTCCGCGCCGATCTGGCCAAGTCGATCTCGCTGATTCCTGGCGTTCAGCGCGTGAATGTCCACTCCTATTATGCGGATTTCTCCGACGGCTATGTGAATCGCGACCGGCTCGAACCGAAGCATTTCCAGCCATGGATGGATTGGGCGAAAGGACTGGGCATCAGCCTCGACTTCAATCCCAGTTTCCACGCGCACCCCAAGGCCAACGACGGCTTTACCCTTTCGCACCAGGATGCGTCGATCCGTGAGTTCTGGATCGAACACGGCAAACGGGCGCGCAAAATTGCCGCAGCGATGGCGGAGTCCCAGGGCACTCCCTGCAACAACAACTTCTGGATTCCGGACGGGGCCAAGGATCTGGTGGCGGACAGTTGGTCGCCCCGTGCTAGGCTGATAGAATCCTACGATGCCATCTTCGCGGACAAGAGCGTTGATGAATCCAAGTGTGTGGATTTTATCGAAAGCAAGCTGTTCGGCATCGGCAGCGAGGAATATGTCGTCGGCTCGTCCGAGTTCTACAGCAACTATACCCTCACCCGGAATGTCGGCCTCTGCATGGATATGGGCCATTATCACCCGACCGAAACCATTCATGGCAAGATCTCCAGCCAGTTGCTGTTTCGGCAGAAAAAACTGCTGCTGCACGTCAGCCGCCCGATCCGCTGGGACTCCGACCACGTTGTTATCTTCAATGACGATCTCAAGAATGTGTTCCTTGAAATCCAGCGTGGCCGCGCGTGGGACAAGATGGTGCTCGCACTCGACTTTTTTGATGCCTCCATTAACCGCATCGCGGCTTATGTGATCGGAACGCGTGCCACCCGCAAGGCGATCCTCTATGCCTTGCTCGACCCGTCCGGGATGCTCAAACAATATGAGGATGCCGGGAAAAACTCCCAGCGGCTCGCCTTGATGGAAGAGTTCAAAACAATGCCGTTCGGCGCGGTCTGGACCCGGCTTTGCGAACAAGCCGGCGTTCCAGCCGGAACTGACTGGCTCGCTGAGATGGAGGCTTACGAATCCGCTAACCCAAGGTGCTGAAAACCGGCCTTTGAATGATCCGCAGTAAGATGCACCCAGCCATACAACTTGTTTGAAGACGCCGGTTCCGCAGGAAGAAAGGCGGGAAAATGGAAATAAGGACACATGTTGTGAACGTATCATCTGGGCCGCTTGGAAAACGAATCATGAACAGGAGATAATATGATCAGGAAAAGCAACCGACTTTATGTAAGGTTTGGCGTGTGGGCCACGCTTCTAACGGTGAATGTGCAGGCGGCGGAGCCGCCCGCATACCGCCGCCTGTCCGTGCAGGATTACCGTGACAAGATGAAGGCGGGCTGGATCGGTCAGATGGCAGGTGTCTCCTTGGGCGCGCCCACCGAGTTCAAGTACCACGACCGGATCATACCGGAAAACGACATGCCGAAGTGGCAGCCCCGCTTGATCAACGACGCCTTCGAGCAGGATGATCTCTACGTCGAGATGACTTTCCTGCGCACGATGGAGCAGTACGGCCTCGATTGCTCCATCCGCCAGGCCGGTATCGATTTCGCCAATAGCGGATATAACCTCGCATGCGCCAACTCCGCCGGCCGCGAGAACCTCCGCATGGGTATCGCGCCGCCGGATTCCGGCCACCCGAAGTTTAACAAGTGCCCCAACGATATTGATTACCAGATAGAATCCGACTATTCCGGCCTGATTGCCCCTGGCATGCCCAACGTCGCCATCGCCATGGGCGGGAAGTTCGGCCGCCTCATGAACTACGGCGACGGCGTGTACGCCGGCCAGTTCATGGGTGCGATGTATGCTGAGGCTTTCTTCGAAAAGGACATCGTCAGGATCATCGAGGCCGCCCTGAAGGCCATCCCCGCCCAGTGCCAGCACGCCGAGATGGTCCGCGACATGCTGAAATGGTCGGCGGAGATTCCGACCTGGGAGGAGTGCTGGCAGCGCTGCCAGGAGAAGTACCGGAAGGATCCCGAGTACCTCAAGGCCTCCACAGGACTTGACGGAATCGATTGCAAAATCAACGCCGCCTATGTCCTCATGGGCCTGCTCTACGGCAAGGGCGATCCCGACCGGACGATGGCAATCGCCTGCCGCTGTGGCCTCGATTCTGACTGTAATCCATCGAGCGCCGGCGGTGTCATTTTCACCACCCTTGGTTTCTCGAAACTGCCGGACCGTTTTACAAAAGAACTCAACGAGAAGAATTTTTTCAGCCACACCGCCTACAGCGTGCCTGGTCTGCTAGATGTCTGCGAGAGGCTGGCGCGCCAGGCGGTCGTGAGTGAGGGCGGACGGATCGAGAAAGACGCGCAGGGCGACGAAATTTTCGTCATCCCCGTGAAGCCTGCGAGGCCGGGCAAGCTGGAGCTGAGCTGGGCGCCGGGTCCCATCGCGGAGAGCAAGTTCACCGAGTCCGAGATGGACCGGATTACCGTTCCAGGATCGGCCGTGGCGCTGAAAAAAGACGTCCATAAGCTGGCTCCAGGCTGGACCATCGCGAATTGCGGTACCGAGATGGAACCCGGCCTCCGCGAAGGGGAGTTGGGGCGCAAGAACGTTCTTATCACCCATCCGCTCGACAAGGCCACTGCCTGTGTTCTCAGCCGCATGGCTGACATCCCCGCCGGGAAGAAGACGACCCTCAAGCTGACTGTGGGCCATCACCGCGGGGGCGACTGGGATCTGGTGGTCAGGGCTGACGCTAGGGAACTCCTGCATAAGACGGTTGGGGAGACCACCGCGACCAACGGTTGGCTGGACGTGTCAGTGGATCTCTCCAAGTACCAGGGCAAGAGCATCCTTCTGGAACTCTACAATCAACCTGTCGGCAACTGGTGTTGGGAGGGTGGATACTGGGCCGGAATTTCCATTGAAACCGAGTGATGGAATCTCAATAACAAATCACGAACAATAGATCGCAAGATGAAGATGAAAATGAAGATGAACAAAAGTATCTGCGCATGGTCTGGAATATGGATCACGCTGCTGGTGGTGACTGCGCAGGCGGCGGAGTCAACCCAATACCGCCGCCTGTCCGTGAGCGAGTACCGCGACAAGATGAAGGCGGGCTGGATCGGCCAGATTGCCGGGGTTTCCTGGGGCGCGCCCACCGAGTTCAAGTACCGCAGTTGTACCATTCCCGAGGACAGGATGCCGAAGTGGCAGCCCGGCATGATCAACGACGCCTTCGAGCAGGATGACCTCTACGTCGAGATGACCTTCCTGCGCACCATGGAACAGTACGGCCTGGACTGCTCCATTCGCCAGGCCGGCATCGACTTTGCCAACAGCCGTTATGACTTGGCATGTGCCAACAACGTCGGCCGCGAGAACATGCGCAAGGATGGGATCGCGCCGCCGGACTCCGGTCACCCGAATTTCAACAAATGCTCGACAGACATCGATTACCAGATCGAGTCCGATTTCTCCGGCCTGATCGCCCCGGGCATGCCCAACGTCCCGATCGCCGTGGGCGAGAAGTTCGGCCGCATCATGAACTACGGCGACGGCATCTACGGCGGCCAGTTCATGGGTGCGATGTACACCGAGGCCTTCTTCGAGAAGGACG